>WNFQ01001427.1_pt1 | contig 16937 bp, 15 predicted proteins | sample 5400171 | NCBI WGS metagenome assembly WNFQ01 (sample SAMN13153356, study PRJNA577476) | soil metagenome | isolation source: 20 cm soil under Madrone tree | place: USA:California | collected 2016-06-14 | reverse complement strand
CTCATGATTACTTCTCAGGAAGTGCGCGAAGCGTTGCTTGAACCGATCTCGACGATTGTCGATTCTGTGCGCATTACTCTGGAGCGCTGTCCGCCCGAGCTTTCGGCGGACCTTGTCGATCGGGGATTGGTACTCGCAGGCGGCGGTGCATTGCTGCGGGGTTTTGACAAACTTTTGAGTGAAGAAACAGGTTTGCCTGTCCACGTAGCTGAAGATCCACTCAGTGCAGTCGCGGAAGGGACCGGCAAATGCCTTAATGAACTTAAGTTTTTGCGTCAGGTCGCCTCAGCGGATCGCCAGTGGCGATGAGAAAGACTGCGAATTTCGGACATCGGATTGCGGAAAGATTTCTGATCTGCCGCTGATGTCGATCCCGTTCTATCCGCTATCCGCAATCGCCAGTCCGCAATCGCGATGAGCCGTACAAACATCATCGCGCTGCTCATCTTTGGGGCTATTCTGGGATATTTTCTCAGCTTCGGTCCGAGCACTACGCAGAAGTTTAAGTCTGGCGTGTATCAGTTGCTTGCTCCCTTTTTGACCAGCGGTTCAGGCCTGAAAAAACAGATCACATCCGTGCGCACCGGATTGAAGTCCCTGGAACAATTGGAGCACGAGAATGTTGCGCTTCAGGTCGAAAGCCGAGAACTGCGCGCGACCAACCAAGGCCTGCGCGATGTGGAGCATGAGGTGAATCGTCTGCGTCATGCGCTGAATTATCGAGAGCGCTCGGTCTTCAAGTTGATCGCGGCGGAAATTGTCGCGCGCGATTCTTCCACCTGGTGGCGAACGGTCACCATCAATCGCGGCAAGCGAGATGGCATCGAAATCGACATGCCTGTGGTAACGGCCGAAGGTTTGGTAGGAAAAATAACTACTATAAGCGACAACATCTCGGTTGTTTTGTTGGTTTCGGATGAAAATTGCCGGGTCGCGGCGTCGGTGGAAGGAAGCCGCGAGCAGGGGATAGTCTCCGGCGAGCGACTGACGACGGGGCTCACTCCACTGTTGGATCTGAATTTCTTATCGAAGCAGGCTGACCTAAAGCCTGGACAGAAAGTTTATACTTCCGGAGTAGGCGGCGTTTTCCCGTCGGGCTTGCTCATCGCTGTGGTGAAAAGTTTTCGCGTTCGAGAATTGGACGGACAAGCGCAGCTGACGCCAGCGGTCGACCTCTCGCATCTGGAGGATGTGTTCGTAGTCACAGGCCGGAGATGATATTCTTTTTTGTTCTGCTGTTTCTGGTGTTGGTGGCGCAGATTGCGGAGCTTTTCATCCCTGCACTGCCGTGGCTCTATAATGCACATGTCTACATTGTGCCCGTAATTGTCTTCTACGGGGCAATGGCGCTGCCGTTTCCTCTCATGCTGGCGCTCGCCTTGTTCGCAGGGGCTTTGCTGGACGCACTGACGGTACAGGTAATCGGTGGGAAGGTTGAAATCTCAGCCGGATCGTCGATACTCCTTTACGGTGTGCTGGCAGGAATAATGCATGGCCTCAGACCGCTCTTTGCCCGCGGCCACTGGGAAGTGCATTCCATCCTGAGCGGCGTTTTCACCTCATTGATAGTTTTGGCGCAATACCTCATGATCACATTTCGCCGTGGCACTCTTGTTTTTACCCGTGAAATATGGTGGCAAATCGGTGGGCCCGGCATCATCGCAATGCTCATGGCGCCGATCGTGTTCTGGCTTCTGGAATGGATCGGACGCATGACGGCGTATCCATATAGTCCCGAAAGGGGGCGACTCGAATGAACAAAGGCAAAATGACTTCGCGTCTCCGCATTCAGTTTCTCGCCCTACTTATGCTGCTGGGCATAGGCGCTCTCGGGCTCCGGCTCTGGTGGATACAAGTGGCGCATGGCGCAGCGTGGACTGCACAGCTTCGCGGCAGTTCTCAAGCGACTGTGCGCATCCCTTCGGTGCGCGGTGAGATCAAGGATCGCAACGGCCTGACTCTTGTCCAAAACCGCGCCAGCTACGAGGTGGATTTCTATTTACCGGAAATGGTTAAAGGCTATCGCGAACGTTTTGGTTCGCCACCCTTGACTGAATATCGAGCAATCATCAGCGGCATGCCGAAAGATCAGAAGGAGCCCGACATCATTAGGATTGTAAATGACGGCATCATCCCGCGTCTCAACGACCTGGATCTAGCGCGCGACTACAATGCAGCCATGCTGCAGCGACACTTTCGCAACGACACCGAAGTTCCGTTCTCCTACATCAAGGACATCGACTTTCCAACGATGGCAAAATTTTCGGAGCACGACGTCGGATTACCGGGAGTGGACATCGCAATCAAACCGGTGCGCTCTTATATCTATGGCGCGCTGGCCGCCCATATTCTCGGTTATGTCGGCATGCCGAACGACATCGATAAGGAGGAAGCTAGCAAGTTCACTTTCTATCAGCAGGATGTGGAAGGAAAGTCGAATATCGAAAAGACGATGGACGAATATCTCCGCGGAAAACCGGGCGTGCGTTATTTGCGCAAGAGTGCGAAGGGAACAATCGAAGGTGTGTTACGCGAAGATCCCGCACAACAGGGCGCTAATGTTTTCCTGACGATCGACGCGAGGATTCAAGCGATCGCCGAAGAAGCGCTGCGTGCAGTGAGCCGGGCAGGAGCGGTAGTTGTCGATCCGAACAATGGCAACGTCCTGGCGATGACTTCTGTGCCTTCGTTCGATCCAAATACTTTCATCCCGAGCATAAAAGCCAAGGATTGGAAAGAGCTGCAGAAAGACGAGGGCGATCCGTTGGTCAATCGTGCGATTAGCTGCTTGCCACCCGGGTCAACATTCAAGCTCATCACGTCGCTCGCCGGTCTGCGCGGCACCAAAAATCTCGCAGGCGCCAAATACAGCTGCGGTGGCGGTGTGAGTTATGGCGATCACTTTTTCCGATGCTGGGTAGCCGAAAAACATTACACGCATGGGACGATCGGCTTGGCGGATGCCCTCAAGGTGTCGTGTGACTCCTTTTTTTACCAGTATGGAAACGCCGCCGGTATCCAGTCGATTGACACTGTTGGCAAGATGGTGGGAATCGGTCAAGAATCGGGCCTGCAACTGTCAGGGGAGCAAACCGGAAATATGCCGGGGCCTGAGTGGATGCAAATTCACCATCCGCAGGAGAGGTGGTCGCAGGCGCAAACGGCCAATGTTTCAATCGGCCAGGGCTACACGCTTGTTTCGCCTCTGCAATTGGCAATGGCGTATGCGACGATCGCAAACGGCGGCGTGTGCTATTACCCCCGGCTCGTTGATAGAGTCCTGAAGCAGGACGGCTCTCCTGTGTTGGACGAGCATGGCAACGTCGCAGTGCCTCAGACGCCACGAGTGCGATCGGACTTACGTCAGGAAATCTCACCTGATAAAATTGACCTTGTGCGCAAAGGCCTTTGGAAAGTTGTTAACGAAGATGGAGGAACCGGTGGCAGAGCGCGTTTGAAAGACGTTGTGGTGGCTGGAAAAACCGGCACTGCTCAGGCCACCGACCGTGGCCACGAGGAGAACGTGGCGTGGTTTACGTGTTTCGCGCCATTTGATCATCCGAAGTATGTCGTCGCAGTGATGGTGCAGGGCGCCTCCGGGCACGGCGGCGAGGTCGCGGGCCCGATCGCTACGCGCATCCTCGAACGCGCGCTCGGCCAGGATCAAGGTAAGTTCGATATGCAGGTCGCCTGGCTCGCACCGGCACATCACGCCAATCCGCTCCAGTTGATCAAATCAGTGGCTTATCACGATGCCGGAGGAAATCTCGGAAGTGAGGATGAGGAAGGTGCCGATAACGGGCAAGGCGCCACTGCGCAGATGGCAAGTTCAGATGCCTCGCCTGATGTCGAACCCGAAGCAGATTCACAAGGGAGCGTCCGGCGGCGGGCGAGTGTTCCTGTGGCTCGCGCTGTTCCGGCTGCGCCGCCACAGGCGCCGCGTAACTTCTTTCAACGGCTCTTTGGAGGACACCCGCGACCGGCGCCTGCGCCGGCGCCCCCGCCGCCCAGCCGTCGACGCGGAACAACAACACGATGAACCTCCGATCAGAACCCTCACCGCAGGACGTATCAGCAGTTTGGCTTGTGACCGGTCAACCTCTTCAATTTTATGATAGACAAGGTAAAAAAGATTTTAGGGCTTTCCTCTCGAAAGACGGGGAACAAGCTCATACTCAGCGTAGAAAAACTCGAATCTCGCGTCGCACTACTCGAGAATGGCCGGCTGGAGGAATACAGCGTCGAGCGTAAAAGTTCGCGGAACATAGTCGGCAGCATTTACAAGGGTAAGGTTAAAAACATCGAGATGGGCCTGAAGGCGATGTTCGTCGACATCGGCTTCGAAAAAAACGCATTCCTTCATTTTTGGGATGCGATTCCGGCCGCTCTTGATAGCGGCATTGAAGAAATCGATCGACGGGGCAACAAGCGGCCACGAAAACGAATCACGGTAAAAGACATACCGAGTATTTACCCAGTCGGCTCTGATGTAATTGTGCAGGTAACAAAAGGCCCGATTGGTACGAAGGGGCCGAGAGTTACAACAAATCTCAGTTTTCCTGGGCGCTACCTGGTTCTCATGCCGTTCAGCGATCACAGCGGTATCTCGCGAAAAATCGAGAACCCAAAAGAACGCGAGCGGCTACGGAAGATTCTGCGCGAGCTGGATATTCCCGAAGGCGTCGGAGTCATCATTCGCACGGTAGGCGAAGGCCAGCGCGCCAGATACTTCGTACGCGATCTACGTTTCCTGCTCGATCAGTGGGCCAAAGTCGAGCAGGCCATTCGAGACCAGCCAGCTCCTTGCCGCCTTTTTGAGGAACCGGACCTGGTTGAACGAACTGTACGCGATTTTCTGACTGAAGAAATCGACCAGGTCGTTTGCGATGATCACCCGTCAACAGACAGAATGATCGAAATGATTGGGCAGATTTCCGGGCGCGCGAGAAATCGGGTCCAGTTTTACGATGGTGCGACGCCGATTTTCGAGACTTACGGCGTCCAAAAACAAATTGACGACGCTTTTCACCGGCAAGTTTGGTTGAAGTGTGGCGGGTATATTGTGATCGACGAGACTGAAGCGTTGGTAGCGGTCGATGTGAATACGGGGCGCAACAAAGGGGGCCGCGATGTGGAGAAAACAATTTTGCAAACAAACCTCGAGGCGGCAGATGAAATCGCGCGCCAGCTTCGATTGCGCAACATCGGTGGTTTGATCATAAGCGATTTCATCGACATGAAGAGCCGTCGAGACCAGCAGGCAGTCTATAATTTGATGAAGGAACGGCTCACCCGCGACAAAGCCAGAACGCATGTGCTTCCTATTTCGCAACTCGGCCTGATGGAGATGACCCGCCAAAGAGCGCAGGAAAGCCTAAGCGACACGATCTACGAAAATTGCCCGTATTGCGGCGGGCGCGGAGTTGTAAAGACCTCCATGACCACAAGTGTGGAATTGCACAGGACTTTGAACACCATCATGCGCAAGCATCAGGATAGTATTCACGAGATTCGGGTGATCCTGAACCCCGACGTTTTGAAGAGATTGAAAGAAGAAGATGAAGAACTGCTGGTAGAGCTGGAACGCCGTTACGCAGGTCGTCTTATGTTTCGCGGCGACCCGGCGTTTCACCATGAGAAGTTCGTGATCACGGACGCCAATACCGGGGTGGAATTGAAACCTTAAGGCAGGCTAAAAAAGACTTGCAATCTTCAGCCGCCCGGCTCAGACTCGCGACATCCAGCCAAAGGAGCGAATTTCGTTATTGACGGGGACGCTCGGACATGTTGGAGTGTGAAGAGAAAACTTAACCAAAAGGAGAAATAAATGAAAAAATTCGTATTGTGCCTGTTAGGGTCAGGTATGATCGCTTCGGCCGCTTTTGCCGGAGTTGAATATTCGGGGAAAGAAATGAAACAGGTAGCTGCTCCGCCACCTTGCCCGGAGTGGTACGCCGATAGAGAATTTAACGTTGGCCTTTGGGGCACCTACGTTTTCACAGGAAACAGCTGGGAAAATGACCGCTACCTCGAGGCCGATCATGCCTGGGGCGGTGGCATCGATCTCAAATACTTCTTTATGCGTTACATCGGTGTCGGGATCGAAGGCTGGGCCGTTGATGCTAGGCAGGCACGCAAAGACATCTTCGTCGATTTCAGCGACGGAATCTTTGACAAAAGCTTCCACCACGAGAGCAACGCGATTGGCGCTGTATTAGGCACCCTAACCTTGCGTTACCCGATCCCCTGCACGCGCTTTTCGCCGTACCTTTTTGGTGGAGGTGGCGCGATCTTTGGTGGCGGCCAGCAGCGAGTCGATCAGCGGTTTATTGAGACCGGAGAAGGTTTCGACGTTATCCAGACGACCAGTCATACAGATAGCGAGACTCGAGCAATCGGGCAGGTCGGCGGCGGGATGGAAATCCGCCTGACCCCGCATATCGGCTGGGTGAGTGATTTTAGCTGGAATTTTGTGGATGGGCCGAAGAACAACTTCGGTATGGCCCGTACCGGCGTGAATTTCGCGTTCTGAGCACCCGAGAATTCGTTTGTTTAAGTGGCGTCCGGAACACTGGACGCCACTTTTTTGTACCCGTGTGGCGACAAGCACGGGTTCCAACCGCCGAACGGTTTGTTGCCGAACAAAAGAGTTGATTGGCGTTTGCGAACGCTGACGCGGGGCCGAAATTATTCCGATGTCATTTGTCGAAACGCTGGACAATTTGGCGCTGAGAAAATCGGACCTGATCGGCGGGTTCGAGCGTCTGATCACGCCAAAATCAGATCAGGAATTCGAAGCGATGGCGCAAAGTTCGCGGTCACTGACATTGCAGAATTTTGGACGAACGATGCGCCTCTTCGCGCCGCTGTATCTCTCTAACGAGTGTATCAACAATTGTCGCTATTGCGGTTTCTCGCGCGATAATCCGATCCTTCGCGTCACGCTTGATGTTAATGAGGTCGTCGCGGAAGCGCGGCATCTCGCGCGTCAGGGATTTCGCCAGATCCTTCTGGTCGCGGGCGAGCATCCGAAATTTGTGAGCCACGATTATCTTGCTGAGTGCGTCAGCGCGCTTGCCCCCGAGTTCTCGTCGATTTCGATCGAGGTCGGCCCAGTGGAGACAGAGGATTATGTGCCGATTGTCGACGCCGGCGCGGAGGGCCTCGTGGTTTATCAGGAGACTTACAATCGCGGCGTGTATGCCGAAATGCACACTGCCGGGCCGAAACGGGATTTCAATTTTCGACTGGATTGCGCTGAGCGCGGTTATGCGGCGGGTTTTCGACGACTCGGCATTGGCGCGCTGATTGGTTTATCGCGTTGGCAGGAAGAAGCAATCGCGCTCGCAGCGCATTTGGAACATTTATTCAAACATTGTTGGCAGGCGCAAATCACAGTGAGCTTGCCCAGGTTGCGTCCAGCCGCCGGCGGATTTCGTCCGCTGTTCTCGATGACCGACCGCGAACTGGCGCAATTGATTTGCGCGTTGCGCATCACTTTCCCGCAGCTCGGCATTGTGCTGAGCACGCGCGAGAGCGCATCGCTCCGAGATACGCTGGCTTTGATCGGCGTAACAATGATGAGCGCCGGCAGCCATACTGAGCCCGGCGGTTACACTCACCAGGGCCGCGAACATCTCCATCGCACTGTGCGCGGTCGCATCGTCGCTCCCGAATACCAGGACGGCGAGGATGAACTCGCCACCAGGCAATTCGAGATCAGCGACGAACGTTCCCCGGCTGAAATCGCCGCAGTTCTTCGCCGTCGCGGACTCGAACCCGTTTGGAAAGATTGGGACCAGGCCCTTTGTGGGGCATGAAGATTTCACTCAATGGTGAATCGATCGACACCCGCGAAGCCAAAACGATCGCGGAGCTAATCGACCGTTACCAATTGCCGCCACAATCCATTTTGGTAGAACACAACGGTCTCGCCGTGCATCGGCATGAATGGGCAGAGCGAGCATTGGCCGAAGGCGACCGCATCGAATTCATCCGCGTCGTCGCGGGCGGCTAATGCTCCTCCTTGGTATACAAATTTTTTGCTGCTAGGCCTGAGCTGCGCTTTTCACCACGACCCGCATTCCGTCACTCTGAATGACGGTGACCGGTGTTTGCGGCGCGATGAATTCGCCTTCAGTGACAACATCGATGACGCGATCAGCGAAACGCACCTTTCCGCTCGGTCGCAAAACAGTGACTGCTGTGCCTTGCATTCCGGGCGCTAGCGCTAGTGCAGTCGCGAACTGTCGTGGCACGCCCGCCAGCGATGGGCCGGGCGGATTTGAATCCATCAACGCAAATCGGCGGTAAATGCTCGTGCGCGGCAGATAACGCGCGAGCACGGCAATGATAATGAATGATCCGATGATCGCGATGAACATGTTGAGCAACGGCACAGCGAGCATCTTGCCGGTCGGAAAAAAGTTCTGGCCAGGATAACGATCGATCATTGTCCAGAGCAGCGAGGCCAGCATGAGAAACACCCCGACGACGCCGAACACGATCGTGCTGTGCGCGAAGAAAAGAATCTCGACCAGTACGAGAACCACTCCGAGGATAAACAGCGCGACCACTTCCCAACCGGCAAGCCCGGCCAGGTAATGCCCGAGGAAGAAGAGCGCGAAACAAATCGCAGAAATAATTCCGGGCCATGTCACGCCAGGAATCTTAAATTCCAAATACGCACCGAGTATTCCGCCCAGCAGCAGCAACGGCGCAAGCGCAGTGATCCAAAAGGCGATTTGCTCGAAGCCCGTTGGCTCGATCGTGACAACATTGCCCTTGAGCCCGGCCTTCTTGGTAAGATCGCCAATTGAATCGGCGATGCCTTCTGCGAGTAACGGTTTGCCATTGATCCGTTCGGTTGCTTCCTGAGCATTTAGAGTGAGCACACTTCCTTTGGGATGAACGACTCGGTCGCCGATTTTTACTTCCTTGTCTTTGTTCATGAACGCCTCCGCGACATCCGGATTATGCCCGTTTTTGATCGCCGATCCGCGGACAAGCGCAGACCAATAAGAAATCGTCTTCTCCTTTGCGGTGGCTGGAAGATCTTCGCCCGTCGGGAGAATTGGCGCGGCTGCGCCAATCGCACTCACCGGCGCCATAAAAATATGTTGCGTAGCGATGGCGATAATCGCGCCGGCTGAACCCGCGTTTGTGTCGATAAACGTGTATGTGGGAATTTTCGTGTGATTGAGAGCGTTCACGATATCGGACGCCGCATCGAGCCGGCCGCCGTAAGTGTTCATCTCGAAAACGATCGCAGGCGCTTCGTTGCTCTCCGCTGTTTTCACCGCGCGTCGTAGAAATGCCAGGAGCGAAGGCGCAATCTCGCCTCGCACTGGCACCAGAGCCACATCGCCTTTGTGAATCACCTCGCGCGCGTGAGCGGGCGCTGCCGTTGCAATGAAGAATACTGTGGCAACGGCAACGGTCATTCTGAGCGAAGCGAAGCGGAGTTGAAGAATCCCGCGGAGTAACCCAAGGGTAGTTCTGCGCGGTCCCTCGACTGGGCTCGGGATGACAGGAGAATTGTTGCTAGTTATTTTGAAACGCACTCGCACTGCGTAAGTTTGGCATCTCTACCAAGGTCAAACGAGGCAAAAATAATCAGGCGCGCATGGGAACGATCCCTTCGGAGACAATCGAGCAAATCGCCGCCGCGAACGACATCGTCGAAGTAATCGGTTCGTACTTTCCACTAAAACGCGCGGGAGCGAATTTGAAGGCGCTTTGCCCTTTTCATCAGGAGAAAACGCCCTCGTTCACGGTGAGCCCGAGCCGGCAGACGTTCCATTGCTTCGGGTGCGGCGTGGGCGGGAGCGTCTTCCGGTTCGTGATGGATTACGAGCACATTGATTTTCCGTCAGCCGTTCGCAAACTCGCCGCGCGCGCTGGCATCACAGTGGTCGAGAAATACCGCGCGGGCGGGGCCGACGCTGAGGAGCGGCAGCGTGAATCGCGGCAGGGTTTGCTCAAGCTGCACGCTGAGGCTGCGCAATGGTTCCACGAAAACCTGGTCAAGAAGCAAGTGGGCGAGGCGGCGCGAAAATATCTGCGGGCACGGGGGATCACGGTAGAAATCGCGAAACGCTGGCAACTCGGCTACGCACCTGAAGAGTGGGACGCATTCGGCAGTTGGGCGCGCACGCGCGGTTACGATGCGCGAGAGCTCATTGCGAGCGGTCTCGCAAAAACGAGGGACGATGCGGAGAGCGCGCCGGTCGAGAGGTCAAGCGCCTACGACCGCTTTCGTGGTCGAGTCATGTTTCCGATTTGCAATGATGTAGGCGAAGTGATCGCTTTCAGCGGACGCCTTCTACAGGACAAGGAAGGCGCGGCGAAATATTTGAACTCGCCCGAGACGGCGCTTTTTCGAAAGGGCAGCGTGCTTTTCGGACTGGATAAGACCAAGCGTGCCTTGATCGAGGCGAACTGTGCAGTTGTGTGCGAAGGGCAGCTCGATTTGATAAGTCTGTTTGAAACGGGGATCACGAATGTAGTGGCGCCACAGGGAACAGCGTTTACGGAGAGTCAGGCCCGCATCCTGAAGCGCTTCGTCAATGAAGTCGTGCTTTGCTTTGACGCCGACGCAGCAGGCCAGAAAGCCGCCGAACGTTCGCTCGATGCCCTGCTCCAGAATGACCTGATTGTGCGCGTGGCCGAAATGCCGATGGGCGAAGATCCAGACTCGCTCGTCCGGCGCGAAGGCAAAGTGGCCTTTGAAAGGCGCATTGAAAAGGCACGTGATTTTTTTGATTATTGGGTCGAGCGCGAGACGGCGAATGTCGACCTCACCTCTTTGGGAGCCAAGGTGCAGCTGGCCAGAAACCTGGCCGAAACCGTTTCGCGGGTGCGCGATCCACTCATGCGCGGAGAAGTCGTCAATAAAGTGAGTGCACGTCTCGGTGTGGCGGCCCAGGATTTTCAGGCACTAGTATCCCGGCAACGACGTCCCGAGTCCTTGGCTCGAGATCATGCCCCTGAAACCGGTGGTACTGGCGCGATGGCGCCTGCGCCGCGGCACGACATCTCCATGCTCTGCCTCATAGCGCTACGAGATGAAACGGCTCGAGACTTTCTTCGGGAACAAAATTGGCGCGAGATCCTTGCGCACATCCCCGATGCAGAATTTCTCGTCCGTATTATCGAAACTGACTTGCGCCCAGATGATCCGGCCTCGCTGAACGCCTTCATGGTAACGCTTTCTCCGGCAGATGAACGGTTGGTTTCTTCCTGGCTGCTGCAAAAGGTGCCCGCCAATGCTGACGCGATGGTCCAAAAATGGTGGCTCGGCATTCGGCAGGCAGTTTTGCGCCGCCAGCTCAGTGTAGCGACAAACCAGATAAAGCTTCCAGAGCTGAGCACCGGGGACATAATAAATTTGCAAAAACAAATCCTTGACCTGCAGGAACAGCTCCACGAGCTTTCGCAGCCCGCCGGCGCGGCCGACAAGTAGTTGTCGATCTACAGCCGCGCGGAAGATCGAAAGTCTTAGTCAAATCCGTAACCGTACAACTCTTGGCCAGGCATTCGAAACGAAGGGGAGGCAGCCGACGGTCGTCGTCACAACGGCTTAACCGAAGCCAAAGTAAGCGCGGTATAACGCGCAAATCTACCGTTGCCGGAGTGAATCTGAAGAGACAAGCAAGAACCGCTGCGATGAAAATCGGGCGTGTCACCTCCGCCTCGAAGCGATCTAATAATGGACGGCTGCCTGAGCCGACAGGAGTCGCATCGGCGTCTATGTTGTATTCGGCTATCGAAGTCCAGAATCGCATTCGCGAACTGATCAAGCTGGCAAAAGAACAAGGCTATCTCACATTTGACGATCTAAATGAGGCGTTGCCTGAAGGCGTCACTGACGCCGACGAACTGGATCTGATCCTAACGCGGCTGCGCCGCCTGGAGATCGACATTATCGAAGCGTCCGAAGTGGATCGCTACAAGGACGGCAAGAAAGACGCGGACGAGGATGAAGAGGAAGACGAAAGACCCGAAGCGAAGGTTGATATTCTCGACGACCCGGTGCGGATGTATCTCAAGCAGATGGGTCAGGTTCCACTGCTAACCCGGGAAGAGGAAGTTCAAATATCCAAGCGAATTGAAGACGCCGACGCGATGGTGCAGAAGCACATCAGTCGCATCGGCTTTGTCTCGCGCGCGCATCTGGATCTCGCCCGGAAGCTCATCGAGGGCCGCGAACGGTTCGATCGTGTGATTCTCGATAAGAAAATCGAGAGCCGCGAAAGATACATGAAGGCCCTCCCGCGTCTGTGCAAACAGGTAGACAAATTAAGCGCGTCAGTTACCCAGCAATTTTGCGAACTTGCGCGCAACTCCTCAAAAAAGCGATCCCACAAAGTGAGGGGGTTGCAAAGAACGATGGCTTCGCTGCAGAGGATTTATCCACAATTTTATCTGAAGCAGAGAGTGACAGAGGAATTTGTGCACATGGCAGACGACGCGCACCACACATCGCTTTACCTGCGAACAGAGATTGCGAAAAATCCGCGGAGTCAAAAAAGACGGCTGCAGCTTCAGAACAAAATTCGCGAGTTGGAAAAGAGCCTGTGGTTTTCGCTTTCTGACTATGCCGAAGAGTATCGGACGTTGAAAGCTTGGCTCCGCCAGGCGTTCAAGGCCAAAACCGAAATGGTGGAGGCCAATCTTCGTCTCGTTATTTCCATCGCAAAAAAATACACCAATCGCGGCCTTTCTTTTCTGGATCTGATCCAGGAAGGCAATATGGGGCTGATGAAAGCGGTCGAGAAATTTGAATACCGTCGGGGATACAAGTTTTCCACTTATGCGACGTGGTGGATTCGCCAGGCCATCACGCGCTCCATTGCCGACCAGGCGCGCACGATCCGAATTCCGGTACATATGATCGAGACGATCAACAAGCTGATGCGCGTGCAAAAACAGCTGGTACAGGAATACGGGCGGGAGCCTACGCCCGACGAAGTGGCCGAAGAAGTGCTTCTGCCGGTAGATCGTGTTCGGGCGGTCCTGAAGATGGCGCAGCAACCAATCTCGCTGCAGTCTCCGGTGGGCGAGAGCGAAGAAACTAATTTCGGCGACTTTATTGAGGACAGAGGCGCCGAAAACCCGAGCGATATGACTGCCATCGTGTTGCTGAAGGAAAAAATCAAGGACGTGCTGGAGACCCTTACCGACCGGGAGCGGCAAGTGCTCGAGCAACGATTTGGGTTGATCGACGGCTACAGCCGAACGCTGGAGGAGGTAGGCCGGCAGTTCCAAGTTACCCGCGAACGGATTCGTCAGATCGAAGCAAAGGCCCTGCGAAAAATGCGGCATCCGACTCGTATCAGACAACTCGAAGGTTTCCTTGAAGCCCCAGGAAAATAATGTGAATCTTCAGCGCCGATTAGAGCGCAACTTCCGATGCTGCAGATAGTTCAATTGACTGGAGCCTATGGAACCTGAAGATGACAAACAGTTGTGGGATGTTCTGGGCCGTGTTCCCGAGCCCACTCTTTCGCCATTCTTCGCCCGGAACGTGGTAAGACAGATCCGCCAGAAAGCGACTCGTTTCGAGCGGACGCGAAACTGGTTTAGCCTGCGACGGCTTGTTGCGGCCTCCGCTGTGGCAATCGTCGTGGTCGGCATGGCTATCGCCACGCATCATCCAGTCTCCCAGACAGCGTCCGCAAACGATCCAGATGTCGTGGCTAAAGTCGATCCCCAAGATTATGACGTCGTGGCTGATCTGGATGAATTGATCGCCTGGGATGAAAATAACGTGTGGGAAGAAAAGCCGACGTTGTGAACTAATCGTCGCATTGTCGGTTTTGGCTTTATCCTGCGCTACGGCGCAAGGGCAACCCCAACAACACCGAGCCGTTGGCCGCCCGCCGGTTGGAGTCGGTCCTCACGGGCCACCGCCAAGCCAGAGCATGCGGGAGCGGTGGCTTGCGATGCCTCCGGAGGCTCGGCAAAATTTCCGGCGCAACGCGGAGCGTTGGATGCACATGAGTCCGGAAGAGCGCAACGTCATGCGACAGAGAGAGAACCTGCGCCGTGAGACCATCAAGCGGGAGACCGAAGCGGCGGTTCGCGACTCCGGGCTCCGCCTCAGTCCACAGGAACGTGCTCAATTTGAATCCCGCTACATTCAGGAACGCCAAAGAGTGGAACGAACGCTGCGGCAACAAATCGAAACCGAGCGGCAGCAGCAACTGCCGGTGCTGATTCAGCAGCTAAAGAAAGAGTTCCAAATTGACCAGCCAGCCAAAAGTCCCGCCATGAAACCAGCGGGGTCGCCTAATTCAAAAAAGTAGCGCTCGCATTTTTCCTCTTTCGGCGTCCTTCGCCGAATATTCGCTCCCAAAAACGCTGCTGGCTCGGAATTGCTCCCGAGCCAGCGAGTCGCTTTAGCTATTCTGTCAGCTTAGTACCCGTGATGGTATCGATGATGGTGGTGATGGCGGTAGTAACGGTGTCCGCCATACCAATAGTAAGGCCGGTAGTAGCCATAGTACGGATACGGCCGGTAATAACCGTATGGGTAATATCCATAGTACCCGGGACCGATCCCGATTCCGACTGCGATGCCAGCGTCAGACCGCTGCGCGGGAACGAAAGCCAGTACCCCCGCCACCAATCCGATTAAGAGAAGTTTCTTCATTACTTTACCTCCTAGGTATTAAACAGGACATAGCGGCGAAAGTTTTCTGCTTTATTTGGACGCAGGACGCTCAGGATATCCGCTGATACAAACACTCTGGCCAATGCGTTGATACGAAACGCGGCCAAGGCGAACTGCATTTGCCGTGTTGTTCACTCCCCGGCCTGGAAAGGCAACTACTGGTCCTCCGCTCAAGATCGGGCCTAGATAAAGTTGCACTTTATCAATGAGACGCGCCTCGAGCGCTTGGCCGAGCACGTCGCCGCCTCCTTCAATTAACACGCTGGTAATATCGCGTTTGCCTAGATCCTTCAGCACGCCAGCCAAAGACTTTGCTTTGTAAATCAGCGTTCGCGCAGCCAAGCGGTCTGAAAACAAACGCGCTCGCCGTGGAAGTTTACCTGAGCGGGTCAGCACAACTCGCCAGGGTTGCGGCGTTCCGCGGGCGCCACGCACGGTCAAACGCGGATCGTCCTTGCGGACGGTTTCTGCTCCTACGAGCACGGCATCCACGCGCGCTCGAAGCTCACGTGCGTGGCGCCGGGCGGAAGGCCCGGTGATCCAGCGAGGCTCGACAGGAGGCCGCGTCAGTCGGCCATCGAGCGACATCCCGCACTTCGCGATGACGAAAGGGCGCCCGGTGACAATCCACCTGTTAAAAGCCTCGTTAAGTCGCGCGCACTCGTCCGCCAAAACGCCCTCTCGGACATTCACACCTGCATTTCGCAATCGCGCGATGCCTTTGCCGGAGTGGCGCGGATTTACGTCAATCGCGCCGACAACAACATTTCTAACACCTGCGCTAAGTATCGCATCTGTGCATGGCGCAGTGCGCCCTGCTGTCGAGCACGGCTCCAGAGTAACGAACAGCGTGGCGCGCGCGGGCACGGCCGCACCGAAATTGCGGAGACACTCAATCTCAGCGTGATGGCGACCTGCTTCCTGATGGTGCCCTTTCGCTACTATTCGATTGTCTATGACCAAAACCGCTCCCACAGCTGGATTCGGGCTGGTCTGGCCAAGCGCCTTTTTTGCCTCGCGTAGCGCAGCACGCATGAACTGTTCGTCTCGTTCTGTCGTCATTGCTTCGAGAGATCAATAATTGTTCTTGCCTACCACGGCAACGCGAGTTCACGGATGCAACTGGTGATCTCCCGCTGATGAGGGGTCAGGGCCGCTCGCGGCGAGCCCTGTTATGAAGATAGCAATACCCTTTCTGGCTCAGCGGCTGAGCTGGCGCGCCTTGCGTCCCATTTTTAATCGCAAATTTTTCGACAGTTCGTCCCAGCGGCTTTGCGAAGAATATCCGCTGGGACGATTTACAACTGCGATCAGAGCGGAGTCGTTCTCAGATGGGCAATCATTGAGGACAAGGCGTAGGTGCAGCACAAGTAAATGCTGGGCAATTAGGTGGCTGATTAGCGTCGATCCTTCGCGGCAGGCCCGCCGGAATAATCTGGATCACCATGTTTACCGCGCAAACCGTCCCCTCGTTACGTATCAGGTGTACGTCCCCGCAGCCTAAGTCGGTGAAGCTCTCGCCTGCGTGGTAAACCGTGGGCGTGCAGGTGGGATTGTCAGCCTCGTACACTGTGAGCTCTCCAGATAAAACCGTGATCAGGCTAGGCCCCGGATGCGTGTGCCACCCACTGTGAGCCCCCACTGGCCACGTGTTTCGGACGACATAAACGTCGGAATCCCCGTGTACCTTCGTCTTGAGATACCACCCATACTGGTCAAACTCGTTGCACATCAAGTTCAGCAAGCCATCCGGATAGTGGCCCAGCGCCAGCGTTTGGCTGGCAAGCCCGCATGCGGGCGTTGCGCGGGCTGGCACGGCTGTCAACGCTGCGACGATAAAAACCATCGCTGTGATGAGAAGGAGCGTCCGCCAGATAGGCGAGCGGTGAATTCGTTTTGCTGCATGTTGAGTTTTCATAATTTTTTGTTTTCTAATTGTTGTTGAGGTTGATTTCGTGATTTGCCTTTCACCGCCATAAACGAAAACGGGCGATCAAAGTGCTCATCTGAATTAGCGTTTTTCGCGGGACGTTTTCGGCGTGCAGAAGATTTTCCAAGCTAGTAGCGTAGAAACAGGTCATGGATACGCCTTCGACCCCTCAGCACAGAGTGACCCAGCTCCTACAGCAATGGAGTCGGGGGGACGATGCTGCTGTCGTCGAGTTAACCCCGCTGGTCTATGAAGAACTCCGACGTCTCGCTCATCATTACATGGAACGACAGCGTCCGAACCACACGCTGCAAACGACAGCGTTGGTCA
>WNFQ01002981.1_pt1 | contig 16941 bp, 14 predicted proteins | sample 5400171 | NCBI WGS metagenome assembly WNFQ01 (sample SAMN13153356, study PRJNA577476) | soil metagenome | isolation source: 20 cm soil under Madrone tree | place: USA:California | collected 2016-06-14 | reverse complement strand
CGACCTCGACAATTTCGCGATCGAAGCGCAAGGCCACAACGTCGCCCGGGTCAGCTACGCCACCAGCTTGATGAAGCACGGCGTCCTGCTCTCCACAACGGAGCATCTACTCGCCGCAATCTACTCCTGCGGCATCGATAACGTTTATATCGACATCGACTCCATCGAAGTACCCATCCTCGACGGCTCCGCGGAGCCGTTCATGCAAATGCTCGAACAAGCCGGGACGCGGCGTCTTCGTCGCAAACGCCGCTACCTGAAAGTTTTGAAACCGCTCGAAGTCATCGAGGGCGACAGGCGCATCGGCATCTATCCCGCTGATGAATTCCGCGTGCGCTGCTACGTGGATTTCCCGCATCCCTTAGTAGGCCAGCAGGAAGTGGAGATGCTTGTAAGCCCGGAAACCTTTCGTCATCTCCTCGCGCGCGCCCGCACATTTTGTTTCGAGCGCGACATCGAGCCTTTGCGCTCCATGGGCCTCATTCGCGGCGGTTCGCTCGACAATGCCATTGTGCTCACCGCGGGCAGCGTCATGAATGGTCCCCTGCGTTTTCCCGATGAATTCGGCCGCCACAAGGCTCTGGACCTCATTGGCGACCTTGCCCTAGCAGGCCTCCCGTTGCTAGGACTCGTCGAGGCGCACAAGGCTGGCCACGCGCTGCACACACAACTCGTCAGCCGCCTGCTCGCGGATCCTACCCTTTGGACCGTCACCACGCGCGACGCCCTTCATAAACACGTGGACGCCCCTGTACCTGCTCTCGCTAGCGTTGCCGCCGATTAAGCACTTTCGAGAACTCGACAACTCATCGCATTTGCGAAATTGATTCTGCTCCCGCAGAATGATTGGACTTATGGCGGCAAACGATCTTGCTGTTGTGATTCTCGCTGCCGGAAAAGGCACGCGCCTGAAGTCCGGTGTGGCAAAAGTTTTGCATCGCGCCGGCGGGCGAACGTTGGTACAACACGTCGTCGCCGCCTGCGCCCCGCTGAAATCGCGGAAAACTATCGTGGTGGTAGGCCATCAGGCCGACCAGGTCACCGCAGTAGTCGAGCCGCTTGAAGCAGAAAGCGTGCTGCAGCAGCCACAGCACGGCACTGGTCACGCCGTGCAGGTAGCGCGCCGCGCGTTGGGCTCCGCGAAACTCGCAATTGTTCTGCCCGGTGACGCACCGCTGATCCGCACGGAAACTCTGCGCGCGATGCTCGCCGCGCACCGCGCCGCAAATGCCGCCGCCACCATCCTTAGTGCGGTAGTCAGCGATCCCGGCGGCTATGGCCGCATCCTCCGCAAATCCGAAACCAGCGTTCAAGCCATAGTCGAGGAATCGCAGCTTACCGACGAGCAGCGCGACCTCAACGAAATCAATTCCAGCATCTACTGTTTTACTCTGGAGAAACTCTGGCCGGCGCTGGCCCAGGTGAAGCCCCACAATAAGCATCGCGAACTCTATCTGACCGATGCTATTGCTGCGCTTACCTCCAAGAATGAAACAGTGCTGGCGCATGTGGCCGCCGATCCGCGCGAAGCTCTCGGTTGCAATACGCGCGCCGACCTTGCAGAGGTTGACCGCATTTTCCGTGAGCGCAAGCGCGCCGACTTGATGAACGACGGAGTCAGCATCCAATTGCCGGAAACCGTCTTGATCGACCCGGACGTGACCGCCGGCGAGGACACGGTGATCGAGCCCGCCGTACAGTTGCTCGGCAAGACCAAAATCGGCCGCCGCTGCACGATCCGCACCGGCAGCGTGCTCAGCGACATGATTCTAGGCGATAACGTTCTCGTCGAACCGCATTGCGTCGCCACAGAGGGCCGCCTCGACGACAACAGCATCATCGGACCGTTCGCCCGCTTGCGGGCAGGAACGCACCTCAAGCACGGCGCGCGTGCCGGAAACTTTGTGGAAATGAAGAAGTCCGTTATTGGCGAAGGCACGAAGGTCCCCCACCTGACCTACCTCGGCGACGCGCACGTTGGTCCAAAGACGAACATCGGGGCCGGCACGATCACGTGCAACTACGACGGTTTCGAAAAACACCCGACGAACATCGGGCGCGGTGTTTTCATCGGCAGCGACGCCACGTTGGTGGCCCCAGTGCGCATCGGCGATGGCGCCTACGTCGCCGCCGGTTCCACAATCACGGAAAATGTTCCCCCCGAGGGCTTGGGCATCGCCCGCGGTCGCCAAGTCAACAAGCTGCGTTGGGCTGCACGTAAACGTCGCGAACTAGCCAGCGCGGGACATTCGAGAAAGCGTGCTCGACCCCGTAAAAAAACGAAAGCGCGGCACAAAAAATCCCGCCGCCGCTAAAAGCCCGATATAAACGGTCCATGTATGCGTTGAATTGCCGGCGGACTGCCCTCACCAAAACATGAATTACGTGCAGCTACACGCCAAGCGAGCCCGAAAACTTAACACGCGCCTTACCGGAATCTCCGCGCTCAATCCGGCCAATCCGAACGAATTTTTCGCGCCGCCGCTTCAAATCCGCCTCCACAGACGCCACATTCTGCGGCGGCACCACCAGAATCATACCGACGCCCATATTGAACGATTGTAGAAGCTCGTCTGACTCGATTTTCCCGAGCTTCGCAAGGTACTTGAAGATCGGCGGAACCGGCCACGCGGCCAGATCGACTTCCGCCCGCACGCCGGACGGCAGCACGCGCGGCAGATTCCCAGGGATGCCGCCGCCCGTGATATGCGCCAGCGCGGAAACCCAGCCGCGCGCAACAATATTTTTCAGGGCCGGCGCATAGCAAAGATGCGGCTTGAGCAGCTCAGCACCTATTTTGTTCCCGATTTCCGCGACGTATGTGTCCGGCTTGAGTTTGGCAATCTCAAACACCAGCTTGCGCGCGAGCGAATACCCATTCGTATGCAAGCCGGCCGAGGGCAGCGCAATGAGCGCGTCGCCCGGCTTCACACCCTTTCCGTTGAGAAGTTTCTTGCGCTCCACGGCTCCCACAATGAAGCCCGCAACATCGTATTCGCCCGGAGGATAAAAGCCGGGCATCTCCGCGGTTTCTCCTCCGATGAGCGCACACCCGGCCTTGCGGCAGGCCCGGCTCATGCCGTCAACGAGCTGCTCGACCACATTTGCATCGAGCTTGCCCATCGCCAAATAATCCAAAAAAAACAGTGGCTCCGCGCCCTGCACCAGAATGTCGTTGATGCAATGATTCACCAAGTCTCCGCCAACGGTGGAGTGCACGCCCGTAGCCATAGCCACTTTGAGCTTCGTGCCGACCCCGTCCGCGCTGGAAACGAGCACCGGCTCTTTCCATCTCTTCCTGTCCAACGCGAACAGCGCGCCAAATCCCCCGATTCCGCTGAGTACCCCCGGCGTAAACGTTCTGCTCGCATGGTGGCGGATCCGCTGCTTCGCTGCGTCGGCGACGGCGATGTCCACTCCGGCATCGGCGTATTTCATTGAGGTCCTATGAGCGTTCGTTTGTCGTACGCGCGCACGAAAGTTCCTCTTTCTCCTTCGGGAGAATACTTGCGTGCCGCCGGGCAGGTTCGGCAACACTTGCTTCGTTTTGCCGGGGACAGTTGGCCTAAAAAGTCCGGAACAATCTCTTCCAGCGCACCAGGCCTGGATGCACTAACGCGTTCGCGTAGGCAAAAAACCGCTCGCGAATCTGCCCCGGCTCCCAGGCGTCAGGAGGAACATCCAGCGACATATATATCATCACCGGCGTGCCGATAATGTCGTTGCGCGGCACGCAGCCCCAAAACCGGCTATCGTACGAATTGCCGCGATTGTCGCCCATCACAAAATAACAGTTATTCGGAACTTTGTACGGCTGGCGCAGATCGTAAGGCTCGGTGCGGCCTGTCGTGTAACTTTCTTTGAGCCTTTGGCCATTCACCCACACCGAACCGTCGCGAATATCGATCGAATCGCCCGGCAGGCCGATAACCCGCTTGACGTAGTCCGGCGTGTCCGGCGCAAACGGCGGCTTGAAGATGACGACTTGCTGTCGATGCGGATTGCGCCACAGCGGCACGTGCCAATTCGTGAAGGGCACGCCGGCGTCGTAGCCGATACGGCTCATGATCAAGTGATCGCCGATTAAAAGAGTGTTTTCCATCGAGCCGGAGGGAATCACGCGCGCCTCGCCGATAGTGCCATTAATCAGCAAAAAGACCAGCGCCACCCAAAACCAGGCGATGATCTCCCGCTGCACTTTTTGCCGCACGGGCACATGGGGCTGCGCATCTTTATGGCGCTTCACGTCAGCTAACACGCCAGCTTTTGCGTCAGCTTTCATGTTCCACCGTTACGGGATGCTCGTTGGAGCCTTCACTAGCGTTGCCATTCATCGCGTCACCTATTTTGCTGCTCGCAATGCCATTGCGCACTTCCAGTTGCACTAAGTCCGTGGGATACACGCCCGTGTAACAAGACGTGCAATAACTGCCCTTCGCGTCGCTCACCGCTCGCTTCAATCCGGCGAGCGAAACGTAGCCCAGCGAATCGGCTCCGATGTACTTGCAGATTTCTTCCGGCGTGCTCGAAGACGCGATCAACTCTTCGCGCGTGGGCGTATCCACACCGTAATAACAGGGCGAAATCGTAGGCGGGCAACTGATGCGCATGTGCACTTCCGTTGCGCCGGACTCGCGTACCATGCGCACGATCTTGCGGCTGGTAGTGCCGCGCACAATGGAATCATCCACCAGCACGACGCGCTTGCCTTCAATCAGGCTGCGAATCGGATTCAGCTTCAGCTTCACGCCAAAATTGCGGATGGCCTGCGAAGGCTCGATGAACGTGCGCCCAATGTAGTGGTTGCGGATCAGGCCCATGCGGAATGGGATGCCGGACTCCAGCGCGAAACCCACAGCCGCGGGTACTCCCGAATCCGGAACCGGCACAACGATATCGGCGCTCACGGGATGTTCTTTCGCCAGCGTGCGCCCGAGCGCTTCCCGGCTTTCGTTCACCGAGCGGCCAAAAATAATGCTGTCCGGTCGCGCAAAATAGACGTGCTCGAAGATGCACTGCTGGAGCGGCTTCTCCGGCGCGAAATGGATGGACTCGATGCCCGATCGCGAGATGCGCACCATTTCGCCGGGCTCGATTTCGCGCACGTACCGCGCGTTGAGCAGATCGAAAGCGCAAGTCTCCGAAGCCACCATCCAGGAATCGCCAAGCTTGCCGAGACTTAACGGGCGGAAGCCCCGCGGGTCGCGCACGGCGATCAACTCGTCCGTGGTCAGCACCAGCAACGAGTACGCGCCTTCCACTTGATTCAATGCGTCGCCAAGCGCGCCGGTAAGGTTGCGCGCTTGCGAGCGCGCCAATAAATGCACAATCACTTCCGTGTCGCTGTTAGTCTGGAAAATCGAGCCGCGATGCTCCAGTTTGCGCCGCCACTCCGCGGCGTTCGTAAGATTGCCGTTGTGCCCCAGCGCCACTTTGCCCTTGTTGCAGTCGATCATGATGGGCTGCGCGTTCAGCAGCGCCTTGTCGCCTGCGGTGGAATAGCGCGTGTGGCCAATCGCCAGATTGCCGGGCAAATTGCTCAACACCGGCGGCGTGAAGATTTCTTCGACTTCGCCCATCGCGCGATGCAGGTGCAGTTCCGTGCCGTCGCTGGAAACGATTCCAGCCGATTCCTGGCCGCGATGCTGCAAGGCGTACAAGCCCAGGTAGGTCAGCTTTGACGCTTCTTCGTGCCCAAACACGCCGAACACACCACATTCGTCGTGAAAATGGTCGTCGGCGTAAGCAAGCTTTTGCGTCATTTCCATTTGACCGCGAGTGATCAACTTACCTTGAGCATGCGTTCGAGCGAATGGGCCCAACTGTCGTATAGCTTGCCGACCGGTGCATCGATCACCGCGCTCCCTCTATATTCGATGCGAAAAGCAGCACCGCGGATAACCTGACCGATTTGCTGCGCCGTCACTCCGCATTGTCTCGCAGTCTCAAGAACGGCGGCAAGCGAACTTGGCGGCACAGATACAACCGCGCGCGCCCCGCGTTCGCCAAAGAGCGCATATTCGGCCGGCGAAGATTCCTCAGGCAGACTCACCTTGGCCCCCAGTTGCGCCATCACACCTTGCGACGCAGCCGCAAAGCAGGATTCGGCCAAAGTAACAGCGATACCCCCATCGCTAACGTCGTGCGCCGAACGCACCGAGCCGCTGCTCGCGAGCGAAACCAGGCATTCCTGCAGGCGTTTTTCGGCCCCCAGATCAATGGCCGGCGGCTCGCCAGCAACAACCCCGGCAATCGCCTTAGAGTATTCGCTCGAAGAGAACTCTTGTTCCGTGCGTTGTAGGGGCGCAGCAGGCCTGCCCGCCGCGGTGGGCTGCGCCCCAGCCACCGAGGTCGATCCGTCGAGCAAAACAATTGCGTCGCCCTCTTCGCGAAATCCAATCTTCATCACCCGTGATGCATCTTCGAGAATCCCTAGCACCCCAATGACCGGCGTCGGATAAATGGACTTGCCAAGCGTCTCGTTGTAGAAGCTGACATTGCCGCCCGTAATCGGCGTCCCCAGCTCGTTGCAAGCAATGGTCAAGCCGTCAATCGCTTCGCTGAATTGCCACATTACCGCCGGTTTTTCCGGGCTCCCGAAATTGAGGCAATTCGTTGCAGCCATAGGGCGCGCGCCGCTTGCTGCGACATTGCGAGCCGCCTCAGCCACCGCATGCATGGCACCGACGCGCGGATTCAACTCGCACCACCGGCCGTTGCCGTCCGTCGCAAGTGCCAGCGCCCGCTTCACCTCTCCCGTTTGCGGATCCTTGATGCGAATTACGGCTGCATCGCTCGCGCCAGGGCCTGCAAGCGTGTTGGTGCGCACGGACGTGTCGTACTGCTCGGTAATCCAGCGCTTTGAAGCGATCGCGGGCGAACCTAGCAGCTTTGCAAAATTCTCCGTCATGTTCGTGCCCTCGGCCGAGAATTGAAACCAGTCCGCCGCTGTTTCTTTGCGCGCCGGTGGCTGCGCAATCGGCCGCTGATATACCGGCCCTTCTTCAGCCAGAGGATGCGCGGGAATTTCCGCAGCCAACTTGCCGCGGTCCCTTACACGCAACAGTCCGCCGCCCGTCACTTCCCCGACAACGACAGCGTCCAGCCCCCACTTTTTGAACACGTCGAGAACTTCGCGCTCGCGGCCGTCCTCGGCTAACAACAACATGCGCTCTTGCGACTCGCTGAGCATGATCTCGTATGGCGTCATGCCCGATTCGCGCTGCGGCACTTTCGCCAGATCGATTTCGATTCCGGTGCCGCCGCGCGAAGCCATCTCCGTCGTCGAGCACGTCAGCCCCGCCGCCCCCATGTCTTGAATCGCGACCACCGCGCCCGTCTGCATGGCTTCGAGGCAAGCCTCCAGCAGCAGCTTTTCCATGAATGGGTCGCCAACCTGCACGTTCGGACGCTTTTGCTGCGATTCCTCTGTAGACTCCGCGGACGCCAGCAGCGAAGCGCCGTGAATTCCATCGCGCCCCGTCTTGGCGCCAACGTAAATCACCGGATTCCCGGTTCCGCGCGCCTTCGCGAAAAATAAATCTTCTTTCTTTGCAATCCCCAGCGCGAGCGCGTTGACCAACGGATTTTGCGAATAACAAGGCTCGAACGCGACCTCACCGCCCACGGTGGGCACGCCAAAGCAATTTCCATAGTGCGCAACGCCGCGAATCACTCCATCGAGGATGCGTCGATTTTTAGCCGCTTCCTCTTCGGTTACGCCATTACCAGTCGTGATTGGGCCAAATCGCAGCGAATCGAGCACGGCCACTGGCCGCGCACCCATCGTGAAAATATCGCGCAAAATCCCGCCTACGCCTGTAGTCGCGCCTTGAAACGGTTCCACGTAACTCGGATGATTGTGCGATTCGATTTTGAATGCCGCGACCAGCCCGTCGCCGATGTCCACGACGCCGGCGTTTTCACCCGGACCTTGCACCACCAGTTTTCCGCGCGTGGGCAGCCGCTTCAGGTGCACTTTGCTCGACTTGTACGAGCAGTGCTCGCTCCACATCACCGAGAAAATCCCTAACTCCGTGATGTTTGGCTCACGACCGAGGATCTGCTTCACTCGCGCGTATTCTTGCGCGGTAAGCCCATGCTCCGCCGCGATTGCCGGCGTGACTTTGATTTCAGTGGGTGCTGTGGCCATTTATGCGTCAGGGCTCAACGGGCGTAGCCCACCGCAAGCCGGCTGCGCCCCTAAAAGAGAATTCGCCTGTTTCAAAAACCTCAAGCAGTTGCCTTTGCCGCGCCCACCAGCGCTTCCACCATCGACCGGAAAATCACCAAACCATCGGCGGAGTCCAGTGCAGACTCTACCGCGCGCTCCGGATGCGGCATCAGACCGGCGACGTTGCGCTCGCGATTGCAGATTCCGGCGATATTGGCGATCGAACCGTTCGGATTTCCCGCCGCGTCGTTCGTGCCATCCACGGTGGTGTAGCGAAAAACGACCTGCCGATTCTTTTCCAACTCCGCGAGCGTAGCCTCGTCGCAAGTGTAATTCCCGTCGCTATGCGCGATCGGAATTCTCAGGATCTGCCCCTTTGCAGCGGCATTCGTGAACGGCGTATCGGTCTGCTCCACCCGAATATGGACATGCCGGCAGATGAAGCGCAGTCCGCTATTGCGCATCATGGCGCCCGGCAGCAGCCCCGCCTCCAGCAAAATCTGAAAGCCGTTGCATACGCCCAGCACCGTCCCGCCGTTCTTCGCGAATTGGCTCACTGACTTCATCACTGGGGAAAATCGCGCGATCGCTCCGGTGCGCAGGTAGTCGCCGTACGCAAATCCGCCGGGGAGAATAATTGCGTCGCAATTGGCAAGGTCCTGCGATTGATGCCAGATGAACTCCACAGGTTTTTTCAGGATGTTGCTGATGGCGTAAAACGCGTCGTGATCGCAGTTGGACCCCGGAAAGACAACTACTCCAAATTTCATGCGCTGATCGCTCCCTGGAGCATCTTGGGAACTCTTATTTTACCACATTCGCCGCCAGGAGTTCCGCCCTCGCAGGCAAGCTGCGGATCACACCATCTCAATATACGATTAGTTCTTCAAAGCTATTTTTGTAAACGATGAGACCTTGTTGTTGTAATTCAAATGACTGCCCCGATTCGAAACACAAATCTAGCGGGCAAGAAATCGATTGCAAATCTAGTGAGACAAAACTCAAGTGAGACAAAAGTTTTTCGTTGAGGAAATTCTAGTGAGGAAAGTAGGTTTCGCCGCGGAGCAAAGCGCGAATCGCGTCCGGCAAGCACCACATTTCAGATTTTGGGCAAGCGCCCTTAATTCCGACTCTTCTTGCTTCCACCGCCAACTGCCCCGGCAGGTGCACCGAAAGCATCAAAATCGCGGCCTTCGGATGCTCCTTAAGTATTTCGCGCGCGGCATCCAACCCATTCATTTCCGGCATCTCGAAATCCATCACGGTAACGTCCGGAAGCAGATCGCGATACTTGCTCACCGCATCCTTGCCATTCACTGCTTCCCCGGACACTTGCCAGGAATCTTGCTGCTCCAGTAGCCTAAGCGCTTGCTGGCGCATGAGTTGGTTGTCGTCAACGACAAAAATGTTAGTCACAAATGCAGTGGTCCTCGGCTTTGACGCAAGTAATGCGAAAACTTACGCCGTTTTGGGACCAATGCAATACAGGATTGACTTGAGATTCACCGCCCCCTGCCCAAGAAACTCCGGGCCGCATATCCGGTCTTTACCTAATTGCAGGATCTTGGCGCCTCGCTATGCTAGCCCAAGGGCTCGGAATTCAACATGCTGTCACAATCCTACGATATTTTTCGGCGCGACGCGGGCGGAGAAGTCTGGGTCGAGGCGGCTCGAGACTTGGAGACTGCGAAGGGCCGGGTCATAGAGCTAGCGGCACAAGCGCCTGGGCAGTACGTGATTTTTAGTCAACGTAGTGGGCGCATGGTCAGCAGCGGGACTGTAGTCGCAAGTCCGGCAGCGCGCGCCACGCCAAATCGCGCCGCGCCAAATAAGGAGACAGAGAAATCGTCGGAGCGTTGCGCCGAATCTACGGCTGTGAAATCGGACACGCTCTGGTGAAAATTTGTAAGCACAGAAGTTTGAAGTAAGCACAGAAGTTAGGTACCGCGAACCGTCAAGGAGCGAAATGGATACAAGTCGCCGTTATGACATCGTTAGAAGGGAAAGCGAGAAAGCCGCGTTCTGGCTGGAAGGGGCGACGGAACTGAGTGCCGCTAAATCCCGCGTCGAGGAACTTCTCTCGTTTTGGCCCGGCGAATACCAGATTTTTGATCTGGAAACGAAAGAGGTGGTTCTCACCACCTCCGGCTCCATTCCCGCACCAATCGCAATGCCAGAGAGCGTTTTCGCTGAATAGTCCACGCCTTGTTCTAAAATTGTGCTGACCGCCATAAGCTGGGCCGACGCCTGCTCGTGAACCGAGCGTGTAAACCGGGGGGTGGCACCCCTATCACGACAGAAAGAGTGTGGAAATTATTGAAAACAGGGTAGATACGCGATTCCCGTCGCGCAAAAGAGTTCGTAATTGCATGAAACTGCTGGCTTTGCAGGGATGTGATAGGAAGCAAAGAACTTGCAAGGCTTAACCGAACTAACATGGAGAAGTATACCAGACGTTTAGAAGTGTGTCGATAGTAAACGGAAGAATCTACGCTACCCTGCGGGTAACTACGGAAGGGGATCTCATTTAAAGCAACCAAGTGGTGCCCTCGTCCGTCTAAGCTGCTACACTAACGTGTGCAATCTTAGGCAGATGCACTTTCTTAAGTTCATTTCCGGCAAACGAGCGTTAGCCCTTCTGGGCATCCTGGCTCTGTTGTATTTCGCTGGTGGAGGCGTTTTTGTCCACCAGCACAGCGGCGGACCGGACAGTGTTTGCCCTGTCTGCCAAGCCCTGCACATGCCGGCCCTCGCGGCTGCTTCGCTCGATTTCATCCCGGAAGCGCGACACGTTGCCTGGCATGCTGTTCTTCCGGATAATGTTTCACCTTTAGACGCGTTTGCGCTGCATCGCGCCTCTCGCGGTCCTCCTTCCGCTTAACTCCGATCCACTGCTGATGTCGTGTCCCTTGCGCGAGCACCACTCAGTGCCCGCGCAGCCGCCATTTGCAAGCGGCTCCTATCCAATGCCAATGAAACGCACATCCCATTTTCGGGTTGGAGGAAAAATGTTAGACAGAGTTCGCAGCTACGGATTTCTAATATTAAGTCTGAGTTTGTTGCTTTTTGCTGTGCCTGCGCGCGCGCAGTTGGGGAATTCGGGCTCGATCGAAGGCGTGGTCAAGGATCAATCTGGAGCCTCGGTGCCGGGAGCGAAGGTGGAGATTACGAATCCCGTCAGCCACTTCCACCGGGAAACAACCACGGACAGCGACGGCAGCTTTCGCTTCACGAACGTGCCGTTCAATCCGTATCATTTGGTCGTCACTGCCTCGGGCTTTGATTCTCTCACTCAGGATGTAGATGTACGTTCGACGGTTCCGGTGAATCTTCCAATCGCCTTGAAGGTGGGCTCGGCGGCGTCAACAAGTATTACGGTCGAGGCAAACGGCGGGGACTTAATTGAAAACGAATCCACGTTTCACACCGACGTGGACCAGGGACTTATCGATCGGCTTCCTCTAGAAAGCCAATCCTCATCAGTGACCTCGCTGGTCACTTTAGTGTCTCCTGGCGTGGCCGCGGACTCCAACGGGAACATGCATGGGCTGGGCGATCACGCGGAGAATTCGTTTTCCGTGGACGGCCAACAGATCACCGACCAGACCAGCAAAGTCTTCTCTAACCAAATTCCTGCCGATTCCATCCAGTCGCTGGAGGTGATCTCCGGCGCGCCGCCGGCCGAATTTGGAGACAAGACGAGCCTAGTAATCAAGGTGACCACCAAGTCCGGCCTGGGAGTCACCAAGCCCACGGGCACCATATACAGCTCCTACGGCAGCTTCGGAACGGTCAACGCGGGCTTCGATCTAGCCTACGGAAACCAGAAATGGGGCAATTTCATCGCCGCGAACGGCCTCAGGAGCGGCCGCTTCCTTGACCCTCCAGAGTTTACAGCGATACACGACAAGGGAAATCAAGAGAACATTTTCGACCGCGTGGATTACCAGATCTCGCAGAAAGATACGCTCCACGGAAATTTCCAGTACACGCGTTCGTGGTTCCAGACTCCGAACACGTTTGATAATCTCGCCCAGTTCAACGGTAATCCGGCCGGCAGCACGGATGAGCGCTCCAAGATTGGAACCTTTAACATCGCGCCGGTGTGGACACGCCGGGCGCTTTCGTGCGCCGAGACCAATACAACTACTATCCAAGCCCGAATCCGCTAGCTGATCTCGGTCCGATCAATTCGGAAACCATCGCGCAGGACCGCAACCTGACCAACGCGGGCCTGCGTTCCGATATCTCCTACGTAAAGGGCATACACAACATAAAAGCAGGCGCAACCTTTCAACACACGTTTTTGAACGAAAATGACAGCCTGGGAATCGTCGATCCAAATCTTCTGCCAACGACTACGAATGCAGATGGCACGAATTGCTTCGATCCCACTGCGGGCGTCGCCCAACCCGGCAGCCCATGCGCAACACTACTTCCGTTTGACCTGACGCGCGGCGGGGCGCTCTTCGCGTTTCGCGGTCATGCAGACGTCAAGGAAATATCTCTGTACGTTCAGGACACGATCACGAAGAACAATTGGTCGTTCAACCTGGGCATCCGCGGCGATATGTATCGAGGGCTTTCGTCGGCTAATCAAGCCGAACCACGGTTGGGAATTGCTTACAACATCAAGCCAAGTAATACGGTGCTGCGAATCTCTTACGCACGAACGCTGGAGACTCCATTTAACGAGAACCTAATCATCGCCAGCACGGGCTGCAATGTGGATGTAATCGCCGCGCTCATTCCCTGCGTTCCCGCGAGCGCCCCTGCGGGATTCAGAAATGAGTTCCACGCGGGCCTGCAACAAGCATTCGGAAAATACCTGGTGGTCGATGGCGAGTACATTTGGAAATACACACACAATTCATTCGACTTCAGCATACTCGGCAATACTCCGGTCACGTTTCCAATCGTGTGGCACAACTCTAAAATCCCTGGATGGCTGCTTCGCGCCAGCGTGCCGAACTTCCATGGATTCAGCGCGCTGGTGGTGATGTCCAGCGTGGCGGCTCGCTATTTCCCGCCGCAAGTTGGCGGGTTGGGAGTAACCGTGGGGCAGAGCGGGTCCGTGTTCCGCATCGACCATGACGAAAAGTTCAACCAGACCACGCACTTGCAGTACCAACCGTGGATCCGTGGACCGTGGATAGGATTCAACTGGCGCTATGACAGCGGTTTGGTCGCGGGTGCGGTACCATTCGCGACAGATACGACAACGCCCGTGGATCTGACCGTATTAACCGCAGACCAGCAACTACAAGCGGGGATATTTTGCGGTAACCAGTTCCCCACGCTGACGTCTCCGCTGACAAGCTGTGCCCCCGGCCAACTTGGCGCTACGCGCGTCAAGATCCCCGCGCCGGGAACCGAGAACGATGATCACAACCCACCGCGCGTCGCGCCGCGTCACCTGTTTGATTTGGCAGTGGGCCACGACAATCTGTTCCATGGCGACCGCTACAAGTGGAGCCTGCGCTTCACAGTGGTCAACCTGACGAATCAAGATGTGCTGTACAACTTCCTGTCCACGTTCAGCGGCACACACTTCGTTAGCCCACGCTCGGAGTCCGTCGAGGTCGGCTTCCACTTCTAACCTTCTACACTTTCGGAATCGCGGGCGGACCGAGGTCGGTCCGCCTTTGATTTTTGGCACGTCTGTAGAGCCCTTCTGATCATGCATAAACACTGAGGCGCAATTGGATGTTACCGGTGATTGCGTGGATATCGCTGGGGCTCGCGTTTGCAAGCGCGCTCTGGATTGCCGCTGACGAGCTCCGTCATCCGCAAGAAATGTGGACCATGAATATTGTTTGGCCGGCGACGGCTCTTTATTTTGGCGTTGTCGCGGTGTGGGCGTATTACAGAATCGGGCGCCCGATGAGCAAGGGAGCGCAGTCTGCGACAGACGGCGGGCAGCACAAGCGCAACATGGAACAGGCACGAAAGCACCCGACGCGGGCTCAAGTAGCAGTCTCCACGAGCCATTGCGGCGCAGGTTGTGCTTTGGGCGACATCGCTGCCGAGTTTGCAGTGTTCCGTTTTGGCCTGACCCTATTTGGAGCCACTCTCTGGGCGGACTACGTGGTGGATTTGGCTGCCGCTTGGCTGCTCGGGATCTTTTTTCAATATTTCGCGATCAAGCCGATGCGAAATCTTTCGCCCGGCAAAGCGCTTAGTGCCGCCATTAAGGCAGATACGCTGACTATCGTTGCTTTTCAAATTGGCATGTATGCGTGGATGGCATTGACGGACTTCGTTTTCTTTCCACAGCCGCATCTCCATCCCAATGAAGCCGTTTTCTGGTTATTTATGCGGATTGCTATGATCATCGGTTTCTTTACCTCGTTCCTATGAACACATGGCTGATCAAGCGCGGGATAAAGGAAGTGAGGGGTTGAACCGGTGGCTTCGCACAAATTGGCCATCCGACGATGGAGTCTGGCTGGTTCGCGCGCGGCACAGCGTGACTAGAGGAGACGGTGGGGAAGGAGGTAGGTGAAGCCGATGAAGGCTTCCCAGTGCGTGGATGTGCTGGTGAGGCCGCGGTTGAAGCCGACATCCAAGACGAGGGTCTTGCGCGCGGCGTAGCTTATCGCCCACAGGTTCCCAAAGGCGTTCCCGCGCAGGAAGGGCTGCGTAAAATGCCAGATTTCGCCTGAGAGTGTGAACTTTCCATTTAGCGGATGTGAAATTGTGAGGCTCTGGCCAAACTGGCCTCTGCGGATGCTTCCTTCGGTGAGTTCGTTGAACATGGCATTCGCGTCGTAGTGAAATCCCTTCACCTCCGCGCTGGCCAAGAGCACCACGGAATTTGCGGAACTGCCGAAATCAAATTCCGGCGCCCCGCCATCGTACGCGCGATGGAAGTAGCTGACCGCGAGCGTAGGCTTCGCTCCCTCGCCTGGACTGACAATGGCCTGCGCTCCCAAAAATACTTCGGCTACGCGGTTTGTGCTTTGCCCCGCCACGCGGGAGCGGTGCGAAGCGAGAGGTAAATTCGGGAGAGTGGCTCGCGGCGCTGAGGCCCGTTTCAAACTGCAAATAACCCGTGGGCGTAAGCGTCGCGGGAGTGGAAACCGTGGGACGACCGGGGTTTGCTTCCGGTTCTTCACCCACGGGCGTCTGCGCGCCGGCTCTTACGGCAAACAGAGCAATCGCGCAAAGTGCGACAAGAACCCGATTCATTTGCTCTTGGACGCCGTGGCCAGGTAAGTCTTGGCTTCGCTGAGTTCCGCACGATCGGCTGCCGGGGCGGAAATTTCTATCAGCTTTGCGTAATAGGCGTTTGCAGCCGCGGCGTCGCCCGCCAATTGGGCGGCGTGCCCGGCCCCATACAGCGAATCGAATCGATTCGGGGAATTCTTCAGCGCGGCTTTGTATTCCGTGAGAGCTTCGGACGGGCGCTTGAGCTCGAGCAACATGTTGGCCAGCATTTCACGCGCGGGCATGGCCAGCGAGTCTACTCCGTCTGCATCTTCGCGATCCGAGGCGGAACGCAGCGTTTTCACTGCTTCGCCGGCTTTGCCTTCCGCTAATGCGATCCACGCCTCTGCTTCCATTTGTCCAACGCTCTTGTCGGGAGCTTTGTCTCCATGATGGCTTGATTTACGCTGCTCCTCCGCGCTGATCTCCACATATTTCTGTAGGTCTTGGCGCGCGACGACCGGGTCAGCGCAACGAGCCGCACCGATTGCGCGCACTCGGTAGGTCGATTCTTGCGACTCTGGCGGCACGCGCGGCATGGGCAATGCGGCGGCTTCCTTCCAGCGGTGCAGCTCAAACGCATTGCGCGCCGCGAGCCAAGCCTGATGCTCTGCGATAGATTCCCGGCTCGCGCCGGGAACATTTTCCAAATCATGAACCATCTGGCGAGCCTTGCCTTCCTGGCCGCTTTGCAGGTAGGAATAATTCAGGAAGTCGAGCGCGTGGAATTGGTAGTGCGGCGCGGAGCGATGTTCCTGGGTAGCTTTGGCGGCGGATGCGGCGGCGGCGATATTCGATGATATGGATTCTTGCCACAGGCCCAGGCGGACGAAAATGTGCGAGGGCATGTGCAGCGCGTGAGAAGAATCCGGAGCGATTTTGGAATAGGCGCGAGCTGCTTCGAGCCCCTGCGGGGCAAATTCCGGCGTATCCGTTGCATGGATCAAGTAATGCGCGGGACCGGGGTTATCCGGCGCCTTGCGGCAAAGAGGCTCGAGAATAGCGATAGCCGCCTTGCGGTTCGCTTGCGCATCGACCTCTTGCTGCTCTGCCAGCGCCACCAAAGAGAGCGCGTAAAACGCCGCGGCGTTTACATCATCGGGCGACTTCTTGTGCAATTCCGCGAGAGCTGCCGAGTACGCCTGGACGCGCTGTGTCTCGCCTAATTTCGGATCTGCGAGGTAAAACGCGGCGGCGGCGGCGATGTAAGCGCGTTCACGCTCAGTGGATGCGCCGGCTGCTTGCGCGCGCTGAATATCCTCGGCGCCAAGTTTCAATGATTTCTCCGAGGGGAATTCCCAGAGCTGCTCATAATGCGTCATTGCCTTGCCCCAGTACGCGAGCGCGCACTTGGGGTCGCGCTTGGCGGCTTCGCTAAAGCTTTGGCTGGCTTGCTCGTACTGAAATGAGTGCAGCAGGGCGACGCCGGTCTCCATCGATGGTTGCGCCTCGGCTGCGCAGCTTGTGGGGAAATTGACTTGGCCTAACTGTGGCGTTGCGGCGCCCTGCGAGCCTAGAACTTTCGCAGCGGGCGTTCCTAGCCAAAGGAGCAAGGAAAG
>WNFQ01001426.1_pt1 | contig 16943 bp, 9 predicted proteins | sample 5400171 | NCBI WGS metagenome assembly WNFQ01 (sample SAMN13153356, study PRJNA577476) | soil metagenome | isolation source: 20 cm soil under Madrone tree | place: USA:California | collected 2016-06-14 | reverse complement strand
CCTTGAGCTTCGATAATCACCACGTCGGCCGGATCGACAAAAAGGATCCTTCCTTTCGTCTTGATGGCGATTTTCGCTGACTTCGACAACAGTTCTTCCAGTTGAGGCAGTATTTTCACAAACTGTGCGGCCCGCTCGCCTTCCGTTCTGCGGATCGCCATATCTAGCGCTTCATGAATACGATTGTTTGAAAAGGGCTTCAGGACATAATCGACGGCATGCTTCTCAAATGCAGCAACCGCGTGTTGATGGTGCGCAGTGACAAACACAATCGATGGTATCGGTTGCCCCCGCTTGTTTAACCGGTCGGCCAGCTCGATTCCCGATAATTCCGGCATTTGAATGTCGAGCAAAAGAACGTCATAGGGCTTCTTTTGTAGTAATTCCAGGGCGTCAATAGCATCGTTCGCGCAATCGACGGCTTGAATGTCGTTTCTCGCTCTCAACGCATTCTCGAGCGAGCTTCTGGAAAGTGGTTCATCATCGACAATCAATACCCGCACAATCTTTCCCTCCGCTAAGCGTGTACATTCGAGGCCAACATTGCTTTCGTCGCCTCCTTCTGTTGACCGATTGCTGGCAACACAAGACTCGCGATCGCAACGCCATCGCTGCCTTGGTCGAAGCAGAGAGTCGCCTCGTCCTCATAAAGATGCTTCAATCGTGCTCTCACATTCTGGAGGCCTAGCCCCATCCCTGCTTGCCGCTTTCCTCCAATGCTATTGCGTATTGCGATCTCCAGCATGCCTCCCGCCCGCCGGGACGAAATTTCGATCCATCCTCCTCCGCGGCAACAAGCCACGCCGTGGAAAATCGCATTTTCCACGAGAGGTTGCATGATCAGTTGCGGCACGAGCAATTGCCCCGCGGCGGGGTCAATTTGCCAACGCACTTCAAGTCGGTCTTCCAAACGCATTTTCTCGATGCTGAGGTAATCGTCGACAAACTTCAATTCTTCATCGAGGCTAATGACATCGGAGCTCGCACACTGCAAAGCAGTCCGAAGCAAGTGAGAGACCTTGAGAACCATCGCTTTGGCGCGCTCTTTCTCTGTATCAATCAGAGCTGAGATTCCCTGGAGAGTATTGAATAAGAAATGCGGATGAAGCTGACTCTTCAGGGCTTGTAGCTCGCTGGTGGCCAGCGCCTGCTGCAACTCAAGTTCCTGGTCCCTAGCCCGCTTAAAATACTCGTATGCATGCGCGGCTGCCAGAACAATCATGAAGTTCCAGATTATCTCGGCAAAAACGTCAAAACCTGTAACCAATGCGTGCAACGAGCGTTGTTCGAACTTCTGAGCAGGAATATTCCAAGGCGGCACTAAAACCCAACGGATGCTCACGCAGGCGATGATGTAAAGGGCGATGACAAGAACATACCCCGCTACGCGACCCAACCGAATCGGTTTGGTGATCGGATAGCGGTGAACTATCGCGAAAATGGGAGGCGTCAACAGCGCCGCGGACAGTAGAAGTCCGCCTTCGACAAGGAGTGCGGTCCAGTAAGATGTGCGGAGCCCCCTCTCCAAGAAGCGGACCTTATCCTCCCCTGCTGCCAGAAAGGCAAGACCCATGCAAAACAAGATGGACCACAGGTAGGCAAAAGCGACCCGCGAGACCTTTCGCGAATTGGGTTCCATGCAACCGATTGTATCCGGAATTACAAGAAACAGAGATAGAAGGTACGAAACGACAGAGATATGCTCTGACCATACGCATAACCGGGTTCAAGTTTAACAATCTGCTTTCCTCACAGGCAATTCTGAAGTAATGCCCCTCGATTTGCCCGATAAACGCGCCAGCAGTGACCAACCAATCGCTGGAGGGAAGCCGACTTCCCATTTACTAATCCGTGGCTCCGGTCTCGATTACTTCCGTGTGGCCGACCATCCGGGAGTTGATCGGTTCGGTCAATACAAGCGCGTTTCCCGGTACTAATCCGAGAAACGAACGGGAACAGTGGCCCCCTGGCCGCCAGGCAGCGCGTTCTCACCAGTCCGGGTTCTCGAGTGAATATTTTGCCCGATAAAATGTGAGGGCCCATCATCATTTGCTCGATTGCAGCGCATGCAGGGCCGCGCGGCTCTGTGCAACCGGTGGCGGAACATCACCCTTCAACATCAGCCACAGAATGCGGTTATAGAGTTGATCGTCCACGCGATCTGGTGCCCTGAGATCCAGACTCTCCGACAAGCGTGCGGCTGCAGTATTCTGCGGATTCTTTTCATTCAAGTCTTGCGTGGGGATGATTGGATCATAAGGCGTCAGGTCGGGCGCCCGTGCGAAGATGTCCACCAGGGATCGGCTGAAATAATCGAACTTAGAGAGCCGCCCTATGCCGAGGATGTCCTCGATCGCCGCGATCACGTCCGTCGTGTTGATGAAGCGATGGATTGTGCCCGACCGGTTGTAAGCCGAGATGGCGTAGAACGGCGCGCGGTGCGAATCGGTGTGGTCGGGCCCCGCCTGCGCGTCGTCTTCGACTACGAAGATCACCGTGTCCTTCCAATACGGGCTGTGCGAGAGCGCCTGCACGATCCGCCCAAGTGCGAGGTCGTTGTCGGCCATGCACGCGCGCGGCGCGCATTTGCCCGGCCGCCCGGCGGCTAAGTGGTCCATCGGCAGCCACATCACTTCGAGCTGTGGCATGTTGCCGTCGTGAACATAGCGCTCGAGTTCGGCGATCCAAACATCAGCGCGTTTCTGATCCTGCGTAACCAGATCCATCGGGATGTAGTCTGGATTCACGTCGGCGCCCAAGTCGCGTTGCGTTACCGGCCAGCCGGGATGCCCCTTGACCATTTCGCCGTAGTCGCGGAAAGTGATGCCCTCTCGGATTGCCAGTGTCCACAGGAAGCCGCGTTCCGGCTCATCGCTCTCTTCGCCGTCCATGTCGGCCCGCTTGCCGGCGTAGCCGGAGGGCACGATTTTCTCACCGTAGTTCGTGACGTAGGCGGCGGTGGACCAGATGTGTCCTTGCGAACTGACCTCGGCATTTACGAAGAAACGATCGAACAGGCCGAAGCGCCGCGCGAGCGCGTGGTGGTTCGGGGTGATGGTGATGTCGGGGAAATAAACGAGGCTCGCGTCGCCATCGCCTTCATTCATGTCTCCGAGTACCTGATCATAGGTGCGATTCTCTTTGATGATGTAGACGACGTGGCGGAACGGCGGATAGCGCCGCGCCGCGGGCTTATGCTGCCAGTTGTTGGCGGCGACGACACGCTCGGTGAAACTAGCCAGTTGCGGTGGCGGCAGTGATGCGGAGAGCACGCGCAGTGTGCCATTCAACTGTCCGAGTGCGTATGCTGTCGGCTTCTCGTTCGGCCAGTTCGTGAGCGGCACGGGGCCGTCGGGGTTGGCATGGGTGCCGTGTCCTTTCCCGGAGAGGGCGAGGAGTTGACCACCTTCTTCGGCGATCGCGGTGGGATACCAGTCGGTCGGAACGCGCCCGAGTAACTTGCCGGTAGCCACATCGAAGACGGCGACGGCATTGTTGTCGGCTTCTGCTACCAGCAGACGCCTGCCATCGGAGGTAAGTGCGACGGCGTTGGGTGTGCTGCCCTCGGGCGGGGCACCGGGCGCGGCATCGTGCAGATAGCGCGCGACCTTCCGCAGTTTCGTATTGACGACGGCCACGCGGTCGCTACCCGCGAGCGTGACGTACATACTTGTTCCCCTCACCGCCAGCGCCGACGGATGCGGACCGACCTCGATCCGGCCGAGATACGCGAGCGTTCCGTCTGCCAAAACGCGGAACTGCGACACCGCGCGGCCGCCCCAAGCCGAGACGAACACTTGACCGTCCGCCGTGGGCGCGACGTCATAGGGATAATGGTCGGTAGAAAACCGTTGCCTGATCTCACCGGTCGCGGCGTTCACCACTGCAAGCCGATCGCCGACGTCCTCGGCGACATAAACGAATTTTCCGTTGGGCGAGAACGCCAGTCCCGCCGGATAGCTTGTGCCGGTGCCATCCGCCGTTTTTGCCTTCGCCAGTTCGAACTTGTTCTCGAGGGTGGCGGCGCCGTCTTTCCATGCGTAGACGAAGATCATGTCAGTGTTGCCGCCGGAGACGCAGAGGCGATGGCCGTCGGGCGAGAAGGCGGCGCCGTAGAATGCGCCATCCTGGAGCAGCGTCTGGGTGACCTTCCGCGTCTTCAGATCGACGACCTGAACGCCCTGCTCGCGCCAGCCGCTGAGCACGACCACGGCTCTGTCCTTTTCAGGCGTGAGTACGAGATTGATCGGCAAGCTGCCGAGGTCAACCGCTTCGCCGGCGGGATCGAGTCGCACACCGGTCGGCAACGGCGAAGTGAAGAGGGGCTTCCTTTGCGCGGACACCGACGTGCACAGCAGTGCAGAAAACGAGAGAGCGAGTCGACAGATACGGAGCGAAAACATTGACTTGGTTTCTTGTAGCGTAGCCAGTTTCATTCGGGATTTCACATATGCTTTCTTGCCCACGAACAGCGTGGGCCTTTTTTGTGATTTTCTTCCAGCTCCAGAGGTTTGCAAGCCTTTACGCGCTCTGATTCGCATTAGTCCGAGCCACAGCCGTTTTTTCGTCCATCGCGTTTGCCAACAGCAGGATGGCTCCGCAGAAAAGCAGCGTGTCGAAGAAATAGTTCAGCGCAACCACGTCTGTGGGCGCTCGGAGGAGCATCGGCAGGTAAATCCACAGCACCGTAAGCAGAATCACGAGCCCTAAAGACGTGGCGGCTATGCGCGTTTTCTTATTCACGAGCAAGCAGACGCCTGCGGCAATCAGAATCACGCCAACAAAATAACTCAAGAAAATTCGCCCGGGAATCCACTCGGGAGTGAGTTTTTGCAGCGGAACTCCCGGTGCGTTTGCCGGGTACAGCAGATGCTCCACCCCATAGAATAGCGAAGGAATGCCCACGAAGAATCGCGGAAAGGCGGTTCGTGCCGCGATCGGCTGTGCGGGCGACGGCTGTCTTGGCCCAGTGCTCCACGGCGACATTGCGAAAGCGAAAGCGCCGCCGCTGAAGGCAAGTTCTCTCAGCGCCAAGGCCCAGAAAAATCTGTTGCTTGGGTGCGCAACGACGGCCGGCAGGTCCATTACGAATACGAAGATCAGCAGCGTCATTCCGACCAGCGTCGCTGCCAGCCGCGCCTGGACGAGAACGGCAATACTGAGCGCCGCGCAAAGAAAACCAAGGCCCACTAGATAGACGCAAAACGTATGCGCGGGAATCCAGCGTGGAACGAGGGTCGCAATATCGGACGTGGCGGTGAAATGCTCGGAACCAAAAACGGCCATGGAAATCGCAAAAAACAGTCGGCCTAACGGCATGAATTTGTCGATGCCATGTTCCTGCGGCAGTTCATTGAGAATCTTGATTAAGCCGATTATGAAAAGCAGCGACGCACAAACGTAAATCCAGAATGCCGTCGCCGGAATGCCAAATGACGCAGCACGCAGAGCAAGTACCACGACAGCGAACTGTTGGAAACAGCACAGGAGGATTTGCAATGCTGGGCGCTCCCCCGCGTGACTTCGAGTAGGGGATTCTAAACCTGCCAACCAGGGGAAGCAATCAGACTGTGACCGGTGCACACGATCCCACGAAGTGAACAAGATTGCTGGGGCGTCAATGAAGGGCGAAAGCGATTCGCCTCGCCTTTCTGCAAGGTCGCGGCAGCCCCGGATGAAGTCAGGGTTGCCGCTCCCGCGGGGTCATCGGCTTCCACGACTCGATTAATCCTGTGAAGTCGGCTTGTAGGAAGTTTCACCACATAGGTAACGCTAAACGCGCCAGTGTTGACCGAACCGATCAAATCCCGGATGGGGGCTTCGTTCAAACGGCGTTCTGGGAGGTTCGCAGCGAACCCTTCGGTTCTCGACTATCTTAGGATGCCGGTAGCAAAAGAACTGTAAAACGTGAGTCGGGGCCATTCTTTCTTTGGGTCCAACATTGGGTCCAACTAGGCCCGGTTTTAGGCAGCTTTTTCGGGGTTAAACGGTGCAGAATCAACGGATGATGTGCTCTACCGTTGAGCTACCGGGGAACCGCGCAGGCAGGTACAGTCAGACCAACTACCCAAGTTAGTCTAGCGAAGCGCACGCAAAAGTGTCAACGAAGCTCCCAACTCGCTTGCCGGTGCCAAACTCTTACCGTCTTGACATCTCCTCATTCGCGTTGTTAACTCCCCCTTCGCGAGGAGGCTCTTCCCATGACACTCAAAGCGCGCATCGTCGCCGCCATTGTAGCTGCAACGCTGACCATCGCTTCAGGCCCCGCCCTCTGGGCGCAAGATGCTTCTCATAAACTCACCGCCATGGACGAGTTCCAGTTGCAGCTCCCCACCGACCCGCAGATCTCTCCAGACGGGAAGCGCATCGCTTACGTCCGCCGCTTTGCCGATCCCATGACCGACAAACGTTACTCGAATCTCTGGATCATCAATTCCGACGGAACCGACCATCGCCCGCTCACCACCGGCAATCGGAGTGACTCTTCTCCTCGGTGGTCGCCCGACGGCATGCGCCTGGCCTACCTTTCCGACGCCGACGGCAAACAGCAAATCTACATTCGCTGGATGGACACCGGCCAGACCGCGCGCATCACTAATCTTGAGCAAGCTCCCGACTCCATCGCTTGGTCGCCCGACGGCAAGATGCTCTCCTTCTCCTCTCTTGTGCTGGGAAAGGGCCCGCACATCGCCGATCTGCCGGCCGCGCCCTCGGGCGCCAAATGGGCCGATCCTCCCGCCGCTTACGATCGTTTGGTCTATCGTTTTAATGGCTCTGGTTATCTCAAACCCGGCTTCATGCAACTCTTTGTTGTAGACAGTGAAGGCGGCGCCCCGCGCCAAGTCACCAACGGCAATTTCCCGAATGGCGGTAACGAGTTCGGCCCCAATCGCGCTTCCTGGACGCCCGATGGCAAGTACTTGATCGCTTCCGTCAATCGCCATCCCGAATCCGATCACGAATTCCTCGACACCGAAGTCTACGAATTCAGTATCGCCGACGGCTCGCTTCGTCCTCTGACCACTCGCAAAGGCCCTGACAATTCACCCGCCGTTTCTCCCAACGGAAAACTGATCGCCTACACCGGCTTTGATGATCGCTACCAGGGCCATCAAACCACCAAGCTCTACCTCATGAATCGCGATGGCACCAATTCCCACTCCCTCTCCGACAAGCTCGACCGCGATATCCAGGATCCGCAATGGGCTCCCGATAACAGTGGCGTCTATGTCCGTTACGACGATCAGGGCGACTCCAAGATCGCTTTCTATTCCGTCGACGGCACTTCCAAGAAAATTGCCGACCATCTTGCCTCCACGACGGGTGCTGGCGGCAGCGGCACCTTCTCGCTCTCCCGTACCGGCCTTATCGCTCTCACCTATGGGCGCACGGACAATCCCGGCGACATCGCCATTTCGAGTAATGGCGCGATGAAAGTCCTCACCGCGCTCAATCAGGAATTGCTCGCGCAAGAAAAACCTGGCCACGTCGAAGAGTTCTGGTTCGATTCATCCAAAGACAATCGCAAGATCCAGGGTTGGATCGTTCACCCGCCGGATTTCGATCCTTCCAAGAAGTACCCTCTCGTTCTTGAAATTCACGGCGGCCCTTTCGCCGATTATGGCGACCGTTTCGATTTTGAAAAACAGGTCCTGGGCTCCAAGGGCTACGTGGTTCTTTATATAAATCCCCGCGGAAGCACCAGCTACGGCGAGGATTTTGCCAATCTCATTCATCACGCTTACCCTGGCGACGATTTTTACGACCTCAACAGCGGCGTCGACGCCGTCATCGCCAAGGGCTACGTCGACACCAACAATCTCTTCGTCACCGGTGGCAGCGGCGGTGGTGTTCTTACTTGCTGGACCATCGAGAATACCGAACGGTTCCGTGCCGCTGCTTCCCTCTATCCCGTAATCAATTGGTACAGCTTCGCTCTGACTTCCGACATCCCCTTCATTACTAAGTACTGGTTCCCAGGTCTTCCCTGGGACAACACCGGCAATTACATGCAGCGCTCGCTCACCAATCTCGTCGCCAAAGTCAAGACGCCAACGCTAGTCATGACTGGCGAGGCTGACTATCGCACCCCCATTTCCGAAGCCGAGCAGTTCTACGAAGCGCTCAAACTCCTGAATGTGGATACTGTTCTTGTCCGCGTCCCCGAAGAGCCCCATGGCATCGGACGCCGCCCCAGCCACCACATCGCCAAGATGCTTTATATTGCTGGCTGGTTCGAGCAGCACAAAGCCAAGATGTAGCGGAAGTCTTCGCATTTATCTTGCGTTTATCTTCGTCGCTATATAGGTAGTTGTACCCAGACTCAGGCAAAGGATAGAAATTCAAAGAGAGAAAAAATCATGCGCAAACGTTTAGCACTCGTCACACTTCTCGGATCACTCGCAGCAGCGATCACCTTTTCCGCTGTAGCTTTCTCGCACGCCGCATCCCCCGCGCCGGCCACCAGCGGCTATCACGTTATCAAGACCGTTCCCGTCGGCGGCGATGGTGGCTGGGACTATATATACGTGGACAGTGATGCCCGCCGCGTTTATGTCTCGCGCGGCACTCACACCATGGTTCTCGATGCGGACAGCTACGCCGTCGTCGGGGACATTCCTGATACCCAGGGCGTCCACGGCATTGCCGTCGCTTCCGACCTTGGCCGCGGCTTCACCAGCAACGGCCGCTCGAACGATGTCACCATCTTCGAACTCAAGACTTTGAAGTCACTTGGTACCGTCAAAACGGACGCCAATCCGGACGCCATTCTCTACGAGCCCGTCACCAAGCGCGTTTTTACCTTCAACGGCCGCGGCAAAAATGCTACCGCCATCAACGCCGCGGACGGCGCCGTACTCGGCGCTATAGATCTGCGCGGCAAGCCTGAATTCGCTGCCGCCGATGGCAAAGGCTCCATCTATGTGAACAACGAGGACTCCTCCGAACTTCATCATCTCGATGCCGCGAGCCTCAAGGAACTCCATCACTGGCCGCTCGCGCCGTGCAAATCGCCTTCCGGTCTCGCTATGGACGTTGCCAATCGCCGACTCTTTTCCGTCTGCGATGAAAAAGTGATGGCCGTGGTGAACGCGGATACCGGCAAGGTCGTCGCTACTCCCGCCATCTGCGAAGGCCCCGACGCGGCTGGCTTCGATCCGTCGACTGGTTACGCGTTCGCCTCCTGCGGCGATGGCAACCTCACTGTCATCCACGAAGATTCGCCGGACAAATTCACCGTCGTAGAAAACGTCCCCACTAAGCGCAGCGCCCGCACCATGGGGCTCGACCTCAAAACTCACAACATCTTTCTTCCCGCGGCCGACTTCGATCCGCCCGCTCCCGGCGAACGCCGCGGCAAAATGAAGCCCGGCTCCTTCGTCATCGTCGTCGTCTCCAAGTAACACCCTGCGAGGGGGGCCTAATTAGGTCCCCCCTTGCGAAACGTTTGTTTCATTCTCTCCAGTTGTTCTCACTTCGCGCAATTCAGCGCAAACTGCCTGTTTAGAGTTGCTTACCGCTTGACCCTATTTCTTTGGGCGTTTCTGCGCTAATAGAGCGCTGTCAACAAGCGTTTCTTTTTTTGCATGCACGCAATTTGTAGTTGACACCCATCCTAGTGCAGGTGTATTGCAGACCCACAGTTTCTTCGAGTGGGGTCAGCGAGTGGTTGAATATTTGCGATTCTCTTCGGCTGCCCGTCGATTTGTCAATCCAGTCTGGGTGTGTGATCCGAGTGTGGAATTCCTGAAAGCTCGCATGGAATTCATCTGTGCTCGTGTCTCTGCCCGGATTTCTCTCGCCTGGGCTCGTTCTTGCCGGAGTTCTATCCCCGCTCGTCAACTGATTCCGTGGTGGGAGGCAGTATGAAATTTTCCGCAAGATTTTCGATCGGATTTGTCTTAGCGGTGGTATTGCTGTCCGCTGCTCCATCGTGGTCGCAGACCGCCAACACTGGTATCGTGCTCGGCACCGTCGTCGATGCCAAAGGCGGAGTGGTTCCTGACGCGAAAGTCGACCTAACGAACGCAGCAACGAACGAAACGAAGACAGTCCAGACCAACGGAGCCGGCCAGTACGTTTTTCCCAACGTCACTCCCGGCACCTACACTTTAAAGATCGCAAAGTCCGGCTTTGCTAGTGTCACCTTTTCCAATATCACGGTCAGCGTCACCAAGAGTTACACCTACGACGCTACGCTCGAAGTTAGCTCCGGCAAGGAAATCGTCGAGGTCACTGCCGGTGCGGCTGCCGAACTGCAAACTACCGACGCGGTTGTCGGCGGCGTCATCGGTGGCCAAACGCTGACGCACCTTCCCACGCTACAGCGCGACACTCGCGAACTGCTCACCTTGCAACCAGGTTCTACGCCATATGAAACGAATAATGGCGGCGGCTTCGGCGATTCCGGCGGCACCGTTGCTGGCGCCCGCAGCGACCAGAACGCCTTCAACCTCGATGGCATAGATATCACCGACAACGTCATCGCCGGCGGCGGCAATCAGGTTCCCATCGTACCGATCGGGGTCGAAGCTACTGACGAATTTCGTGTCGGCGTCACCAACAACAATGCCAGCTTCGGCCGCGCCTCCGGCGGGCAAATCAATGTCATCAGCAAGAGCGGCTCCAACACTTTCCATGGCTCCGGTTACTGGTTCCATCAGAATTCCGCTCTCAATGCCAACACCTGGGACAACGGCCATACGCCCAACGCTGATGCAGGAACTCCGTTTACCAAGAAGCAGCCACAGCACGACAATCGCGCCGGCTTCACGTTCGGTGGTCCGTTCTGGAAAAATAAGACCTTTTTCTTCGGCAACTACGAAATTCGCCGTTTCCCGCAATCCGCCGAAATCACCCGCATCGTTCCTACCGATACTCTGAAGCAGGGCATCCTTACCTTCAACGATGTGCAATACAATCTTGCCACCTCAACCGCATGCGGTCCGTCCGGCAACTTACCATGTGATCCGCGCGGCATTGGTATCAGCCCAACCATTCAGCAACTCTGGAACATGATGCCTGCCGGAAATGACCCTTCGATTGGTGACGGGGTAAACACCATTGGCCTTCGAGCGAGCGTTGCTGAGCGACTCAAAGACGACAACGTCAACTTTCGCCTGGACCACGGTTTCACAGACAAGATCAAATTCTTCGGCCGCTACATGTACCACCGGAATCTCACGCCGAACGCCAGCGGTTCAGCGGCCGGTCAAATCGACCTCACGGGCAGCACGCCGATCAACAGCAGCGCTTCCAACATTCGAGGTGACGGCTTCACAGCAGGTTTAGACTATCAAATTAATAATCATCTAATAAACACATTCCGCGCTGGTTGGATCCGAAGTCGCCAGGACTTCACCGTGATTCGCCCGAGCACTTCCGCGGCATCGCTCGCCTTGCCGGGAACCAATTCGCAGTTTGGATCTATCGCTCTGGCGCCTGGCCTCGGGCAGACCGGCCTGATCGACACCATTATCGATGTCGATACACAACGTGCTCGCCATCAGGCCATCTATGATAGCAACAAGCAATACGTTGACACCGTGAACTGGATCAAGGGCAAGCACACGATCGTAGCCGGTGCCGATATTCGCTGGCTGCCAACTATCCACGACCGTGACGACAAAGTTATCGGCTCTCTGAACTCGCTCGTCGCTACGCTCGACGCTGATGTAACTGGCACTCTAAGTATTCCCGACCCGAACCGTCCGCCCGGCCTCTCTTCCGGAGATGCCCAGCGTTGGGATCGCCTTTATGCTGCCGCTCTCGGCCTCGTCAACAACGTAGGGATTCTCGCCGTCCGTGATGGCAATCTCCAGCCTAAACCGCTCGGCGCCACTTTGATCGCCAAGACAACTCTGAGGTCTTACAATTTCTTCGCCCAAGACACGTGGCGGCTCTCCCAGTCCTTCACCTTGACGTACGGACTCGCTTACGGCTGGCAAACTACGCCGCATGAAGCCCATCGGCAACAGACCCTTATTGCCAACCACGATGCAGGCGATCAGATCATCAACGGTTTCGATTACATCGCAGCAAAGCAAAAGGCGGCGGAAAACGGGGATTTCTTTAATCCAACGCTTTCTTATCTGCCCATCAGCAAGACCGGAAGATCAGACGTGTTTAGCGTTGATTACGGCGACTGGGCCCCTCGCGTCTCAGCAGCTTGGAATCCCAGCTTCCGCGATGGCTTCATGAACCGTCTGTTTGGTGACCGTAAGACTGTCGTCCGCGGGGGATACGGCATCGCCTACGATCGGGTCAATACCGTGCAGAGCGTCATCATTCCTATGCTCGGCGTTGGTTTTGCGCAGACCATTAACATTCAGTCGCCACTCTGCAATGCGAACGCGACAGTTGTCAGCGGCTGCGACCCGTCTGGATTTGACGCGACCAAAGGTCAATTTACCAATGCCGGCCTCGCTAGCTTTCGTGTTGGCGTGGACGGCCAAATTCCAACACCGGCCCCACCGGGCGCGCTGCAGTCTCCCATTGTTCCCGACCAGGGTTTTAGCGAAATCTTGAGTTTCCAGAACGACCCGCAGTTTCAAGTCGGGCGCAGCCACATGGTCGACTTCACCATACAGCATAGCCTGCCGGGCCAACTGATTTTCGAGGCGGGTTATGTTGGCCGTTTCGGTCGTCACTTACCGGCTAGCATCAATTTCAATTCTGTGCCCTACATGTTCAAGGACAAAGCTTCCGGACAGATTTTCTCCCAAGCTTTCGATGCAATCGCGACCCAGATTCGTGGAGGCACCGCACCCGCAAACGTTACGACACAACCGTGGTTCGAGAATCTGCTCCCGGGTCTAGGAATCGGCTGCGGGCCCGGCAAGACCGACATTTCCTCGACTGCGTGTCTAGCCGCTGGCAATACCTCCGCTTTTGCCAATAACAATCTCTCAAACCTCTTCCTTTCCATGGATATCTTTCGGCTGGTCAGCGGTCTAACGCCGTTCGACAACACCCAGGTGCTCGAGCTCTTCACACGCACCAGCCGCGACACCTCAAACTACAACGCCTTGGTTCTCGATATCCGCAACAACCAATGGCACGGCCTGCTCTTTGACTTCAACTACACTTTTTCTAAGTCCCTCGACACAGTCGGTGCCGTCCAGAACGACGCCCGCTACTATTCGTCGAGCTTCAACCGCCATCTCGACTACGGGCCGTCGTTCTTCGACCGCCCGCACGTCTTCAATGCCATCTTCGATTACGAGCTCCCCTTTGGCAAAGGCCGCTTCAAGAACAGTCATTCCGCTCTGAATAAACTAACCGGCGGCTGGTACAGTGCTGGCGTCTTCCGCAGGAGCAGCGGTGTGCCCGAACTCGTCAACGTGAGCGGTCAATCCTTTGGCGGTGGCCTCGACTTTGGCACCTTGGCCGGCGTTCTTCCAACTGTACCCGTTGGCTCCCTCGGCGGCGGCCTCCATCACCTTTCGGATGGCTCGCTCAACTACTTTGCCGATGCCTCTACTGCCATCACCAAGTTCCGCCGCGCTCTCATCTCGAGCGATACCAACGACGGCCGCAACAGCCCGCTTCGGGGCCTCGGCTTCTGGAACCTCGATATGCGTTTCGGCAAGTCAACAACTATCACCGAACGCGTCAAAGCTGAGTTTTCCTTCGATTGCTTCAACATTTTCAATCACCCGAATTTCCTGGATCCATTGTTTGACGTGACGAATCCTTCTACGTTTGGCGTGATCAACACCCAACTCGTTCCAGCTGACCGCATTCAGGGCTCGCGCTGGATTCAATTTGGCTTGCGCGTGGACTTCTAACCCATCCCAAAATCAAAAAGCGTCCCGGTGAGGAGGGCCACCGGGACGCTTTTCGTTTGGGGATTGAGGGAACTCTTAGTGCACCACTCCAACGTTGTGCGCGCCGGAGAAAAACGACATGCCCGCGCCCGCCGTCTGCGGCAGCCACCAAAATTTTCTTACCCAGCCATGCTGGCTCACCATCATCCGTTTGCCCAGGTAGTCCATGAACAGCGGGCTCACCTGCGTCGCCGCATAAATCGCATTGGAACTCGCATAGGGGCGCAGGAACGGGTTAGCTTCCTGACCGTAGCCGCCCGCCACCGCCCGGTGCGTCGACCAGGCGTCAAATGCCGCTCCGCTGTGTCCCGCTACCGTCAGTGCATACCAAATCTTCCTTTGACGCGGGGTCTCGCGCGGCCGCGTAAACACTGGCTTTGCCGCCAGAAAAGGCTGCGCCGCCGCATTCGGAGCGATCGGCTCCACATCGGCTTTCACTTTGGGTGCTGGCGCCGAAGGCAGGACGGAAGCCACGAGTGTCGAATCTTTCGTTGAGCTATCGGAAGCAACTGCGGGCGAGTCGTTAACCACTTTCGCCGTATCGTCCATCTGCGGGATGGAAAACAGTAAGAGCAGCGTTGCGAAGACCATTCGGGACACCTCAGTTTTGCCTGTGGGTCTTGCAAGTCCGTCCCCACTCGCAATGTGGAGAATATACTGTACAAAAGGACAGGCTACACTGGCCCATTGGTCACATTCTGATTAGTACCCTCCTCTGGCACGTCCGTTTCCCATTTTTCAAACGGCAGTACTAGGCCATAAATGTGAAAATGTTTTTACATTTCCGCCCACGCAGGTGCGTCCACCCCCAGCGCCGTCGAACTGCTGATGACTCCTTCCCGGACTCTGCTATAATCCGCCTGTTGATCCCTGCCTCACCGGATCACACGAAACGATGCCCGGCAACGACTCTTCCGCCGTCAAACGCGCGCGCACTCCGCAGCGCACTCCCCAGCCTCCTCGCTTCATTGTTATCGAAGGCCCTCTCCGCGTCGGCAAAACCACCCTCGCCCGTATCCTTGCCGAACGCCTGCACGCCCGTCGCATCTACGATTGCGAGGACAATCCCTTCCTCGCCGACTTCTACAAAGCCAAGCCTGGCTCCGCTTTTCGCGCCCAGATGCACTTCCTCATCGAGCGTCAGAAGCGCCTCCGCGAAGCCCTCGCCGTCGAAGCTCCCGGCCCGGTCCTCTCCGATTTCCTCATGGAAAAAGACCGCATCTTCGCCAACCTTAATCTCGACGACTCCGAGCTCAAGCTCTACGAGCGCTATTACGAAGCCTTCACCGCGGACATTCCCGCCCCCGACCTGGTCATCTACCTCCAGGCCAAGCCCGAAGTCCTTCGCGCCCGCATCGCCAAAAAAGCCTCCCGCGACGAATCCCACATCGCCCCCGAATACATCGACGAAGTCGCCCGCGCCTACGAACATTTTTTCTTCCGCTACGCCGCCTCCGACCTCCTGGTCATCAACACCTCCGACATCGACTTCGTCGAACGCAGCGAGGACCTCCAGCTCCTCCTTTGCCGCCTCCAGGAACCCGTCAAAGGCACCCAATACTTCCTCCCCCTCGGTGCCGAATAAGCATTTCTAGCGGCGTCCCTTTAGGGTGCCATCTTATCTTGTCCTGTGTAGGGGCGTGCTTCAGCGCGTCCCGGTTTTGCTTACTACGTTTGGTACAGGTCTCCAGCGAGGTATTTAAGACCGCTGTCTACAGCCACTGTTGCGACCGTGCTTCCGCGCCCTAGCTCTTGCGCCAGTTGCAGCGCCGCCGCGACATTGAGGCCGGATGACGTACCCGTGAATATTCCTTCCTCTTTGGCCAGCCGTCTCGCCATCTCGCGAGCCGCGCCTTCGTCAACCGTCCGTACTTCGTCATAGGCGCCGTCCTTCAGGTGCGGCGGCCGGAATCCGGCGGCGATCCCCTCGACGCGGTGCGGCCCTCCTTTCCCGGTGGTGAGCACCGGTGACGTTGCAGGCTCGAGCGCCACAATGCGCGCCTTGCATCCGGCTTCCTTCAGCGCACGCGAGACGCCCATGATCATCCCCGCCGTGCCGACTCCGCCGCAAAACGCCGCCAGAGTGGTGCCCGCCTGTTCGGCCAGCTCCGCGCCGATTCCCATGTACGCCCGAATTGCGTCCGCGTTATTGAACTGGTCGGTGTAGAACGTGCCTGGCTGCTGCGCCAACTCTTCCGCGCGGCGCTTCATTCTCTGGTAAAGCTCCGGTACCAGCTTGCCGTCTTCGGCTGGAAAAATCTCCAGGTCCGCGCCGAACAGACGCATCGTCTGCAGCTTTTCTTTCGAAAATCCATCCGAGGAAATAGGAGTGAAGTGGTAGCCCTTGATCGAGCAGACCATTGCGAGAGACGATCCCGTGCTTCCTCCCGTCCACTCGACCACCCGCATTCCAGGGCGCAGCTCGCCGCACGCCTCCGCCCCTTCAATCATCGCCAGTGCCATGCGATCTTTGTAAGAGCCGGTAGGATTGTAGTATTCCAGCTTGACGAGCACCTCGGCCATGGATGGCGATACGACTTTCCGCAGCCTTACCACTGGCGTATTGCCGATCGCATGCAAAACCGAATCTCGAATTCCATTGCTGTGTGCCATAATCTTCTCCTCACGTCCCCTTATAACTACGTCCCGGCGCAGCTTACGCTTCGGGAATGCGTTGCAGCAAGATCCGCATTGGCACTCGCCACGCAGCGACGTGCCCGCTCTTCGGCCTTGTGCTTGTCGGGGCCGGGCGGAATTCATCCCGATCGTGTCGGGAGCCCCGCCGGAGCGCCTCAGGCGCGACATGTGTTTTGGTTTTCTAAGAGGATTCTTTTGCGGAAGGTACGCCTGTTGTGAATTCCTACTTTCTCTGCCGGCCCAATCCCGTCAAAACGCGCAACTCGCCCACCAGCAACATATCAATGTTCACCGCCTGCTCGTTCCGCACCAGGTGCACATCCCGGTTCGTTCGCTCAGGACCCGTCCGGTATCCTTCCATGTGTAGGATCACGTCTTTTTCGTGCTCCAGCCGCGCGCCGTTTTTCACCGTAATCCGAAGTCTCTGGGAATCGTAATACACCATCATCTGTTGTTTTCGCGCCGCGCACCAGATGC
>WNFQ01007987.1_pt1 | contig 16951 bp, 15 predicted proteins | sample 5400171 | NCBI WGS metagenome assembly WNFQ01 (sample SAMN13153356, study PRJNA577476) | soil metagenome | isolation source: 20 cm soil under Madrone tree | place: USA:California | collected 2016-06-14 | reverse complement strand
ATCTCCAGCAAAGGAAGTCTCGCCATCGGCCTTGGCTTCACCGATCTTACGCATGGAACGCAACACCGCGGCGTGGTGAAGGTCTTCGCCGGCGTTCTCACCGCGCGTAACCGCGGAGTGCAACCCGGTCTCCGTAACGGCCAGCCACACTTCCGCGGAGTCACCCTTTGTGGCTCCTTCGAGTTTGCCAGTCTTCACAGAAAAACTTTCTTTACCCGAGCCCTTGGGGCTCTCCGGCGCCAGCATCACCGGAATTTTTGTATTGCTTGCGGCTTTTAGAATCGCTTCGCGCGCTTTCGGAGGGTGGTTGCCCACAAACTCCACCGTCCCGTCGACCACCATTTGCGGGGTGTAAGGGTTCCGGTTTTTGAGAGCCCCCGCATAAACGTATTGCCGCTCGGTCCAGTCTCGCGAGGAAAAAGGGTCGGTCCAGCCCAAATCGTTCCAATAATCGACATGCTCCTCTAATGCAATCAATTGAACGTTCGCAACGGGCTGCTCATTGGCCAGCCGCGCCAGCAACGCATCCGCAGGGGGACAGCTCGAGCACCCTTCGGACGTAAACAGTTCAACTATTACAGGCGTGCGCTGCGTCTCCGGCGACCCGACAGAAGCATGTGCCGGTGGTCGAATCAAAGCCACGGCCGTTAGGAGGGTGATCGAAGTGAGTGTCAACCCTGCCAGTAGCTGTTTCATAGAAGTCATTCTAACCTGCCAGCATATCTGATTTGATGGCCGGGATAAGGTTACAGCAACACGGCGGAACCTAACGCACTCTTCTTTATTTTAACCGTTATGATAGCTTTTACTGGTTAAGCTCTTCGAAATGGTTTACATTTGTCCTGTTGAGAGAACCTCAGACAATGTCCAATATCGCCTCATCCCTCCCTCTGCTTGGCGGACGACTCTCCATCGATTTTGTCAACGTGACGCCTCCGGCTGCGGAACTATCCTGGGAACGTCTCATTCACTTCCTGAATTTGACGGACATTGTCTCCCCTGGGCGTGGCGCACAGCTCCTGAACCTGCCGCAATCCGACCCCCAAGCCGCTGAGACTCTCCTCTCGAAGGCCCGCCGGCTTAGCTCCGCCTTGCGCAAAGTGTTCACGGCCATGCTCCGAAAGCAGCGAACCGCCGGAGAATGGATCGAGCCCGTAAACGAAGTCCTGCGCATCACCGAGGGCCACGATGAACTTGTCGCTCAGGACGGCCTTTGGAAAATCGAATTCGTGGCCCGCGAGGGAGGCCTTGATTGGTTGCTCGCCGCAGTGGCTCGATCGGGAGCGGAAATTATCGCCGAGGCAGCCCGCGCGCGTCTCCGGCTTTGCGCCAATGTGCACTGTGGGCTCTTCTTCTACGACAACTCGCGCACTCGCCGCCGGCGGTGGTGTTCGATGGCCGTGTGCGGCAACCGCAGCAAAGTAGCCGCCTTCGCCCGCAAGCACACATCGGGGCGCACCCCGCCTTGAGATGAGAACCTCGCGTTACTTCACGTACTTCGGCGACTCCCCTTTTGACCACGGATCGTAACTATGCGCGAATACCAGGCGGTCCGCCAGCGGCGGATGCGAGTAAAGCCAGAAAGTGATAACCGGCGGTGGGTTTGGATCCGACAGATCCAGCTCACCTAGAACCTGAAACGCGTGCGCGGCGACCTCCTCCGAATCTGGGACCAACCCGTGGATGACTTCCAATCCGTAGACATCCGCGGCATGTTCTTGCATTCGGCTGTAGCCGCTGATGACCGGTGAAGAAACAAACAACAGCGCCTGCAAAAGCAACAGCAACACCGCAAGCGAAGCCCAATCTTCTTGTCCGTATAGCTTCCAGTCTTTGGCCCAACGATCCATGGCCCAATGCAAGCCTCGAAAAAGAAGGTAGAGCGCCAGCAATAGCCCGGCCGCTCCCAGCAAGAAGCCCTGCCAAACGTGTCCCAGGACATAGTGTCCAAGCTCATGTCCCACAATGAAAAGAGATTCGTCGTTCGAAGTTTTTTGAATCGTGGTATCCCAGATCACCACGCGCTTCGAGGCTCCCAGCCCCGTCACATAAGCGTTAATCGCGTTGGTTTTCCGGCTCGCTTCCATCAGGAAGATGCGCTCGGGTGGAATGGGAACACCCGCATGTTTTGTAAGTTTTTCAATGGAGGCAACCAGGTCCGCATGCTCCTTGTTCAACGGCTCGAATTTGTTGAACAACGGATCGATCACCAGCGGAGAAATCACCATCAATCCAAACAGAATCAAGACCTCAGGGAACCAGAAATACAACCACCAGCGCCGCGGACTTCGTCGCATTACCGCGAAGAGGATCAAGACCAGAACAATTCCAAACGCGATATCGAGAAGTTCCCCCTTGCTCCAATCCCAGCACCACGAGCCCCAGCCCTGAACAGATTGCTGATAATGCAAGGAAAGCGAATGCCAGATTAGGTGCACCGGCAGTTTCAGGACATCGAGGGTCAGGAAAAGCAGCGGGACGAACACTAATCCTTGAATCCATTTCTTGTCGCTTGCATTTTCAGCGATGTCACGAAACTTTGCCGCCCAGCCCAGCCGGAGCATCAGATAAAGCAAAAGTCCGCCAAGAAAATAGGAGACGAAATAAAGGGTGTACCCGGCCCGCGAATACGCCACCGCCTTCGCCTGGCGATCATGCGAGAGCGTATATTGCTCTGTCCTTGTCTGTTCCGCTGTCTTCGATGTTGGGGCCACACTTTGCGGGGGGCTTGCTGACGGTGGCAGTCTAGCTTGCGCCGCTTGTATCTCTGGATGCGCGAGTGCCTCGGGGCCCGCAGAAGCGAACGAGGCCGCAACGAAAAACAAACTGGCGCAAAGATTCAGCGCGAAACGGTGAAGGTAGGCCCACCGTTCCATAAGACCACCTCGCCTAGTTTTCAGCTCCTGCGCGGTAGCCAGCACCGGCCGCGAGTATGCCGCACCGCCATTCGAACTGCAAGATTTCATCTCCTTGATTTAGACGGAAGGAACGGGGCAGCGTTTCTGCGATGTCGCCTTCGCCTAAGGCTACGGAGTGGTCTTGGGATGGGCCGTTTTCAGGCAGTAATTGCGCACAGCGCCCGTGGTTGCCAAACCGAAATGCACCATCGAGGTCCAGCGTTCCAGCTTGTGATGGCCGTAGCGATGAAACAAGTAAGATGCTCCAATCGAGACACCAGTTCCCGCTGCCTCGATTGCCGCAAACGCAACGTGATTATCCACGACCTCATTGGTGAGCAAGATTTCATTGTCGCCGCGCCTCCGCAGGTTCAAGGTCGAAAAATAATCAAACGTCCGCGCCGCTCCAACACCCGCAAACAACAAGTCGTTCTTCTTGTCCCAGAAGCGGTGTTTCTGAGTTTGTTCCATGGACTGCGTCTTGCCAGTATCCAGTACCGCGACTGGTGATGGCGTCTCTCCACCGGTAGCCCGCGTTTGAGCGCAGACTTTACCCGTCGCCGCTAGCGTTGCGACTGCCAGCAACAAAATCATCTTAGAGTTCCGCAATTCTCCCGCCCCCTGGTGTGTCCCCGTGTATTTCATTTCTCAATTCAGTATAATCGCAGCGGCGCCAATCTGGGCTACACTCCAAGCAGGAGTTCTTCCATGACCCGCTTCCGTCTCGTACTCGCCTCGATTCTTGTTTTCGCACTTGTTGCCGCCGTGGCTTCCCGTGCAGATCGCGGAAATGCAACGGAATCGAGCGCAACGATTCCGGCGCGCTCATTTGAATTTACCTATCAGGTGCATATTCCCGCGAACGCGGATCCCCCCGGTCCCACCCATCTCTGGATTCCCCTGCCGCAGGCGGATGGCTACCAGGATATTCGAAGCTTGCATATTGACAGCCCCGTGAGTTACTCCCACGGCCGCGACGCCGAATACGGAAACACTTTTGTGGCCTTCACGCCTAAGCCGCAACAATCCGCAACCGGTTTTGACGTGTTGCTGCGATTCACCGCCGTGCGCCGCGAACATAAGGTCGCCTTGGACGCAGCCGCCCTTCAGAACGCCTCAGCCTCGGCATCTCGCAATCCGAACCTGCAACGCTACCTCGAGCCCGACAAACTCGTTCCACTGAACGGCATCATCGCCGCGCTTGCCAAGGAACATACCACCGGTGACACCACACCGATCCAAATGGCTCGTCACATCTACGATTACGTCCTCGCTACTATGCGTTATGACAAATCTGGCGAAGGCTGGGGCCGCGGTGACGCCGTCTGGGCGTGTACTTCAAAGCGGGGCAATTGCACCGATTTCCATTCCCTGTTCATCGGCATGATGCGCTCGTCCGGCATTCCCGCGCGATTTGAAATCGGTTTCCCGTTGCCCGAAGGCAAGACGGAAGGCGATATCCCGGGCTACCATTGCTGGGCGGAATTCTATCTCGACGGCGTCGGATGGGTCCCGGTAGACGCTTCCGAGGCCTGGAAGAATCCTGCCAAGCGCGACTTCTTCTTCGGTGCGCACGACACCAATCGAGTTTTCTTCACCTACGGCCGCGACATTCGCCTCTCGTCCGATCAGAAGGGCGATCCCCTGAATTATTTTATCTATCCTTATGCGGAGACAAATGGCCAGCCGGTAAAAAATCTGCAGACACACTTTTCGTTTCGCGACGTTTCCTCAGTTCCTCCTGCCGAAGCAGGCCGCTGATGGATCTCTGGCTTCATGGCTTCGAGAGCTCGCATTTAAATCGTATTCGTCCTGGCATGCTCCGTTGGCACATTCGCATCCGCTCAATACTTGCGATTGTCATTCCAGATTGGCCGCGGTATCTTGAAATTTGGCCCAGCTCAGAGTCTTCATGGAGGAGTAGCACTATGCTGCGCTACATCACATTGCGCCTTACCTTGCCGGCCGTTTTGTCGGTAACACTGCTCCCTGCCGCTGCCTTCGCCCAATCCCAGGATTCTCAGTCCGTTGCGGAAGCCGCCCGGAAAGCGCGCGCCCAGAAGAAAAATACCGAAAAAGCGCCCAAAGTGATCACCGACGAAACTCTGGATGTAAAGAAGGGGGATGTGCAGAGCGCTACCGCTGAGCAACCCAGAATGCCCGGTTCGCCAGAAGCCCCGGCGCAACCCGCCGCTGCGGCGGCACCCGGCAGGCCTGCGGCGCCAGCGGCCAAGGATCAAAAGGAATCGAAGGAAGTGGCCGATTTGAAAGTCAAAATCAAACGGGCCCAGGACGATCTCGATCTGCTTCAGCGCGAACAATCGTTGGAAAACGACAGTTACTATTCGCAGACCGATTACGCCCACGATACCGCGGGAAAGGCCAAGCTCGACGATCTGAAGCAGCAGGTTACCGACAAGCAGCAGGAACTCGAGCGCTTGAAGGCCCGCCTGGCGGAATTGCAACCCGCTCAGTCCGGCGCTGCAAGCACGCCCCCAAAACAGTAGTTTTTGTTTGCTAGTTTTTGTGTTGTTTGCAAACGGCCGGAAAAATCAATCAATCCCATGAATCTTCAAGCTGACCAGCTTGTCGATACTCAGGTCCTTCATTCCTCTCGATTGCAGGCTGCTAATGAAGTCCGGCGTCACCCCATGGATGCGCATGGCGATCAGTTGATCCGGCTCCGGATGCGCGTATCCCAGCTTCTTTAGCTGCCCGATAAAATCCGGCGAAACTCCATGAATCCGGAAGGCGATCAATTTGTCGAGATCCACGTGGTCATAGCCCTGCTTTTTCAAATCCTCTACCCACTCCGGCGTCGCACCGTGGATTCTCATGGCGATGAGCTTGTCCGCGTCAGGCTCGTAGCCAGCCTGTTTGAGGCTGCGGACCATTTCCGGTGTCACGCCGTGAATGCGGAAGGCAATGAGCTTGTCGTTGTCCACAACATTCAGCCCCGCTGCGCGAATCCCTGAAACAAACTCCGGTGACACGCCATGAATGCGGAAGGCAATCAATTTGTCGCTGTCTGAAACGTTCACACCCGCGGCGCGAATTGCATCGATGAATTCCGGCGTCACTCCATGAATCTTGAACGCAATGAGCTTATCCGTGTCCAGTCCCTGCAAGTTTTTCGCTTTGATGTCCCTGGCGAATTTCAAGCTCACATCATGGATGGCCATCGCCCACTGCTTCTCGCCGTCGATCCCTCCGAAACCGAGCGCTTTCATCTCCTGTGCATACTTCGCGTCAGCTACAAAATGAAAGAGCCCGGCGCCTTCGCCATCATGCAGAAACCCTTCGCATTCGAATTTTCCCGCGTCCCGCGCGATCGTAAAATGAACTTCCTGCCGTCCCGTCTTGGAGAAATCCAGTCCCGAAAAATCGGTCGCCGGCCACTCCGAACTGGTGTGAAAGTGATGCCCGGCGCGGGAGTCCATCAAGGAAAACTCCACCTTCCCTGGAATGTCGGAGCGCCGGATGGTCCAGTCGCCGCTCTGTGTATCGCTGCCGAGAGCCTTCGAGACACCCAATATGACGCCGGCGATCACCAGGATTAGACCGATGGTTCGTTTCAAGTTCATGGTATTCGCTCCTCTCCGCATTCCTCGCGAAACTCAGAAAATATCCGCGTGCTTCAGCGCGATTAACTTGTCCAGCGTCAGATTCTGAAACCCATGCTTCCGCGCGTTTTCAATGAACTCCGGCGTTACTCCTTGTACTTTCGCGCCGATCAGCTGGTCGCAATCCAGGTCCTTGAAGCCCGCCGCCTGCATCGATTTCACGTACTCCGGCGTTACTCCCTGCACCTTCATCCCAATCAATTCGTCGGTATTGGGCTTCAGCCCGATGGCCCGCATTTCCTTTACGTAATTCGGCGTTACGCCCTGCACCTTCATCCCGATCAGCTCCTCCGCGCTTGGTTGCAACCCCAAGTCATGGAATTCGCGGACATATTCCGGTGTGACTCCCTGCACTTTCATTCCAATGGAATCCTCGACACTGAGGTTGGAGTAGTGTTTCCGCAGCTCGTTAATGTATTCCGGCGTGATGCCCTGCACTTTCATTCCAATCAGATCATCAACGCTGACGCCGGAATCAAACTTCCGCATCTCGCGAACGTATTCCGGGGTGATGCCTTGCACCTTCATCCCGATTAGTTCGTCCGCGTTGGGTTGTAATCCCAGATCGTGCATCCCTTTGATATATTCCGGCGTCACCCCCTGAATCTTCAAGGCGATGAGTTCGTCCACGTCCGTGATCTTGATACCGGCCGCTGCCATCGCTTCCATGTACGATTGCTTCTTATTGTCGCTCGCACCTTGAGGCTCGTTGGCCGGATTCGCTTGCGGCTTTGGCGTAGCTGTTGGAGCAGGCGCGGGCTTTGCGGCTTGCGCGCTTCGCTCCTTGGCCAGCGCAGGTTCGGGTCTTACGACGATCACGCTGCCGTTTTCTTGTTCGTGCTTCGGAGCTGCGCTTGCTCCTAGCGCGGCGTGCGCGACTCCCAGGAATGCATTGCCGGCCAGCAGCGCTCCTGCCAGGCAAACGAAGCTGCCCGCAAGTCCCGCCACTCGAATTCTGCTCGCAACTCCATTCCATCCGAGCAGCCGCACTACCCGCTCTCCAAGCGGGCTGCGGTTGGCCGCGCCGCCATCATCAACGCGGGAGCCGTCCGCCACTCTTCCATCAGCGTGAGCGCCCGCGCGTAATTTACGGCATCGCCGCAAATGGCGATCGCTTCGTCGTCGCAGCAGTGCTCGCGCTCGGCGCGGACCCGCTGGCTCACCCACCACACGGCCGGGTGGTAGAACAGCAGCGTCTCCGTGGCAATCTGGAAAAGATTCACGAAGCAATCGAACCGGCGGATATGCGCCAGCTCGTGCGCGATAACCGCTTCGATTTGCTCTTCGGTCAAGCCCGTCAGCGCCCTCACCGGCAGCAACACAACGGGCCGGAACCATCCCAGCACCGCCGGCGCATCCAGCCGATGGCACTCGCAATACCGGATCACGCGGTCGACACCCATTCTCCGTTGCAGCGCCAGGCATCTTGCGTGCAGCTCCGCTCCCACCGCCTTAATCTCCTTGCGCCTCATTCTTTCGATCAAAATCAATCCGCCCGCGGTTCTCAAGCTCAGCAAAAGAACGCCGAGAAACCAGGCTTCCACCAGCCACAGCATACCCATCGGTTGTTCGGTTCGAGATCCAGCAAGAGGGGCTCGGGAGCCCGACAGCGCGGTCGCGTTTTGGGTGGACGTTTCCGCCCACGTCGTAGCTCCCTCCGCCCCAATCCTAACGGCCGAACTTGTTTGCGCCCTCAACCACGTGAACGTGATGACTGGCGATACCAGCATCAATACGAGCGCGCCGACGGCCAGCGCGTACCGTGCCGAGGCGCTTCGGCAAACTGCTGCCCCCACCGCAAACAGCGCCGCCAGCCCCGCGCCCTGCCAGATGAAATGCAGCAACGTCCAGCCCAGAGTCCGCAAAACCTCTGGCGAAATCCAATTCGCTACGGTGCTCATCGGGTTCTCCCCTCGTATTCGTCCAGAAGACGGCGCAGCTCGCCCAGCTCTTCTTTGGACGTTCGCCGGCCCTCCAGCGCATGGATCATCAATTCGCTTGCCGAGCCCTCAAACACTCGTTGCAGCACGTCTCCGACGAGCTGCCGCTTCGTTTCTGTTGCCGGCTGGCATGCTTCATAAACGTGCGCCCGCTGCTCTTCGTTTCTGCGCACCGTCCCTTTGGCGGTCATAATTTGCAGCAGCTTCAGCACCGTGGTGTAGCCGAGGTCCTTCTTCTCGCGAAGCGCTTCGTGCACATCGCGGACCGTGGAAGGTCCGCGCTCCCACAGCACCCGCAGGATTTCCAGCTCAGAAGCTGTTGGCTTTTGCAGAGGTGGTTTCGTCATGCGCGGAGCTTAATACGAAGGTTTTCGTATTGTCAACGAAAATCTTCGTAGTTCTTGGTTGACGCGATCGGGAGATCCCAGGCCGCTCCGGGGGTAAACGGGATACGCTCTGGTTGGTTTATTTCGGTTCCAGCACGAGTGGCAAGCCATTCTTCGGATTGCCGATAATCACGACCTTGGCATTGGCACTCGTCGCCAGCTTCTCTGTGGCTTCAATACCCTTCCACTCAAGCAGTTGCGGGCTGATGCCCGTCGCCACGATCTTCTGGAAGTCCGCAATCCCCTGAGCCTCGATGCGCTTCCGCTCGGCCTCCTGCTTTTCCTTCTGCAGGATGAAGCTCATGCGCAGAGCGTCCTGTTCGGCTTGCTGCTTGGCCTCGATCGAGCCTTTCAGCATGGCCGGCAATTGGACGTCGCGCAGCAGAACGTTTTCCACGATCACACCGCGCGGCGCGAGTTCCTTGGTCAGCTCATCTTGGATTTGCGCTTGCACCAATTCGCGGGCATTCGTGTACAGCGCGTTCGCGGAGTGCGCGGAAGTAGCCGCACGAATCGCCGCGCGTAACGTCGGTTCCACGACCCTCTCGACATAGGGCTCTCCCATAGTCTGGTAGACGAACGCCGCCTTGTCCTTGTCCAGCCGGAAAAGCAGCGACGTGTCCAGCGCCAGTATGAGTCCCTCATTCGAAGGCACGTTGGCGCTCTCTTTGACCGATTGCGTCTGCACCGAAAGCTTTTGCACCGATTTCAATGGATTGACCAGGTGAATCCCTTCCGGAAGCGTTTCACCAGTCACTCGCCCGAAGAGTGTCAGCACTCCCACATTCCCGGTCGGAATCGAAGTCGTGCTGGCCATCAACAGAATGATCACTAACACCAGAATCGCAAGTTGCAATAATTTCTTTCCCGCACCCGTGAAACTCGGCATGTTCGGCAATCCGCCGCCCAGCTCGAATCTTGTCGTCGTTGGCATTTTCTCTCCGTCTGCGGCTCATCTGCCGCACAACTATCACTACCTCTAGTACGTACGAAGTGTACTCTCGATTTCCTTGCTGGCCTGTGTTCACCACCTAGTTCGATGGGCTTGTTTTCCTCAGGCGCCAGTCGCGATTTAGCGGGTCGCCACTCCCTGCAACCTCACCACAATATCTTGTAGCCTTTTCTCTTGACACCACAGGCTCCTCGCGGCACAATCCCCGCCATCACGTTGCTTGCCCTAAGCTTTTTTGCGCAGGGTTTCCCGGGGATTTTTCCACCAGTGGTTTTGGCCGCCAAGGGGAGCTCCGAACTTTTTGGGTTGCCACCGTCAAACGGTCGCAACCGAAGCGATCTGAGCTTTGCGGCTACTGAGGGAGTACAAATGCAATACTTGCCCGGTTTCACCGTGCAGTGCATCAATCCGCTCTGCGAAGCTCGCGGTCACTGGCTCCGCGCCGATTTCACCACTCCCCTCGGCAGCGACGGCCATTGCCCCTGCTGCGGCGACTTCCTCCGCAACGTTCCCCCGCCGCTCGCCCCGCGCTTCCGCATGCGCCCCCGCTCCCTCACCGCGCGCCCGGCCCTCCGACCCCGCCCGCGCTGACAAATGTGGTAGCGCCAAGTTTGCGTGAAACATAGTAGGGAACTTTTCTACGTGTTCGGCCTCTATTTCCCTAGCGCTTCGCACTCGTGACCGCAGCCACAGTGGCCCAGCGCCAAGAGGCAACCATGTCCGAATCCTCTCCGCGTCGTTCTTTCGCAAAGCGCCTGCTCATTGCCGCCGCCGCTCTCGCGGCTTTCACCATAGCTACCATTATCGGTTCACGACTCGCCGTGGAATCACTCTTCAAGGGCATCGCTTCATCCAGGTCGAGTGGACTTTCCGCAATCTCCTGGGATGTCGGCAGTATGGGGTTTACTGGCCAAATGGGTGTTGCGATGCTCCAGAAGGGTGTCGCCGAGCCATGGATCGCTCGCAGCGCCGACCTCCGTGCTCGCTCTTCCACCTTCGATCGTTCCCTCGCTTCACTTCATGAGATCGTTTCCACTCATCACGGCTATCTGGAAGATCTGCGCACAGAGAGCCGCTCCGGTTATGGCCGTGCTTTGGCAGCTACGGTTTCCGTGCCCTCCAGCGATTTCGACGCTACGCTTGCTGATCTCAAGACGCTTAACCGGGTGGAAGGGATTTCCGAAGCCGGCGAGGATTTTGCCGTCAAACTCGCTAGTGCCGCAAGACGGCTCGCCGCAGCGCGAACCGGCCTTTCTCGCCTCCAGAAATTGCAACGCGAACGCAAAGGGGAACTACGCGACGCCGTCGCTTTGGAAAAAGACATTGCCCAAGCCAACGAGGCAGTCGACGAGGCGGAACGCCAGAATCAGGGACTGCTCTCAACCGTCGCCCAAGCTCATATCCGTCTCACTCTGTTGGAAGATTACCGCGCCCCTTTGCAAGTCAATCTTGCCGGTCTTTTTCTTCAGCTTCGAAATTCCCTTGTCGAAGGAGTCGGTTCCATCTTCTCTTCTGCCGTTCTCGTTCTCGGCGTCTTCTTTGAGTTTGGCTTGCCGCTATTGTTTTGGGCTGCGCTGCTATTCGTCCCTACACGTTTCACCTGGCGTCGCTTCCGTCGTACTCCCGCTGCGCTTCCCGCGGCACCCTGAGCGATTTCTAGCCGACGCTTTGCCCACTCTAAAACAAAAAGGCCGGAAGCAAGCGCCTCCCGCCTTTCTGTTTAATTGCACGTGATCTTAGCCCTCGATGAGGCCTTTCGCGATCATCTCCTCGTCACTGAGCCACAGATCGGGGATGTTGGCTGAGCCGAGCCGAAGAATATCTTCCAGCGCCCCGCGCGCTTCACTGAGGCGAAAATCCACGCCAATGCGCTCCAGTAGTTCGATCAGCTCCTGCGCGCCTTCCGCCAATGCCGGCTTTGGATGCGGGCCGAGGCCCAGAGCAGGCGAGGGCCCTTGGTGGTCCAGCCGGTGATACGTCACGATGTAGATGGCGTGGGGCCCCCCGCCATGCCGAACGATGTGTAGAAACCCACGGGTCTTTGGCTTTTCCGGGGACAGTCGTGCTGCTGTTCCTGAGCCGGAGGAGAGGGCGCTCATCGTAGGGGTGCTCTCACCTGTCTTTCAACTGCATCCGCTCGTGCTGCCGCAATTCTCGCATTTGTAGCAAGCGCCGTTCGGCACCATCAGCATGCCGCATTCGCTGCACGTCGGCGCGCCCTCGTGCGCGTTGCTCAATCTCGAGGCGGACAGCGCCGTTTGCATCGCATCCAGATTGGCCTGCGTCATCGCCGGAAGCACCGCTGTCGGAGCGGCCGTCGCCGCGTTCTCTGCAGGCGCCGCGTGGTTCAGCTTCAAATAGTCCGCCGAAATGAACCGTCCGCCCAACCACCGCGCAATGTAGTCCAACACGGATGACACAAATCGGATGTTCGGATTCGGCGTGATACCGGAAGGTTCGAACCTTGTGTTCAGCAGCTTGTCCACGAATACCTTCAATGGCACGCCGTACTGCAAGCCAAGTGAAATCGTCAGCGCCAGTCCGTCCATCACTCCGGATAGCGTTGACCCTTCCTTCGCCATCTTGATGAACACTTCGCCTGGCCGCCCGTCGTCATACATCCCGACGGTAATATAGCCTTCGTGACCGCCCACGCTGAACTTGTGCGTCACCGAAGCGCGTTCCACCGGCATCTTTTCGCGCTGTTGCCGCGCGAAGAGCTCGCGTTGTGTTGGCTCCACGATTACCGCCGTCTCCGCCTTCTTTTCTTCTTTCTTCCCGCCGGCGTTCAGCGGCTGCGAACGCTTCGAATTGTCCCGGTAAATGGCCACGGCCTTCAGCCCCACCTTCCACGACTCAATATACGCGTTCGAAATGTCTTCGACCGTCGATTCCTCGGGCATGTTGATGGTCTTCGAAATCGCGCCCGAAAGGAACGGCTGCGCCGCCGCCATCATCTTCACGTGCCCCGTCCAGGTAATCGATCTCCCGCCGCCTTGCGGCGCCAGCGAGCAATCGAACACCGGATAATCTTCCATCTTCAAGTGTGGTGCGCCTTCGATTTTTCCATTCTTGTCGATGTAGGAAACGACATCGCTGGTTTGCTCCGTTGTGTAGCCCAGCTTCATCAGGGCTTGTGGCACGGTGTTATTCACAATCTTGATCAACCCGCCGCCCACCAGCTTTTTATATTTCACCAGCGCCAGGTCCGGCTCGATTCCCGTCGTATCGCAATCCATCATGAAACCGATGGTTCCCGTCGGCGCCAGCACGGTCACTTGTGAATTCTTGAAGCCATACTTTTCGCCGTGTTTCAGCGCGGTGTCCCACGATTCCTGCGCCGCCATGAACAATTCCGTCTGCACGTGTTCCGGCTTGATCCCGCGCATCGCCTCGCGGTGCATGCGAATCACGTCCAGCATCGGCTCGCGATTCTCTTCATAACCAGGGAACGGCCCCATGCGCTCCGCAATCCGCGAAGACTGCGCGTATGCTTCGCCGCACATCAGCGCCGTAATCGCCCCGGCCATATCTCGTCCTTCATGGGAATCGTATGGCAGCGCCATGGACATCAGTAGCGCGCCAAGATTAGCGTAGCCCAGCCCAAGCGGCCGGAAGTTATGCGAATTCTCTGCAATCTTCGGCGTCGGGTAACTCGCGTTATCCACCAGGATTTCTTGCGCCGTGATCGTTACGTCCACCGCGTGCTTGAACGCCGCCACGTCGAACTGCCCGCTGGCGTTGACGTACTTCATCAGATTCAGCGACGCCAGGTTGCACGCCGTGTCATCCAGGAACATATACTCGCTGCACGGATTCGATGCATTGATCCGCGCGGTGTTCTTGCAGGTGTGCCAGCGGTTCACCGTCGTGTCGTACTGCATCCCCGGATCGCCGCAGTGCCACGTCGAATCCGAAATCTTCATCATCAAGTCGCGCGCTCGCAGCTTTTCATTCGGCTGCCCGTCGAGCACGTTCTTCGTCCACCAGTCCTTGTCTTCTACCACTGCGCGCATGAAGTCGTCCGTCACGCGCACGGAGTGGTTCGCGTTCTGGAAGAAGATCGAAGCATAGGCGTCGCCGTCGATTGAGCTGTCGTAGCCCTGCTCGATCAGCACATGAGCTTTACGCTCTTCCTTCCTCTTGCATTCGATGAATTCGACGATGTCCGGGTGATCGCTATTCAGGATTACCATCTTTGCCGCGCGCCGCGTTTTTCCGCCGCTCTTGATCACCCCCGCGAAGGCATCGAAGCCCTTCATGAAGCTCACCGGGCCGGATGCAATTCCACCGCCGCTCAACGTTTCCCTGCTCCCGCGCAGCGTCGAGAAGTTCGTCCCCGTCCCCGAACCCCACTTGAAAAGCATTCCTTCGGTCCGCGTCAGCCCCATGATCGATTCCATGTTGTCGTTGACCGAATTGATGAAGCACGCCGAGCACTGCGGCTTCGGTTGCACGCCCACGTTGAACCACACCGGCGAATTGAACGCCATCTTCTGCTCGACCAGCAGGTTGGTCAGCTCGTCGCGGAAGGCATCCCGCGATGCCGCATCGGCAAAATACCCGCCCTCTTGGCCCCAGCGCACAATGGTATTCACCACTCGCCCTATCAGTTGCCGTACCGATCCCTCGCGCTGCGGCGTCCCCGGCTTCCCGTGGAAATATTTGCTGGTGACAATGTTCGTGGCCGTCTGCGACCAGCTCTTCGGCACTTCCACGTCTTCCTGCCGGAAGATCGTCACGCCCTTCTCGTTCCCGATCAACGCTGTGCGCTTCTCCCATTCGACGGCGTCGAAGGGAGACTTCTTTCCATCCGTAAAGAACCGCTGGAAAACCAAACCTTTCCCTGTACTGGCCGCTGTATTCTCTGCCGCCGCATCCATGGCCGGGGATTTTCCGCTCAATGCATGTTTCACTGTAGCCATCCGTGCCTCCGAGCTCTGGGGGTCCCCACCCGTGCGGGGGCACCCTTTTATTTTACTCCTCTGCGTCACAGAGAGGTGCCGCGCTAGGCTTCAGGGCTGGGCTGAAGTTTATGCAGCTTTGATTCGATCGGTTCGTGGAAGCGGACAACGAAAAAAAAGCCGACCGTCGTTCGGTCGTACTCAAGTTCCAGCGCAAAATGCCAATGCCCTGCCGCTGGCCGGTGCTTCGCACTCAGCCTAACAGCAGGTGCTCCGCCTCAAGTACGGGCGCGGAGCAGGTACTTCGCGCTCGATTTTTTCGCTTAAATCCTGGGCCGCCTCGTGGGGCTCACTCGGACCTTGATACATCCCCGATGCGGTCCGTCTGGCGCTTCCACGTCCCCCGAATCTGGAATCGAAGTATCAATGGAAGAATATTTTCTGTCAAGAGAAAAACGCAAAATGTGGTTGACGTTTTCGTACTGCGTCTATTTGTAGTGGTGCTATTCCCACCCAACCGCTTGCGCTTCAACACTTTTCGCCGCCTTGCCTCTCACGCTACACTCTCTGCATCCTATTCAATATGAAACGCTTTCTTCGCACGTTCGCCTTCTTCTTCCTTCTTGCTCTTCCCCTTTTTGCGCAATCGCCATCGCAAACCCCGGCGCCAACCTCTGCTTCTCCCTTTCCGCAGACTGCTCACGGAGAGAAAGTGCGCATCTCCGGAATTCCCAACGCTGGAAAAATCACCGATTTCTTCTATCGCGGCGCGCAACCCCGGGAAGTCGGTTTCTCTGAGCTGAAAATATTAGGCATCACCACCATCGTCGATCTGCGCGGCGAGGACCGCGAAAAGATCCTTTGGGAGCGCAAGCACGCCGAATCGCTGGGCATGCGCTTTGTCAACATTCCCGTCAGTGGCTGGTCTCCGCCAACCGATGAACAGGTCGTCCAGTTCCTCTCGCTTTTCCGCGAACAACCGCGGCAAAAAATCTTCCTTCACTGCCGCTTCGGTGACGATCGCACCGGCGTTTTTACCGCCGTCTATCGCATGGCCGTGGAGAAGTGGCCTGCCGATCAAGCCCTGAAAGAAATGTATTTCTTCGGCTTTAACGGGTTCTGGCACCCCTCGATGAAAACTTTTGTCCACGATTTCCCGTCGCGCTTGAATTCTGCCCCCGCCCTCGCGCCCCTCCGCACTCCGCCCGCGCAACCCTGACACCGGTTCACCTATCTCTGTGCAACCGGAACTCTTTTTCCTGCGGAGGGCCAGTTTGAAAAAGCAGTAGTGTTCACTTCCCGAACGCTAAATCTCTAATAATTAGGTGGTGGCTGCTGGCGACAAAATTCGACTACATGCCGAACGCTAACCAAACTCCAAAATCGCTCTTGACAATTCTTTAATTTGTGCTATACTTATTCTCGTAGATAACTGCATGGAGTGTGGGAGCTTGCTCCCGCTTTTCTTTCTAAAGGCAGCCGTCTAGGGCCTTTGTTAGCCCGAAACAACCAAAATCGCGCCCTTTAGAATCAATCGTTTATGAAATGGTGTTTTTGTAAGTCCTTTCCTTTGATATTCATGCAAATTCATGGGGTAGGGGGTGCAGTCGCCTTGTGCGCCCCTATCTCGTCGGAAACTGCGGGCCTACCTGTTGACCCTAACCTGGCTGAAAACGATGAACTTTGTCGTCTGCTTGGTTGTCCTAGTACCACTGTACCTTGAAAAACGGAACGCCTGCTCCATTCCTTCGTACAGTCGCGGAACGCTATGCTCACCTGGCCCAGAAAACAATCTCACTGAAGGTGATACCGTGCAAGTCGGACGCTACGAAATCCTGGAAATCATCGGCACCGGCGCTACTGGACGAGTCGCTCGCGCTCACGACCCCATGATCGGCCGACTGGTCGCCATAAAACTCTTGTCCAAGGAATGGGCTCAGGGAGAAGCACGCCAGCGCTTCATACAGGAAGCGCGCGTCGTCGGCCAACTGTCCCATCCTTCCATCATTACCCTCCACGATATGGGTATTGACGAAGCCACGCAGACGCCCTATCTGGTCATGGAATTTCTGGATGGTCAGCCGCTCGATCGCATTCTAGACAGGGGCAGCCTCCCCCTTCCCAAGGCCTGCGCCTGGGCCGCCGAAATGGCCACCGCCCTCGGCGTAGCGCATCGCAAGGGTGTGATTCACGGCGACGTCAAGCCAGCTAATATGCTCATCGCCGGTGACGGCCGCGTGAAGCTCATG
>WNFQ01002477.1_pt1 | contig 16963 bp, 13 predicted proteins | sample 5400171 | NCBI WGS metagenome assembly WNFQ01 (sample SAMN13153356, study PRJNA577476) | soil metagenome | isolation source: 20 cm soil under Madrone tree | place: USA:California | collected 2016-06-14 | reverse complement strand
TCCCGGACAACATCGCCGCGACTTCATCGAACGCACCACGCGTCAGCTGATGATAGGGATAGGCTCGTCGCACAAGATGGAAGAGGTCTTCGCTTCGCCAGTCGTCGACCGAGACGGCGGCTACGACCACCTGGGCAAGCACATCGAGCGCATTCTGCACAACGTGAGTAGGTTCGACGTCTCCAGCGCGCATCGCGGCAACTATCGCTGCGATCTCCAGCGCATCGTCGCGGAAGGTCGGTACGAGTATTCCGCGGCTTGGTACTCCCAGGGTATGTCCGGCGCGTCCGATTCTCTGCAGCGCCGCGGCGACGCGCTTCGGCGATTGTAGCTGTATGACGAGATCGACCGACCCGATGTCGATTCCCAGCTCGAGAGAGCTGGTGGTAATGAGAGCGCGAAGAGACCCGGCCTTCAGGCGCTCCTCCAGGGCGAATCTGCGTTCTCTCGCCAGCGACCCGTGATACGGAAGAGCGATCTCTTCCTCAGCGAGAGTGTTGACGCGCGCCGCAATCTTTTCCGCCTGAGCGCGGTTATTGACGAAAACCAGAGTTGTGTTGGATGCCCGGATGTGTCGCAGAACGAGTGGGGCGACCGCGGGCCAGATACTGCCGCCGATGCTTCCAAGATCGGCGACTGGGGATTCGACGGCGATTTGCATCTCCTTCGTCATACCGCAATCGACAATCGTCACCGGACGAAATGCTGGTGTTCCAGAAGCATCTGGTTCGCAGCCGCCGAGGAATCGCGCGACTTCCTCGAGTGGCCGTTGCGTTGCCGACAGACCGATTCGCTGGGGCGATTTTTCCACCAACGCTTCGAGTCGCTCGAGAGTCAACGCCAGATGAGCACCACGCTTGGTCCCCGCGATTGCATGAATCTCATCGACGATCACCGCTCGAACTCCGCTAAACATCCCCCGCCCCTTGAGCGTCGTCAGCATGATGTTGAGCGATTCAGGCGTGGTGATCAGAATGTGCGGCGACTTTCGAAGCATTCTCGCGCGCGCCGAGGCCGGCGTGTCACCCGTGCGCACGGCTACGCGAATCTCGGGGAATTCCTTTCCTTCGGCAGCAAATCGCTCTCGAAGTTCGGTGAGCGGCCGCTCCAGATTTCTCTGAATGTCGTTGTTGAGAGCTTTAAGCGGCGAGATGTATAGAAGATGGACCGCATTCGAGAGAGGTTCCTTCGTTCCGCGGACGATCAGCTCGTTCAGCTCCCACAGAAACGCCGCCAAGGTCTTCCCGGTTCCGGTCGGAGCGAGTATGAGCGTGTGGGATCCGCTCGCGATCGCCGGCCAACCCTCGCGCTGCGGATCGCTTGGCTTGCCGAACGTCTCCTTGAACCATCGCCGTACGATGGGATGAAAGCGCGCCAACATGGAGGAGCTACTAGTCACGTCACGGGCTGGGGCTGGGGGCTGGTGGACGATACTCGACTGCGTGCTAGAGTACGCGTCTCAGCTTCTGCGCCCCCCATTCGAGAATTTTTCCCGAGAGGGGACGCTTTCTGAACTCGTCGAGCTTTATCTCCTTGGACCATTTTATGTCATCCATGAAAACCGAGTCCATCTGTGCTCCGACGCGGCGGTCGAGCGTTACCAAGAGTGACTCGTTATTGAACGATAGCGAACGGTTGTCGAAGTTCATGGATCCGACAAAGGACCATATGCCATCCACAACCATGCTCTTCGCATGCATCATCGTCGGCTGATACTCGTAGATCTTCACCCCGCCTTCGAGGAGTTTCTCGTAGTAGGTCCGCCCCGCATACCAGGTCGTCTTCACGTCGGTCTTGTCGCTTACGGTCAGAACCCGGACATCCACGCCCCTTCTTGCGGCCTTGAGAAGCAACTGCAGGAAACTCTCTCCCGGAACGAAGTATGAGTTGCTGATGTAGAGCGTTCTTCGAGCACCCGCGATTGATAACGCGAGAAATCTTTCCGCCGGCGTGCTTCCCGTGCTTGGTATGCTGTGCATCAGTCCAGCCTGCACATCCCCGACGTCGGCGAAAGAGCTCCTCGGAAAGAACATGTCGCCCGTCAGCAACTCCCCAGTCGACTCAGCCCAGCCGGCCACAAATGCCGCCTGCAGCGCTCCCACAGTCGGCCCCTCGAATCGAACGTTCGTCTCGCGCCATTGGTCCTCGTGATGGCCGTCCCCAAGCCAGTAGTCGGCGAGCCCGAAGCCACCAGTGTAGCCGATTTTTCCATCGATCACGACGGCGCGAACGTGCGATCGCTGGGCCGCCTTCTGCAGCGTGTACCAGCGAAGAGGTCGTAGCCATTTGACCTCGACGCCGGCGTGCTTGAGACTGTCACGCCACCCCCGCCTGAGCGGCTGGGATCCGAACGCATCGAGCAGCAATAGTACCCGCACTTTGTGCTGCGCGCGGTCGATCAAATACTTCGCCATAGTATCGGCGACCGCGCCGGGCTGCGAGTAGTACATCTGTACCGTGACCGTGTGCCGGGCTGAGGCGATGTCCTTCCACAACTGTGGGTAGGTGCCATTGCCGTTCAGCAACAGCTGCACGTTGTTCCCGGGATCGATGTGGGTTCCGGTGAACAGCTCGATGCTTCTGGCGAACAGTGGGTCCTCGACACTCGGGGGCCCGTCCTTGTCACCCTCCGCGATTACGCTCGTAACGGGTGTATCGTGCGTGACCGACAGAACGCCAATGAGAGCCAGAACCAATCCGAATAGGACGAGCGCCGCGATTGCGATGTACTTGATCAGTGTCATATTCTCTCTGCATGACCTTCGTGGCCCGTCGGCGAATCGCGACGCGTGCTATCGTTCTCGACCGCTCTCTTGAATCGCTCCCAATCTTCCGACTGAGCGACTCCGCCGAGGACACGGCAATTTCCTTCTCCCCAGAGAGCGGTGGCCGGTGGCGTGTGCTCCCCAGCCCAGGCGACCGCCTGCCCGGAACCTTCGATCAGGACGTTTACATCGAGCTCCTGCATCGCTTTCACGAGGCAGGAGCTCCTGAAGATGGAGTGATAAGCTTCACGCTCCACGCTTTTCTGCGTTCCATCGGGCGGCGCGTCGACGGCAGAACCTACGAGCAGCTTCGATCCGCTCTGACGAGACTCGAGCGGACTACCCTCGAGTCGAGCGGAGTGTACGTTGCGGCAAAAGAAGGACAGCCGCTAGAAGGACGCTTCACCATTCTCTCCTCGGTTTCCATCGCGCGCCGCCGACTAGCCGAGCGCGAACAGTTCACTCTGTTTCCGGTGCTGGCTGCGTCGGAACCGGGTGACGCCCACGTCACAATCGGTCCCGTAATCCGCGCGAACATCGCGGCGGGACACACCGTGACTCTCTCTGCAATGCACTACATGTCGCTCACAAACCCCGTGGCCAGACGCCTCTACCGCCTGCTCGAGGTAGCAAGAGAAGAAGGAATGGTAACGTGGAGAGTCCCCCTCGCCGCGCTCGCCGAGCAGCTCCCCTTGACCCAGCGGTATCCATCCCATTTGCAACGAGTGCTCCAACCCGCTCACGAAATGCTGCTAGCGGCTGGCCTCCTGCGCGACGCGACTTTCAGGCAGCTTAACCGGGACTGGCTGGTGGATTACGTACTTGCGTCCCGCATTGCCTGAGCGAGATGTTCCGCTGGTGCCTTTTGTGCGTCAATAGGAACAACTGACTTACCGAAGGCGTATCTATTAGGTTAACGCCCTCTTCTCTTTACCTTGAGCCGTATGTCTCGACCCAGAAAAAGCCTGCTGTTCGGCCTCGCTCTCATTCCGCTGCTGGCCGGCGGTTTCGTATTTCAGCAGCACGAGAGCCAGCAAGGTGCTCGTTTGCTCGACCAGGTCCTCAACATCGTATCCAGCCGGTTCGTCGATACAGTCGACGCCGCGACCCTTTATGAGAAAGCCGCCCGCGGACTCGTCCACGAGCTGAATGATCCTTACAGCGTCCTGCTGTCGCCGAAGGAGCTCTCCAGCTTCAACGCGCAAACGAACGGACGCTACGCAGGCATCGGAATGGAGATCGCCGAGACACAGGGGTTCATCACTGTACAGCGCGTTTTCCCGCATACACCAGCCGAGCAGGCAGGCGTGCAGGAGGGCGATCGCATCAACTTCATTGACACGACCAACACTCGCGGCTGGACCGTCTCACAGACGTCCGACGCGCTGAAGGGAAATCCCGGCAGTAAGGTCCTGGTCAAATTCTCCCGGCCCGGTGTGCCGGAGCTGATTCCGATCGCTTTTACTCGTGCCGTCATCAACATTCCGGCCGTTCCTTACTCAATCATGCTGGACGGCAGAGTGGGCTATATCCCGCTTCTCCAGTTCAACGAGAGCGCGAGAGACGAGCTCGAGAGCGCAGTCACCAAGCTGTCGCGCACCGGGGCAAAGGGAATCGTCGTCGATCTGCGCGGGAATCCCGGTGGCATCCTGGATCAATCGCTGAGCGTCAGCAATCTCTTCCTCAAGAAGGGACTCCAGATCTCCAGCATCCGCGCCCGCAATGGTGAGAACCAGACTTTCAACGCCACCGATGACCCGATCGCACCGACGATTCCACTCATCCTTCTCACGGATGGACGAAGCGCTTCGGCTTCAGAGATCGTCGCCGGTGCTCTCCAGGATCACGACCGTGCTCTGATTGTCGGCACAACTTCCTTCGGAAAGGGTCTCGTGCAGTCGGTATTCCCGCTGGAAGGCGGTTACGCCCTCAAGATGACGACGGCCAAATGGTACACCCCGAACGGCCGCTCCATCCAGAAGGAGCGCAAGCTTCTCCCGAGCGGCGAGTTTGTGGAAGTGATGCCCGATTCGCTCGAGACCGATTCGGCTCGTCGTTCGCGGCCCGCCTTCAAATCGGACGCCGGTCGCGTCGTATATGGTGGCGGAGCGATCACCCCCGACATTATCGTGCGTCCCGACACGCTGACAACGGCGGAACAGAAGGTGTTCAATGCGTTCGCTCCGAAGACGACCGACGTCAGAGCAACGCTCATGGATTACTCGCTCGAGTTGAAGAAAACGGTTCGGCCTGACTTCGCCGTGCAGCCCGCGTGGCGCGAAGAGTTCTACCGCCGCCTTCAGGCAAAGGGAATCACAATCGATCATGCACAGTACGAGCAGGCTGGTTCAGAGATCGACCGACTGCTTGGCAACACCGTCGCGCGGTTGGCATTCGGTGACTCGACAGCCAAGCGGCGCAGTGTCCCGGACGACAATCAGTTGATGCACGCACTGCAGGTTCTCAAACAGAGCGCCTCTCAGAAGGACCTCTTCCTCATCGCTCAGCGAGAGCAGGCCGCTACAAGTTCCGCCTCGGCTCGTCAGTAAATAAATCGGCGCCGACTGGAACGATAGAATTGAAAGCTCCGGCGGGAATTGTCCCGCCGGAGCTTTTTTGCCCTAAGGCCAGCGATGCTTATTCGAGTACTTGCTGCCGAATACCTGCAGCAAGGTAGGCTTCGGATCCTCCGTTCTAACGATGGCGTCCAGTTTGTCGGCAAGTACGATCGGGCGGGTGAATTGCCGATATCTACGGTAGCTGTGACAGAAGCAAAACGGTCCTTTCCGTGTAATGTCTCCCAGAAGGATGTCGGGCTCCCCAAAGATCGTCATGGCGTAGAAAAAGTTGAGGGTGCGTGGTCTGGGAAGGTCACTTTGGCGTACGTTCCGGGGGAGGCTGCCATGCTTACCCCACTGGACATCAATCGCAACCTGAGAGCGCGGCCAGGCAGTATGAAGGATCTGCCCGTGCCAGTAAGTCCAGACGTCGGTAGGGGCGTAAGTCGAGTCATAGCCTACCCATAGGACCTCCTCGTCAGTGGGGACAGTGAACGGAATCCAGGACCCATGGACGTCGTCCCGCCACAGCAAATGGTAGGCGATTACCCGCCGGACGGGATGCAGAACGGCGACCACCCGTTCGAGCGGGAACGTTTCGTCCCGTTGTAGGTATAAGACCGGTGCCAGGCGCCGTGCCAGGAGTGCTCCGCTATCCGTTGGTGCAAGGGCGTCATGCAGATTGGCCGGTCGGAGCGGTATGTGGGCATGCGGGCCGCAGGCAGCAAGAAAGCCGAGGGCGAGCCCGGCACAAATCCGCTCGCGAATCTGGATGGCTTTTCTTTTCAATGGATAGCCGTCAAGAACGTCCACCTCACAATGCGACGCCTACCGCGCAGCGCCGTGTCGAAGTACTGGAGAGCTCATGCGCAAGCCACGTCCGAACGCGTACAACCCCGCTCAGGCACTATTTCTCATCAGCAACGACCGCAGCGGATCTCCACTCAGCTGCCCCTCATGCGCTGGATCCATTGAGCGCGACCCGCTAAAAATTCCCCCGCCACCCTATGCCCACGTTACTCTTCGCTGCAAAAGTTGCGGGCGATCAGCCCATTATGTGGCTGGGGCGGCCTAGAGTCACGGCCCGTTGCACAAAACTTGCCCTCCTCTGCAAGCTGCCGGATGGTTAGTGCGTCACGCGGAAGTCCGGCCAAGCGAAGCGTGTTGATTTTCACGCTCGCTAGCCTGTCGCAAGACGCTCCACAGATTGCCCCGCGGGGAAGAGGATTAGTTCAATGGCACGCATCACTGGAACGGTCAAATGGTTCAACGACGCCAAGGGATTTGGCTTCATTTCACGCGAGGGTGGCCCGGACGTCTTTGTCCATTTCAGCGCGATCAGTGGGTCTGGATTCAAATCTCTCGCTGAGGGCGACAAGGTCGAGTTCGAAGTAGTTCAGGGTCAAAAGGGACCTCAGGCCGCGGACGTCACGAAAGCCCCCTGACGGCTCTCGCATCAATTCCAGAAGAGCCCCGTCAAGCGGGGCTTTTTTGCATCCGTGCCCAACAAAAAAATCTTCCACAGCCGGCATTTGATTTGCTTTCATGCAATCTCCTGGGGTAATTCGGGACTGGAGGTTCGGATGGCTGCAATCTGGAAGGGCTCGCTGACATTCGGACTCGTCAACATTCCGGTTGAGCTCAAGACCGCGGTCCGAGCGGATCATATCAGCTTCCGGCTCCTCCACGAGAAAGACCTATCCCCGGTCAAGTACGAGCGAATTTGCCAGGCAGAGGAAGAACCGGTCCCATGGAATGAGATCGTGAAGGGCTACGAATATGAGAAAGGAAAATTCGTCGTCCTCACCGACGCGGATTTCAAGGCGGCCGCGCTCGAGCACTCGAAGACGATAGATATCCTCGATTTCGTGAAGGAAGCCGAGATCGATCCCCGCTACTTCGAAACTCCCTACTATCTTGTTCCCGGCAAGGGCGGTGACAAGCCATACGCTCTGCTTCGCGAAGCCATTCGCCAGACAGGCTCCGTCGGGATCGGCAAGATCATTATCCGCCAGACACAGCACCTCGTTGGTGTGAAAGTCATTGGCGATGCGCTGGTGCTGGAGATCATGCGATTCGCCAACGAGCTGGTCGACGCGAGCGAGTTCGACTTTCCGGGTCGTAGCTCCGTTCGCCCACAGGAGCTGCAGATGGCGGAGCAACTCGTCGGGAATCTGGCCGAGTCTTTCGACCCCACTCGCTACACCGACGAATATCGGGCGAATCTGATGAGGATCATCAAGGCCAAGATGAAGGGGAAGAAGGCCAAGCTCGAGGAGCCGGAAGGAGAGGCCCCTGATAGCGGAGTGCTCGATCTCATGTCGCGCCTGCGTGCGAGCCTCGAGGAAGGCGGAAAGAAGGGCGCTTCGCCGGCGAAAAGAAAAACCGTCGCCTCTCGTCACAGAGCCGTGAAGCCAAAGAAGGCAAAGACCGCGTAGAACTGAAATGGCCGTTAAAACGAGTAAGAATCCAGAAGGACACACTCGCGCCCAGCTGGCCGAGTACCGAGGGAAGCGGGATTTCGGCAAGACGCAGGAGCCCTCTGGAGAGGTGACACCCGCTGCTGCCGCCCGGCCGGGACGACTTCGGTTTGTCATACAGAAACACGCCGCCCGTCAACTACACTTCGATTTGCGACTCGAGCTCGACGGAGTGATGAAAAGCTGGGCCATTCCCAAAGGTCCAAGTCTCGATCCCTCGGTGAAGCGCCTGGCAATGCAGGTCGAGGATCACCCGATCGACTACAACACGTTCGAGGGCACAATTCCGCAGGGCGAATACGGTGGCGGGACCGTCATGCTCTGGGATCGAGGAACGTACTCCGCCGATACCGCCACATCCCCCGATGAAGAGGAAGACGCGATTCGTGAAGGGTTGAGACGCGGAGATCTCAAGATCACCTTCAATGGTGAAAGACTGCACGGCTCGTTCGCCCTCATTCGCATGAAGTTCGCGCGCGATGGCTCATCGTCCTCCAAGCCACAGTGGCTGCTCATCAAGCACCGTGACGAATTCGCGAGCAAGGAGGACATTGTTGCCGCGAACATGACATCGGTAGATACGAACCGAACCATGGAGGAGATAGCGTCTGGAAAGAGCAGAGTCTGGAATAGCGACCGCGAGGCGAAGAAAGCCGCGGTGACGTTGTCGCGGCCGAAGAAAGTTGGGACGGCCGCTATGTCCTACCCAAGGCTTTCATTCAAGTCTCTCGAGCCGATGTATGCCAGCATCGGCACCGAGATCCCAGGCAAAGGTTGGACTTTCGAGCCCAAGTACGATGGCATTCGCGTTCTCGCCTTTGCGACGCCGACCGGGGTAAAGCTCATTACGCGGAACGGCAAGGACAAAGCGGAGCAGTTCCCCGAGATCGTCTCAGCCCTGAAGAAACTCACGTCACAGACCAAGCGTCCGCTGGTCCTCGATGGCGAGATCGTAGCGCTGGCCAATGGGGAGCCCGCGAGATTCCAGGAGCTGCAGGGCCGTATACAGGTCAAGCAATCGCAGTTGATTGCGCGATATTCGGCCGCGACACCCGCCGCGCTCATTCTCTTCGACATCCTGATGGACGGCGATGATGTTCTGATTGGAGAGCCCTGGACCGAGCGACGCGCGCGGCTGCTGGAGCGGGCTGGTAAACGCACATCGACCTACCTGCGCGTGACCGAGTCGGTCGAGGGCGAGGGAAAAAAGTTGCTCGAGAAGGCCCGCCGCCAGGGATGGGAAGGCATCATAGCCAAGCGCATGGATTCCCGATACGAGCCTGGAAAACGGACGCCAGCATGGCTCAAGCTCAAGATCGAGTTCCGCGAAGAGTTCGTAGTCGGCGGCTACACGGAGCCGCGCAACAGTCGCGAATATATCGGAGCGTTGCTACTGGGCTACTTCGACGGCGACCGATTCATTTACGTCGGACACACGGGCGGAGGGTTTACCCGGCAAAGCCTGAACGACATGTACAAGCGCCTCAAGCCCCTGGAGCGGAAGACATCGCCATTTGAAGAAACCCCAAAAACCAATGAGAAGGTTCATTGGGTCAAGCCCGAAGTCGTGGTAGAGGGGGTGGCACGATTGCGAAGCGCTCAACACGTGTGAGTGTCCCGGCCCGAGCCAAAGTCGCGACCAGAGCCTCGGCCCCGAGAGAACAGCCCTTCCGGCCTGCGCGTGCCAAATCGCTCGAAAAAGTCGACAAGAAAGCCATCATGGAGCGGCTCTCAGCGATCGAGGAGGCTGGCGGAGCTGGAACTCTTGACTTCGGCGGCCGAAAAACGCTCAAGATCTCCAATTTGGACAAGATCTTCTTTCCGAAGGAGAAGTACACCAAGGGTGACCTGATGCGTTACTACACGCGCATCGCTGACTTCATCCTTCCAACGATCCAGGATCGGCCGCTCGTTCTCAAGCGATTCCCCAATGGAGTCAATGGGGAGAGCTTCTACCAGCATAAGGCGTCGGAGACTATGCCGCCGGAGGTCCGTGTCGAGCTGATAGAAACCGATGGGGGAGAGAAGCAGCGCCGGATCATCGGCGGCGATCTGCTCACGCTTCTTTATACGATCCAGCTCGGTGCCATCTCCGTCGACCCATGGCATTCCCGGGTTCAGTCTCTGGAGTACCCGGACTACGCGATTATCGATCTGGATCCTGGGCAGCGCGCAAATTTCGCCCGAGTCGTTCAGATCGCGCGTTGGGCAAAGGAGGTAATCGATGGGTTCGGCCTCCACGCTGCGATCAAGACGTCCGGATCGACGGGGTTGCATATCTATCTACCGCTGCCGCCCAAAACACCAAATGAGGCGGCAACGCTTGTCGCTCAGGTGATCGCGACGAAGGTGGCAAATGGGCATCCGAAGGAGGCAACGATCGAGCGCTCCGTCAAAGCGCGCGGAGCCGCAACGGTTTACGTCGACTACCTGCAAAATATCCAGGGAAAGACGGTTGCCGGTCCCTATTGCGTTCGAGCAAAGCCCGGAGCGACGGTCTCGACTCCACTTGAGTGGAACGAGCTGACGGAAGACCTGGATCCGCGCGACTTCCACCTCGGCAATGCGGCCGACCGTTTTGAAAGGATTGGGGACATCTGGAACGAAGCGATGAGGAAAAAGAATTCGCTTCGCGCGCTCGTCTAGAGCGTTTTAGCGGCCGCCATTTCCTACTTTGCGGAGGGGCAGCTCTATCTGTCCGCCTTCGGCTTCACTCTGCTTCGAAGCATCTCCGAAGATCGGATCGCTCGACTCGTCGACCATGTGAGTGAGCTTGTAATAAAAGTGGAGCGAGTGAATCGGCGCCATGAAGCTGCGGTTACCGGCGCGAGAAATCACGACAGCCTCTTCACGCACTCGGCGGGGTAGATCTCGCGCCGCCGGAAGTGCAAGAAGCCGCTGTATCTCCGTACTGTCTCGTGCGAGCAGCGCTGCGCACAAACTGTCGAGATAGGCCAGCATAGCTAACGGACTCCCAGTTCAGGATGTTTAGCCTTAGGTACACATTGCAACTAATACACCGCCGCCGCAAGAGGTTCCGGTGGCTAAACCGGGTTAAATACGTAGCTGTTACCTCTGTCACGGATAGAGAAAATCGAACCTCACACCGCGGTGTGGCCTACGCTTTTTCTTCGGTAAATATCGGAAAAGCTGCGCCGGCCTACCCCTTCCTTCACTGCGCCACTCGTCCATGGGTTCGACGAGCCAGGCGGCCTGAAGGGCACGCCGGAAACTCGCTTTGTGCAAGCGTTTACCCAGTAGCAATTCATACATTTGCTGCAGCTCGCTGAGGGTGAACGTGGCGGGTAGAAGCCTGAAAGCGATCGGCGCCTGATCAAGGCTGCTTTGGAGGGTTTTAGTCGCGCCTTCGACCATTGTTCGCTGCCTGGGAGGCAAGGGGGGCAGATCCCCGATCTGGAACCAGGTATAGCTCGCGCGGGGGCTCGCCGTCTCGTGCGGAACGAGCCCGAGATAGGCCACCGAGACATCGGCTTCGCTCGGGTGCCGCTTGCCGTCACCAAATGCTCCGATCTGTTCCATCCAGGTTGGCGATTCGCCGAGTGCTTCTTCCGCGGTGCTGGCTGCAGCTGCGTCCAGGCTTTCGCCGGTTTGTGGGCTTCGCCAGGGAAGCGACCACCGTTCTCGCTCGCTCGAGTTCCGCACCAGCAGAATCGCCAGCTGATTGCCCATCGCTGTCACCAGAACTGCGTCGACAGTATAAAGGCTGGTCTTGGAAGAGCGCTCACGCATCGTGATGCGAATTAGTCACTTTATGTGACTAAAGTCAAGGTCGCATCAGCTGATTTTCTGGTGGAGTGACGTCGTCGTTCCAGCAGCGAACGTCTGGCGGCGGGCAACCAGTGATATAACGACGCAATGATCCGGCCGTCAACAGAATTTTCAGAAGACTTTTCGCTGGCGCGACAACGATTGAATCCTGAGAGCGGATTGACTCAGCGCGCTTGAGCTGCCCTCTCCTCGCCTACTCCGCGACTGGAGTATGGCGGTATGCTGATCGGTAGGTGACCCGAGATCGCGGATGTTCCGAGCAGCGCCCGTGCCGCCGCCGTTTGAGAAACCGGAAATCCACCCCATGCAACGAGATACGCGCTTACCCACGGCAGCTGTTGCAGCATGTACGGATTTCCGAACGCAACCACAATTGGTTTTCGCCGGCGCTGAACAAGAGTCTGCACGAAATCCGTGAACGCCTGCGGTGCGCTCGCGCTGACCGCATCCCAGCTTTGCCCAACGTAGGAGCCGACTATCGTTACATCGGCGGAATCGGCCGCCGCGATCAATCGCGGATAGTTGAGAGCTGCGTCTTCGGTCGCGACGAATTCGGTGCGCAGTTTTGGCAGACCTGTGCGCAGCTCCGCGTTGAAGGCATTTCCGGCCGGAAGATCCGCCCGACGCGCAACGGTGATGGAGAGGACTCGCGCGTTACTGTCCACCGCCAGAGGCACCTGTCGCAGGGAGTCTTTGACGAGCGTGATTGATTTCTCGGCAACCCGCCGGGCGATCTGCAGATTGGAGCTATCCCCGACAAGAAACCGTAACGCACTGAGGTCGACGAGTTTGTTTTGGGCGAGACCCAGCTTGCGCTTCGTCTCGAGTACTCTCCGCACCGATGAATCGAGCCGAGTTTCGGTGTATCGCCCCTCCGCCACACCTGCGACGACAGCATCGATCGTCTGCGGCACATCGAGCGGCTGAATCAGAACGTCGATTCCCGCCGCGATCGCGCGTTTCACCGCCTCTGACGCACCGAACTGATCCAGAACCCCCCGCATGTCCATCGCGTCCGAGATGATGATTCCCCGGAACCCCATCTCGCCACGAAGGAGCCCGGTCAAAACCTTGGACGAAAGGGTTCCCGGCACGCCGGATGAATCGAGTGCGGGCATCGCTCCATGAAACGACATGATCGCGCCCACGCCACCATTGACCGCGGCCCGGAATGGTACGAGCTCCACGGTATCGAGCCGGCTTCTGCTCACTGTCACAACGGGCAGCGCCAGGTGTGAGTTGACACCGGTGTCACCATGACCCGGGAAATGTTTCCCGGTCGCAATCATGCCGTGATCCTGCAGGCCGTGAATGAATGCGACACCCATCCGCGCCGCCAGTTGAGGATCCTCCCCGTACGAGCGCGTATTGATAACTGGATTGTCCGGATTGTTGTTGACGTCGAGCACCGGGGCGTAGGCGATATGAATCCCGAGTGCGCGCCCTTCGAGTGCGGTGAGACGTCCCTGCTCATAAGCGAGAGTGGTGTCTCGCGTTGCGCCAATCGCCATCTCCGGTGGGAACACGATGGCTCCTCCGAGATCGATGGCGTTGGGAACGAAGTACCCGCCCCGCGCGCGGAATCCGGCGCCTGCCTCGAGATCCGCGCCGAACAAAAGGGGAATCTTGCTCATCGACTGGAGCGCGTTCAGCTTCGCGGCCACCTCTATGGGCGACCCTACGGAGATCGTGAATCCCCCGACCTTTTCCTGCTGGATGTATTGCGTCAATCGCCGCCACTGCGGCGAGTCGCCGGACGTGTAGTCACCGTATAGGCTTGGCCACACAATTTGGGCGGCCTTCTCGCGCAATGTCATCGAGGCGAGAACGGAGTCTGTCCACCGCGACGAAGCCGTGCCGGTTTGTCCGGAGCCGCCGGTGTTGGTCCCGATCGTTGTGCAGCTCGCAGCCAGGAGAACGAGTGTCAGCACAGGAAATCCCTTCGATTTCCGCATCAATGGCTGATCGTACCTTTCTTGCTCGTATCGATATCCGCCGACTCGCCGGACTTGAAGAGGAACGCCGTCATGTTCCTGGTGAGGAACGCCCGTGCCTGCGGATCCATCACGTTGAGCCCATAGTGATTGATCAGCATCGTTTGCTGCTTGAGCCAATCGGCCCAGCACTGCGTGCAGAGTTCCTCTACGACTCGGGCCCCGATGGGGCCGGGAAATGGAGGCTTAACGAATCCTGCGCGCGTCTGTCCACAGCGCGCACAGGTTACAGTCTCAGGCACCCGTGGCTCTAGCTGCGAGCGTACGAGATTTCGGCCAGGCCGAAAATGGAGAGGAGCCGGAGATAGACCCAGCCAATATCGAACTCATACCACTTTGCCTTGAACTTCGCTGAGTGCGGGTCGGCGTGGTGATTGTTGTGCAGCTCCTCGCCGCCGAGCCAGATTGCAATGGGGGAAATGTTACGGCTCTCGTCCTTGACGTTGAAGTTGCGATAGCCCACGGCATGGCCGACGCCGTTTATGATTCCCGCCGCCCAGAACGGTATCCAGATCATTTGAACGCCCCAGACGGCTGCTCCGACAAAAAATCCAAACAGGTAAACGTCGACCGCGAGCATGACGAGGATGCCAACCCAGTTGAGTGGCGAGAGCAGGTGTCTCTCCAGCCAGTCGTTTGGAGTACCCTTTCCATATTTATCGAGAACCCCGGGCGAGCGGACGGTCTTTCTATAGTAGAACGCCCCCTTCAGAATGATGTTGCGCAGGCCTTCCATTAACGGGCTGTGTGGATCGCCCTCGCGATCGGCAAACGCGTGGTGCTTGCGGTGACAAGCAACCCACTCCTTGGTCACAATGGCGGTCGATAGCCACAGCCATAGCCGCATCGGTAGTGCGGCAAGGAAGTGAAGCTTGACGCCGCGGTGGGTCTGAGCGCGGTGCAGAAACAGAGTGACGGACACATTGGTGAGATGTCCCGCAACAATCACGAACAGAATCGGCTTCCACCACGCCGTCGCCCAGCTTCCAAAATCCGGCATACTTGCTCCAGTTATCTAAGTCTTGACTTGCCTTTCAATTTACCCGAACGGCACCTATAAACCAAACGACCACATCACTGTCTCGTCACGGGCCCGGGTGGATTTGCGGGCGGTGCTGTGCCCCACGTGTCGTTGGAGGGATTCCAATCCGGAACCGACGGATCGGGCCAGAGTCGCACACCAGTGACATTTCCACGCACGGGAATCACGGCATCGAAGCGATTGCCACGCGCCCAGATATTCACCGGAAGCGAGAAGTCCTGCGTCGTTCCATCGGCATAGGCAACCCGCAGTTGCACGGGGAATGGTATTGAGGTGAACCGGTGAAGCGCTATCGTCGCGAACAGTTGTCCTTGTGAGGTTCGTGTTGATACGCCGTCGATGCCGATGTCCAGGACGTCCGTCGTATAAAAGAAGCTGTGCCAGAACCAGGAGAGATCCTCGCCTGCTGAATTCTCGATACTGCGGAAGAAATCCCCAGGGGTGGGATGCTTGAACGCCCAGGTTCTGATGTATTCTCTGAATGCAGTGTCGAATAAGCCTGGTCCAACCACGTGATTTCTGAGCGTCAACAGCACAAGGGCCGGCTTTCTATAACCGATCGCTCCCAGAGCGTTCGGATCGATGTTGTCCGGTGCCGTCATCAGTGGCGACTGAGTTTTCCTTGTTACAGCATCCGCCCAGTTTCGGAGATAGCCGGGATACGCGCTCTGCCCGGGATAGCGGGCCTCGTTGGCAAACGCGTTCAGGTAGGTGTTGAATCCCTCATCCATCCACGCGTAGCGCCGCTCATTTGAGCCAACGATCATCGGGAACCATTCATGACCGTGCTCGTGATTGATGGTGCCGAAGATTGATGCTGGGTCGTCCGTCCCATATCCGACCATCACGAACATCGGGTATTCCATTCCACCGACCGGCCCGGCGACGCTCGTGGCCTGTGGGTAAGGAAATGGGAAAAAGAGCTGTGAGTACTGCCTAATGGTCCACTGCGTCTGTTCGGCGGCCTGTTCCCAGGCCTTTCCGGCTTTCGGAAACTCGTAGTAGGCCTGCGTCAGAATTCCGTTCCAGCTGGTTGCATCCCATCTGAAGTCAGGAGCGCCTGCCCACGCGACATCGTGAACATTCCGGGCACGGAACCGCCACGTTCTGGTGCCGGGCCTTGACTGTGTCTTCGCGGCCGCAGCCTCCGATTGCGTGATGATCTGAATCACATCACTGCTCCGCGAGGCGGTCGATAGCTTGCGTCGCTGCTCAGACGTTAAAACCTCGTCGGGGTTCTGGAGCAAGCCACTACCGGCGATCACATATCCTGCCGGAGCCGTAACTGAATACTCGTAGTCGCCGAATTCGAGATAAAACTCGCCCTGCCCCAGATATGGGTCTGTGTTCCAGCCACGGACATCATCGTATACGGCCATCCGCGGATACCACTGGGCGATCTCATAGAGTGCGCTGTCCCGTCCCATCCGATCCGATCCGTGCTCCGGGACCTTGAACGAGTAGCGGATCGAGATCCTCGCCTTTCCCCCACGCGGGACCAGAGGCGAGGGAAGATCGAGACGCATCATGGTGTCGTTGATCCTGGGGCGCACCGACGTGCCGTTCACACGCACATCGCTGAAGTTGTATCCACCCTCGAACCCCCTGACGCCCCAACGCGAATCGGCAGGGAACAGCGCGGAGCCTTTGCTGCCGTTACGATAGAGATTCTGATCGACCTGAACCCAGACGTAGCGAAGCGTGTCTGGAGAATTATTCGTGTACCTGATCTCGACGGAGCCGGTAACTTCGGTGGTGCCGGTGTCGAGAGTAGCCGCGATGGTGTAGTCCGCACGCTGCTGCCAGTAATCAGGACCGGGCGAGCCGTTCGAAGAGCGGTACCGGTTCGGCCCGGGCCAGTCGATCCGGTTCATAGTCGCGAACGGATCGTCCCGTCGTGTATCGAATACCGAGCGGGAGGGTAATGCGGTTGCGGACGTATCCGGAGTCTCCATCCGCATCGGGGCGAGTACAACTGGATGCTGCTGCGTACACGCAGTCAGAGCTACGAATAGAAGAGCGTATGATTTCACTTTCGAGCGCCGTTGTTGAGAAAGTCTCGTAAACTGTGCTCTCGCTGTTGAGCAACGTAAGGGCCATTGCACGTGACGCCTACCTTGCATTACTCGGGTGCTCCCCGTAGCCTCTCCGCAATGGGTCGTCAAAGAGGCTTGGAGTCCCTCGTTGAGGGGCACGCGACATCTGAGGGCACACGACGCTTTCAGGAACGTTTCGTCGACGCTCAGGCGGATCATTTCTATCGCCCCATCAACGGAGGCAACCTCGTCTCCTCCCTCGGATTCGGTACCTATCTCGGCGACTGCGATGACTCCGA
>WNFQ01003017.1_pt1 | contig 16980 bp, 11 predicted proteins | sample 5400171 | NCBI WGS metagenome assembly WNFQ01 (sample SAMN13153356, study PRJNA577476) | soil metagenome | isolation source: 20 cm soil under Madrone tree | place: USA:California | collected 2016-06-14 | reverse complement strand
CGAAGGTGTGATGCGCAGATATTCGAGCATTTGCTCGTAGCGATCTTTCTGGGGAATTTGAAATTTCAGCTTGGTTATCTGCGGAACGTCATTACCCACCAAATCCATTCGCGTGCAATGACCGCAGTATTGCGGGCAAGTGGAAAGCATTTCGGCGAGAACTTTCGTCGGATAACGGTGCGTGAGTCCCTCGACCGCCCACATCTCTGCTTCGTGGAGGCTGTCGCGGCTGGACTTGGGATGGCTGGGCCAGTCGGGATTGCGATCTTCAAACGCCGGCAGCATGTAGCGGCGAACCGGATCGTTCCAGAGATCCTTCTCGTCCATCGTGTTCAGCATCTGCGGCGGGATGAGGATGGACATGGTGGCGCGCTCGCGAATGTCGCGCTCAATGCCGGCGAGCAGACTATCGGGGAAGAGGTTGCCGAAGACGGCGCTTAATTCTTTCAGATTTTTGACGGTGTGGCGCCGCTGCCAGAGGGCTGTCTCCCATTCCGCGGCCGTCACATCCTTGTAGCCGGGCAGGCGTCGCCAATCCGGCTCGATGAACTCGCGGCTAAAGTGATATCTGAACGGCTGTTCGCTCGCGCCAACTTTTCCTGCGGGCTTCCAGGTAGGCCGCACCGTCTTCGTTTCGTTCATGCTCACCACTTCGTTGATGACAAAAGGTTATCTCATTCCCGGCACGATGCGCCAGCACATTGGCGTACAGCCGCAACTTCTGCGTGCATCCATGCCCGACGTTTGGCAGCATGACCGAACTCGCGAAGATGCCCGCTCCCGAGCATGGAATCACGGAGCTTCAGTACTCCTATACATGCAGTTTTATTTCCGTAGTTCTTGACAACGCGCAATATCGCGGTCACAATCCGCGCGCAGTGTGCCCTGGACGGTTCTAGACGCAAGTCCCCTGTTCCCCGGAAACCGTACGTCCACATGATCGACAGCTCTATCCGAGCTGCTCTGGCCGAGCTTCTCAGCCCGCCTCAAGGAGGCAGCAATGAAGGCATCCGAATGGAAACTGTCCATGACCCGGCTCCGAAAGGCGCTTGAGGTTGACGCGAGAGGGCGCGGGCGTATGGCTTCCCGCAAAAATCGAGTTGAGATCGGAAATTCCGACTCCAATGGCAAAATGGAGGTTAGGATGAAACTTTTGTTGGCTACAATTGGACTGGCAGTTCTCCTGCTGTGTATGGTCAGCCCAGCGGTGGGCCAGAATCTCGTGGTTAACGGCAGTTTCGAGGCGGACCCGTGCACGGGCAGCGGCGCCGGTTATAAGCTTGGCCTCGCCGGCAATGCCGTTACCGGCTGGAACATACCCGCCAGTGATGGTACTTATCCGTGGTGCCTCCAGAACGCCAACTTTTTCAATGCTGGACCAACCCCTTACGGGAACCAGTGGCTGGTTCTAGGGGAAGTGGGATCAGGCGTGGCCTACACGATCCAGCAGACACTCACCGGTCTGACCCCCGGCAGTATGTACAAGCTCAGCTTCGCAATTGCCTCAGAGCAGGGCTGCTGTTCCGTTGCCGAAGTCTCATTCCCGAGCGGCTCTTCGACTACCGCCCAGACTTTCACAGCACCCGCGTCCGGTAACTACTGGACAGCCTGGGCCACGGAGACGATGAACTTCACTGCTACCAGCAACTCCGTGACGCTCCAGTTCAAGAACTTGGTGTCCGCGCAGCCCGCCACACTGCCAAACGGTTACGACCTGGGCCTGGACAATGTAAGCGTAGCGCCCGCAGGAGGTGACCAGTGCGCCGGAGCGCTGCCGGCTGGGAATGCAACGGGTTGCGGCGCGCTTGTCACCTTTACTACGGATACGTCGGGCAACCTTGTGGCCACGGTCACGACCCCAGTGAATGGAAACCCTTATGACGGGGCCGAGGACACCCTGGTTGGAATCCAAAACAATTCCGGTGCGACCTTGAATTCCATCGATCTCAGCTCGTCGACCACTCCGGTGTTCGGTTTCGACGGCGATGGAATCTGCCAATTTTCTGGGGGCACACTAGGCGTTTTATCCCGGGATTGCTTCGCGAACGGCACCACCGGCTACGAAGGTCCGAACAACACATTTACCAACATCAACTCAGGCTTCACGACCGGGACGGTCAATTTCACCACCCCGATTGGGCCTAACGGGACTGCCTGGTTTGCTCTGGAAGGTCAGCCTTCGTCCGTCTCGTCGGTGTCCGCCTCGTCATTCACTACCCCGCCGCTGCCAATCGCGCAGTGACAGACGAACAATGTTACCTTCACCGATGGCACAAAAATCAACCAGAACGTGGTGATTCCGTCCGATGCAAACCTGAATGGCGCTGCCTCGATGGCGGTGAAGTTCACAGAAGTAGCGCCCGGGAAGTTCGATACGACCAGACTTCCCGCGACGGCCCCGAACACATGGTCCGGCGGCCCCGCTGTCCCTGACGGGACGACCTGCCTCCCCATCCCGAGCGCGAATAACAACTGCGTGGTCATAGAGGAAGTGTGCTTCTCCGACGCCGCGGGTAAGATCTCCATCCCGTGCAACCTAATCGCGGGGACGTCGGGACTCATCGACCTCAAATCTGTGTATACGGCCACGTTGCTGCCGCCCAACCCGGGCTATTTCATAGCCAGCGACAATCAGAACGATTGGGCGGACATCACAAACTTGGTCCTGGATTGTTGCACCATCGGTGGAGGGACTAGGGGCGTCAACACGGACTACTTTATCGGCGACAAACCTCCGGTCATAACCATCACGACACCTGCTAGTGGCGCCACGTACGTTCTTAACCTGGCTGTCTCGGCCAACTACACGTGCATTGATCCCCCCCAGTCTCCGCCATCTCCGCTACCGAGCTGCACGGGAGCCAATCCCGGGCCGGTCCTGAACGGCAGCAAGATCGATACGGCATCGCTGGGCAGCAAGACCTTCACGGTGAGTTCGACCGACGCCATCGGCACCAGCGGGACGAAATCGGCGAATTACAGCGTCTTGTACTCCGTGGGACCGTGCCTGGGTGACGCCGGGCATCAGATTTTGCAGCCCATCAATCAGGATGGAACTAGTGTCTGGAAGCAGGGTAGGACCATACCGGTCAAGTTCCGAGTTTGCGACGCTAATGGCGCCTCTATCGGGACGGCGGGCGTCATCACCAGTTTCACGCTGAGCCAGATCATCAGTGGCACCATCGCCAATGTGGACGAAACCGTCGACGCGACAATCGCAGATTCTGGATTTCGTTTTGATCCCACCGCACAGCAGTGGGTCTTCAACTTAAGCACAAATGGTCAGTCGGCAGGTTTCACCTACGTTTACCAGATTAATCTGAATGACGGAACGGCCATCACATTCCGGTACGGTTTGCGGTAAGCTCACACCCTCGGCCAGGATAGAGCGTCATCCAAGGGCAGGAATCGAATTCCTGCCCTTTCCCGCCGTTCCGCTAGGGCATGCCGTTGCGCGACGACACTTGAAGATCAATTTTGCTCTTAACTTTTGCCAGCTTGAGACCAGAGTGCAGATTCCGTGTACATGGAGTTAAGGTCAGCGCGTTGCATCACGTTATTGGACCCGGCTTCTTTGCGAATCTCTTCGAGCCAGCGGAGCGCCTCCCGGTAGTGGCCAGTGGCTTCCGCACTGTTGCCCGTCAGGCGAAGCGCCGTAGCCAGAAGGTAGTGGCCCCTGGCAAGCAGAGTTCGTAACCCCAGTTTTTCAACCTTGCCTAGGACAGGCTCGAGTTCCTGCAGGGCGGACGAATAATCTTTGGCGTTCACGAGGGCCTCGGCCAGGTCAACCGAGCACTCCACCGATAAATACTTCAGCCCTAGGCCGTCCGCCTCCTGAGCCAGGCTCTTCAAGGAGCTGATCGCCGCCGCTGAACGGCCCTCCTGGATCGCCACTTTGGCGAGACTGACTTTGGAAATCAGGACCTTGTCGCGGTCCTTGGTACGCGATGCCGCCTCGAGGGCCTGCCCGTAAAGCGTTTGGGCTGACTTGAAGTCGCCTCGGTAGTAGGCGGCGTCCCCCTGAAAGTCGAGGGTCTCGGCGACAAGGGGTTGGCTTTTAAGCTCGCGTGCCAGGCTGAGCGCTTCATCCAAAGCCTTCCGGGCTTCGTCCCAGCGGCCCACCTCGGCCAGCGCGCCGCCGTAGCCACTCAAAATCTCAGCCATCCAGGAGCTGCGGTCCTGAAGTTCCCGAAGGGTCTTTAGAGCTTCTTCCTTGGAATTCAGAGCCGCGCCGTAGCGGCCCTGATAGCCGAACAGAGAGCCCATACTGTACGAATCGATGGCCGCGCCGCGCTTGTCGCCGGCGCTCCGGTAAAGATCGAGGGCGCGAAGATACTGGCTGAGCGCCTGGTCGTATTGCCCCAGCTTCGCGTCAGTGTCCGCCAGGTTGTAAACCGTCTCGACGATTTCGCCGGGAACCTTCAATTTCTCGCGCAACTGCAGGGCCTGCTGGAAATAGGTGAGGGCGTCTTCGTACTCACCTTTGGAGACATGGATACTCCCGATACGGTCCAGGCACATCGCCTGGTAAGTCTCGTCGCCCGAGTCACGCTGGATTTGCAGCGATTCCTTGAGCATCTTGAGCGCCTGGTCGTGTTGGCCGCGATCCTCATAGAAATTGCCGAGATCGATCAGGGTGTCCCCGATCTCCTTCTTATCGCCAATTTCCCGCCGCACTCGCATAGCCTCGTTGAAACTTGCCAGGGCAGCGTCCGGCTTGCCGAGGAGCGAATAAACCTGGGCCATTTCGTTGAGGCTGGCGGCCTCTCCGCGCTTCTGGCCGATGCGGTGCTGGATGGCGAGGGACTCCTGATAATTGCGCAGGGCTTCCTCCGGTTTATTCATCAGGCGATAGGAAATACCCATGCTGAGCAGGATCAACCCTTTCTGTTCTTGGTTGTCCAGCTGGACGGAGAGGCTGAGACCTTTATTCAACGGATCAAGGGCGGCTTGCGGGTCGTCCTTCATAATCTCGACAACCCCCATTTGCCACAACGCTTTTATGTTCTTAGGGTCTGAATTCAGGATCTTTGAGAACTGGGAGCGAGCCTTATCGTAATCACCCTTCTCAACGTAGAGGTTGCCGAGCGTGTACTCCACGTCAGCATTATCGGGAAAAGTCTTCGCGAGGTTTTCGTAAGCCTCAATCGCTTTCTTGTTGTCCTTCATGATGCGGGCGTGATTGGCTTCGATCAAGTATCTTTCCGCCAGAGGCAGTTGCTGGCTGAGCTCGACGGCTTTACGAGAATACTTTTCCGCGTCCGAGTCGTATCCCAGCGCGGAATCGGTTTCGGCCAGGCGCGAGTAAGCAAGGGCAAACTGGGGGTCTTCCTTGACGGCGGCTTGGAGCGTTTTGACGGCCTCGAGGTTTTTACCGTTGCGCAGGAGCTGTACACCCTGATTGTAATCGCGGAGCGCCGGGACGGATTTTGAGGAGGGTTGGAATGAACTGGCCTTCAGCTCCTTGAGCACGTCCGAGGAGACCGCAAGATTTTTGCGAATAAGTTCGGCGAGTCCGTCAACCGTGCCGGGAATCTCTTTTTCACTGGCGGCTTCGATTTTCAGCGGCGCACGGCGATTGTGCTTCAGATCCAAAAGGGTAGCGTCGATGCGGATTTGTTCGCCGAACCTGGCGTATTGGCCCCAAACGACCGTATCCGCGTTGCTGAACTCAGCGATGCGGCCGACGGTGGCGGGATCGATGGCGGCGCCTGGAGTGATCTTCAAATCGGAGAGCACCTGGTGCAAGCGGTCGGGAGAAATGGTGCGGAGACGCGCCGACTGGCCCACATCAGTGCTGAGCATGTCCGCGAGGCTAGGGCCAAGCCAATCAAGCGATGCATCGCCGGACGCATTGCGGAAGGGAAGAATGGCGAGGGAAGCCTGCTCCACAGGGGCAGTACGCTTAGCAGGGAAAATCTTGCCGCGTAAAGCGATTCCCCCCGCCGCGAGCAAGACGACCGCGGCGGCACCGGCGATCCAGGTGCGATAGCGCACGAACGGCGAAATTTCCGCGGCCTGGGGAGCGGGGATAAGTGGTGGAAGGGTTGGCGCGACAGTCCGCACACTGGTGGGCATTTCCTGACCCAGGTCTTCAAGAATTTCTCTGGCATTAGAGAAACGCTGGTCGCGGTCAATTTCCAGGCACTTCATCACCACGTCGCTGATCGCCTTTGGAATCGCGGGATCTATTTCCGCGGGAGGCTGGGCCCGTTCCTGAGTGCGTTTCAAAAGGGTGGCCAGCGCAGTGTCGGCCTTAAACGGAGAAATGCCGGTCAGCAATTCATAAAAGATGATGCCGAGAGAGAACAGATCCGAACGAGGGTCCACCTTGATGCCCTTGGCCTGTTCGGGCGACATATATTCCGGCGTGCCCATTAATGCGCCGGTTTGCGTCATGCCTGGCGTCTCCAGGGAATGCGCGATGCCGAAGTCCATTACGTAGACGCGATCTTTCGCGTCCAGCATGATGTTTTGAGGTTTCAGATCGCGGTGAACCACGCCAGCGGCGTGCGCGGCTTCGAGCGCGCGGCAAACCTGGGCGATGATTCGAACGGTCTCTTCGGGCGGAAGTTTTTCTCTTTCCCGGAGTATGACGCGAAGGTCGCGGCCCTCGACGTACTCCATCGTGATGAACTTGAAGCCCTTGGCCTGTCCCAGGTCGAAAATGCGAATGACATTGCGGTGGGTAACTTCGCGAGCGAGGATCAGCGCCTGTTTGAACCGACGGAGGATTTCCGGATTGCTGGCGAGGTCAGGGCGAATCAGCTTGAGTGCAACGAGGCGGTCGAGCTCCGTGTCGTGCGCCTTATAAACGGCGCCCATTCCGCCCTGGCCGAGCAATGCGAGGATTCCGTAGCGATCGGCCAGCAGCGTCCCGACAAGCTCCTCTCCCTGGGCATAGGGGGCGTCAGGCGGCGGACTGACGGCCACCGACCATGCGGAAGTGCCAGGCGGAGTAGTGTGCGCGGGTGGCGTGTTGCTGGGAAGGGTTCCGTCGAGCGTTTGGTCATTCAATGGCAGTGGTGTACTGCACTTCGTACAACTGGCGGCGGCAGGCGGGTTTTCCGTCTGACAAAGAGGGCATTGCATGGAATGGCAGTCTAACGCACCCAACTGCCATTCATTATGTGATTTCGTCGAGGAAATGCAAGCAGCAGTTGAAGATACGGGTTATGAGCCGACCCAAGGTGGTCACCGAGCTACGTGCCGATTTAGCTCCGGGACGCGGAGCTTTCTGTGCGCCAAAGTGGCGCAGAAGAAGGAAAAGATCTTGCCCATGGTCAGCCAGAATTAACTGTTAAGTTTCCCTCACAGAATTCTTAGATAGCCGTCACCCTTTCCTAAGGCAACTTCTTCTACACTCTATGTCGTTGAAGAATCGGGTTTCGCAGATTGGTGGAGAGCTGCATGCGAGATGTGGTCTTTATTCTTGTGACGGTGCTTTTCTTTGCCGTAGCGATTTTGTACCTGCGCGGGTGTGAACGGTTGAAATAGGCGGGCAACTTCCATGCTGGGAAATATTCTTCTCATCGTAATTTGCGCGCTGTTGTTTGGATATTTGATGGTGGCGCTGCTGAAACCGGAGAAATTCTAGCCATGACGGCGAACGGCTGGTTTCAAATCGGCTTCTTTCTGCTCGTGATCCTTACGATTACGAAGCCGCTCGGGGTTTTCATGGCGCGAGTGTTCGATCGCAAGAAAACTTTTCTCGATTTTGCGCTGAGGCCGATAGAACGCCTGATCTACCGGTTGACCGGCGTCAAAGAAGAACGGGAAATGCGTTGGACCGAGTACGGCGCGGCGATGCTGCTGTTCAGTGCGGTCTCCATGGTTCTCTTGTATTTGATCGAGCGGACGCAGAAGTGGCTCCCGCTCAACCCGCAGAAGCTTCCCAATGTGGAGCCGGGTTTGGCGTTTGGAACGGCGGCGTCATTTACCACGAATACGAACTGGCAGGCGTATACGCCCGAAACAACGATGAGCTATTTAACGCAAATGGCGGGCCTGGCGTATCACAACTTCGTATCGGCAGCCGTCGGAATCGTACTTGCCATTGCCCTGATCCGCGGGATTGCCCGGCGCGAATCGAACACGATCGGCAACTTCTGGGTGGATTTAACACGCTGCCTTCTCTGGGTCTTGTTGCCTATTTGCCTGATCGGATCGCTGGTGCTGATTTCTCAAGGAGTAATACAGAACCTGAAACCGTATACCACCGTTCAGCTGGTAGAGCCGCAAACCGTGCAAACGCAAGGAGCGGACGGCAAGACAGTCACGCAGATCGTTACGCAGCAAACGATCGCTCTAGGTCCGACAGCTTCTCAGGAAGTGATTAAGGAATTTGGGACGAACGGCGGCGGATTTTTTTATGCGAACAGCGCGCATCCTTTCGAAAACCCCACGCCTCTCACAAATTTCTTGCAACTGGTCTTGATCTTCGCGATTCCCTCCGGCTTAACGTACACGCTGGGGCGCATGACGGGTTCGCCGCGTCACGGCTGGGCCGTATGGGCGGCGATGGCGGCGCTGTTCTCGGCGGGAGTGAGTACCGCCTATTGGGCGGAGGCTCGGGGGAATCCTCTACTGTCCGGCGCCGATCAACACGCCAGCGCTCTTCAGCCGGGTGGAAATATGGAAGGGAAAGAGGTGCGATTCGGAATCGCAAACTCGGCTCTCTTTGCGACGGTTACAACCGATGCGAGTTGCGGAGCTGTTAACGGCATGCACGATTCGTATACGCCGCTGGGCGGCATGGTTCCGCTGATCAACATCATGCTGGGGGAGGTTGTCTTCGGCGGCGTTGGCGCCGGGCTTTACGGCATGGTGGTGTTTGTCGTTCTAGCTGTCTTCATCGCCGGGCTCATGGTTGGACGAACGCCAGAGTATCTGGGGAAAAAGATCGAAGCTTATGACGTCAAGATGGCCATGCTTGCGGTTCTTATCCTGACGGTTACGATTCTCGGATTTTCGGCGCTCGCTGTGGTCGAGCCTTTTGGCATTTCAGGCATCTCGAATCCAGGACCACACGGACTGTCACAGGTGCTTTACGCTTATACGTCTTCGACGGGGAACAACGGCTCGGCGTTCGCAGGACTAAATGCAAATACCATGTGGTTCAACACGAGCACAGCGGCGGCACAGCTGTTAGGCCGATTCTTTATGATCATTCCCATTCTCGCCATTGCGGGGAACCTTGCAAGGAAGAAGACGACACCGGCCTCGCTCGGGACGTTTCCGGTGACCGGGCCGCTCTTTACGACGCTCCTTGTATCCACCATCTTAATCGTCGGCGCGCTTACGTTTTTCCCGGCGCTGAGCCTCGGACCCATTCTTGAACACCTGCTCATGCTCGCCGGGAAGTCATTCTGAGGAACTTATGGATCCGCTATCCCAAGTGAAGGCAAAGCCGCTCTTTGAAGCGAAGATTGTTTCCAGAGCGGTGGTGGATTCGTTCCGCAAACTGCATCCGCGGACGATGGTGAAGAATCCAGTCATGTTTGTGGTGGAGGTCGGAGCCGTCCTCACGCTGATTCAATGGGTGCGCGACTTGTTTCACCACGCGGGTCAATTGGGTTTCGGCTTGCAGATCACTCTGTGGTTGTGGTTCACCGTTCTCTTTGCCAATTTCGCCGAGGCCATGGCGGAGGGGCGAGGCAAGGCGCAGGCAGATACGCTGCGGAAGGCCAGAGCTGAAACGCAAGCGCGTCGTCTGAAAAGCGACGGCTCGACGGAAACGGTATCCAGCTCGAATCTACGCACGGGGGATATCGTGCTGGTCGCGGCGGGGGAATTTATCCCCGGCGATGGCGAGGTGATCGAAGGCGTTGCTTCCGTGGACGAGTCGGCGATTACGGGCGAGTCCGCCCCGGTGATCCGCGAGTCGGGCGGTGATCGCTCCGCGGTGACCGGGGGCACGCGGGTACTCTCGGATGAGATCAAGATTCGCATTACTTCAAATCCGGGCGAAACTTTCTTGGACCGCATGATCCGGCTTGTGGAAGGCGCATCGCGACAGAAGACGCCCAACGAAATTGCCTTGAACATTCTTCTGGCCGGGCTGACGATCATCTTTCTGCTTGCGGTGGCAACGCTTCAGCCGTTTGCAATTTATTCGGGATCGCCGCAAACCATTTTTGTTCTTGTGTCGCTGCTGGTCTGCTTGATTCCCACGACCATCGGAGGACTATTGTCCGCAATCGGCATTGCCGGCATGGACCGGCTGATTCAGAGGAACGTGATCGCAATGTCGGGTCGCGCCGTCGAAGCGTCGGGCGATGTGGATGTGCTGCTTCTTGACAAGACCGGCACAATTACGCTGGGAAATCGCCAAGCGACTTCGCTCTATGCGTGCTCCAGTGTGGATGAGATGGAACTCGCACGCGCGGCGCAGCTCGCGTCACTTGCGGATGAGACTCCCGAAGGACGCTCGATCGTCGTCCTGGTGAAGGAAAAGCACGGGCTGCGCGGACGTGAATTGGCGCCGCATAACCCTGTGTTTATCCCTTTTTCCGCCCAGACACGTATGTCCGGCGTTGATTTGGATGGGCAGCAGATTCGCAAGGGGGCGCCGGAAACTATCGCGAAGTACGTGGCGGAGCGAGGATATGAAGTTCCCGCGGGAATCAAACAGCGCGTCACAGAGATTTCGAACGGCGGCGGCACACCATTGCTCGTGGCGCAAAATCACCGCGTACTGGGCGCTATTGCATTGACGGACGTCGTTAAGGGCGGAATGCGCGAGCGCTTCGATCATCTTCGCGCGATGGGAATTCGCACCATGATGATTACCGGAGACAATCCACTGACGGCGGCGGCGATTGCCAGCCAAGCCGGCGTGGACGATTTTCTCGCCGAAGCGAGGCCTGAGGACAAGATGGCGCTCATCAAGAGCGAGCAAGCGAAAGGGAAACTGGTGGCCATGACGGGGGACGGAACAAACGATGCACCGGCGCTCGCTCAGGCGGATGTGGGCGTGGCGATGAATACGGGTCCGCAAGCGGCCAAAGAAGCCGGGAACATGGTGGATCTGGATTCGAACCCGACCAAGCTGATCGAAATTGTGGAAATCGGGAAGCAGTTGTTGATCACGCGCGGAGCACTGACGACATTCTCGGTGGCCAACGATGTGGCGAAATACTTCGCGATTATTCCCGCGATGTTTGCGGGGGCATTCCCTGTGCTAGGAGTACTAAATGTGATGCGGCTGCGCACTCCGGAATCGGCCATATTGTCGGCGGTGATTTTCAACGCACTGATCATTATCGCTCTCATCCCGCTGGCCCTTCGAGGAGTCCGGTACCGGCCAGTGGGAGCGGCCGCGCTGCTGCGGCAGAATCTGTTGGTTTATGGAGTGGGTGGGGTGATTGCTCCGTTCATCGGCATCAAGCTGATTGATATCGTCATAACGTACCTGCATCTGGCGTGAGAAAAAGTTATGAAAGAAAACGTTCGAATTGCCCTGATGATGACCATAGTGACGACGATCGTGTTCGGGCTGCTCTACCCGTTGGTGGTGACGGGATTGGGGCAGCTCTTCTTTCCCGCGAAGGCGAATGGCCAGTTGATTGAGAAAAACGGACAAATTGTGGGATCGCGGATTATCGGTCAGCCCTTTTCCTCCGACCGGTACTTTCATTCCCGGCCCTCGGCTGCTGGCAACGGCTATGACCCCGTCGCACCGAGCGGGGGCGCTTCGAATCTCGGGCCGACAAATCGTCAGCTCATGGAGCGCGTGAAAAGTGACATAGAGAAGCTCCATGCGGAGAATCCGGGCGCGGCAATTCCGGTTGATTTGATTGCCACGTCGGGATCGGGATTGGATCCAGACATTTCTCCGGCAGCGGCACAGTTTCAGATCCCCCGCGTGGCGCGTGCGCGCGGCTTAAGCGCGGCGGAATTGCGTTCCATCGTGGCGAAGCATACTCAGGAACGACAGTTTGGATTTCTGGGAGAACCCCGCGTAAATGTTCTCGAATTGAACCTCGAACTCGATGCAACGCATCCCGTACGCTGACTGCTAATTCTTGCGGGACGCGGCCTTTGATGAGGCGTCCCGCGGCGGCTGGAACCGATATCCAATCCAGGGTTCCGTCAAGATGTATTTTGGTTGCGCGGGGTCACTCTCGATCTTCTTGCGCAGTTGATTGATCACCACACGCAGGTTTTCGACGTCAAATTCCTTGGGTGTCAGGTGAATGTCGCCGCCGCGGACAGTCAGCCGGCGGCTTTCGAAATCGATGGTAACGTCGCGAGAAACGAAAGCAGGAATCTTGTCGGCGGGAGAATAGCGCCGGAGCGACGCGCGAATGCGCGCCAAGAGTTCTTCCATGCCAAATGGCTTGACCACGTAATCATCGGCGCCGGCATCGAGAGCGAGCACTTTGTCGCGCTCCGCTTTGCGCACCGTCAGCATGATGATGGGGGCATCCGAGGAGCGGCGAATCTCGCGGCAGGCTTCGATTCCACCCATGCCGGGCATATTGACGTCGAGAAGCACAAGATCGGGACGTTTTCTGCGAATGGATTCGAGAGCTTCTTCGCCGGTCTTGGCCTCCGTCACGACGTAACCCTGAGTCGAGAGCGAGGAGCGCATCACGCGCCGGATTTGCGGCTCGTCATCAACGACGAGGATGTTGATTTCGGTCATGACCTCTCCGGCGCGGGGCGCGCCAAGGGCAGTGTGAATGAGAATACCGAGCCACGGCCAGGTTGGCTCGTGACGCTGATCGTGCCGTTGTGGGCGTTGACAATCGCTTTCGCGATAGGCAGGCCCATGCCGGTCCCGCGCACGAGATAACGCTTGTCTTTACCGCGGTAGAACTTATCGAAGATCATGCCTTGCTCGATGTCGTCGATGCCAGGCCCGCGGTCCGCCACGCTGGTGGTGATCGAGTCGCCCGTGAGCTCCGCCGAAACCGTGATGGGCTGGTCTTTAGCCTCTTTGGCGCGGTCGAGGTCGGCGCGCACGGGGGGAAGATCGGGACTCACGTCCAGGTGAATGTCGCGGCCCAGCAGCTGCGTTTTGGAGTGCTCCAACGCGGCCTGAATAATTTCTCCGATCGGCGTGGAAACGAAATGCAGTTCGACTTCACCAGATTCGAGCTTGGCCATCTCCGCCGCTTCCTCAACCAAGTGGTTAAGGCGGTCACACTCTTCGTTAATGATGGTGAGCAGTTCGCGAGTTTGCGCTGGATCCAGGGAAGTAGGCGCAAGGAGGCTGGTCACAGCCGCTTTGGCGGAAGTAAGCGGAGTACGAAAGTCGTGCGCGATGGAATCGAGGAGAGCGGATTTGAGACGTTCACCTTGCCGCTCGGCTTCAGTCTCGCCGAGTTGCTCGACGGCGCGAGCCCGTTCAACGGCGATGGCGACGAGGCTTCCAATGGCGTCCAGAGTTTGCCGAGAAAGTTCGGAGCCGGAGATGCCCAGGCTGCCGATGGGCCGGACCCCGAGGCGTACCGGGACGAAATAGAGCCCCAGTTGAGTATCCACTGTAATTTCGTCCCGGAGAAAAGTCGTCTTCATCTGCTCTTGGTCGAGGTGAGCGGCTCCGAACCCCGAACGGTAAAATTTGTCTTTCTGGGGAAGGAAGAGCTCGGCGGCGCCGACTTCAAAACTATCGACGATGTAATTTGGAATGGCGTTCATGAGCTGAATGACGTTGCCTTCACCGAGGAGTTTCTGACTGAAACGGTAAAGGCGTTCGATCTCGCGGCGGCGATGATGAGCTTCATCAGCCTCTTTGCGGAGCCGCGCGGAAAGGTGGCTGCCCATGATGGAAGAGAAAAGGAACGCGAAGAGGGCGACCCAATTCTGGGGATCGGCAATCGTCAAGGTTCCGATCGGCGGAAGGAAGAAATAATTGAAGGCTAACATGGCCACAACCGACATGGAGACGGAGACCACCGTGCCCCAGACGGTCGAAACTGCTAGAATCGCGAGGAGAAAAGAAAGGGCAACGGTGGTTTGATTCACATGAAGTACGCGGCTAAAAAAGAAAGTAATGCCGGCCACGATGGCAAGCGAGACGGCAATACCCACCGCGCGTCCCGCGAGACGTCTCTGCATTTGTACATTCTAACGCAGGTGCCGGGCCTGCCGCGGAGAAGATAGCCTCTTTGCAGAAGAAACCCGAGGAATGGCTTGAAATAGCTTCTCCTCCGCAGAAAGCGCGGGGGATTTTCAAGCTATTTCTCGGCTATGCGCCCGGGGTCGGCAAGACGTACAGCATGCTCAGCGAAGCCGTGCGCCGCAAGGGCCGCGGCGAAGACGTGGTCATCGGCGTGGTTGAGACCCACGGCCGAAAAAGTATCGCCGAGCTGGCTGCGCAGCTCGAGACCGTTCCACGCAAGAAAATCGAATACAAGGGGACAATCTTCGAAGAGATGGACGTTGACGCCATCCTGGCGCGAAAGCCCGAGGTTGTCCTCGTCGATGAACTCGCGCACACGAATATTCCCGGCAGCAAGCATCGCAAGCGATATGAAGATGTGCAGGAGCTACTGGCGGCCAAAATCGACGTCATCTGCACATTAAATATTCAGCACATCGAAAGCATTGCTCCTACGGTTCGCTCGATCACGGGAATTATTGTGCGCGAAACCGTTCCGGATTGGGTGCCGCTGACGGCCGCGGAAACCGTCATGGTGGATTTGACGCCGGAAGCACTGTTGAACCGCATGCGGCGCGGGGATGTGTACAGCGCGGAAAAAGTCGAGCGTTCACTGAAGAATTTTTTCCGCCGAGGAAACCTCATCGCCTTGCGCGAGCTTGCGCTGCGCCAGGTGGCCGAGCAGGTGGACCGCAGCCTCGAATCGTACATGGAGGCGCAGGATATCCGGAAGAATTGGGGCGTTCGCGAGCGCATGGCCGTGTGCGTATCGGGGAACCCCGCAGGACAATACCTGATTGCACGCGCGGCGCGGATGGCCCGGCGGATGGATGCCGAGCTTTACGTCATTCATGTTGACAGGGAGTTCGGACCGCAAGAGCCTAATCAGAGCCCGTTGGCGGCCAACCTGCGTTTCGCCGAAAACCTGGGCGCCCAAGTGGTGCGACTGAAAGGCAGGAGCGTTGCGGACGCGGTGGCCGAGTTCGTGCGCACGAAGCACATCACGCAGGTGATTTTTGGCCGGGCGGCGGTGCACGATTGGCGCAAGTATCTGTATCTTTCCGCGGTACACCGATTTTTGCGGGAATCTCCCGCTGTGGACGTGCACATCGTCACGCAGGAGCCAGAAGAGTGACAACCTTATGAAAGAGCATTGCGGAAGCTGATGCGCGTGAACCGGAAACAAATTCACGTGGAATGGGGAGATTGCGACCCCGCTGGAATCGTCTATTTTCCGCGCTATTTCGAATATTTTGATGCCTGCACGAATGCTTTGTTCGAGTCGGCGGGCTTGCCGAAGCCAGATCTGTTGAGGACCTACGGAATCATGGGCATTCCATTGGTCGAGGCACATGCCCGGTATATTGCGCCGTCGTCATTTGGCGACACGCTGCTGGTCGAAACGCGCATCACCGAGTGGAAGAGCAGCAGCTTCAGCGTTCAGCACAAATTGTATCGCGGGGAGATCTTGGCCGTCGAAGCAAGCGAAGTGAGAGTTTGGACAGCGCGCGCGGACAATGATCCGAAACGGATGGAGAGTCGGCCAATACCGCGCGAAGTCATCGAGAGGTTTACGAGCTCCTAAAGCGAATCACATATCTTGAAGCAAGTTCGCGGAGCAATTGTTGATGCAGACGCAAGTCGGAATTATCGGAGCGGGACCCGCGGGGCTGATGCTCTCGCATCTGCTCCACCTGCAGGAAATCGAATCCGTCATTTTGGAAAGCCACAACCGTGAGTATGTGGAGTCGCGTATCCGCGCGGGTGTGTTGGAGCAGGGAACCGCGGATCTCCTGCGAGAGTCCGGCGTCGGCGCGCGCCTAAACAAAGAAGGACTCGTGCACCATGGGATCGAGCTGCGCTTTGAGGGGCGAGGCCACCGGATTGATTTCACCGATCTGACAAATGGCAAGGGGATTACAATCTACGGGCAGCATGAAGTGATTAAGGATCTGATCGCGGCGCGGCTGGAAGCGGGCGGAGAAATTCATTTCGATGCCGAGGCAATTGGTCTTCACGGAGTTGAAACCTCGCCAAAGGTCGAATTTCGAAAGAAGGGAATCACCGAGGAACTCAACTGTGATTTTATCGCAGGGTGCGATGGATTCCATGGCGTGAGCCGCTCTGCCGTTCCAGCAAGCGTGCTGCGGAAGCACGAGCGGGTTTATCCGTTCGGCTGGCTGGGCGTCCTCGCGAAGACGCCCCCTGCCTCTAATGAGTTGATTTATGCCTACCACGAACGTGGATTTGCGCTGCTCAGCATGCGTTCGCCGGAAGTTTCACGCCTGTACGTGCAATGCGACCCCGATGAAGACATCGCTCACTGGACAGATGACCGGATTTGGACGGAGTTGCGCACGAGGCTGGCGACGCGAGACGGATTCGTGCTGAGAGACGGGCCAATCCTGCAGAAGGGCATAACGGCAATGCGCAGTTTCGTCGCCGAGCCCATGCAATACGGCAAGCTCTTTTTGCTGGGTGATGCGGCGCACATCGTTCCGCCGACGGGCGCGAAAGGGATGAATCTGGCCCTGGCGGATGTCCGGGTGTTAGCCCGGGCACTTGGGGAGTTTTACGCGAAAGGGAGGACGGATTTGCTCGCGAAATATTCAGAAACCTGTTCCGTGCGGGTGTGGCGAGCGCAACGATTCTCCAACTGGATGACTACGATGTTGCACCGTTCCGAGACTGATGACGATTTTTCGCATCGGTTGCGTCTGGCCGAGCTCGGGTACGTGACCAGTTCGCGGGCTGCAGCGACGTCGCTCGCGGAGAATTACGTGGGGTTGCCCTTCGACTCGTAACGGCAGCGCCTTCCTAGTCCTTTGCTTTTTTTTCCAACAAAATCTCCTGAGCGGCATGGAAAGCGG
>WNFQ01001550.1_pt1 | contig 16984 bp, 16 predicted proteins | sample 5400171 | NCBI WGS metagenome assembly WNFQ01 (sample SAMN13153356, study PRJNA577476) | soil metagenome | isolation source: 20 cm soil under Madrone tree | place: USA:California | collected 2016-06-14 | reverse complement strand
TTGTCGGTAAGCAGCTCGCCAACGGCGCGGCTTTGCCGATTAAGATCAATGCGCGAGAAGTTAGCAGCGCGCTGGAACCTGTCCTGGCGGAAATAATCTCCGCCGTACGGCGGGTCATCGAAGACGCCAAACCCGAAGTTACCGCGGATCTTTATTATTCCGGAGTAACGCTTACCGGTGGCGGCTCGCTCCTCGGCGGGATGACCCAACGCTTCGAGAATGATCTGAATCTCAGGGTATCCAGGCCTGAAGATCCGTTGACGACAGTTGCTTTGGGCGCCGGCCGATTGCTGGGCGAGCCCGAAAAGCTCCAACGCGCAGCGCTCAGGCTGGATATTCCCGCCTGGGAGGACGCTGAAAAGTTGGTGGTTAATTGGTAGAGGAGCGCAGGCGTCCCTGCCTGCGGTTCGCCGGCAACCTGCCGGCCAGTCTCGGGTAGGAAGCAGGCTGCTCGCGAGCCGTCGACAGGATGTCGGCGCTCCAGCGCATTGTCGGACATCAAAGGCCACATGGGGTAGAATCTCATGTGGCTTTTTTCTGATGCACAAGATCAAACCCTTCAAGATTAGCGATATCGAAATCAATCCGCCGCTGGTGCTTTCGCCCATGGCTGGTGTGACCGATATTTCGTTTCGTCGCCTGTTGAAGCAGCGCGGCGGCATTGGGCTAACCGTTGGCCTGACGCGCAACAACCCAAAATCAAAACGCCAGATGCGCTTCTATGAAAACGAGCGTCCATTCGCGGTCCAGATTTTCGGCGGCCAGCCCGGACGCATGCGCATGGCCGCGGAGATGGCGGAAGAAATCGGCGCCGACATACTGGATGTGAACTGCGGGTGTCCCGCGCCGAAAGTAGTAAAGCATGGGGGCGGCTCGGGATTGCTTAAGGATCATGGACGCCTGGAAGAGATCCTTACTGAGATCAAGAAAGCGATCACAATCCCGATGACCATAAAGATCCGCGCCGGCTTTTACGATCACACAATCAATGCCGTTGACACGGCGAAGCTGGCCGAAGGGTGTGGCGCTGAGCACATCGCCCTGCACGGCCGGACCAAAGAACAAGGCTACCGAGGTCTGGCGAATTGGGATTTGGTAAAGCAGATCAAAGAAACGGTCAGCGTGCCGGTTTCCGGCAGCGGCGACGTGACCACCATCGAACAGGCTTTCGCGCGCTTTCGCGAAACCGGCTGCGACGGTGTTTTGATCGGCCGCGGCGCGATGCAGAACCCCTGGATCTTTCGCCAGATTGAAGACGTGATGAACGGCCGCGAACCATTTCAGCCCACCCTGGAAGACAAACGCGTGGTGCTGCTTGAATACTTCGACATGTTGCGCGAAGACATGCCGCAGTTGGCCGCTATCGGCCGTATGAAACAACTGGCCGGTCAGTTCACGCGCGGTCTTCATGGCGGCGCATTGTTCCGCACTGCGATGTACCACTCGCACTCAGTCGAAGAGATTCTGGATCGAATTTCCGCATACTTCGAAACGATCTCCGCCGGGCGTCAATATTACGGCGAAGCCGGGAATCCGGGTGAGATTGTGGAAGCTCCAGTGCTGGATTCATGTGAAGCAGCTGCCGTATGATAATTCTGTTACCATACCGATAACTGAGTGCCGCTCTGTGAATATATTTAGCAGCGAGAGAATTTAGCAATGTCTGTGAGACTCAAAGCAATTTATCGAGATGGTGCTTTCGTCCCGCTGACGAACGGCGAGAAGTTGAACGTTCCTGAAAATACTGAAGTCGAACTGACTGTGCACAATCCTTATGTGGCTCCGGCAACCGCGAAGAGCGATGAAGAGCGGGAGCGCGCCTTGGGTGAATTATTCGCGAGTTGGGACGCTCATCCGCTTCGGCCTGATGCTCCGCGCTTGACGCGTGACGAGATGCATGAACGCCGTTGATACGAATGTATTGATTTACGCACGTGATCCGCGCCATCCGGTGAAACACCAAAAGGCGCGAGAGCTTACCTCTCTCATGCCGGAGGGCGGGCTGCTTTGGCAAGTTGCGTGTGAGTTCATTGCCGCGTCGCGCAAACTTACCGGCGTCGGTTACACACAGGCGCAGGCGTGGCGTGAGTTGGAACAATCGCGAAGGCTCTGGAAGGTAATCCTGCCCTCCGAAGACATCCTTCTTCGAGCTGAGCGATTAACAGCAAACCACAATCTTTCGTTTTGGGACTCACTGCTGGTTGCCGCCTGCATAGAAGGCGGCATTACTCGCCTTTACACAGAAGATTTTGATGCGTCGCTCTCTAAGGCCGCGGGTATCGAAATCGTTAATCCGTTTTGATTAATTCTGACGAGCTTTTGAGACTTGATTTCTTTTTCCAACGGAGACCTAAATGAATCGAACCAAATTGACGCTCGCATTTCTGTTCGCAGTGATGGCAAGTTGCGCAGCGTATGCACAACATGGCACTCAGTCAACCGTCCCCTCTCGATCGCAAACATCGGCGCCGTCGCAAACACAAACGAATTCGCGCGACGCGAACCGTGAAAAGCTGCGCGCTGTCCTTGAAACCGTGGGACCAAAGCTTAACGTTTCTTTCCGGCAGAGCGACAAACAGCCTTACAACTTTGTCGGAGTCTTAAAAACCGGCCTAACGAACGCCGACGCTTTCGAAATCGTCATCCTGGTAGGCGCCGAGGATACGATTCACTTCCGTATCTTTCCACACTACCGGGGCGCCTATCTGAATATTGACAAGGTCAGCAACGGCGAAGGATTGATGCGACAAATGGTGCACTTCACCGATTCGAATTTTTTGTTTTGGGGAGCAGACAGCTCGGGCGACATCTTTGCCGGATACAATTTCACGCTGGAATCCGGTTTTCCGGAAGCGTCCATCCGGGTCGTGCTGAACAGTGTTGCCAAACTTGATCCCTTTGTCGGTCAGATGCGTCCGTCGATCGACGGCAGCGCGGCTCTGTAGGAGTGAGGTCAGAACCGGGAGCGGTAGCGACCGGGTAACAACACTCGATACGGACAGACGGCGAGAACGAAACCCGGTCGCTACCGCTCCCGGTTCTGACCTCAAGGCGCGTTTGGTGGCGGCGGCGTAACAGCACTGACCTGCGCCCCAGCGCCGCTGTCCAGACTCACTGGCGCCGGATAACCTTTGCCCGCCAGCTCGACAATCTCAATCATAATCTCTCGCTGGTTGCGCAGTTGTTTCTGCCGCTCGGCTTCGGTTTTCTTGTCAATCGCTTTGACTGCGATGTTGGCAGAATTCCGTAGCTTATTCGCCGGCCCGAAAGTCTGTGTGGGTTGTTTCTTCGGATGCCGCGACATCGCATCGAGCGCCTCGAGCACCTGCGCTTTCTCCTCCTCGCCCAAATTATCAAAGCTGGCGCCGTTGGCTGCGAACACGGCGCGTAGACTCTCCTGCGTATTAGTATTCCGATCGTAAACGTCCCGATAGATATGAAGCCGTCCGTCCTCGAGCACGATCGTTTCATAACGCAGTTCGACGGGAATCAACTGATCGAGCTTGACGGCCTGCGTTTTGGTGCGCTTTTTCAGATACGCGGACATTGTCTCTTCAGTCAGGTCAGTCTTTGCAGCCGCGGCCAGGACTTTCGCGAAATCTTTAACCTGATCATTCGTCATTCCCACGCAGCCATGCGAAGCGAAGGTCCCGATTTTTGCGAGCGGCTTGCCGCCGTGTATCAGCGCAGGCGAGCCAATAGGAATCTTGATCGGGCCGAGCGGGTTATGTCTGCTGCCGGCCCCGATTACTTCTCCGGGAGTTACATTCATTGAGTTGACCCAGGGCGAATCCGGTGGCGTCCAGGTGGGGTTAAAGATTATCAATTCCGCTTTGCGCAAACCCTGCGGCAAAGGAAACTGTGGATAGCCGATGCCTATCTTGTATGACTTGACCAGCAAGCCTCTGGCAAAAACGTCCATCCGAAACGCCGGGATGTTGACGACAATGCGAGTGTCGGCGGGCACCGCGTTCGGCCCTGGCAACATGATGGGTTCTGCATCTTTAATGGAAACGGATGCCGGCTGCTCGTTCCCCCGCAAGGTGCTCGGGACGCTTTGATTTGTCGGCGCGGCTGGTAATGATGTGGGCGTGCTCACGGCCTGCCGCGATTCGACCTGACGTGCACATCCCGAAAAGAACAAACCAAACAGCAATACAATTAGCGCGGCTTTGAAGGTGGTTTTCATCTGACACATTAAACGCTTTGGCCGACCGACTACGTACGCGGCTGTCCACAAGGAATCAGCGTGCTAACCACAGAAAGGATCTCAAGTCGTGGTCAGCGATTCCTTGATACCATGTCCCGACTGTAAGGGAGGGCCAGTTGGATTACTGCTAACTCGAGTGGTAGGAAGCTGCCCTCCCTCACGGTCGGGCTTCTGACACACTCGACACGGACGAGCAAATCGCTATAATGCCCGGGCTCGGCTAAATCTCTCCCAATAGTTTGCTTAATTCCAAGGCTCGCCGCTATCATGCTGTCCACCAAATCTGAAGTGACAGCCCGAAGTGACAGCGTAAGATCCGAACCTTAACCGTTTGAGAGGAACACTATGAAGCGCATCCTGCTAAGCTCAATCATTATGGCCTGCCTGCTCACCACCTTTGCCTGTCAAACAGGTGGCGGCGGCGACAAGGTCAAGATAGGCGTCTTTATGTCGATGACCGGCGACACGGCCAACTTCGGAATCTCGTCTGTCAACGGCATTAAGATGGCCACCGACGAGATAAACAAAGCCGGCGGCATCAATGGCAAGCAAGTTGAGCTTGATGTTCAGGACGATCGCTCTGACCCGTCCGAAGCAGCCACCATCGTCACCAAGTTTGTGACGCAGGACGGCGTAAATGCCATTCTTGGCGAAGTCGCCAGTTCCCGCTCAATCGCCGCCGCGCCGATCGCCCAAAACGCAAAGATCCCGATGCTCACTCCATCGTCAACGAATCCTGAAGTGACTAAGAAGGGCGATTATATTTTCCGCAGTTGCTTTATCGATCCGGTGCAGGGAGCTGCTATCGCCCAGTTTGCCGCGAAAACCCTCGGCAAGAAGCGCGCGGGCATTATGGTCGATCGCAAGAATGACTATTCAACCGGTCTGGAAAAGGTGATCACCGCGACTTTCACGAAGATGGGCGGCGAGATGGTCGTTACGCAGTCGTATCAGGCCGGGGATCAGGACTTCAACGCTCAGATCACATCGATCAAGGGCGCAAATCCCGATGTCATTTTTGTCCCGGGTTATTACGGCGACGTCGCCCTCTTCGCCAAGCAAGCGCGCGACAAAGGCGTCACGGTGCCGCTCGTCGGTGGTGACGGATGGGACGCAAAACAACTCTACGACATCGGCGGCAAGGCGCTGAACGGTAGCTACTTTACCAATCACTATTCGCCTTACGATACCGATCCGGCCGTGGTGAAATTCGTTTCGGATTATAAGACACTCTATGGTGCGATTCCCGACGCGCTTGCAGCTACCGCTTACGACGCCGCGCGGATCATGTTTGACGCCATCAAGCGTGCCAACTCACTTGAAGGCAAAGCCATCCGGGACGCACTGGCCGCAACCAAAGACTTTCCCGGCGTCACCGGCGTCGTCACCTTCAACGCGGATCGCGATGCGGTAAAACCTATCGTGATGATCGAGATCAAAGATGGCGGCACCTATGCCGTGGCCGAACGGGTCAAGGTTGAAGGCGCAGCGATGCCAGCTGGCCCGGCACCTTCAGCGACGCCGGCGGCAGCTAACAGTCCGGCGTCTTTGGCAAGTCCGGCTAAAACAACGGCGACTCCGGCCAAGCCAACTGCCAGTCCGAAGTCTTCGGCTAGTCCGGCTAAATGATCTTTGCTTTGGTTGAGCGGACGCGGACCGACGCGCCTGAATGAGCACATTTCTACAACAACTAATTAACGGTATCTCGCTGGGCGCGATCTATGCCCTGATCGCGCTCGGCTATACGATGGTCTATGGAATTCTCCGGCTGATTAATTTCGCCCATGGCGACGTGTATATGGTCGGGGCTTTCATGGGCTACTACCTTGCCGGCGGCATTGGGATTCGCGGCGCCCAGATGCTGATGGGCAATCCGGATGCGAACATCTTCGGCCGAGTCCTGGCGCATGGATTACTGGGTGGCGGCGTTCTGCAACCCTCGTTGGTTACTGCTTTGGTCATCATGCTCCTGGCGATGGCCATTTGCGCCGCCCTGGGCGTGCTCATCGAACGCCTGGCTTACCGGCCCGTGCGAAAATATTCCCGGCTGACCGCTCTGATCACCGCGATCGGGGTTTCGCTCCTGCTCGAGAATGGCGGCCAGGTAGTCTTTGGCGCGGACCCAAAGTTCTTTCCAGAGTTATTTAAGAAACGCAATCTGGATCTTTTCGGAGGCGCCAGCATCAATACGGCCGACATCGCCGTGCTGGTGATCGCCTTTGCGTTGATGATCTTTCTGCAGCTGATCGTCTTTCGCACTAAGACCGGCCGCGCAATGCGCGCCGTGTCCTTCAACTTGAATTCGGCAAAGTTGATGGGCATTAACACCGACCGGATCATTGCGTTTACCTTCGCTTTGGGATCGGCCCTGGCCGCAGCCGCCGGCGTGCTCGTAGCTATTCGCATCCCGCGGATCGATCCTTTGATGGGGATCCTGATTGGGTTGAAAGCGTTTGTCGCGGCCGTTTTGGGTGGTATTGGAAACATTCCGGGCGCGGTACTGGGTGGTTTTCTAATCGGGATCACCGAAACGATGGTCGCTGGTTACCTGTCTTCGACCTACAAGGACGCGGTCGCTTTTGCCATTCTGATTTTGATCTTGCTGTTCCGGCCTTCCGGCTTGTTGGGATCAACCGTGCAAGAGAAGGTCTGACACCTCCGACCTCTGGTTTTCTTGTTTCCTATGTCTCGCTACATCCGCAATCTACTTATTGCCCTGGCCGTGCTCGCCATCCTTTACGGACTTAACTTTGTCTTTGCGGGGCGAATGATTAGCCCGTACCTCAGCCGCATGCTGATGCTTTGTGGCATCGCGATCACGATGGCGGTATCGTTGAACCTCATCAACGGTTTCACCGGGCAATTTTCCATCGGACACGCGGGCTTTATGGCGGTGGGTGCGTACTCATCAGCATATTTTTCAGTTAACTATGGCGTCCGAATTGCCGCGGCCCTCGGCGACGGCACCCTGGGTTGGGTGATAGCACTCCTGGCAGCTACCTTGATTGGCGCCGGCTGCGCCGCGGTGGCGGGACTGGTAGTCGGTGTTCCCTCGCTGCGTTTAAAGGGCGACTACCTGGCGATCGTAACGTTGGGCTTTGGCCAAATCATCGTCGTGTTCCTCAACAACATCGAGGCCATTGGCGGTGCTCGCGGGTACTCAGGAATCCCGATAGTTAAGAGCGTCTTCTGGATTTTTCTAATTGCCATTCTGACCATCGTCATCGTCTATAACATCGTTCATTCAGCTTTTGGGCGAGCGTTGATATCAATCCGCGAGGACGAAATCGCGGCAGAAGCGATGGGCGTCAACACCACGCGCTACAAAGTGATGGCGTTTGTGATCTCTTCGGCAATGGCCGGCGCGGGCGGAGTGCTGCTCGCCCACTTTGACGGTTACCTCAATCCCAAGTCGTTCGAGTTCATCAAGTCGTTCGAAATTCTAATCATGATCATCCTCGGCGGTCTGGGCTCGATCGTCGGCTCGGTGCTGGGCGCGATCCTGCTCACGATCCTGCCTGAAGCTTTGCGCGGCTTTGCCCAATATCGCATGGTGATCTATTCACTGCTGCTAATCGTCCTGATGATCACGCGGCCGCAGGGCCTGCTGGGAAAGACTGATCTCTTTAAAAAGTGGCGCGCGCGTCTGCGCGGTAAGCGAGACGGCGAAAATCCCGTTGGCGAGGCAGGCGCTGCGATCAAGAAGGAAAAAGTATGACCAGCGGAAACGGCAAACCAACAGCGACCAGCAAGGGCCGCGACATCGTACTGAAGACCAACAAAGTCACGATCCGGTTTGGCGGCCTGACTGCAGTCAAGGAACTCGACATGGCGGTGGCCGTGGGAGAGATCTATGGTCTGATTGGTCCTAATGGCGCCGGCAAGACGACCATCTTCAATTTACTTACCGGCGTCTATGAACCAACGTCAGGCGAGATCTACTTTGAAGAGAGACGCATCGATGGCAAGCGACCTTACGAGATCTCACGCTGCGGCGTCTCGCGCACGTTCCAGAATATTAGATTGTTCCCCGGAATGACGGTGCTGGAAAATGTCATGACCGCGTGTCACATTCATGCGCGCCAAAATCTCTTCGATGCCGTGGTGCGCTCGCCCCGTTTCGCACGCGACGAGCGCGAGCACCGGAATTTCTCGCTTGAGCTGCTGGAGATCTTCGATCTGGCAGACTCCAGAGATGAAGGCGGCACGAGTCTGCCCTATGGCAAACAGCGGCGCCTGGAAATTGTTCGAGCGCTGGCGACGCGGCCCAAGCTCCTGTTGCTGGACGAGCCGGCTGCGGGACTGAATCCTTCCGAGCAGGAAGACTTGATGCTGCTGATTCAGCAGATACGCGACCGTTTTGGTCTGACGATTCTGCTGGTCGAGCACAATATGAAAGTCGTCATGGGCGTGTGCGAAAGGATTCAAGTCGTTGATTATGGTAAATCGATCGCGCTCGGGGTGCCGGATGAAATCAAGAACGATCCGAAGGTGATTGAAGCGTACCTGGGAGATTAGTGGATTCTCAGTACGAACTCCTGGGCGGGTGTTAGCCGCAACCAGAGGCAGTAGCAGTTGGCTAGGCCGGCCTTGGTCTTCGGCTCCGTTAGGAGCGCGATATTTATAGTACCGCGAGCCCATTGAATGCGAACTCCGGAGAAGCGGGACTGACAAATCCAAGCGGCAATATATTTCGCTCCTACGGAGCTTCTGAGTAACTTTGCAGCACTTGGAGCTATAAATATTTCGTCCCTATGGGACTTACATTGAGGCCAAACCTCACTTAAGAAATGCTTATATTAGACAACGTCTCAGTCAACTACGGCGCGATTGAAGCGCTGCGCGGCGTCTCGATGCGCGTCGAGCAGGGCGAAGTGGTTACGCTGATTGGCGCGAACGGCGCCGGCAAGACCACCACGCTGCGCACAATCACGGGCCTGCTCGAGCCGCGCGAAGGCAGCGTTACTTTCGAAGGTGAGGAGATTGGCGGCACGCCCACGCATAAGTTGGTCGCGCGCGGCATTTCCATGTCACCCGAAGGCCGTGGCGTCTTCGCAAATCTCACCGTGCGCGAGAACCTGCAAATGGGTGCCTACCTGCAGAAGAATCGCGCGCAGATCGCTGCGGACATGGATCGCTGCTTCAAAATGTTTCCGCGTTTGAAAGAGCGCGAGACTCAAAAGGCGGGCACACTCTCTGGCGGCGAACAGCAAATGCTGGCGATGGGCCGCGCGCTAATGTCGCGGCCGCGTCTGCTGTTGTTGGACGAGCCTTCACTCGGCCTGGCGCCGCTGGTTGTGCACACAATCTTTGAAGCCATAGACGAAATCCGCAGCAAAGGCACGACTATTCTTCTGGTCGAACAAAACGCGCACGCCGCACTCAAACATTCCGATCGCGCCTATGTTTTGGAAACCGGCGGCATCACCATGGAAGGACCCTCGAAAGATCTCGCCAACGATCCGCGGATTAAAGAAGCCTACCTGGGCGAATAAAGGAGCGCAGGCATCCTTGACCGCGGTTCGCCCGTATCCTTGCGGGCGATTTTTCCTGCGGACTTCAATGAGACTGTTAGCAGACGGAGTTCACTTGAAAGTTCAATCCAAATTTCTTGTCGCCAACACCTCACGCGCAGTTTGTCTATCCCCGTTGCAACTGATCCTTCGCGGCGCGTCCAGGAATTTCAAATCAAACTTCAGCCTTCGATACAGCGCGACTATACGCTTGGTTGCCTGATTGGAAAGCAGTACCGGCCCGTGATGCTTTGCCAGCAACTCGGCAGTGCGCACTTGATCGTCCCACGAAAACCCGCCGGCACTGTAGGCAGTGAATTCCACGTCGTACGGCGGATCCGCATAAATGAAATCGTCCGGCTCGATCGAGAGTTGCGCGAGATCCTTATTAGTGAAGGACCAAGTGCGAAATAACTTCCGATATGAGTGAAAGTCGGTCGCGTAATTCACCTTCTTGTATCGGCCGAAGGGAACATTGAACTCGCCGCTCTGATTGAAGCGGCAAAGGCCATTGAAGCAAGTTCGGTTCAAATAATAGAAAAGTTGCGCGGCTTCGCTGGTCTTTGCGCCACCTTCCTTTATGATCCGGTTAAAGCGCGTGCGGTGCGCATAGAAAAGCTCCTGGTCATAACGCGCCTCGATCTCCATCGAGAGCCCACGCCGGAGTTGACCGTAAAAATTAATCAAATGCGGATTTAGATCGTTGAGCAGGGCTCGCTCCGGCCGCAAACCCAAGGCGACTGCCAACCCTCCGCAAAAGGGTTCGACATAACGACGCTGATGATGCTGACGCCACAGTGGTTCAATGTGCGGTACCAGCCAACGCTTCCCGCCCGCCCACTTCAGGGGCGGAATCGGCAATCGCAGGGATTGCTCTTGATTAGACTCCTCGACCGCACGCATCGTCGCTCTTGTCGTCACGATCCGCACGATAGCAGATGCGGATGAGTCGTCAAAATATCGTCGGCAATAGAACTTTAAGTTTGTTTGCCTGAGGTGAGACTTGAAGAGGGAATGAGTGACTCGGATTCTCTTCACCTTACATAAGGGCATTCAAAACTATTGCTGTGATTGCCGGCAGGACCGAGAATATGAGCCTGGATGGGAGCAGGAGTCAGACGCTAGCCTAAGTTTGAAGTGATCTACTTCCCATCCTCGCTGACGTCGATGGAGATTGAGTGCTTCTTCTTTCTAATCGGCACGCCGGCCATCACAACTATCGAAGTGGTCTGGCCCGCAGCCAGAGCCGGCACCTTGGCGAAGACAGTCGCCGCTTTCTTCTGCTCAAACTTTCCCGCCTTCCAAACTATCAACCGAAGAGTCGATGTCCCGGCATTGCCGCCCCCTTTGTTCGCGACTTGGATCTTCACTTCACCCCTGGGCGGATTCGTCAGCTCAAAGTGATCGATGACCAGATCCGGGAGACGACGATTTGGAAGCGTTGGCTTTGCTCGATCATTAGACTGGGCGGCTGTGACGCCTGCGGCTCCCAATATCAGCAGCATTGCCAGAAGCAGACGTTGTCCAGGATGAGTGGTTCGCTTCGGGCTCAATTGTCCTCGCATGATGATTCTCCTTGTCATTTGGCCTAAGAGGCCATTCCCGGGCCAAGAGCGCCGCAAAGATGATCCGAACATTACCATTCAGGTCAGACGCACTCAACGCCAGATACCGATATGGGTTCACTTGCGAAACAACCTTGCATAAGCCCGGTCGCTCTCAAACGGATTGATTTTGCCTGGGACACCGGGTCAGTGAATAGACCTTTGGCGAGACCTATTTGGCAAGTCCGTTCTTAACGAGGGCCCTCGAAATGGTGCCGGAGGTCGGACTCGAACCGACATGAGGAGTGAACCTCGCCAGATTTTGAGCCTGGTGCGTATACCAATTTCGCCACTCCGGCATTCATAAAGACGGAAATTGTCAGGCCATATTAGGCCAGCAAGTGGGCAGCGTCAACTTTGCCCGTGCCTCAATGCGCCAGCCGCGCCGCTCTAAATTCATCAGAAAAGGCCCATGAAACCCCGGATCCCGCCAACGTAAAAGAATGTTTGCCAACCACGGCCTCCTGTTATACAATTCTTCAGCCAGTCTGACGCTGGCCTCGAACCACTGTAGTCTCTTCCCCCGCCCGGCGAAATAGCCCTGAGGCACTTCTCATTCGTCTAAGCCGAGAACATTGCCGTCACTGCCAACTTAACTATGCCTGAAAAAATCGCCAAGCCCCGTCTCCTGATTGTCGATGATGAAGTAGAAGTCCGCAGCGTCCTCCGCGACCTGTTGGGCGACACGTACGAGTGCGCCGAGGCAGCCTCTGCGGAAGAGGCGCTGACGCAGTTACGAGAGACGAATTATGAGTTGGTGATCAGCGATATCACCATGAGCGGGATGACCGGCCTCGAGATGATTCCGCATGTGAAGGTTGCGTCTCCCGACACAGTCATCGTGATGATTAGCGGAATGCAAACAATCGAGAGCGCCATCAACGCGCTCCGTCTGGGGGCATTCGATTATCTGATGAAGCCCTTCGACCTCCGTCAGGCAGAAGCCGCGGTGGCTCGGGCTCTCGAGCATCATGAGCTGGTCGTCGCAAAGCAACGCTACGAAAACCATCTGGAAGAGCTGGTCGATCAGCGCACCGCCGAGTTGGATCGGACACTCGATTCCCTCGAAAATGCCTATCGCTCAACGTTGCAGGCCTTAACCGCTGCGCTTGAGACGCGCGATGCCGAAACCCACGGACATTCGGAACGCGTGGTGACTTTCAGTCTCAGACTAGGACGCGAATATGGTTTGACCACGCCGCAAATGAAGGCCCTGGAGTTCGGCTCGCTGCTGCACGACATCGGCAAGATTGGCGTACCCGACGCTATCTTACGGAAACCCGCGAAGCTGACAGACGAAGAGTGGGTCCGGATGCGCGAACATCCGATGCATGGCCAACAGATTTTGCGCGGGATCAAGTTTTTGGAAGGCGCGGCCCGAGTGGTAGCTCAGCATCATGAAAAATGGGACGGCTCAGGCTATCCGCTAGGACTTAAGGCTGACGAGATCGATATTTGTGCCCGCATCTTTTCCGTAGCGGACGCGTTTGACGCCATCACGAGCGACCGCGTTTACCGGAAGGGCCGGCCATACGAGGCCGCGACGGCGGAGTTAGACGAATGGGTCAGTCGGCAATTTGATCCGAAAGTTGTCGAGGCGTTCCATCGAGTTCCCAAAGAAGATTGGGATGAATTGCGACGCCGGTCCCTGATGCGCAAACCGCCCGAGCCGGAATGGCAGCCGCTCGCTCCGGCGATAGAATCACAGCTGAATGCACCTATTAGCTAAAAATTTTAGAGTTCAGCCCCGTTATCAATTCCGACGCTACTAAGGCACGACGTAGCCCTGCCGGCTTCGCAAATGCAAACCCACCCGCCGGGAAGCAACTTCAACTCTTCGATATTCGCCTGGTTTGGCCAAAGCGAGCGGACGAGTCGGGCGGTAAGTGACGACGTACTGCGAGCCGATGTCACGAGAGATGCTTTCAGCCTGGCTCAATAAGCTCTCGGTAGAATCCGGGAGCAGAATCCGGCCGCCGCTTTCTTCGGCAATAGTGACAAGTTGCTTTTCGCTATCACGCGTCGCGCGCTCGTATTCTTTGCGTTTCCGGCGCATCGCCACATCCGTATCAATCGAACCAAGTTTGAAACCAGGCGTGCGAGTCGTACCCGGAGGTAGCGTGGGATCGCCGTTAGCCACCGGATTGCTTCCAGGATTGGCATCCCGTTGCACGCCGTCGCCGCCGCGGATTACTTTGGTTTGAGTTTGCAGAGTCTGCCGTTCGAGCACCGTGTAACTGATGATGTGCACGCTTGCCTGAATCGAATTCAGTTGTTTTAGAGCGTTCGTCATGGTGACTTGTCCACCAGACGCATCGACGCCGTCCGTGATCAAAACGATATGACGAGTGCCCGCCGGCGTCTCTTTGAACTGATCGGCGGCAGCGGTGATCGCGCTCGCCAGGCGGCTGTTCTTACCCGAGTTCAGCTTCGTCTTGAGCACCTTCGCGATTGCCGCCCTGTCCGTGGTCCAGCTTTGCAAAAGCTCCGGCTTGGTCGCGAATTGCATGATTGCTATTCGATCGCCAGCATGAAGCGCTGAGATGATTCGCATCGCGACGTTCCGAGTAAGATTTGTGTCCTTCAACCCCAGCGTGTTACCGGTGTCGAGCAGCAACAGCACGTTCGCGGGCAAGTGCTGAATGCTTCTGATTTGCTGCGGCTGGCCATCCTCAAGCACGAGCACGTCGTTAATTTCCAGCGCCGGATCATAATGACCGTACGCATCGGTTGCCGCCACGGGAAGTCTAACTTCCTCCGTAAACACACGCACCGGTTCCTGCTCTTCACTCTTCGGCGTGGGCGAGGGTTTCGGATTGACCTGCGCTCGTGCCGCGGCCGCTGAAAAGACCAATACCAAAATAATTAGCAATGGTGAGCGCAAACTTGATTCACTTCCCAGGCTTTGGTTTTGGATGTACGGGAGGTTTGATGCCTCAGGTCATGCTTTGCAGTTGCCCGACGCGATCAAGAAACTAACCCCCGATCTTGCGCGCCTGGGCCTGCACGGCCGTAATCGCTATTGCGTCGACGATGTCTTCGGCCTTGCAACCCCGTGAAAGATCGTTCGCTGGTGAGTCCAGACCCTGCAGGATGGGTCCAATCGCGTTTGCGCCGGCGAGCCGTTCGGTCAACTTATAAGCGATGTTGCCCGATTGCAGATCAGGAAAGATCAGCACATTAGCCCGGCCGGCTACGCTCGACCCCGGCGCTTTCGATTGGGCGATCGCCGAAACAAGCGCGGCGTCGGCTTGCAGTTCACCATCGATCTCGATCTCCGGCGCCCGGGCACGCACTGTTCGGGTCGCTTCGACGACCTTATCAATCAGCCGATGACTGGCACTGCCTTTGGTGGAAAAAGAAAGCATCGCTACGCGTGGCTCAGCGCCAAGCAAAGCGCGACAAGAATCCGCGGAAGCGATCGCGATCTCTGCCAGCTCAGCAGCGCTGGGTTCGATCACTACGCCACAGTCAGCGAAGATCATGGCCCCATTGTGACCCAGACTTTGATCGCGCAACGCCATTAGAAAAAAGCTGGAGACGAGTTTGAAACCCGCGCGCACGCCGATGCAATGCAGGGCTGCGCGCACAGTATGCGAAGTCGTATTAGTGGCGCCCGCTACCGAGCCGTCGGCGCGGCCGTCGCGCACCATGAGGTTGCCGTAGTAGAGCGGATCTCGGAGGGCGGTGCGCGCTTCATCAAGCGTGAGGCCCTTCGCGCGTCTCACCTCGTAAAGCAAAGCTACCATTTTATCGAAATCGTTCGCGCGTTTAGGATCGATTACTTCAACTCCACCGAGATCGGCGCCCGCCTGACGGGCAGCAGCGCGCACTTTTTCTTCATCCCCGAGAACCGTGATCCGCGCCAGCCGTTCTCGCACGGCGGCGCCGGCGGCGGCCAGGATACGCGGATCTTCTCCCTCCGGCAGAACTATGTGTTGGAGTTTGGCCGCAGCTCGTTGGCGAAGTTGATCGAGAATGGACACGGGTAGTCAGTAATTAGGCCTAGTTGTCAGTGTTAAGTAAAGCGTTGGCAATTTATCATGAGAAGCGTCAGCCCGAAAGCTTGGCCAGTAGCGTCCCTACTTGTGCGAGATCTTCCTGTTAGCTACAACGATCCACGAATTACACGAAGCGAGGTGATTCTGTGGGTTTCGTGTGACTTGGTGGATCGTTCTTCTCCAAGCGAAGAGAACGCACGAAACCATTTTCGACCCCACCCGCCGATGCTAAAGCTTGCTCCCCTTCGACAGGTCGGCTAGACTTTCGGAAAAGGACGAAGGAGTTCTTCAGCGCGAAACCAACAACTGGCAAATAACTACTAACAACTGTCCATTGATTATGTCCAAGTCTCAACTCAAAAGCCGAATGAAGAACCTGCTCATGTTTCTACCGAACATGATCATTTTGTGCGCCAAGTTGATGGTTGACTCACGCGTGCCGCGAACTGAGCGAGCGTTGTTCGCGGGCGCTCTAATTTACGCCATCATCCCGTTCGACTTCATTCCCGACATGATTCCTTTCGTCGGCCAGATAGACGATCTGTTTTTGATCTCGCTGACGATCCTGCGGTTAATTGATCGCACCGACGACCGCATCGTGCGCGAACACTGGCGCGGCGGCGGCGACATTGTCGCACTGGCCGAATCCGCGGCGACGGTCACTCCCCTGTTGATTCCACGCCGGATTAGCCGCGTGCTGATGGCCAGAGTGAAGCCCACCGCCGAAGGCGCGGGACTGCTGGTAAATGCTTCAAAGTTTGAGCCGCTGTTGGTTGAGGTTCCGGAGAGAATACCGGGTCAGAAACCCGACCGTCAGGGAGGGCAGGATACGAGTAGATCCACCCGAAACGCGAAATCAGCTTAACGCCGATACAGCAGCCTGCGGGGCCACGACCTGTTCAACTTCCGCTCGATCCACGCGTCGATAAAGAATGTCGCGCTGCTGAGGAATGAAACCCGCTTCGCTAATCAAATAACGCAGCATCTTTTCGTCAGCTTCATTGTGCGCGCCAGCCGCTGAGACCACATTTTCTTCAATCATGATCGAGCCCATGTCGTTGGCGCCAAAGCGCAGGGCGACTTGTCCCAGACGCAACCCCTGGGTCAGCCAGGACGACTGAAAGTTTTCAATGTTGTCCAGAAAAAGGCGGGACACCGCCAACATTTTTAGATAGTCAATTCCAGTGGGCTCGTCTTTGATCCGGCGGCCGAGGGCAGTGTTCTCGCGTTGAAAGGTCCAGGGAATGAAAGCGGTAAAGCCGCCAGTCTCGTCCTGCAGATCTCGTATCCGTTGCAGGTGACGCACGCGGTGCTCGATGCCGTCCCCGATGCCGAACATCATCGTGGCGCTGGAACGCAAACCGACTTGGTGAACGGCGCGCATCACTGCCAGCCATTCGTCGGTGGTGCATTTGGTCGCTACCTTCTTACGCACTTCATCGTCAAGAATCTCAGCGCCACCGCCGGGCAAACTGTAAAGACCCGCCTCTTTCAAGCGCTCCAAGATCGTTTCGTAGTCCAGACCGGAGATCAGATGAAGGTTGTGAATTTCCGGCGGCGAGAAACAGTGCAACTGAAAGCCCGGATACTTCGCGCTTAAAGTACGTAAGAGGTCTTCATACCATTCGACCCCAAAGTCCGGGTGCAGCCCGCCCT
>WNFQ01001418.1_pt1 | contig 16986 bp, 29 predicted proteins | sample 5400171 | NCBI WGS metagenome assembly WNFQ01 (sample SAMN13153356, study PRJNA577476) | soil metagenome | isolation source: 20 cm soil under Madrone tree | place: USA:California | collected 2016-06-14 | reverse complement strand
GTGCTGCCAACCGAGGTCGATACGACCACGAACTTCGCGCGCAAGCTGAAGGTGAATATTCCACTGGCCTCCGCGGCGATGGACACGGTGACGGAGTCGCGCCTGGCCATTGCCATCGCGCGGCAGGGCGGCATCGGGATGGTGCACCGCAATATGTCCATCGACCGGCAAGGCGAAGAAGTGGACCGGGTGAAGCGCTCGGAAAGCGGCATGATCGTTGACCCGGTGACCATCTCACCGGACATCACCCTACGGCAGGCGCTGGAAATCATGAACAAGTACAAGATCTCCGGCCTGCCAGTGACGCGCGGCTCGCGCCTGACGGGAATTCTCACCAACCGGGACCTGCGCTTCGAGAAAAATCATGCGCAGCTGGTCGGTTCGGTTATGACGAAAGAGAATCTGGTGACCGTGCCGGTAGGCACCACGCTGGAAGAAGCCGAGCGCATCCTGCAGAAGCATCGCATCGAGAAGTTGCTGGTCGTGGATCAGGACTTCAACTTGAAGGGCCTGATCACCGTCAAAGACATCCAGAAAAAGCTGGAATATCCGCGTGCGGCGAAAGATGAGCACGGACGGTTGCGGGTGGGCGCGGCCGTGGGGGCGACGGGCGATTTTCTTGAGCGGGCCGTGGAAATGTCAAAAGCGAAAGCCGACGTGCTGGCCATTGACACGGCGCACGGGCACTCCGAGAGAGTGATGGAGGCGATCAAGGCGATCCGGCAGCGGTTGCCGGAAATGCAGGTTGTTGCGGGCAATGTGGCCACTTACGAAGGCGCGAAGGAACTGATTTCGCTGGGCATCGACGGTCTTAAAGTGGGTATCGGACCGGGTTCCATCTGCACGACGCGCGTGGTTACCGGCGCGGGAGTGCCGCAACTGACCGCCATCATGGAAGCGTCGAGAGCAGCGAGGGGCACGGACGTGGCCATCATTGCCGACGGCGGTATTAAATATTCGGGCGACATATCGAAAGCGCTTGCAGCGGGCGCGTCATGCGTGATGATCGGCAGCCTTTTTGCCGGCACGGAAGAATCTCCTGGGGAAACCATTCTGTACCAGGGCCGCACGTTTAAGTCGTATCGAGGGATGGGTTCGACGGGCGCGATGGAAGCGGGCTCTGACCGCTACGCGCTGGTGCAGGATTACGGGGAACGCACCAAGTCGGTCCCCGAAGGCGTGGAAGGCCGAGTGCCGTACAAAGGCTCTCTTGGCGCTCTGACGGATCAGCTCGTTGGCGGGCTCAAGAGCGGCATGGGATATGTGGGAGCCGCCACGCTTAAGGAATTCGGCGAGAAGAGCCGCTTCGTCCGAATCACCGCCGCGGGATTGCGCGAGAGCCACGTGCATGACGTCATCATCACCAAAGAAGCGCCGAACTATCGGATGGAATAAGGGGTGTGGAATAGAGACTCATCGAATAGGGCGCGTGAATTAGCGTGAAGAAAGAGAGAGAAGGAGCCAATTCATAGTGGCGGAATCCCAACCGTGGCGCAATCCGCGCCCTGCTCCCCAATTGCCAGAGATTCAGGCGCGCTTGCGGCCGCCGCGAGTGCCCGCCTGGCTACGGGCCTGGTGGCCGGTCGCATTGTGGGCGTGCTTCATCTTCACGATGTCCACAGACACCTTCTCCTCGGAGCACACCCGCTGGGTGTTTGAACCCATCCTGCGTTGGCTGGATCCTTCGCTTACCGCCAATCAGTTCGAACTCATCCATCACTTCATCCGCAAGTGCGCGCACTTCACAGAATATTTTATTTTTTGTCTTTTGCTTTATCGCGGCCTGCGCGGCGACCGAAAAGGGTGGCGCTGGACGTGGGGCATCGCGGCATTTTTCTGCGCCGCGGGATATTCCGTTCTCGATGAAATTCACCAGGCCTTCGTCGCCAGCCGTACCGCCTCCCCCTACGATTCCCTGCTCGACTCCATCGGCGCCTTTGCGGCACTTGTTGTGCTGTGGATGTGGTCCCGCAGGCGACATCCCGAAGGCGAAACAGAAATATCGGCAAGTGACGTCACTTCCGTTTGATTCAAGGTTCGGCGGCAGGCAAGGGACCTAGCAACTCTGACAAACAAAAGCCCGCCCCGGGAAACCGGAGCGGGCGCATGAATTTCTAGATTTGAAAACCAGGTTAGCTCTTTACTTCGGCGGTTTCTTCTTTCTTGGGCTTTTCTTTCTTTTCCTTGAGCTTGAATTCGTAGCCGATGAGCTCGAGGATGGCCACCTTGGCGTTGTCGCCAACGCGGTTGCCTGCGTGGATGATGCGTGTATAGCCGCCGGCGCGATCTGCGAATTTCGGCGCGATCTCGCTGAAAAGCTTTTGCGTGACGGCAGGAAGCATGATGTAAGAAGCGGCCATGCGGCGCGATTGCAACGTGTCGCGCTTGCCGAGGGTGATCATTTTCTCCGCCACCGGGCGCGCCGCTTTGGCGCGCGTCAACGTGGTAGTGATTCGCCCGTGTTCAAACAGATTGGTGACCAGGCTGCGCAGCACCGCGCGGCGATGGGCCGGCTGCTTACCGAGTTTGGAACCAGAATTGAGATGTCGCATCGCTTATATTGTCCCTCGTCGCCTTACAGTCCGACGGTATCTTCTGAAGCCGGTGCGGCGGTCTGGCTTGGGAGCGGCGGCCAGATGATGCGGCCGTGCTCATCGAACTTCATGCCTAGCGCGAGACCCATCTTCACCAGTATATCTTTGATCTCGTTGAGCGACTTGCGGCCGAAGTTTTTGGTCTTCAGCATTTCGTTTTCGCTCTTCTGGACGAGCTCGCGGATGGTCTGGATGTTGGCGTTCTTCAGGCAGTTGTAGGAGCGCACGGAAAGCTCGAGCTCTTCGACGGAGCGGTCCAAATGCTCGAGTCGCGGATCGTGGGAAGTGTCCTGCGGCGTTTCTACCGTTTCCACCGGCTCTTCAAAGTTGATGAAGATGCTCATATGGTCCTTGACGAGCTTGGCGGCGAGGCCGATGGAATCCTGCGGGGTGATCGCGCCGTTGGTCCACACTTCGATCATCAACTTTTCGTAGTCGGTCATTTGGCCGAGACGAGCGGCTTCGACGGCGTAGTTCACCTTGCGCACTGGCGAATGCACGCTGTCGACTGGGATGTAGCCGATGGGCAGATCTTCATCATAGTTGCGGTCGGCGGCCACATAGCCACGGCCGTTCTTGGCGCGCATCTCGATTTGGAGCTTGCCGCCTTCGCTAACCGTGGCGATGTACACGCTCTTATCGAGCACGGCGAAGTCCGCGTCTTCCTCGATTTGCGCCGAGGTGACCGGACCGGCTTGCTCGACGTTGACGTAAATCGTCTTTGGCAGGTCGGTATTGAGCTTGATGGGCACCTGCTTCAGGTTGAGAATAATGTCCGTGGCATCCTCGACCACGCCGGGGATCGAAGAAAATTCGTGCAGCACGCCTTCGATCTTCACGGCGGTGATGGCCGCGCCTTCAATCGAACTGAGCAGCGCGCGACGCAGCGCATTTCCCACGGTCGTGCCCCAGCCGCGCTCAAAAGGCTGCGCGGAAAACCGCCCGTACTTCTCGGTGAGCGATTCCAGCTCGGAGGCAAGACGCTTTGGCTTCTGAAAACCCTTCCACATCGTGTTCCTTCCTTCTGGCCCGAGTGTCCGGACCTAAAACCAAATACCGTGCCCGGATCGCCGAGCTCGCTGGCGCTGGCCGCGCCTTTGTGACTCTTACTTCGAATACAGTTCGACGATGAGCTGCTCGTTGATCGGCGGCGTCTGCACGTCGTCGCGCTTCGGCAGAGCCACGACCTTGGCCTTGAAGTGTTCGCGCTCCTGTTCGAGCCAAGGTACAGCGCTCTGGCTCTGTGCAACGTTGCGAGCTTCGAGCACCATGGCGTTCTGGTGCATTTTTTCCTTGATGGCTATTTCCTCGCCGACGTTCACCAGGTAGGACGGGATGTTGACCTTCTTCCCGTTCACCCGGACGTGGCCGTGCAGCACGAGCTGCCGCGCCTGCGAACGCGAGGACGCCAGACCCGCGCGCCACACCACGTTATCCAGACGGCGCTCAAGCATGATGATCAAGTTCTCGCCTGTCGGCCCTTTGGCGCGCGCAGCCTTCTCAAAGTAGTTGCGAAATTGCCGCTCCAGCAGCCCGTAAGAGCGCTTGACCTTCTGTTTCTCGCGCAATTGCAGGCCGTACCCGGCAACCTTCGGGCGCCGCGACTGCCCGTGCTGCCCCGGCACAAAGTTGCGCTTCTCAATCGCGCACTTCTCCGTAAAACAGCGCAAGCCTTTTAAAAATAGTTTCTGCCCTTCCCGGCGGCACAGGCGGCAGACTGCATCTCGGTGTCTTGCCAACTTCTATTCTCCCTTCCCAAAACTCTCGAAATCTTTTCTGTTCAGCATAAATATCAAACGCGCCGGCGTTTCGGCGGACGGCAGCCATTGTGCGGAATCGGCGTGACGTCGCGGATCACCACGATATGCAGGCCGGCGGCAGCCAGCGCGCGCACGGCGGACTCGCGTCCGGAACCCGGACCCTTCACGCGGACTTCCACGCTCTTCATCCCGTACTGGTCGCGCGCCACGCCCGCGGCGGCCAACGAGGCCTGCTGCGCGGCGTACGGCGTACCCTTGCGCGATCCCTTGAAGCCGATAGCGCCCGCGGAGGACCAGCACACGACGCGGCCATCCGTGTCGGTGATGGAAATCTGCGTGTTGTTGAAGGTAGCGGCAACGTAAACTACCCCGTGCGGAATGATGCGGCGTTCGCGCTTCTTCTTGAATTCTTTTTTGCGTTTCGCCGCCGCCGGTTTTCCGGTTGTTACTGCCGCGTCGGGGGCCGCATTCTTTTGTTGCTCTTTTGGCACGATTTACTCCATTCCTCTAAATACTCTACAAACCTTAGCCGTTGGAAAAGCGGGAGCAAGCTCCCGCACTCCAAAAAATCACTAGCCCTTCTTGCCCAGGACCTTCTTCTTCGCCGCGACCGCGCCGCGCCGCGGACCCTTGCGGGTGCGTGCGTTAGTGTGCGTTCGCTGGCCGCGCACCGGCAGGTTCCGGCGGTGCCGGATCCCGCGGTAGGCCTGGATTTCGATCAGCCGGCGGATATTCATCTGAATCTCCTTGCGGAGATCGCCTTCCACACGGCCTTCTTTTTCGATTTCCTGGCGGAGATGGTTGATTTCATCTTCCGTCAGGTCGCGAATCTTCTTCGTGTGATCGACACTCGCCTTGGCGGCGAGCTTCTTCGCGCGCTCCTGCCCGATGCCATAGATCGAGGTCAGCCCGACCCAAAGGCGCTTCTGCGGCGGAAGATCTACACCTGCGATACGTGCCATGCCATTCTCCTCAAGAAATCCTTATCCCTGACGCTGCTTGTGCTTCGGGTTGACGCAAATCACCCGCACCACGCCGCGCCGGTGGATCACCTTGCACTTGTCACAAATCTTTTTAACCGATGCCCGTACTTTCATGCTGCTGACTCCCAGAGTGACGGGTCTAAGGACCCGCCACTACAATTCTACTTGTAGCGGTACACAATCCGGCCGCGCGTCAAATCGTAGGGCGAAAGCTCCACCGCGACTTTGTCTCCCGCCAGAATCCGGATGAAGTTCTTGCGCATCTTGCCGGAAACGTGCGCCAGGACCTGGTGCTTGTTTTCCAGCTCAACGCGAAACATCGCATTAGGCAGCGGCTCAATTACCGTGGCCATGACTTCAATGGCGTCCTCCTTGGAATTTCCGGAGTCGCCTTTCTTTTTTTCCTCGCGAATCGGTCGCGCCATAGTCTCCCGTGTCTACCTCACCGGTATAACACCCGGTCACTGCAACTTTTACCACGACGGCCCGGTCATTTCTTTCGGCCGCGTCAAAATCCACGGCCCGTTGGCGGTAACCGCCACCGTATGCTCAAAATGCGCCGAGGGACTGCCATCCGCCGTTTCCGCCACCCACTCGTCCCGCATGCGAACTTCCGGACTGCCGGCATTCACCATCGGCTCGACGGCGATGACCATGCCCTCTATCAGCCGCGCGCCGCGTCCAGCATCACCGTAGTTCGGCAGGTTGGGCTCGTCGTGCATCCTCGTGCCGATGCCGTGCCCAACGAACTCCCGCACCACCGAAAAACCGTTCTGCTCCACCCAACTCTGCACCGCGTGGCCGACATCCCCGAGCCGGTTGCCCGGCCGCATCTTGTCGATCGCGCGATCCAGCGATTCGCGGGTTACATCCAGCAGCTTCTGCACTTCCGGCCGAATCTTCCCCACCGGAACAGTCACCGCAGAATCCCCGTAGTAGCCGTCCACTTCCATCCCGAAATCAATCGAGACGATATCGCCCTCGCGCAGCTTCCGCTTCGGCGACGGAATCCCGTGAACGATCTCGCTGTTCACCGACGTGCACAACACGCAGGGATAACCGCGGTATCCCTTGAACGCCGCCTTGCCCGGCCTCCCGGCGATTTTTTCCTCGGCAAGCTTCTCGAGGTCCATCGTCGAAATTCCCGGTTTTACCGCGCTTCGCAGCGCGGCCAAGACCTCATGCACTAAAAGCCCGGCGCGGTGCATCTTTTCCAGTTCTTCCGCGCTCCGGAGGTGAATCGCCATCAATCCTTTTCCGGGGTCTTTTCCAGACCCAATACTCTGGCCTATCCGGCGAGCCCAACTCTGCAAGCTTTATCGCGCCCCGCGAACACTCTTTACGCTTTGCAGCACCTGTTGGCCGACTTCTTCCACACTCTTTGCCGCATCGATCACGTGCAGCAAACCCAGTCGCCCGTAATAAGCCACCAGCGGTGCCGTCTGCTTCTCATACGCCTGCAAACGAGGCCCGATAACTTCTTCGCGATCGTCCGGCCGCTGCACCAGTTCGCCGCCGTCGGCGTCGCAAATTCCCGGATCCTTGGGCGGGCGCTCGTAAATATTGTAAATCTCGCCGCCCACTTTGCACGTCCGCCGCCCGGTCAGCCTTCGCATCAGAATCGAAGGATCGATGGCCAGGTGAATCACGAATGGCCGCTTGTAACCGTGCTGCTTCAACGACTCACCCAGGTATTTCGCCTGAGCCACGGTTCGCGGAAACCCGTCAAACACAAAACCGTACGAACAGTCCGGCCGCTCGATGCGCTCCCTGATCATCTGCAGCACCAAGGAATCTGGAACGAGTTCGCCGCGCTCCATGATCGGCTTGGCCTTCACGCCAAGCGGTGTGCCTTTGCTGACATGCTCGCGGAGCATGTCACCGGTCGAAAGATGCGGTACACCATACTTCCTGGCCAACTCAATTGCTTGCGTGCCTTTCCCCGCGCCCGGAGGCCCGAGAAAAATCACTGCGCGGTCCAGCTTATCGGGGTGCCGTGTATCCGGAGCCAACCCGCTTTTCTCCATTTACCGCCGGCCGCGCAACCGGCCTTTCCGCGCAAACCCTTCGTAATTCCGCATGACCAACTGTGCTTCGAGCTGCTGCACGGTATCCATGGCCACGCCAACCACGATCAAAAGAGATGTCCCACCAAAATAAAAATTGACCTGCAAGCCTTTGAGAAACCAGACCGGAAAGTGCCGGTCAAACCACGACCCGATCCCCCAGCCCAGATGATCGAGGTGAATACCCGCGATCATCCATTCCGGAAGCAAGCAAACGAGCGCCAGATACACGGCGCCGATGAACGTCAGCCGCTTCAGAATCTTGCTGACATGCTCGGAAGTGGTGCGGCCCGGCCGGATGCCGGGAATGAACCCGCCATTTTTCCGCATGTTGTCCGCGAGCTCCGTCGGATTGAAGACGATGCCGACATAGAAGAACGCGAACACTAGAATCAACGTCACGTAAATCAAGGTGTACAGCGGCTCGCCCCACTTGAGCGCCGCGGCAATATTCGCCACAAAGGGCCAGCGCGTTCCAAAAATCAGCGCCGCGGTGGCCGGAAATGCCAATAGCGAGCTTGCGAAGATCGGCGGAATGACGCCGCCGGAGTTCACACGCAGCGGCAGGTAGGACGATTGCCCGCCCATGACGCGGCGCCCGACGACCCGCTTGGCGTATTGCACGGGAATGCGCCGCTGCCCGCCTTCCACGAATACGATGAATGCTACCACCGCGATCATCAGCGCGATCAAAAGGATCAACGCAAGCGGCGTAAACGGCCCCCAAGCCTGCGTCTTTGCCTTCTCATACAGGTCCACGACCGCGCGCGGTAGCCCCACCACAATGCCGACGAAGATGATCAGTGACATCCCGTTGCCGATGCCGCGTTCGCTGATCTGTTCGCCCAGCCACATGATGAACGCCGAACCCGTCGTCAGCGTCAGGATGGTCATCGTCGTAAATCCCCATCCCGGGTGATAGACCATGGACTGGCCGTTGGGGCCGGAAGCGGATTGCAGCGTCTGTGCAATCGTGAACGACTGAATGATGCTCAAAACGATGGTCAGGTAGCGCGTGTATTGCGTAATCTTGCGCCGGCCGAGTTCGCCTTCTTTTTGCAGACGCTCGAGGTACGGAAAAACCACCGTCATCAACTGCAGGATAATCGATGACGTGATGTACGGCATGATGCCGAGCGCAAAAATCGTCAGGCGGCGGAAGTTGCCGCCGCTGAAGAGGTCGAAAATGCCCAGTACCGATCCCGCGGACTGCTGGAAGAGCTGCTCCAGCACGGCGTTATTGATGCCTGGAGTGAAAATATGCGCACCGATGCGATAGACCCCCAAAAGGGCCAGCGTGAACAACACACGGTTCCGCAAGTCTTCGATGCGGAACATGTTCTTCACTGCTTCGATGAATCGGTTCATACCTGTTTCCCGCTTAAGCTACAACTTCGAACGTACCACCCGCCTTGGTAATCTTTTCCTTCGCCGACGCGCTGAACGCTTGCGCGTGAATCGCCAGCTTGGTCGTCAGTTCGCCATCGCCGAGGATCTTGATCGGGTCAGTGGCGCGGCGCACAAATCCATGCGCGCGGAGCAACTCGGGAGTCACCGTCTCGCCGGCCGGAAAAACGTTCAATTCCGCCAAGTTCACGACCGAGTACGACACGCCAAACGGGTTATGAAAGCCACGCTTCGGCATGCGCCGGTGCAGCGGCATCTGTCCGCCTTCAAACCCACGGCGGCGCGAATAACCGCGACGCGACTTCTGACCCTTGTTGCCGGAACCCGCGGTTTTGCCAAGCTTGGAACCCATGCCGCGGCCGACGCGCACTTTGCGCTGGCGCGAGCCCGTCGGCGGCTGCAAATTTGATAGCGTGAAGGAGCGGCGCGCCTTCGCCGCCGGCTTCGCCGGCTTGTGCTGACCACGTTTGCGGACCCCTCTCGGGCCGCTTGAGCTTTTCTTCGCCATTGCTCTACTCCACCACTTCCACGAGGTGACGCACCTTGTGGATCATGCCGCGTGTTTCCGGCGTGTCCTGGCGCTCGACCACCTGATGCATTCTCCGCAAGCCGAGACCGCGAATGGTTTGTCGCATATCATCGGTGCAGCTGATAAAGCTGACCACCCACTTGATCTTCACCTTCCCGCCGGACTTCTTGCCATCGTGCTCGGTCCGGTTGTAGGGCTTGACGGGAGTCTTCTTTGTGTGCGCGGCCTTTTTCCCTGGCATTAGTCGCCCTCACTCGCCGCGGCCTTTTCCTTGGGCGGCTTGCCGCTGATTTCTTCCACCGTCTTCGAGCGCGTTTCCGCCACATGCGCGATATCTTTCAAGCCAAGAAGCGCCGCGAAAGTGGCCTTGACCACGTTATGGGGATTCGATGTGCCAATCGACTTCGTCAGCACGTTCGTGATTCCCGCCACTTGCATTACTTTGCGCACCGGGCCGCCGGCAATGACGCCGGTGCCTTCCGAAGCGGGTTTGAGCAGCACTTGTGCCGAGCCGTAACGTCCCAATACCTGGTGCGGAATCGTCGACCCTTTCATGTTCAGCTTGATCAAGTTCTTCTTGGCCTGCTCGATCCCCTTCTTGATGGCCATAGGCACTTCGCGCGCCTTGCCCATGCCAAATCCCGCATGGCCGCGGCTGTCGCCAACGACTACCAGCGCAGAGAAACTGAGGTTCTTGCCGCCTTTCACGACTTTGGTGACGCGGTTGATGGCAATCACGTCATCCTTCAGCTCCGAAGGATTGACTTCGAGGAGCCGGCGTACCGCTAGACTGTCTCGCAGAATTTGCTTCGACATAGGCTTAGAACTGTAACCCCGCTTCCCGCGCCGCATCAGCGAGCGCCTTGACGCGGCCGTGATACTTGTATCCGCCGCGGTCGAACACTACTTTACTTACTCCAGCTGCTTTGGCGCGTTCGGCAACGGTCTTGCCGATCACTTTTGCCGCCGCGATGTTGCCACCACCCTTCAAATTCTTTTTCGATTCGCCGTCAATCGAACTGGCGGAAACCAGCGTCTTGCCCGAACGGTCGTCAATCACTTGCGCGTAGATGTGTCCCAGCGAACGGTACACGCAGAGACGCGGGCGCTCCGGCGTGCCCTCGACCCTGGTGCGCACGCGCGCGTGAACACGCTGGCGGTGCAAATCCCGCGATAGTTTGCGAACTCTTGCCGATGCCACAGTCGTTTCTCCTAATCAACAATTCTTGCCAAAACCTATTGACGCGCGGGGCTGGCCCCGCCTGCATCGAAAATTACGCCGCTCCGGCCTTTGCTCCCGCCTTGCCGGCCTTCTTCTTCAATCGTTCGCCGGTGATGCGCACGCCCTTCTGCTTGTATGGATCGGGCGGACGCAATGAACGCATGTCCGCGGCAACTTGGCCGACCTGGCCTTTGTCCGCGCCGCTCACGACGAGGTGCGTCTGCTTTTCGACGGCCACCTGAATGCCTTCCGGAATCGGAAAGTTAATCGGGTGCGACTTGCCCAGCGCGAAGGAAACCGTCTTGCCCTTCAGCTCCGCGCGATAGCCGACGCCCACGATGTCGAGCTCCTTCTTGAAGCCCGAGGTCACGCCATGCACGGCGTTGGCGACCAGCGCGCGAGCGAGGCCGTGAAGTGCGCGGTGCTCTTCCGTCGCGCGCTTGGCGGTCAACACGCCGTCTTTCTGCTCAAACGTGATGCCGTGTGGGATCGCGAAGGAAAGCTTGCCCTTCGGCCCTTGCACGTCGATCTTGTCCGCCTGCATGGCGATCTTTACGCCCGCTGGCACTGGAATTGGCTTGTGTCCGATACGTGACATCTTCTCTATTTTCCTTGACTAGAAATACTTGCTACCAGACTTCGCAAAGGAGTTCGCCGCCCAGCTTGGCCTTACGTGCCGCGCGGCCGCTCATTAGCCCCTTCGGCGTCGTCATAATGCTGATGCCCAACCCGCCCACGACGGGACGAATTTCCGTCGAGCCCAGGTACGCGCGCGCTCCCGGTCGCGAAATGCGCTTTAACCCGGTGATCACGCTGCGGCGGTCCGGCGTGTACTTCAGGAAAACGCGCAGCATCTTGCGTGTCTTGTTCTCGTCCACAAGTTTGTAGGTCGAGATGTAGCCTTCTTCCTTGAGGATGCGCGCGATCTCCGTCTTCAGTTTCGAGACTGGCACATCAACGCGCTGGTGCTTGGCGGCCGCCGCGTTGCGGAGGCGCGTCAGAAAATCGGCTATTGGGTCCGTCTGCATAGTTCTCCTACCAGCTGGCTTTCACGACGCCGGGGATTTCTCCCTTCAGCGCCATACCGCGGAAACAAATTCTGCACATCTGGAACTTGCGGATATAACCGCGCGCGCGGCCGCAGCAGCGGCAGCGGTTGCGTATCCGCACCTTGAATTTCGGTTTTTTGAGCGACTTGGCGATTTTTGCTGTGCGTGCCATTTATTGTGCTGCTCCCTTTTCGCGAAACGGAAACCCCAGCCCCTTGAGCAGTTCGCGGCCTTGCTCATCGTTCCTAGCGCTGGTGGTCATGGTGATGTTCATGCCCTTGATCTTGTCTACGCGGGTGTAATCGATTTCCGGAAATACCAGCTGATCCTTCAATCCCAGGGTGTAGTTTCCGCGGCCATCGAACGAATTTTGCGGCAGCCCGCGGAAGTCGCGTACGCGGGGGAGCACCACGTTGCACAAGCGGTCGAGAAATTCGTACATCTGGTCGCCGCGCAAAGTCACGGCGCAGCCGATAGGCATGCCCTTGCGGATTTTGAAGTTCGCAATGGACTTCTTCGCCCGCGTGATCACCGCTTTCTGCCCGGTGATTTGGCCAAGCTCCACTGCCGCGGTGTCCAGCAGCTTGGCGTTCTGGCTGGCTTCGCCGAGGCCGATGTTGACCGTGATTTTCTTCAGCTTCGGCACAGCCATCATGTTCTTCCAGCCAAAGCGCTTCATCAGCGCCGGCACCGTCTCCGACCGATATTTTTCCTGCAATCGGCTCTTCATCGCCTCTTCTACCTTGTCCTTTACTTGCCCAACGCCGTGTTGCAATGCCGGCAACTGCGTACTTTCGTGCCGTCCGGCAAAATCGTGTGTCCAATCCGCGTGTGCTTGCCGCAGCTTCCGCAAACCACCAGCACGTTCGAAACGTTGATTCCCGCTTCTTTCTCGACGATCCCGCCCTTAATGTTCTTCGAAGGGTTGGGACGCGTATGCCTCTTGATGATCCCCACGTGCTCGACCACCACGGTGTTGTTCTTCGCGTTGATCGAAAGCACTCGCCCGCTCTTACCCGCGTCTTTCCCCGTAATCACCTTGACGTTATCGCCCTTGCGAATCTGAATGGTGTGACGTTCCGCTCTTTCGTGTCTCAGTGTCATGACCTACCAAACCTCCGGAGCCAGCGAAACAATTTTCGTGAATTTCTTCTCGCGCAGCTCGCGCGCCACCGGGCCGAACACGCGCGTCCCAACGGGCTCGCCCGCATCGTTGATCAAAACCGCGGCGTTGTCGTCAAACCGGATGTACGTGCCATCCTTGCGCCGCCGCTCTTTCCGCATCCGCACTACCACCGCTTTCACTACGCTTCCTTTTTTCACCTGGCTTTCCGGTGTCGCTTCCTTTACGGCGGCGGTAATCACGTCGCCGAGGCCGGCTTTCAATCCCGCATCACCGCCCACCGGCATGATGCAGGTCAGCTTGCGCGCGCCGGAATTGTCGGCTACCGTCAGCCAGGTTCGCATCTGAATCATTGGTCTGTTCCCCTGTCTCTCTTACTCGGCCGACGCGTTCCGCGTCAGCACTTCTTTCAACCGCCAGCGCTTCAACTTCGAAAGCGGCCGTGAAGCCACAATACGCACTGTGTCGCCGGGTTTGGCTTGGCGATTTTCGTCGTGCGCGTAAAACTTTTTCGAGATGCGCACCACCCGGCGGTACTTGGGGTGCTGCACCAGCCGCTGCACCTCAACCACGATTGTTTTTTGCATCTTCGCGCTGGTCACTTTGCCGGTGAGAATAGTTCTTTCACCGCGCTCGGCAACCGGGGCGCTCTGTGTTTCGGTTGTCATTACGCCTTACCTGCTTTCAGTTCGTGCACGCGAACCAGTGTCTTCACCCGCGCCAGATCCTTTTTCGCTTCACGAAGCCGCTTCAGCGCTTCCGCTTGTCCCGTCGAAAGCTGGAAGCGCAACCGGAAAATCGTCTCCGTCAAATCCTTTTGTTGCGCCAGCAGTTCGTCCACGCCCGCTTCGCGGATCTTTTCAATACGCCGCGGCATCGTTAAAACCCTCCTGCGCGGGATACGAATTTCGTGGGAATCGGCAGCTTGTGCGCCGCCAGCCCCATGGCTTCCTTAGCCGTCGCTTCGTCCACTCCTGCCATTTCAAACATGATGCGTCCCGGCTTCACCACCGCTACCCACTTTTCCGGCGCGCCTTTGCCCTTGCCCATGCGCGTTTCCGCTGGCTTCTTGGTGAACGGCTTGTCCGGAAAAATCCGGATCCACAATTTTCCGCCGCGCTTGATGAACCGCGTGATCGCCACGCGCGACGCTTCAATCTGCCGGTCGGTGATCCAGGCATTTTCCATGGCCTTCAATCCGTACTCGCCGAACGCCAAATCTCCGCCGCGCCAGGCTTTGCCGTTGCGGCGCCCGCGCATCTGCTTTCGGTACTTCACTTTCTTCGGCATCAACATCGCTGTGTTCTCGCTTCCCTAAACTCGTTAACCGCTTTTTGTTTACGCCACTGCGGCGGTTTCGCGTTCCTTCTGAATCTTTGAAGCCTTCTTCGGAACGTTTTCACCCTGATAGACCCAGCACTTCACGCCAATCACTCCGTAAGTGGTGTTGGCTTCCGCGGTGCCGAAATCAATGTCCGCGCGCAGCGTCTGCAACGGCAGCCGCCCCTGCAGGTACCACTCCTTGCGCGCGATTTCCGCGCCGTTCAACCGCCCTGCTACACGCACCTTAATGCCCTTGCAGCCGAAGCGCAGCGCCGAATCCACCGCTTTGCGCATCGCGCGCCGGAACGCCACGCGCTTTTCGAGCTGCAACGCAATCGATTCCGCCACCAAGGTCGCATCCAGTTCCGGCCGATGCACTTCCTGGATGTCGATGTGCACTTCGCGCTTGGTGCGCTTTTGCACATCCTGCTTGAGCTTGTCGATTTCCGCGCCCTTGCGCCCGATGATGATGCCCGGCCGCGCCGTGTAAATGCGTACTACCAGCTTGTTCGCCGCGCGCTCGATGTCAATCGAGCTGATGCCCGCGCTCTTCAGTTTTTCTTTCAACTCCTTGCGGAGCTTGACGTCTTCGTGAAGAAGATCGGCATATTCCTTGTCGGCATACCACCGCGACTTAAACGGCTTGTTGTAGCCCAGCCGGAATCCGTACGGGTGCGTCTTCTGTCCCACTCTAGGTCTCCTTACTTCTTGCGCGGCCGTAAAACGGCCGGTTACTTCTTGCCTTTTTTCGAGGGCCCTTGTTTCCCGGTCAACGCCTTTCGAACCCGGCGCGCGGTACCGCGCACGCCCTTTTGCGCTTCAGCTTCTGCCACGTTGGCTGCCACGCGTTCCGCAGCGGCTATGTGATGCTCGGCCACGCCTACCCACAGGTGCGCGGTGCGCTTTTGGTAGCGAAACGCCCGGCCCATCGGCGCGGGACGCAGCCGCTTCCAGCGCGGCCCTTCATTCACAAAACACTGCGCCACGAACAGTGTGTCCACATCCAGCGGCGCACCGGAGTCTTCTGCCTTGCGTTCCGCATTGGCGATGGCGCTGCGCAACACTTTTTCGATGTGCTTGGCCGCGCGCTTCGGCGTGTATTTCAGCGTCTGCAAAGCGTCTTGAGCCTTCTGCCCGCGAATCAGATCCATCACCAGCCGCGCTTTTTGCGGCGACATCCGCACGTGCCGCGCCAGCGCGTGCGCTTCAATAGATGCATTCTGTGGTGTCTGCACTTCAGCCATAGATTATGCCTTCGGCGCCGCGGGTGCTGCCGCTGGTGCTGCGCCGCCTCCTGCTGGTGCCGGGCCGGCAGCCTTCTCGAGCGCGGCTTTTACACCGTGGCCCTTGAATGAACGCGTCGGCGCGAACTCGCCCAGCTTGTGTCCGATCATCTGCTCGGTCACGTACACGGGAATGAATTTCTTCCCGTTGTGCACGGCGATGGTGTGCCCGATCATGTCCGGCACGATGGTCGAACGCCGCGACCACGTCTTGATCACTTTCTTTTCGTTACGCGTGTTCAGTCCTTCTACCTTGATGCGCAAGTGGCCGTCAACAAACGGCCCTTTTTTCAGTGAGCGTGCCATCGATTCCCTATTCCTCCACTCGCCGCAAGCGGCCCCATTGCGCGCGCCGCATTTTTTTGAATCCTCGGACCGGTCCGGGAACGCGGTGTGACTTTGGGCAGAACGGGCAGACAAACCGCGTGCCCTGCGCATTCGCAATCCGTTCGACGATGACCGCCCAGCCCGGCTTGCACAGCTTGTAAAGCACTGGCTCCGGCGGAGCCACTGGCACCTTGACTAGCGGACGTACCGGTTTGGCGTTCTTCGCGCTAACCCGCTTGGCCGCGCGCTTGTTAGTGCGCTTCACCAGTCGGCTGCGCCGTGCTGCTGTTCGTGTTGTGCGTGTTGCTCGCATCGTTTTTGCTCTCCCGGGCTGGTCTTTCCTAACCGCCTGGTTTCTCGCCTCAGTAAACTCTGGTCCTTACTTCCTGCGCTCGACAATGTGCTTGTCGGTGCGCTTGTTGTGCCGGGTCTTCTTCCCCAACGTCGGGAAAGCCCAAGGCGTCTGCGGATGATTGCCCTTGACTTTGCCTTCGCCGCCGCCGTGCGGATGATCCACAGGATTCATGGCCACGCCGCGAACGGTGGGCTTTTTCCCGTGCCACCGCGTGCGTCCGGCCTTTCCGTAAGTTTCATTCTCATGATCGAGGTTGCCGACCTGGCCAACCGTCGCCATGCACTCCACGGAAAACTTGCGCACTTCGCCGGAAGGCAGCTTCACGAGCGCGAGGTCACCTTCCTTGCTCAACAACTGTGCCGAGCCGCCCGCGGAACGCACCACTTGTCCGCCGCGCCCGGGATACAGTTCCAGGTTGTGCACCCTCGTGCCGGGAGGAATGTGCTTGCACTGCAGCGCATTGCCCGGAAGAATGTCCGAGCCCTCGCCGGTCGATACCGTCGCGCCCACTTCCAATCCCACGGGATGCAGGATGTAGCGCTTCTCGCCGTCGGCGTAATGCAGCAGCGCCAGATTCGCGCTGCGGTTCGGGTCGTACTCGATGGCCGCCACTTTCGCGGGCACGCCGAGTTTCTCGCGCCGGAAGTCCACTTTGCGGTAAGCCTTCTTGTGGCCGCCGCCGCGGTGCCAGATCACGATTTCGCCGTGATTGTTGCGCCCGCCTGAGCGTTTCTTCGATTCCACCAGCGCCTTTTCCGGCTCTTGCTTGGTGATGTGGCTTTTGTCCACGACGGTGATGAACCGCCGCGACGCCGTGTATGGATTAAAGCTCTTCAGTCCCATCGCTGCCTCTTACCTTCTTAATGCTGTTTCTCATTACAAATGTCCCGGTCTTACAGGTTCTCCGCGTACTCGATCATTTTTTCGTCTTTGGCGAGCTTCACGTACGCCTTCTTCCAATCACG
>WNFQ01003090.1_pt1 | contig 16992 bp, 15 predicted proteins | sample 5400171 | NCBI WGS metagenome assembly WNFQ01 (sample SAMN13153356, study PRJNA577476) | soil metagenome | isolation source: 20 cm soil under Madrone tree | place: USA:California | collected 2016-06-14 | reverse complement strand
TCGCCCGGCGCCGCCAGGTCGGCCAGAACCACCTTGGCGCCTTCGGCCAGATAACGTTCGGCGATCGCGAGCCCGATGCCGCGCAACCCGCCGGATACGAATGCCACCCGATCCTGTAATCGTTTCATCAAACCCCCATCATCCCCGCCGTGGTCGCGCCGTCGATGCCGTATTCCGAGCCGGAAATGAATGAAGCTTCATCCGAAGCAAGAAATGCGACCAAGGCGGCGACTTCTTCAACCTGCGCCATGCGCTTGAGCGGAGCCATGCCCTCGAATTGGGCTCGCGCAACTTTGGGATCCGGTGCCCGGTCGATGACGCCCCGGATCATGTCGGTTTCCACCACGCCGGGATGGATCGAATTGCAGCGAATCTTCGTGCCCTGATTGGCGCAGTGAATGGCCACCGACTTGCTGAGGGCGATCAAGGCGCCCTTGGTGGTCGAGTAGGCGATGAAATTGCCCATGGGACGGTAGGCGCTCATCGACGAATTGATGATGATCGAGCCCGTCGCTCCGCCGGGATTCTTGCGCATGGTGCGCACCGCGGCTTGCGCCGTCAGCATCACCCCGGTCAGATTCACGGCGAGAATCGCATTCCAGCCGTCGATGGTGATCGACTCGACGCTGCCGTCCCCCGCTTCGATGCCGGCATTGGCAAACGCCACGTCGAGCCGGCCAAAACGGCTCAGGATCAGATCGCTGAAGGCGGGCCAGGCCGCGGCATCCTCCACCCGTTGCGCATGGAAATGGGCGCCGGTCTCGGCGCTGATCCGATCGGCCGCCTGTCGATTTGAACCGGTAAAAACGACACGCGCCCCATCGGCCGCCAGCCGCCGGACCGCGCCGGCGCCGATTCCCGAAGTTCCGCCGGTAACGAGGGCGACTTTACCTTCCAGGCGTTTGGACATAGAGGTTCCCGGGTTTGATTGGATTTCGCTGTGACGCAAGGATGACTCATTTTTCGGACCGCGGAATCTATGGTTTCGACTAGGTGACGGCCGACGGCGGTCACGCGATACTACGCTGCATCGCGCAAGTCCCTAAGACCCAAGGTTATTACCCCCTATGTCAAACACCGAGCGCCAATCCCCCCCAAGCGGCGGCCTCAAACGGTCTGCCGGAATCAGCTGGCCGGAATTGATGAAAGCCGATGCCCGGCCCGTTCCCGACTTCCTGGCGAAGGAAAGCTACACCTACCGTGGCTCCGAGCCGCTGCCGGCGAGCCGCTACACCAGCGCAGAATTCGCCCAGCGGGAACGCGAGAAAATGTGGCCCAACGTCTGGCAGTTTGCCGCGCGGGAAGAGGATCTGCCCGCCGCCGGCGACTACATCGTCTACGAAAACGCCGGACGCTCCTACATCGTGACCCGGCAAGATGACGGCTCGGTGCGGGCCTTTCACAACGTCTGCCTGCACCGCGGCCGCAAGCTCCGCACCCAGGACGGCACGGCCGATCAGTTTCGGTGTCCGTTTCACGGATTCACCTGGAACAAGAACGGCACCTTGAAGCAAATCCCGTGCCGGTGGGATTTCTCCCACCTGAACGAAGACAAGTTGCACCTGCCCGAAGCCACAGTCAGCCGTTGGGCGGGCTATATTTTCTTGCGCGAGAATCCGAGCGGGCCGAGTCTGGCCGAGTATCTCGCCCCCTTGCCGGAACACTTCAAGCGCTGGCGCCACGAAGAATGCACCACAGCGATCTGGGTGGCCAAGGTCGTTCCCGCGAATTGGAAGGTGACCATGGAGGCCTTCATGGAGGCCTGGCACACCGTCGTGACTCACCCGCAACTGCTGCCGTTCACGGGTGATGAAAACAGCGCCTATTGGACCTGGGGCGACAACGTCAACGTCAACTTGGTGCCGTTCGGCATCATGTCCCCGCACGTCGATCCGAGCGGCAAGCCGCAGCAATGGATCGTCGATGAATTCATCAAATTCAACGGGCGCTCCGTGGAAAACTATGACGCAGGTTCGGATGCGTATTCCGTCAATGTGCCTGAAGGCATGACCGCACGGCGAGCGCTCGGACAGGCGATGCGCGAGAGCTACACCAAGACGTTCGGCCACGATCACAGTCAGGCGACCGATGCGGAACTCTTGGACGCACTCGTGTACAACGTGTTTCCCAACTTTGCGCCCTGGGGCGGCTACATGCCCAACATCGTGTATCGCTGGCGCCCTTGGCGCGATACCGATCATTGCCTGATGGAGGTGAGAATTCTGACGCGCGTGCCGCCGGGCCAGGCGATACCTCACGGTGTCCCCAACTCGGCGTGCTGGGCGCCGTATTCGAACAGGACATGCAAAATCTGCCCTACGTGCAGGAAGGATTGAAAGCATCGAAGAACGGCGAGGTGAATCTCGGCGATTATCAAGAAATCCGCATTCGCCAGTTCCACCAGACTCTCGACAAATATTTGAAGGCGTGAGCAAAAATGATCTTCGTCGCCGGCACCATGACCTTAAATCCGAGCGTCCTCGTGGATTTTCAGCGCGACGTCGCGGCCATGCTCCCCCAAGTAAAGACAGAAAAGGGATGTCATCACTATTCGCTGCTGGTTGAGGATGCCTCGAGCGGGCTCGTGAACGTCCTCGAGCAATGGGACGACGATGCGGCGCTGACGACGCACCTGGCGCAGCCGTGGATCGCCGCGTTCTTCAATCGCTACAGCGGCCACATGCGATCGCACACGCTGAAAATCTACGAGATCGCGGGCGCGCGATCGTTGCCGGGGATGTAGGACGCGTTTCGGCGATTACCGGTTGTATCGAAAGGTCGCGCCGAATTCACAACTATCAGCTCTGTTTCGCGTCGCCCCTAGAACTTGTATCCGATTCGTACGCCGTATACCCGCGGCTCGCGAGCCGTCGCGAACGACCAGAGTCCCGCAACGGTAAAGGCGGATGCAGTGCCTCGGTTGTCGGTGAGGTTGCGTCCGAAGACGGCGACGGTCGTTTCACCGTGCTCTCCAGGGATCGCCAACCCAATGCTGGCATCGAGCAGATTCTGCACGTTGGTCCGAACGCGCGCGTCGTTCGACGTGAGCACGGTGGTTCCATCGTTCAGCGGCACGGGAATGCTGTCGTCGCGCGCGATTTGCTGATCGTAGGGCGCGATGTAGCGATAGCCGAGGGTGGTCGTGTATTTGCCGTAAGGCACTTCGATTTGGTAGTCGGCGGACAGCGCACCGGTCACCTTCGGCGCATAGATCGGATCCACATTGGAATAGTCGAACAGGTGCAAGCCGCTGGTGCCGGCGGCCGGATTCGTCCAGGCCTCGGCGTTGGTGAAACCCGAGAAATGGGCATTCAGGTAACCCATCGAAGCGCGTAGCGTCAGCGCATCGATCGGCTTGGCGGTCAAATCCAACTCCACGCCCTTGATTTTTGCGTTCGCGGCATTCTTTTCGATGGTGATATTGCCGGTCGAACCACCGGACTCCGTGATGGTCTCTTGGATGTCCTTGTAATTCGTGTAGAACACGGCGATGTTGGCCAGCAGGCGCCGGTCGAACCAAGCCGTCTTCGCACCCACCTCGTAGGACCAAACGGTCTCAGGATTGAAGGGCGTTACCGCGGATACCTGGGTTAGACCGCGGCCGTTGAAGCCGCCTGACCGATAACCTTCGGAAGCGCTCGCGTACAGCATGTGGTCTTGAGTCGGACGGTAGTCGAGCGACACTTTCGGAGTAAATTTGTTGAACGTCTTCGAATGATTGCCGAAATCCGTCAATGGGCCGAATAGCGCACCGAGAGGTACCCGCGTATCCAGTTGCTTCTTGTCGCCCGTCTCGCGGCCGCCAAAGTTCAGGCGCCACTGGTCGGCGAATTGCCAGTTGAAGTCGGCAAATATGGCTTCGCTGGTCGAGATGCCGGTGGTGACCTGCGAATTGTACAGGACGGTGGGATACACCGTACCCGGGAAGAGGCCGCCGCCTGTGTGTTGGCTCAACATGTAGTTGCTGTCGAAGAAATAGAGCCCGGCGACGTAGTCGAGTGACTTCACGATATTTCCGCTGGCCCGAATTTCCTCGGAGAGTTGATGGTAGACACCCCTGCGGTCGACGCCGTACAGCACAGGATCCGTCGAGCCCACGTTTTCGATCGAATGATCGGCCTCGCTGCGATAATTGGATAAAGACACGAGCTTGGTGAATCCAAGATCCCAATTCAGTTCCAGAGTCGCGGCCGGCGAACTGTATTTCGAGGAGTTCACGGGGCCAAAGACCGTATACAGGTCCGTCGTGGTGTTGCGATTGCACTGACTGGGCGACACGATTGCGCAGAACACCTCGCCGGTCTTCGAGATGTTGGAAACCGCATTGTCGTACGTGCTGGTCTGCTTCTCCAAAGTGAGCAAGGCGTTGAACGCATCGCTCGGAGTCAGCAGGAACGAGGCGCCAAAGTTCGTGTTGTCGCCGCCGCCGCCATTTTGGCCGGTATTGGCGTATTTCAAAAAGCCGTCCGTCGAAGTGTGGAACAGGAAGACCTTGGCGTCCAACAGACCCTTGATGAGCGGTGCGTTGAATACGCCGCGTCCGGTGATGGTGTTGTAGCTGCCGCCCTCCAATTCGAACTTGCCGGTGTACTCGTCCGCCGGGCGAGTCCGCTGCACGTTGATGACGCCGCCGATGGTGTTTCGCCCGAACAAAGTGCCCTGCGGTCCGCGCAGCACTTCGATCGACGCGATGTCGAAAAAGTCCAGCAGCTGACCGCTACTCGTGCCGATGAACGCGCCGTCGACCACCACCGCTACCGTCGGGTCGAAGGACTTCTCGATGTCGGCGAACGATAAGCCGCGCAGCGACATGTTCAACGCCTGACCGCCCGTGACTTGCTGTGTCATGAGCAAGTTGGGGACCATGCCTTGTATATCGGACATGATCGGCGTATCTTGAATGGTTTCTTTGCGGCGGCGAGCGCTGACGACAATTTCCTCGATCCCTTCATGAGCAATCGCCGCGGGCGACGTCTCAGTTTCTGTGTCCCCGGCCGCGTTGGGATCCGGATCCGCCTTCGCGCTTTGCGGCGCTAGGGCAAAAAATGACGCTGCGGCCACGAATAGCGACCCGATGAGCGTTCTGACTGGCAATTGCATACGCGACTCCCTCGATATACGTTCGAGATGCCCCCAACTGTCGGTCAATCGCCTTCGCGGCGTTTGAACAACAAGTGGGGATTTATTGTTCGGAGAGTCGGATAGTGCGGCTTTATTGGTGGTTCGCGAACTAGGACATTAGATAGGTCGGCGCCAAATCCTCGAATAATAGGCGCTTCTCCGAGGTTCCCATGACGGGTCAGGCTCTCGGCCGCGCTGGCCTTTGAGGCGGCGCAATTTCTCTGTGGCCGAGATAACCGAGGAAGTCCTGCTCGAGGCCCGCCGCGTTCACCCTGATCGGCGCTACCCCTGTTCCTGAAGCAAATGGCGACGTGATGTCCTATCACAAGTGATGGTTGCGACGGGCGGCTGCCTGCCCGAGGATCGATAACGATCGATCTATAACGCAAACGATTTTGAGGGAGGCAAGCAAGTATGGGTTGCAAACGTTCGTTAGCCTTGATGGGTGCGTTCGGCTGCATAGCCATGTGCGGCACAGCGTTCGCGGCAGACAGCGATCAAACTGAGACATTGGAGACCATCATCGTGACGGCTCAGAAGAAGGCCGAGAACTTACAGACCGTTCCGATCGCGATTACGGCTGTCACGGCGAAGTCGATCGAGGATTCACACACGGTCAATCTGGAAGCCTTGACCGGCGCGGTCCCCAACGTGCAGATCGGACATTTTTCGAACACGCCGACCTCGGCCACGTTCAGCATTCGTGGCATGAGCGTGGTCGATCCCGATCCGTATGCGGGCCAGACGGTCACGGTTGTCATGGACGGCGTGCCGTTGGTCTTCAACATAGTCTCCTTGCCGGATCTGTTCGACATCGACCGCATCGAGGTGCTAAAGGGCCCGCAGGGCACGCTGTTCGGCGCCAATACCATCGGCGGCGTCGTGAACATCGTGACCGCGCAACCGACGGGTGAGTTCGGCGGCAAGGCGGATGGCACGTTTGGCAATTACAACCGTTTCGACTCCGACGTCGCGTTCAATTTCCCGATCTCGAGCACGCTGGCCGGCAAGATGACGCTGATGCATCACAGTCAGAGTGGCTACGTCACAAACATCGTCAACGGCCATTCGATGGGCGACCAGAACGACACCGACGGCCGCCTCTACCTGAAGTGGACGCCGAACGATAATTTCAACGCGACCTTGATCACGGAATACGATCAGCTGCGCGATGGCAGCCCGGTCGTCGTGGCCGGCGATTTGCCGACTGACGTCGAGTACGTGCCGGCTGGCACGGTCTTCCCGAACTCCCTGCTGCCGATGTATCAGTCGCCCTGCATGCCTGCCGGCCAGCCCTGCCATGCACCGCGCACCTACTATTCGGCAAGTGACGGGGTACCCGACCAGGAGTACGTCGATATCTACAACACGACGTTGACCATGAACTGGGCGAGTCCGATCGGGGATGTCGTGTCGATAACCGGCTTCCGGCGCTTCACCGACAACAACTTCACCGATCAGGACGGCACGCCGAAGTTTCAGGATGCAACTAACAGGATCACGGACGGCCAACAGATCTCGGAGGAAGTCCGCGACAGCTTCAAGCCGACCGACAAGCTCCAGGTACAGGTCGGTGCGTTCGGAATCTACGATCATTACCATCACGAGCAGAATTTTCTAATTCAGTTCGCGGCGCCGGGATTGCAGCAGATCATACGGATGAACGAGCAGAACCGATCCGAATCGGTGTTCTTCCAGACCTATTACGACATTACCGACAAGTTGCAGTACCAATTCGGCGCTCGTGGTACCTCGGAAACGACCGAGATGAAGGTCAACGTCTTGTACTTCGCCCATCCCGATGGGATCGCTGCATTCTATAACGGTGTACCGGTCCCCGCGCTCTCTTTCCCATCCCATGGCGAGAAGACATGGAACAATGTCGGCGGCAAGACCGGGCTGGACTACAAGTGGAACAGCGACGTGATGAACTACATCTATTACGCGCGTGGCTTCAAGTCGGGCGGCTTCACGGGCCGGCTTGCGCTGCCGACCGACATCGGTCCGTATGACCCGGAGTACGTCGATACGATCGAACTCGGGCTGAAAGGCGATTGGCTCGATCACAAGCTGCGCACGAATGTCGCGGCCTTCTACAACGCGTATCATAACTTGCAATTGGCCGAGATTTATTTCGTGAAAAATGCGGCCGGCCAGACAATCAACGGCAACTCGGTCGTGAACGCCGCGCAAGCCAAGACTGAGGGCCTGGAGCTGGATATAACCGCGCTCCCGGTCGAGAACCTGAAGATCAACGCGTCGTTCGGGTATTTGCATGCGGTCTATACGAAGTTCCCGTACAAGGTAACTGCGACTCAGACCCTCGATCTCACCGGAGCACCCCTGGAGGATGCGCCAAAGGTCTCCGTGAGCGGCGGCATCTCGTACACAGTCCCGACCGGACCGGGCAAGACCACGCTCGGCATCCAAGATCGATACGTGGGCAGAACCTTTGAAAATACCATCATTGAAACCCCACGCTCACAAATTCAGCCGACGAACTTTGTCGACGGCACGCTCGACTATACGCCGGAGGACAAACGGTGGTCCGTCGGCATGTGGGTCCGGAATATCGCGGATAAACGCTACATTGCCAGCGTGTTTGACGCCGCGGGAACCTTGGGCCTCACGAACTATGCGCCGCCCCGCGAGTGGGGAGCGACAGTTCGCTATAACTGGTAAGCGGCGATGTTGTAAAAGGCCCGGGGCGCGAGCGCGTTCCCGGACCTTTTTTGCCGGCCGACTATTGCTTACGTCTCACAGCGACGATCCGCCGTCAACCACGAATTCTCCGCCGGTGGCGAACGCCGATTCATCGCTGGCAAGGTAGAGCGCAATCGCCGCGATTTCCTCCGGCATGCCGAGCCGGCCGATCGGATGGGTCGCGACCCACCCGTCGTACAGCGCTTTGGGATCATCCACCTGCGCCATGACCTTTTCGAGCATCGCCGTGCGGATCGCACCAGGGTGAATCGAATTGCAGCGAATGCCGTAACCGGAGCGCGCGTAATGCAGCGCGGCAGATTTCGTGAGGTGAGTGACTCCCGCTTTGGCGGCGTTATAACCAGCCAAATCGCTTTGCGCGCGAATGCCGCACATCGATGACATGTTGATGATCGAGCCGCAGCGGCCTTTCATCAATTCGATCGCGTGCTTGCAACCCAGAAAAACCCCCACGAGGTCGATCTCCAGCATCGTCCTGAATTGATCGACGGCGAGGGATTCGACCGAGCCCACCGTAGTGATACCCGCATTGTTGACGAGAATGTCCAGGCCGCCGAAGCCGGCTTTGACCGCACCCAGCGCCTCGATCCAGCTCGGCTCGCGCGTGACATCGAGCAATTGAAAGCCGGCCGCGCTTCCCAACTCCTGTGCCAAGGCCCGTCCCGCCGCCATATCGATATCGGCGACGACAACCGTCGCGCCTTCGGCGATGAAGCGGCGCGTGATCGCCTCGCCCAGCCCCGACGCCGCTCCGGTAACCAGCGCGATTTTTCCTGCCAAACGGCCTGTGACGTCTTTCACGGGATCAGGCGCCTTGCAAGCCCACGTCGACCCGCGCCCGCGCGCCTTGTCGCGACATCATCTTGCTTTACCGCGCTGCGGATCACGTAATTCTCGCCGCAGCACCTTGCCGGTGTGATTGCGCGGCAAGGCGCTCACCAACTCGATAGTTTTCGGCAGCTTGAACTTGGCGATGCGCTTTCCCGCCCACTCGATGATCTCCTGCGCGGAGGGCGCGGCTCCCGCAACAGGCACGATGAATGCTTTGACCGCCTCGCCCCACTTCGGGTCCGGCACACCGATGACTGCAACCTCGGCCACCCCGGGATGACCGTAAATGGCGTGTTCGACCTCGGCCGGATAAATATTCTCGCCGCCGGAAATGATCATGTCCTTGACGCGATCCTTGAGGAACAAGAAGCCGTCCTCGTCCAGGTAGCCCGCGTCGCCGCTGCGCAGCCATCCTTGTGAATCGATCGTCTCAGCGGTTTGCGCAGGCATTTCAAAGTACCCGGCCATATTGGCCTGCGCGCGGATCGCCACTTCGCCCGTCGCCCCTGGCGGCAGCGAATGTCCGTCGGCATCGATGATCTTGAGTTCGACGCCCGGCAGCGCTTTGCCCACCGACCGCAATCGTTCGCCCTTGGAGGGGTCGTGATCTTCCGGTGCAAGCGCCACGATGGTTCCGGACGTCTCGGTCATGCCGTACATCTGCACGAAACCGCAGCCGAAAACCTTCGAGCATTCCGCCAGCAGTTCGACCGCCAAAGGCGCTCCGCCGTAGTATAAATACCGCAAAAAACTGAAATCGGCGGTCCTCGCGAGCGGATGGCGTACGGCAATTTGCATCGCCGTCGGCACCATCATCACTTTGTTCACACGGTTGGCGAGCAATTGATCGAAGACGACATTCGGGTCGAACTCGCGCAAGATCACGCCGGTCGCGCCATGCTGCAGGGTCCAAAGGCCCCACCCAGTGCCGCTCACATGCGCCACGGGCATGGCAATCAGGCTGACATCCTCGGCCGACCAGCGGTACCAGTCCGGCAGAAGTTCGGGATTTTTGCGCAGGGCGAACAGGCTCTGATGCGTGAGCATGGCGCCTTTCGGCCGGCCGGTCGTGCCCGATGTGTAAAGCTGCAGCACGGTCTCGTCCCAATCGGCGAGCGGGTCAAGGGGTTCCTGAGACTGGCGGTCGCGCCAACCGAGAAATGTGTCGCGCGGGCCGCCGGTCACCAAGCGTTCGACGTGCGGCGCAACATTAATGGCGGTCGCTTCGAACTGTGGCTCCACGAGAATAAGCTTCGGGCGTGCGTTCTCGAGGATATACCCCACCTCGGGTTCGGCGAGCCGCCAGTTCACCGGCACCGTCACCGCGCGTGCCTTCGCGGCGCCGAGGAAATATTCGAAATACGCCAGCGTGTTCTTGCCAAGATAGGCTACCCGATCGCCCGGCTTCACACCGCGGGCGATCAGGCCATGCGCGATTTGCGCGGCGTGGCGGTCGATATCGGTGTAAGAACGCGAGTCGCCCTCGAATTTCAACGCGATCTTATCGCCATGCGCCGCGACTTGGCGGCGCAACAGCTGGTTGAGCGTGAGGGTTGTCATTGGATGATAGTCACATCCTTGGTTGCAGCTCGAAACGATTGACGCTTCCGGCAAGCATAACCTCCCCGGCCAATAGTGCGGATATCAACTAACTAGTAGTATTCGCAGGTTCAAGTTCGGGCGCCATTCGTTAGAAGATCAAGGCTGCAGCGGCCGCTGCCGCAGGGGAGCACCCATGAACGTCAATGCCGATCGCCCCGACAAAATCACCGAGCCTGCGCTGCGCAGAGACCCGATCACTGCGGAACGCTATACCTCTCCCGAGTATTTCCGCAACGAATGGCAGCGCATGTGGATGCGAACCTGGCAGATCGGCGGAATGTCCGCTCAGGCGCCGGACGCCGGCGATTATCTGGTCGCTGATCTTGGCCCCGAGTCGATTCTGATCATCCGGCAGGACAGCGGCGCGTTCAAGGCGTTTTACAATGCCTGCCCGCACCGCGGCACGAGAGTCCTGTCCGGGCCGGACGGACACGCGGATCGGATCACCTGCCCCTATCATGGCTGGCAGTTCAATCGTTCCGGCGCCGTCGTCGCCGTGCCGAACGCGGATGACTTCCGGCAAGGCGATCCGTGCAAGAAGTTGCATCTTACGGAGATCCGTTGCGAAGAGCTGTTCGGCTTGGTCTGGTTCAACATGGACGCGAAAGCGCCCACGCTCGCCGCCAGCTTGGGGCCCGCCGTAGTGAGCGAGATCGGCTCATACCGTATGGAGAAGATGGTCCGCGTGCTCAACATCACCGCCGAAGCCGAATGCAACTGGAAACTCATCACGGACAATTTCAACGAAGCGTATCACGTTCAGATTTTGCATCCGGAGCTGATCCCCTACATCGAAAACGACTCCAACACCTGCCAGTTCGATCTCTTGGATAACGGCCACAACCGCGGCTGGTTTCCGGCCTATCAGCCCTCCAAAATCTACGCTGATGATTCGATTGCGGAGCCTCTGATCAGCTTGATGGCGGAATGGGGTCTCGATGCGACCAAATATCAGGGCAAGCAGGGTTTTGCGCGCATCCGCTCCGACATCCAGAAGCAGAAACGCAAGCTCGGCGCCGGGCGCGGCTTCAAACACTACGAGCATCTTGCCGATTACCAGCTCAGCGACTATGTCATCTACAACCTGTTCCCGAATTCCGTGATCACCGTGGGACCGGATGGCGTGCAATTGCTGCGTCCCCGTCCCCATCCATCGGATCCCGGAAGGTGTTTCTTTGATCACTGGTGGATGGTGCCGGAGATCGAAGGCAGGAAATTCACACCCTCGCCCGCGGGCGGCCCGGATCTCCCGGTGACCGATGCTGCATTGGAATTCGTGAAATACGGAGAGAAATCATTGGGCCGCACGGCCGATCAGGATCTGAGCATCGGAGCGATCCAACAGCTGGGCTTGCACTCTGCAGGGTTCGGCAGCTTTTATCTGTGTCACCAGGAGCGGCGAGTTCAACATTTCCACGAGGTTCTGAATGACTACATGGCGACGCCTGGGTAGCCGTGTTCGAGCGCAGAGCAACGCCGCTCCCAAATACCGTGACGGATAGTAGGCTACCAGCCGTTATTCCTGCTGCACCAGCTCCGCATCGCCAGGTAGTGGAACCCAGGTTTGCGCGCTTTGCACCCAGTAATGCGTCGTAGGCTTCAAGTCGGAAACGTCATCCAAGGTTCCGGCTTTGACGAAAATGATAGCGAACGTTGCGGATGTATAGCAAATCGGCGGCCCTTTGGTCGCTGTCCATTCTGTTAGTTGACGTGGGGACAGCTGCGCATAACCTATGCTCATGTCAGCTCACGCCATCCGGCAGGTCGCTTACTTCGTCCCGGACGTCGCGGTCGCGGCGCGCGAGCATTCCCGGCAATTCGGCTCCGGTCCGTATTTCATTGCCGAGCATATCCCGCTTCGCACCGTGCTGCATCGCGGCCGTGAGGCTGCCCTGGACCATAGCTCCGCGTACGGGCAATGGGGCGAAGTCATGATCGAATTCGTACAACAGAACAATCCCGGTCCGTCCGCGTTTCACGACCTGTACCCCGAAGACTCCGGCCGCGGCGGATTTCATCACGTCGCGCTCATCGTCGACAGCCTGGCCGCGTCACGCCGCGAGTTTGCGAACGCCGGCTTCGTGGAGGCGCTTTACGCCGAGATGAACGACGGCTTCGCCTTCGTCATGGTCGATGCGGTCGCGCGGTACGGGCATATGATCGAACTTTACGAGGGCGTTGCCACGCTGACGGGTTTCTACGACATGGTAAAGAATGCCGCGCAAGGCTTCACAGGCGCAGATCCCATCCGGCGCATCAAATTCGATTGAACGCTCGATTCGTCTCTCATGACGCTCGCCCTCCGACCCCTCGCAGCCAAGCTCGAGTCGCCCGCGCGGTGACCACTGCGCGTTCGCACGCATCGGGATAAGCATCGCGCAGAGCCTTGGATCGCAGTTCGATGGCGAGGGGAATATCCGCGGGCAGAGCGCGCAGCATGGCATGCAGCGGCAATCGGCCTTCGCCGAGCTGCATGCGCAGATCGATGGCGTCGGTGATCACGGCCTTGGAATCCTTGGGGTCGGGCCGGTCGGCGGAGGCATCGCAAAATTGCGCATAGGGCAATAGCGCAGGAGGAACCGCTGCAATATCCGCCGCCGTCGCACCGGAACGGTCGACATGGATCGGATCGATCAACAGCGCGCGCAAGGGATGCGCGACGGCGTCGAGCACCGCACGTGCCATGCCGATGGTCTTGACCTCGGTGAACACCCCGAATTCGAGCGCCACCCGAATACCACCGCCTTCGGCGTGGACGCACAGCTCCGCGAGCCGCGCCGCGGTCGCGCTCGAGTCAGGATCGGAGCTGACGCACAAGACGTTTTTCGCACCGAGCTCCATGCCGATATCGATACAGCGTTTGTGCTCGCTCATGTCGCTTTGAGGCTTGATCCAGATGACTTCGACATCGAGCAATTGCAGCCCGCTGTCCGCCAAGGCCCGCTTCACGCCGCGCGTCAGTTGCGGGGTCCAGTCGGGCGGCTCGATCCACAAGCCCACGGCGTCGAAGCCGCCGGCGGCAGCCGCTTTGATCGTATCGAGCGGCCCGAACTCCGGCACGACGCCCGAGGCCAGCGAGATGGGATTCATGGGGGGATTCCTTTCAACGCCGCCAGCCGGCGGTTGGCGAAGGCCAGCGGATGATTCGGATCGCAGATCTCCAGGATCTCGAACACGTTGCCGTCGGGATCGCGGCCGTACGTGCCGGCCACCGGCAGACCCGATTTGATCACCGGGCAATGCAGGCGCACCCCTTTGGCCTCGAGGCGCGCACACTCGGCCACGGCATCGTCCACGGCCACGCAAATGTGCGTGAAGCCATGATCGATGACGGGGCGATCCGCATCCTGCGGCTTGGGTGTGGGCGAGGAGAATTCGAACAGCTCTAGAAAGCTGTTGCCGGTGCGCAGCATCACCACCCGGGCAGCGGTTCCTTTCACGGCCATCATCCGGTCGAATGCGTCCACCCCCGCGGCCCATTCGAATTCGAATACTTTCTCGAACCCGAAAATGTCACCATAAAAGGTGACCAATCGCTCGAGGTTGGGTGTTGAAATCGCCGAATGATGAAAGCCGATGATTGCCATACACTGACCTGATTGCGAGGCATGTGCATGCCCCCGACCAAAGATAGATACTCAAGAACGGCCATGCTCGGCAACTGCGACTTTGCGCAGTTGCAAAGCTCCAGTCGCCCCGCGACAGTGGATTTCAATGCGCACGCCGTGTCGGCGCAACAGCGCGAACGAGGCGAATGACGACATGAGCGAAGTCACTTTTCAGCGTGCGATCGCTGCCGCCGATCTGCCCGAAGGCCAGATGCGTGCCGTGCAGATCGGCGCGCGCAGCATCCTGCTTTGCCGCACCAGAGAGGGCTGGTACGCGCTCGACGATATTTGCACCCATGCCTACGCGAAAATGCACGAAGGACGGCTCCGCGGCAACCGCCTCATTTGCCCCTTGCATGGGGCATCGTACGATTGCCGCTCGGGTGCCGTGCTCGGTGCGCCGGCCATCCAGCCGCTGAAAACCTATCCGGTTCGCCACGTCGGAGATGACATCGAAGTTGGCCTGTAGGCGGGCCGGCGGTCAACCCGCGCTCGGCGCGGCATTCCTAGTGTGCTCGGCGCGGCATTCCTAATATTTGGTGTTGCGCGTAAAGCCCCCGTCCACCGTGAGATTGACCCCGGTGATCCACGATGCCCGGGCACTCGCAAGATAGGCGACCGCATCCGCCACCTCCTCAGGCCGGCCGAAACGCCCTGCGGGATGTCGGTCCCTGTTCGCGGCGAAATACTCCGGCATGGCTTTTTCCAGATAGTCCCATGAGCCGCCCTGCAAGTAGATCGGTCCGGGCGAGACGCTGTTGCAGCGGATTCCTTCGCGCATATATTCGAGCGCAAGCTGGTGTACGTAGTTGATGACGGCCGCCTTGATTGCCCCATAGCTGAAGCCGCCGCCCTTGAAGGTGTGGTTCTCGAACGCCGTGATGGTACCCAGCTGAACGAACGCGGAGGGTGCCGCGGCCTTGAGAAACGGATAGGCCGCGTCCCACATGGCGACGGCGGCTTTCAGATCCACGTGGTAGCTGATGTCCCAGCCCTTCGGCGAGCGCGGAATCCCGCCGAGCGCGCTGGAGCAAGACACGGCGATGTCGATGCCCCCCATCTGCGCCGCGGATTTCTTCACCCATGCCGTCACCGCATCGTAGTCGCCGCAATCGACGACCGACCCATACACTTCGCCGTGTGCCCGCAGCGCTTCGACGGCATCCTCGACTCCGTCGCCCAGCAGCGGATTGCTATGGACGTCGGGATCCGCGGCATTGGGGTCGCTGCGCCGCGCGCGCCGTCCACAGATACACACGGTCGCGCGTTCGTCCAAGAACCGCTCCGCGATTGCGCGCGCGACGCCGCGGCTGGCGGCGCTAACGATGACTTTTTTGCCGGTGAGTTCTAGATTCACGATGACCTCGCATACCTGAGTAGGTTGAAATCAAACCAGGCGACTCTTGAAAGGACGCAGGCCGGGCACCTCAGTCTTGATTCGCACCACACCGCCCTTGCCCGGATGCTCGGCGTTGCCGCCCGTCGCCACGTACAGATCCGTCAAGTCCGGACCGCCGAAGCACAAGCTCACGATATGAGGGAATGGCAGCGTCAAGGTTTGATCCAGTACGCCGTCCGGGCGATAGCGCAGAATTCGCGCAGTCCGCCAGCAGGCGACCCAGACTCCGCCTTCGCTATCGACCGCCAAGCCATCGCAATCGTCGATACGGGCGAACATGTCCGGGCGGCCGGGCATGCCATCCTGCCCGAGAGAGTAGGCCCAAACGCCCGCGGTCGATTCCGCGTGGTAGAGCATTCGGCCGTCCGGGCTGAAGCCCAGGCCATTGGAGACCGCCAAGCCGCCGCGCAGGATGCGCACCGCGCCGTCGCGAGACCGATAGAAGAGCTGACCACCGTCCGGCACTTCGTCCCGCTCGAACACGGCGGCGAAATCTACCGAGCCTCCGAACAAACCGCCGCTGCCGTCGGCCTCGATGTCGTTGATCGCGATGATGGGTACGCCGTCGAGCTCGGTCAACATGGGGGTCGCGGCACCGCTGCCCTGATCGATTCGGATGAGTCCGCCCTTGCCGCCGCAGATGATGGAACCGTCAACGTCGAGGACGGACCCGCCGATCCACAACCGGTCCGCCAACACGGTCTCTACGGCTGCGCCCGCTTTGCGGCGGTAGTAGCCTCCGCCGGTCAGGTCGCTGAAATAAACCGTGCCCTCCTCATCGACGCGGAGCGCCTCGGCGAATTGAAAGCCGTCCGCGACGACCACGAACTGCATCGGTACCTCAGATTGCTTGGATCGCACTGTTCTCGTTGCTTTCGATCAGCTCGAACACATTGCCGAAAAAATCCCGCCCATAGGTGGATTTGAAGCCGAGCCTGCGCCCGCCCTCCTCTTCGGGCCCGCCACTGTGTTTGGGGGGCGTGTGAAAAGTGATGCCCGCTCTCAGCATGCGCTGATAGACCGCATCGATATCCTCGACCTGCAGTCCGAAGTGCGTGTACCCAAACAGGTGGACCGGACGCTTCAAATCGGGAGCAGGAGCGCGCGGCGTCAGATATTCGAACACCTCGATATGGGTATTGCCGAGCCGCGCCATGAACTGCTTTCCCGAGCAGTCGGGCAATCCGACGATCTCGTTGATGAAAGCATTGCCTGCGCCCCATTCGGCCGCCGAGACTTCTTGTGCGCCGAGAAGTTCGATGTAGAATTCGCGCGCCCGATCGATGTCGGGCACGGACACCGCGAAGTGGTGGACACCTTGGATCTCTCTCATGGCCGATCCCCCACCCTAGTCGTTCAAATATTTGTCGAGCGTCTGGTGCACGTGCCGGATGCGTGATTCCTGATAGATCGACAATGTCTCTGCACCCTTCTCGCTCGCATACATCCCTTCACGCTGCCAGCGCATGATATTCGTATCCTGGTCGAGAACGTGGGCGAGGAAAGGGTCCATGTCCTTCGCCACACTGTAGGACTCATGTTCCTCGATGCGCACCACATCGGCGACCTGAAGCCGTTCCAACTCTCCACCCGCGCCTGCCGCAGACCCGCCTTGTCCTTTTGAAGGTGCGGAAACTCCCAATCGCAGCGCACGCTTTTCAGGCTGCCGTCGAGGTTCCAGTCCCAACCGTGGAAAGGACATTGAAT
>WNFQ01004114.1_pt1 | contig 16994 bp, 15 predicted proteins | sample 5400171 | NCBI WGS metagenome assembly WNFQ01 (sample SAMN13153356, study PRJNA577476) | soil metagenome | isolation source: 20 cm soil under Madrone tree | place: USA:California | collected 2016-06-14 | reverse complement strand
CACTCGCACAGGAAGAGGTCCGCGCCGCGCGAGTGCGCCACGAACTCCTCGGTCCACGCCGAGTCGCCGGAGTAGAGGATCGTGCGCCCGTCGACCTCGATGCGGTAGCCGAAGGCGCGCAGCTCGCTCACGTGCTGCACGGCGAAGGGTAGCACGCGCACTCCGTCCAGCGCGGGGCTCGCGCCCGCCACGACCTCTTCGTAGCGCACGGCGAAGGGAAGCGGCTCGGAGGCGATGCGCTCGTACAACGCCCCGAACAGGCTGCGCACCCGGCGCTCCGTCCCCGGCGGCCCATACACCGCGAGCGGACGCGAGCGCGGCTCCTCGAAGCGGTACTCCATGAAGAGGAAGGGCAGGCCCCCGAAGTGATCGCCGTGGAGGTGCGAGAGGAGGACGAAGTCCACTGCGCCCGGGTCGCGGCCGCTCCGCTTGAACGCCTGCAGGATGGTCGGCCCGCAGTCGAGGAGGAAGGTGTGGCGTGGGGTCTCGACCAGGTAGGCGCTGTGCAGTCTGCCGCCCGATCCGAAGGCGTCGCCGGACCCGAGTACCGTCACGCGCACCACGTGTCTCGCCTTTCCGCCACCGCACAGGCGTGAACCGCCGCCGTCACGCGCGTATCGAGTCCGAAGCTCGGAGCCGGGACGGCAGGGCCACGCCTGCGTGGCATGCCCTTTGCTCTTCCTTAAAACAGATAGTCGAGCCGGCCCGCAATCGCCAGAGGCGCATGTACGCAGGACAAGCAGGGAGCGCGCCAGTCGAGCATGGGGGCACCTCATGGCGGTGATGGGCACCGCGATTGTCCTCGGCCTGCTCGCCGAGCGCGTGCTCGACACGGGGATCCGCATCCCGGGGATCGGCGTCGCCGCGGGCCTGCTCGGCCTCTACGTCGGGGCCTGGCTGTGGGACCTGACCGACTGGAGCCCGGGCCCGCTGCTGGCCGGCCTCCCGATCGTGCCCACCGCGGTCGGCGCGTTCGCGGTGTGCGGCTTCTTGAAGCTGATCGGCCTCGCCGCCGAGAGCCGGTAGCGGCCCGGCGCGCGCCGCGCGCTACGGCCCCGGCTTCTGCGCCTTGTCGAGCTCGCGCTGCAGCTCGCCGAAGCGGCGCTCGAGGTCGCCGAACGACGCCTCCATGCGGCTCGCGCGGTTGATGACGTCCTCGAGCTGGCGGCCGAGCTGATCGCGCTGCTGCTCGACGTCGCGCAGGCGCCGCTCGAGGTCCTGCACGGGCTCGGTGCGCCGGATCATGAAGTCGCCGGCGCCCGAGTGGATCAGGTAGAGGACGCTCCCCGTGCCCAGCACGAACCCGAGCAGCAGCGCGAAGAGGAAGCGGATCACGGCCATGGTCACTCCCGCTCCGCCGTTCGGCGGAGCTCGCGCACCACGACCTGGAGCGCGGCGAGGCTCGTGCGGGGGGCCGCGCGGAGGTCGCGGATCAGGTCCTGGACCTTGCCGAGCGAGCGCGCCGCCGTGCCGTCGGCGCCCTCCAGCGCGAGCCGTGCGAGCCGGCGGCGCGCGCGCAGGACGTCCTCGACCAGGCCCTCGACCGCGCGCTCCTGCCAGCGGTCGTCCTCGCCCGCCTCGGCAAGGCGCGCCCACAGCCAGGCGAAGTCGAGCTGCTGGCCGAGGCCGTAGTAGCGGGCGGCCGCGGCCTCCGGATCGATGCCCGCCGCGCGTGCGACCGTGACCACGTCGAGCGCGCCGGTGAGCCAGTCGGCGGTGGCGAGGTGGTTTGCCAGCGCCGCGGGCAGGCCCGCGATCTCGAGCTCGGAGCGCAGCTTCGCAAAGGACTCGGCCTCCGCCCCGGCGATCCACTCGGGCAGCCGGTCGCGCACGCGCGGGGTCGCCTCGCTCAGCTCCGCCGCCACCTCGCCCGCCGGACGCGCGGCGTCGGTGTTGGCGAGGACCCATTTGGTCACGCGCTCGCCGGTGCGCTCGAGGACGAGCCGGCAGGTGGTCTCGGCCTCCAGCGCGAAGCCGCCCTCCGCGATCGCGCGGGCGAGCGCGGCGCCGCCCGCCACCGCCCACGCGATCGTCCAGGCGCGCGCCGCCTCCGCGACCGTCGTGCCGGTGTCGCGCGTTACGCGGTGCACGAAGGTGGCGCCCATCTCGTCGACCAGCGTGTTGGCGAGCTCGGTGGCCACGATCTCGCGCCCGAGCGGGTGCGCGCGCACCGCGTCCGGGAAGCGCTCGCCGACGACGGCCGGGAAGTAGCCCGTGAGATAGGGCGCGAGCAGCGGGTCTGCGGGGAGCGGGGAGGCGAGGAGCGCGTGCTGGAGATGGATCTTCGCGTACGCCATCAACACTGCCAGCTCGGGGCGCGTGAGCCCGGGGTAGGTGCCGCGCCGGGCGCGCAGCGCGTCCGCGTCGGGCAGCGCCTCGAGCGCCCGGTCGAGCCCCGCCGCGCGCTCGAGCTCGGTCATCAGCGCGCGGAAGTCGGCGAGGCGGCGGCGGCTCCGCACCTGGTCGAGGGAGAGGAGGCGGCTCTGGGCGCGGTTGTGGGCGAGGACACGCGCCGCGACCTCGTCGGTCACCGAGGCGAGGAGCGCGTTGCGCGCCTCGGGGGAGAGCCGCCCGTCCTCGACCGCGGCGCGCAGGCAGATCTTGAGGTTCACCTCGTGGTCGGACATGTCCACGCCCGCCGAGTTGTGGACCGCGTCGGTGTCGATCCGCCCGCCGGCGAGTGCATACTCGATGCGCGCCCGCTGCGTGAAGCCCAGGTTGCCGCCCTCGGCCACCACCCGGGTGCGGAGCGCGCTCGCCTTCACCCGCACCGGGTCGTTGACGGCGTCGTGCACCCGGGCGTTGCTCTCGTCGGTCGCCGCGACGTAGGTGCCGACGCCGCCGTTCCAGAGGAGGTCGACGTCGAGCGTGAGCACTGCCTGCACCAGGCGCTCACCGCTCACGGTCGCGTCGCCGAGGCCGAGCATCGCGCGCGCCTCGGGCGAGAGCGTGACCCGCTTCGCCGCCCGCGCCAGCACGCGGGTCGAGGAAGACGTGGACGTGGTTGAAGGCGGCGCGCAGCCGGAGGTGCGGCGAGCGCAGCAGCCCGTTGCCGAACACGTCGCCCCCCATGTCGCCGATGCCGGCGACGGTGAGCGGCGCCGTGTCGGCGTCCACCGCGAGCTCGCGGAAGTGCGTCCGCACGCACTCCCAGACGCCGCGCGCCGTGATGCCGAGCGCCTTGTGGTCGAAGCCGTGCGTGCCGCCCGAGGCGAAGGCGTCGCCCAGCCAGAAGCCGTACTCGGCCGCCAGCAGGTTGGCGACGTCGGAGAAGGTGGCCGTGCCCTTGTCGGCCGCGACCACCAGGTACGCATCCTCCTCGTCGTGGATGACGAGGCCGCGCGGATGGACGACGCGGCCCGCGACCAGGTTGTCGGTCAAATCGAGCAGGCCGCGCACCAGCGTCTGGTACGCCTCGACCACCGGCGTCGTCCCCTTGACGACGAAGCCGCCCTTCGCCCCGGTCGGGACGATGAGCGCGTTCTTCACCGTCTGCGTCTTCATGAGGTTCAGGATCTCGGTGCGGAAGTCCTCGGGGCGGTCGCTGAAGCGAATGCCGCCGCGGGCGACCCGGCCCGCGCGCAGGTGGATGCCCTCCATGGTCGGGGCGTGGACGTAGATCTCGTAGAGCGGGCGCGGCGGCGGGAGGTGGGCCAGATCGGCGGCGCGGATCTTGATGGCGATGTAGTCGCGCTCCGGCCCGGGGGCGTAGAAGTTGGTGCGCACGGTCGCCTCGACGACATCCCCGAGGGCACGCAGGAGGAGGTCCTCGCGCAGCGCCTGGACGGCGTCGAGGCTCGCGACGAAGCGCTGGCGGAGCGCCGCCGGGTCCTCCTGCGCGACGTCGAGCCGGAAGCGGGCCGCGAAGCGCGCGAAGAGGAGGCGCGCCGGCTCCGGGTGCTCGGCGAGCGCCGCGAGCGCCGCCGGGCGCGTGGCGAGCCCGACCTGCACGGCGTACCCGCAGTAGGTCCGGAGGCAGGCGACGGCGCGCCAGTCGAGGCCGGCCTCGACCACCAGGCGGTTGAGTGTATCGCTCTCCGCCCGCCCGGCGCCGAGCGCCAGGAGCGCGGCGACGAGCCGCGGCCCCACCGCCTCCGGGTCGAGCCGGCGCCCGGCGCGGTCCTGCACGAAGAAGGTCTGCACGCTCTGCCGCGGCGCCCCCGCCGGCGTCACCTCCTCCTGGTCTTCCTCCAGTACGCGCAGCCCCAGGTTCTCGAGCACGGGCATGAACTCGGAGAGCACGAGCGGCGCGCGCGCGAGGTAGAAGCGCAGCGCGGTGGTGGTCGCGGTCTCGTTGGAGAGCACGACGCGCACCCCCTCGCGCGCCGCCGCGTCGAGCAGGACGACGTCGTCGGCCGCGCGCTCCACCGCCACCGCCGCCCGATACGCGCCGGAGAAGGCGCGCGCATAGCGCGCCGCGAGGCGCTCGCCCTCCTCCTCGCCGTGGCGCGCGAGGAGGGTGGCGCGGAGCCGCTCCTCCCAGCCGCGCACGAGGGTCGCGACCGCGTCGCGCAGCTCGTCCTCGGCGGGCGGCGGTGCCGCCCCGGGCGCGAACGCGAAGTGGAGGATCGCGCGCCCGCCCTCGCCGAAGACCAGGTGGTCGTCGAGCGGCGCGCTCCCGAGCCGCCCGGCGAGCAGCTCCCGGATGCGGTCGCGGGCCTCGCCCGAGAAGCGCTCGCGCGGCATGACGACCAGGACGACGAGGCGCTGGCCGTCGCCGCGCGGGCCGAGCGTGACCACCACGTCGTCGGTCTGCGCGGCGGCGAGGATGGTCGCGATCTCGCCGCGCAGGTCGGCGGGCGTGCTCGCGAACAGCTCCGACTTGGGGAGCGCGTTGAAGACGGCGACGATCGCCTTGTGGTCGTGGCTCCCGGGCACCACCCGCTCGGCGGCCAGGATCTGGCGCAGCGTCCGCCGGAGGAGCGGCACCTCGGCCGCCTCCTCGGCATGCGCCTTCGAGGTGAAGAGGCCGACGAAGCGCCGCTCGCCCACCACTCGCCCGTCGCGGTCGAGCTGCTTCACGCCGAGGTCGTCCATGTGCGCGCGGCGGTGGACGGGCGCCTCCGCGATCGTCTTGGCGACGGTCAGGAGCCGGCCCGGGGAGAGCCGCGCCCGCACCCACGCCGGCAGCTCGTCGAGGCGGCGGGCGTCGCGGAAGGCCGAGCGCTCCTCGCGGCGGAGGAGCCCGAGCCCGCTGCCAGCGCGGAGCTGGAGCATGGTGGCGGCGCCGAGCGTCGTGAGCCCGTACTCGCGGTAGCCGAGGAACACGAAGGCGCCGTCCACCAGCCAGCGCAGGAAGTCGGCGACGGCGGTCGCCTCGGTGGCGAGCTGGGCGGAGCGGCTGCGCCCCAGGCCGTCGAGCTCGGCGGCCACCGCCTGCGCACGCGCCACCATGGCCGCGAAGTCGTCGGTGACGAGCCGCACGTCCTCGAGCGCGTCGCGGATGTCGGCCTCGAGCCGGGCGAGCGCGGCCGTGTCGGTCGAGCGCGGGATGGCGATGTGGGTGAACGACTCGCGCGGCGTGCCGCCCTCGGGGTCGGCGAGCAGCTCGAGCCGCCCGCTCGGGTCGCGCCGGGCGGCGAAGATGGGGTGGAGGAGCGCCATTAAAGGGACCCCGGCGCGCTCGAGACGCAAGCGGATCGTATCGACGATGAAGGCGCGGTCGGGCATCACCGTCTCGATGATGCTGACCGGGGCATCCCAGCCCTCGCTCGCGTAGTCGGGCGTGAGGGCACGCACGCGGAGCTCCGGCCCGGGCGCGGAGAGGAAGCGGAAGGCCGAGGCGACCAGCGCCGCCGCCTCCTCGGGGGCGAGCTCCTCCGCGTAGGCGCCGCCGCGCGCGAAGAGCAGGCGCGCGAAGGTGGCGAGCTCGGCCGCCTCCTCGCCACGCGCGCGGCGCGCGAGGAGCGGGCGCAGGCGCTCGGCGAGCGGCGCTCCGCCGGCCTCGATCGCCACTAGGAGGCCCCCGCGAGCTCGGTCACGAGCAGCTCCCCGGCGTGGTAGCCGCGGGCGAGGAGCGCGGCGCGCAGCTCCGCATCCCCCGCGTCGACCCAGGCCGCGAGTCGCCGGCAGCCCCGCTTGCGCGCGCGCTCTTCGGCGAACGCGACCAGCTCGGCCAGGAGCGCCGGCCGCCGCGCGCGCGCGCCGTCGAGGAGCGCGGAGCGGCCGCCGCGCGCGAGCGAGCGGGCGTAGAGGACGGACACTAGCCCCACGATCTCGCCGCGCTCGTCCTCGGCCACGTAGAGGTCGGTGCCGAGATCGGCGAGGATGCGGCGGAAGACGCGCGCCAGGCGATCGTCGGCGGGTGCGGCGAGGAGCGTCTGCACCGCCGCCAGGTCGTGCCGCCGCCCGCGGCGGACGCGGACGGCCGTGCCGGGAAGCAACCGGGCCATCGGAGGGCCGCTCTTAGCACACTTCGCGCGCCGATCCCCAGGGCGGCTTTGCAAACCCGGCCGGACGGGCTAAGCGTGCGGCATGCGGGGTCGGCTCCTCGTGCTGGCCGCGGCGCTGGCGCTCGCCGGGGCGACGGGGGCCGCCGCACCGACGGACGAGGGGATGGCGCGCCGGATCGTCGGCACCGGCTCGTGCGCCATGCCTGCCTGGGCGCCCGACGGCAGCCGGCTCCTCTTCCATGCGCGCCGCAAGGACGACAAGCAGAAGGGCTTCGCCATGCGCAACGTCTGGAGCATCGGCGCCGACGGCGCGGGCGAGAAGAAGCTCACCGGCGGCACCAAGGACGAGTATCACGCGAGCCTCTCCCCGGACGGCAAGAAGCTCCTCTTCGTGTCGGAGCTGAACGGCTCGCGTGACATCTGGCTCGCGGACGCCGACGGGCAGAACCCGGTCCCGCTCACCGACGACCCGGGCACCGAGGATCAGCCCGCCTGGTCGCCCGACGGGCACCAGATCGCCTACGCCGCCTTTCCGAAGGAGGGCGGCAGCTTCGACATCTGGCTGGTCAATGCGGACGGCAGCGGGCGCCGCCGCCTCACCACCACGCCGGCCAACGAGCTTTTTCCCGCCTGGCACCCCGACGGCGTGCACCTCGTCTACGTGACCGACGCGAGCGGCAACTTCGACCTCTACCAGATCGACGTGCGCGACGGGCGCACGACGCCGCTCGTGGTCTCCCCCGACCACGAGGCGCGGCCGGCGTTCTCGCCCGACGGCACGAAGCTCGCGTTCTCGCGCTGGCCCGCGCACGGCCGCAGCGCCGACGCGACGCTCTGGGTCGCCAACGCGGACGGCACGGCGCCGATCGAGCTCACCACCGCGCCCGCGCCCGCCACCCATCCCGCCTGGTCGCCCGACGGCCGCACCCTCGCCTTCCAGCACCGCGTCGCGACGGGATGGGAGATCTGGACCCTCGCGCTGCCCGCCGACATCGCGCGCACGGGGCACCTCCGCCTGGCGCAGCAGGTGCGCGGCGGGGCCGACGTCGACACCGCGAAGCTCCGCAGCGCCGACACCGTGCGCGGCACGGTCGAGGAGGCGACCTTCAAGGTGCGGGCCGCCTACGGCGCGCTCGTCCTGCCGCGCGCGGCGGTGGCGAGCATCCTCTTCGGCAGCGGCGAGCGCGGGCTCGCCCGCGTCGTGCTCGCCAACGGCGACACCGTGACCGGCTTCCTCGAGAACGAGGGCATCGCGATCGCGGCCGGCGGGCACACGCAGCGCCTCGCGGTCGAGCAGATCGAGCAGCTCAGCCTGCGGGCCGGCAGGGCCCCCGCCGGCGACGCGAGCTTCCGCGCCGTGATGCGTAACGGCGACAGCCTCCTCGTGTCGGGTGCCTTCGGCCCCCTTCGGCTGAAGGTGGGCAACCGGCCGACGGACCTCGATGCGAAGCAGGTCGACCGGGTCGAGTTCGCCGAGGGCGGCGAGAAGGCGACCGCCGTCCTGGTGAACGGCGACAGCCTGACCGGCCAGCTGGGTGGCGGGCGTCTCGAGCTGGTGCTCGCGGCGGGTGCGAGGGTCGCCGTCCATCCGAGCACGATCCGCGCGCTGGTGCGCGCCGCCGCGGTGCGCCCGGCGAGCACGGGAGGATCATGACGCGGCCGGCGCTCGCGGCGGCGCTGCTCCTGGTCCTCGGCTGCGCCGGGGTGCACCCCTACCACCCGAACTTCTACTCGGTCGACGGCGACATCCGCCTGGGCCAGCAGCTCCAGAAGGAGGTCGAGTCCGAGGTGACGCTGCTCCGCCTCTCGGCGCTCACCCAGCTCGTCAACTCGATCGGCCAGCGCCTCCAGGAGTCCGCGCCCGACCCGGCCTTCAAGCTCTTCCCGTACAGCTTCCGCGTCGTCGATTCGCCCGAGGTGAACGCCTTCGCGCTCCCCGGCGGCCCGATCTACATCAACTCGGCGCTCATCGAGCTGTGCGACACCGAGGACCAGCTCGCCTCGGTCATCGGGCACGAGATGGGGCACGTCGCCGCCCGCCACGCGACCGAGATGCTGACCACGCAGAACCTGACCCAGCTCGCGCTGATCGCCGCCGTCTCGGTCATTCCGGTGCCGGTTCCGCCCATCGCGTGGGAGGGCACGAAGCTCGGCTACGTGCTCGGGCTCCTCCGCTACAGCCGCGGCAAGGAGGCCGAGGCCGACCACCTCGGGCTCGAGCTCATGAACGCCGCCGGCTACGACCCGAACGAGATGGCGGTCGTGTTCGGCAGGCTCGCCGAGCAGCAGCACAGCCTGCCGAGCGTGGTCGAGCGCTTCTTCTCGAGCCACCCGCTCTCCGAGAATCGCATGCGCGACGCCGAGCGGCGCGCCGCCGCGCTCCCGCGGCCGCCGAACGCGCCGGTCGCCACCGCCCGCTCCTCGACCTTCTCCGAGGTGAACCTGATGTTCGCCAAGGATTGAGACGGTGCGGCGCTGGCTCGCCCTCGCGCTGGCCGTCGCGCTCGGCTGCGGCGGGTGGCGCCCGGAGCTCGACCCGAAGGAGCACCTGCGTGGCGAGCACACGCGGGTCGTGCAGGAGCCCTTCGAGCGCCTGTGGCCGGCGGTGCTGCACGGCCTCGAGGAGGAGGGCCTGGGCGTCGCCGCGGCCGACCGGGCGCGCGGCACGATCGCGACGCGCCCCGTCCGCTACGCCGGCGCGGACCTGCAGAAGAGGCTCGTCGAGATCGCCGACCTCTCCCGCGCACGGGGCGAGGGCATGGGGCGCGTCTCCGAGCTGGCGGTCACCTATTTTCTCCTGCTCGCGCCCGCGGGCGACGCGGGCACCAGCCTCAAGATCCGCAGCGCCATCGACGCCATCGACCGGAGCGACGCGATCTTCCTCGGGCCCGGCGTCTTCCAGGTGGTGCCGCGCCACATCGACGTGCCCTCGCGCGGGGTCGTCGAGCACGACCTGATGCGGCGCCTGGCCGCCAACCTGTTCACGGCCGAGGAGATGCTCTTCATGCTGGGCGAGCTCGGGGTTGACTGAGGATCCGCTCGTCCTCGACGTCGAGCGCCTGACCTTCGGCTTCGACGCGCTCGCGCACCACGGCCGGCAGGTGGTGTTCGTGCCGTACGCCGCGCCGGCGGACCGGGTGCAGGCGGAGGTGGTCGAGCGGCGCAGCGGCTACCTCCGCGCGCGCATCGCCGCGGTCCTCGTCCCCGGGCCCGCGCGCGTGCTGCCGGGCTGCCGCTACTTCCCGACCTGCGGCGGCTGCCAGTGGCAGCACGTGGCGCCGCCCGCGCAGCGCGACGCAAAGGCGGCGATCGTCGCCGAGCAGCTCGCGCGCGTGGCCGGCGTGCGCGACGCGGAGGTGCTTCCCACCGTGCCCTCGCCGGCCGACTGGCACTACCGGGCGCGCATCACGCTCGCCGTCGAGGGGCGGCGGGCCGGCTACCGGCGCGCGCGCTCGCACGACCTGGTCGAGATCGCCGACTGCCCGCTCGCCGACCCGGTCGTGTCGGCCCACCTCGAGGCGGCGCGTGCGTGGGTGGCGGCGCTCCGCGTCCCGCTCCGCCGCGTCACGCTGAGCGCCGCGCCGGGAGGCGTGGTGTTCGCCGCCTCGGCGACGGCGCGGCCGGGCCCGGCGGACCTGGACGCGAGCGAGGCGCTGCTCGCGCGCACGGCCGGCGTGCGCGGCACGGTCGTCGCGGGCGCCGGCGCGCGCCTCGTCGCCGGCGACCCGACCGTGCGCGTGGCGCTCGAGCCCGGGCTCGCTCTCGAGGTGCCGGCCGACGTGTTCACGCAGGTGAACCCGGGCGCGAACCGCCGCCTGGTCGAGACGGTGGTCGCGCTCGGCGGCTTCGCGCCGGGCACGCGCGTGCTCGACCTCTACTGCGGCGCGGGGAACCTGAGCCTGCCGCTCGCCCGGCGCGGCGTGACGGTGCTCGGCATCGAGCGGAGCCGCGTCGCGGTGGAGGCGGCGCGCGCGAACGCCGCGCGGCTCCGCCTCGCGGCGGCGACCTTCCGCACGGGCGACGTGGCGCGCGCGCTGGGTGACCTGCCCGCCGGCTCGGTCGACGCGGTCGTCCTGGACCCGCCGCGCAGCGGGGCGGCCGACGCCGTGCCCGTGCTCGCCGCGCTCCGCCCGCCGCGCATCCTCTACGTGTCCTGCGATGTGGCCACGCTGGCGCGCGACGTGCGGGGGCTGGTCGCCGCCGGCTATCGCCTCGAGCGCGTGCAGCCAATCGATGTGTTTCCGCAGACATATCACGTCGAAAGCGTGGCGAAATTACGCTTGACTTGAAAAGGGTGGGTACCTATCCTCCGCCGCGGTGTGCGGAGCGCGAGCGGGCTGCCGCGCCCCCGGAGGTCCGCCAATCCATGCCGAAGCAAAGCGAGAAGGCCGCGCGCCCCAAGGTCACGATCATCCCGGGCCGGGGCGTGAGCCAGACCATCAACTATCTCCTCGAGGATCGCGACGACCTCGAGTGGCTGGTGGCAGTCGGGCGCAACAAGAGCGGCGAGATCTTCTTCTACGACACCGGGGGCGACATCGTCGAAGACCTCGGCACGCTCGAATACCTGAAGGAGCGCATCACGCGCGCGCACTTCGGCGACGAGCCGGAGTAGTCACTCGTCGGGCAGGCCGCCGGGGCACTCGGCGATGATCGCGTCGCCCTCGATCCGCACCGGGATGCGGTAGAGCGTCCGCCCGCAGGGCGGCCCCGCCACGCACTCGCCGGTCTCGGGCTCGTAGTACGCGCCGTGCGTCGCGCACTGCACGAAGCGCCCGTCCTCGGTGAAGAACTGGTTCTCGACCCAGTCGAGGCCCATGGGCACGTGCCGGCAGCGGTTCACGTAGGCGTGGTGCTCGCCGCCGTAGTAGAGGAGGAAGCCCTCGATCTCGCGCCCGTCGCACTGGAGGAGGAATTTCTTCGTCTCCCCGGGCTTGAGCTCGCCCACGCGCGCGACGGCGACGCTCACGCGCGCACCACCCGGCGGTAGACTTTGGGCAGCTCGCGCGGTAGCGCGGCGATGTCCTCGATCACCAGGTAGCGCGAGGCATCGCACATCTCGCGCAGGTAGTCGTGCCCGGCGCGGTCGACGGTGACGCAGAAGGGCATGATGCCCGCCGCGTCGGCCTCGCGCAGCGCCGCCGCCGTGTCGCGGATGCCGTACACGTGGCTCCGCCGGTCCTCGCCGTAGTCGTCGTCCTGGGGGAAGCCGTCGCTGAGCAGCATCAGGTGCCTCGCGCGCGCACCCACGGCGGTGAGCTTGCGCGTCGCGTGCCGGAGCGCGGCGCCCATGCGTGTGCTGCGCTTGGGCGCGATACCGCCGATGCGCGCCTTCACCGTCGGCCCCAGGCGCTCGCCGAAGCCCTTCACCAGGTAGAACTCGACGTTGGCGCGCCCTTGCCCCGAGAAGCCGTAGATGGCGTACGCGTCGCCCAGCTCGTCGAGCGCCTCGGTCATGATGACGAGCGCCTCGCGCAGGGCGTCGATGATGCGCCGGCCTGCGCGGCCGTCCGTTCCCGCCGGCGCGAGGGGCTCGTCGGTGGACGCGCTCATGTCGAGGAGGAAGAGGGTCGCCACGTCGCGCGCCTCGCGCACGCGCGAGCGGTAGAGCCGGGTGGAGGGCGCGCGCCGGGCGCGCACGTCGATGCGCGCGTCGATGGTCGCGTTGAGATCGAAGTCCTCGCCGTCCTCGAGGCCGCGGATGCTGCGGTACATCTCGGGGCGGATGCGTTGGAACTGGCGGCGCACCTCGGGCAGGAGGCGCGCATAGGCGGCGAGCGTCCGGCCGAAGAACTCGCCCGCGTCGCCCGCGAGACCCACCTCCGTGAGCCGGCACCAGCGGCTCCGGTAGTCGGCGATCAGATGGTCCCACTCGTCGTAGAAGAAGGCGTGGTCGTCGCGCGCGGGGACGGGCGCCCGGCGTGCGGCCGCCGGCTCGGCGTCGCCGAGGGCGCGCCGGAGCGCCGCGAGCTGCGCGGCGGGAATCTTTCCGACCAGCGCCGTGATCGGGAGCCCGCCGCCCGCGCTCACGCCGCTTCCCTGCCCGATCTTCGCGCCCGCCTCGAGGAGCCGGCGCAGCTCGTCGGCAGAGAGGGGATGGCCGCTCGCCGCCTCGTCGTCGCGCGTGGAGGCGAGCTCGAGTGCTGCGGGATCGAGCGGCGGCGCCTCGCCTCCTTCCGACGCCGGAGCGCTCGCGTCGGCTCCCCGCGGGTCGAGCGGCTCCCCGCCGGTCAGGTCGTCGAGCAGGAGGACGGCCTCCGGCTCGGCCGCCGGCAGCGCGAGCGCGGGCGCCTCCAGGGCGGCGGCCAGCGCGCGGGCGACGGCGAGCGCGTCCTCGACGGTCGCCCCGGGCGCCGCGAGCGGCGCGACCAGCCGCGCGACGAGCGTGACGGCGTCCGCCGCGAGCCACGCCGGGCGCGGCCGCGCGCCGAGCGCCAGCAGGAGGAGCGCGTCGAGCACCAGCGTGCGCGCGGGCGCGGGCTCGCGGCCCCAGCACTCGAGGAGTCGCGTGCCGAGCGCACGCGACTCGCCGGCGAGCCCGGGGTAGCTCGCGGCGAGCCGGTGGTGCACGCGCACGCCCTCGGCGAGCAGGAAGAGGTCCTCGAGCAGCTCCGGCGCGCAAACCCGGGCGCGCAGGTCCGGGTGCGCGTAGGTGCCGAACTCGCGCCGCCCGGCGAGCACGGCGGCGAGGAGGCGGTAGACGCGGCAGTTGTCCTCGTGCGTCGGCAGCCAGTCGATGCGGAGCGGGAGCGCGACCTCGTGCTCGGCGGGGAGGTCCTCGAGCGGTGGGCGGAGGGTCGCCACCTCCACGCCGCGCACCACCACGGGCTCGCCCGAGAGCATCTGGACGAGCTTTCGCCACACGCCCTGCGTGTCCTCGAGCGCGGCCGCGATCGAGGCCGCGCGCAGCACGGCGAGGCTCGTGCGTGATTCGAGCGCGAAATAGGCGCGGCCCGCGGCCGCGGCAGGACGCGGAGGGCGGCGACGGCGGCTTCGGGGTGCGCGGCCGCGAGCTCCTCCACCAGGGAGAGGGCCGCGAGCCGCTCGGCGGGTGGCACCTCGGCCACCACGGCGCCCGCGACCGGCGCGAGCTCGGCGAGGGAGGCGGCGAGGCGCGGGTCGATGCGCACGAGGGCGCGGAGGAGCGCGGCGCGGGCGTCCTCGGGCAGCTTCGCGACGGCCGGCGGCAGCGCGCGGTAGACGACGCGGGCGTGGTGCGGCGAGGCGGCCGCGAGCGCACGCACCGCCGGGAGGAAGAGGGCGCGCTCCTCGGCCCTCCACGCGCCGAGCCCGTCCGGCAGCGTCGCGAAGAACGCGCGCTCCTCGGCGTCGGCGGAGAGCGCCGCGCCCGTCTCGGCCCAGGCGCGATAGTCGGCAGGCCCGAGCGCCGCGAGCGCGCCGGGCGCGGCGTCGAAGTAGGCCTGCGCGAGAAAGGCGCCGCGCCAGCCGCGCGTGTCGTGGAGCCCGAGCCCGGCCTCGACCCACGCGCGCAGGCGCTCGATCCCGTCCGGACGCCCGAGGACGGGCGCCGTGCGCTCGAAGAAGGTCGCCGCCAGCCGGCGCGAGACGCGCGCGACGGTGCGGCCGAGGTCGCACCAGGCGGCCGCGCCGTCGCGATCGCCCAGCGCGGCGGGCGGGACGGCGAAGTAGGCGAGCGCGCCCTCGCGGCACGCGGGCTCCCCGGTCGCGACCGCCTCGCCGAGCGCGAGCCAGCGCGCCGTGCCCTCGGGGCCGAAACGGCGCCACGCCTCGGCCGCGTGCCGGTAGGCGCGGAGCGCGAGCAGCGTCGAGCTCTCGCCGAGACGGTCGCAGGCCGCCAGCAGGGTCGCGTGGGCGCTCGGTCCGAGCGCGGCGGCGCGGCGCTCGGCCTCGGCCAGGGCCGCGTCGGCCGGCAGATGATGCGAGAGCCAGCTGCGGCGCACGCGCGTCAGCTCACCCGAAGATCGCCTGCGCCAGCTCGCCGATGGCGCGCTGGCTCTCGGCGTCGTCGGTGAGCGAACGGCTGACGGCCACCTCGCAGGCGCGCCGCGGCGGTACGCCTTGGCGCATGAGCAGACCTGCGTAGATGAGGAGCCGCGTGCTGACGCCCTCCTCGAGCCCGCTCGCCTTCAGGTGGCGCACCTTCTCGCCCAGCTTGGCCAGCTCGAGCGCCGTCTCCATCGGGACTCCGCTCTCGTGCGCGATCACCTGCGCCTCCTTGTCGCGCGGCGCGTAGTCGAAGTCGATGGTGACGAAGCGCTGGCGGGTCGAGTGCTTCAGGTCCTTCAACACGCTCTGGTAGCCCGGGTTGTAGGAGATGACGAGCAGGAAGTCGGGGTGTGCCTCGAGGATCTCGCCCTTCTTGTCGATGGGGAGGATGCGGCGGTGGTCGGTCAGCGGGTGGATCAGGACGGTCGTGTCCTTGCGCGCCTCGACGATCTCGTCGAGGTAGCAGATGGCGCCCGTCTTGACCGCCTGCGTGAGTGGCCCGTCGACCCACACCGTCTCGTCGCCCTTGATGAGGTAGCGGCCGACGAGGTCGCTGCCGGTCAGGTCCTCGTGGCAGGCGACGGTGATCAGGTTGCCGTCCGGGCCGCCGTTCTGGGCGGCGCCGCGCAGCTTCCGCGCCATGTATTCGACGAAGCGCGTCTTGCCGCAGCCGGTCGGACCCTTCAGGAGGACCGGCAGGCGGCACTCGTAGGCGGCCGTGAAGAGGGTGACCTCGTCGCCGATCGGAAGGTAAAAGGGCTCCGCGCTCACGCGGGAGATACTAGGGGTGGCGGAGGGGCAAGGCAACGCTCCGCCCGGGCGTTCTCACTCACAACGCCTGCCGCACCGCCCGCACCAGCGCGCCCAGATCCACACACTCCACCACCGCCTCGCACGCCGGCGCGTACATCCCGAGCACGCTGTCGCCCGTGTCCCAGCGCGCGCGCGGCTCCGGCACGAGCCACACGATGCGCTGGACGCGGTCCGCGATCGCGCGCAGCAGGTCGGCGCGCGGCGGGAGGCGGTTGTTGCGCGCGTCGCCGAGGACCAGGAGCAGCGTCGAGCGAGTGAGGCGCGCGCGCTGCCGTTCCCACAGCTCCACCAGCACGCGCCCGAAGTCGGAGCGCGCGTGCAAATCGAGCGGCCCGCCGGGCGCGACGTGCCCGTGCTCGATCGAGACCGGGCAGAGGCGGTCGACGTAGGCGAAGAGGTGCACGCGGCGGAAGTGGTCGGCGGCGGGCGCGATGAGCCCCAGCAGCAGCTCGCTCGCCGCCGCGACCGAGCCCGAGAGATCGCAGAGCGCGACCAGGTCCGGCCGCCCCGGGCGCCGTGCCCGGAAGCGGGGACGGACCGGCACGCCGCCGCTCGACATCGAGTGACGGATCGTTCGGCGGAAGTCCACGCGCCCGCGACGCGCCTGGCGCTCGCGCCGCGCCAGCCGGCCGCGGAGACGCGCGCCCAGCTCGCGGACCAGCTCCCGGGCCTCCTCCACGTCGCGCGAGGTGAATTCGCGGAAGGGGAGGGCGAGGAGCCGGCGGGCGCGCGCGGCGCGGCTCTCGCGGCCCGAAACCTCTCCGGCGTGCCGCGCTTCGGCGCCCGGGGACGCCTCGCGGCCATGGCCGTGCGTCGCCCGCTCGCCGCGCTCCTCCCGCTCGTCGCGGAGCCGCGACCGCCCGCCGTCCCCGGCCCCGCGTCCCGCTCCCGTCGGCACCGCACCGCCGCCGGCGCCGCGCGCGCGTCGCCGCCGGCGCCCCTCCTCGGCGCCGCCGACGAGCGGGAACGCCTCGTCGAAGAGGCGGTCGAAGGCGGGCCGATCCGCCTCGTGCTTCACCAGCGCCGCGGCGAGCGCCTCGCGCATGGGCTCGCGCTCCACGCCGACCGCGGCGACGGCCACCAGCGCATCGAGCGATTCGGCGACCGACACCTCGACGCCGCCCCGCGCGCGGAGCGTCTGGACGAAGTCGAGGATGCGCGCGCGCATCCCCCCGATGCTAGCGGCTTACACGAAGAGGAGCGACAGCAGGCGTGTCATCCACGGGATGAAGGAGAAGAACGTGTACACCGTGGCCAGCACCACCAGCGCCTCGTGCACGAACGGCTGGTCCCCGAGCCGGCGGAGGATGACGAGGAGCCCGCACGCCTTGGCCTTGAAGAGGAGGAGGGTGGCTCCGGTGCCGATGAACGGCATCCACTGGAGCAGGATCGGGTTGCCCTCGGACCAGTGGTGGTGCAGGCCCTCGTAGGTGGCGACGCCGTCGAAGATCTGCAGGCAGAGGTTCAGGAGGAAGAGCTGGTGCAGGCGTGTCGTCGACATGGCGCTCCGAAGTGCGAAGTGCAAACCGGGTGCCAGCGCACCCCGCGCGGTGTTCGCGACGCTCTGCCGGCTCCCGCGTGACGGCCGCGTGTCACCGCCGGCACATCAGCGGGCGGCGAGCAGCGCGCTCACCTTGCTCTCCACCTTGCGGAGGTCCTCCTCGTGCTTCACGACCAGCGCTAGCGTCTGCCGCACGGTCGCCGGGTCGAGCTCGCGCACGCCGAGCGCGCACAGCCCGCGCGCCCAGTCGAGCGTCTCGGCGATCGACGGCGCTTTGCGCAGCTCGAGCTTGCGCAGCCCGGCCACGAAGCGCGCCACCT
>WNFQ01004003.1_pt1 | contig 16998 bp, 16 predicted proteins | sample 5400171 | NCBI WGS metagenome assembly WNFQ01 (sample SAMN13153356, study PRJNA577476) | soil metagenome | isolation source: 20 cm soil under Madrone tree | place: USA:California | collected 2016-06-14 | reverse complement strand
GAAAGCACCACATCGCGGCATCGCGTACACTTGGTATGAGAAGCAGGACGAAGCTGCGATCACGCACCTGCAAGCCGGAGAGGCGTCCGCCCAAATCGACGCAGCCGAACTTATGCTCAGGCGCTCCGTCGACGTGCTCGAAGCGAGTGCTGCCAGCGGTACACGGATGGCAGCAACCCATCGGATATGAGCGTAGCACTAACTGCTTTGGAAGCGACCATTCATATCCAGGGTACGAAGGGTGAGCGGAGTGTGCCAATTGATCAGTTTTTCCTGCTCCCTGGAGACACGCCGCACCGCGAAACTGTGGTTGAGGCGGGAGAGTTGATCACATTCGTGACCCTGCCGCCACCTTCTGTCGGCAACAAATCCATCTATCTGAAGCTTCGCGACAGGGCTTCCTATGAGTTTGCCTTGGCGTCAGCGGCGGTTGTCGCCAGTGTCCAGCAAGGTAGAATCACACGCATTCGCATCGCTTTGGGTGGCGTTGGCACCAAGCCTTGGCGCTCCCTCGAGGCCGAGACAGCCTTGGACGGAAAGACTGCCAACGAGGAGCACTTTCGTGCGGCGGCAGAAGCAGCTCTTCGCGATGCCCGTCCGCAAAGTCAGAATCGTTTCAAGGTCGAACTCGCAAAGCGTTGCTTGGTTCGCGCGCTGAAGCTCGCGACGCGAACCGCGTAATAATTCAAAGGAGACGATTATGGCCTCAGCAGAAAACGCACTCCCCCCTCCCATTATTGGAGCAGCGGTACCGCGTATCGACGGCCCTCTCAAGGTCAGCGGAAACGCAAAGTACACTGCGGATTTCTATTTCCCGGAGATGGTCTACGCAGTTCCTGTGTGCAGCACAGTGGCTAAGGGCAGAATTACACGACTTGACACCTCGGATGCCGAGAAGATGCCAGGCGTTGTGGCAATCCTGCATCGCGAGAATATTGGCAGGCTGTACAGGTCTGCGCGAGATCTGACCTTTAGTGCTTATCTCGACGAAAGACGTCCTCCATTTGAAGATGATGTCATTTATTACAACGGCCAGTATGTAGCGCTCGCCGTTGCCGAGACATTCGAACAGGCACAAGCCGCCGCGGCCGCTGTCCAGGTTGTCTATAGCGCGGAAAAACCGGACCTTAGTAACAATCTCGAACCCGAAGGGAAACTGAAGATTGAGAGTATTCGCGGCGACACCGAGGCGGCATTCGCAACCGCTCCCGTGAAAATCGACGAAACCTATGTGACTCCAGTGGAGACGCATAACCCCATGGAACTGCATGCTTCAGTCTCCATCTAGGATGGAAGCAAGTTCACGCTCTACGAAACGACACAAGGAGTCGTCAATCATCGGGCTGTGATGGCGCAGGTTCTTGGAGTGCCGAAAGAAAATGTGCAAGTCATATCGCTTTTTCTTGGTTCTGGCTTTGGCGGAAAACTCTTCCCCTGGCCGCATAGCGCCTTGGCAGCAGCCGCTTCCCGCGATCTGTATCGTCCTGTGAAGCTCGTGATAAGCCGCAGTATGATGTTCTCCAACGTTGGCCATCGCCCCCTCACCCAGCAAAGGGTCCGGTTAGCAGCGACTCCCGACGGCAAGCTTGCTTCCTTTCAACATGATTATGTAAATCACACGTCCATCCTGGACAATTACGAAGAGAATTGCGGCGAAGCGACGCCATATCTTTATAGTGTTCCCAACTTGCGCGTCTCGTCCGGACTAGCCCGGCGCAATGTCGGTACGCCTACTGCCATGCGCGGTCCAGGCGCCGTTCCAGGTCTTTTTGCAACCGAGTCCGCGATGGATGAACTCGCGATCAAGCTCAACATGGATCCTGTAGAGTTCCGATTTGAAGAATCTTGGCGGCCTCAGAGATTCTGCGGGTTAGCCTCATATCGGCTTCGCTCGGACTGGAGTCGCCCGAAGGGTGATTATGTTATGTGGATGGAACGTTTATGTGATGCGACATGGATATCATGCCCGTCAGTCAGTCGTGGACTTGGCGGAATGAATCATCTGCTGCACATAACTACCGCGTCGACAACCCCGAAACATTTGCAATTCAAGGAAGTGGAGGCTGCCACGAGCCAGTAGTGTGGAGTGGGGAATGGCTGACGAAGCCTGTCTATGCACGGCAGGACCGGGTCATGGCGGTGCATAACGCACAACGGAAACGCTAAACTCTTAGACCACAATCTGTGGCCTTCTGCGACTAAGCATCGTCTTAGGGGGTAAACCGAAAACTCTTTTGAAATGACGTGTAAGATGGCTCTGATCGACGAAACCGACATGGTATGCAGCTTCGCTGATGGTGAACTTGCCTGTCGTCAGAAGTTCCTTTGCTTTTCTCACCCTGGCCTCGACGACATACTGGTGAGGCGACTGGCCGGTAGACTTTTTGAACAGCCTGGTGAAGTGATCGGGACTCATGCCAACCGCCTGAGCAATCCCGGAAACAGTTAAGTCTGCATCCAGTTGATCTTGAATATATTCGACAGCACGCGCCAGCTTTTTGCGCGGCAACCTACCATACTGCCTTTTCGGCCTTAGTACTGCCACGCCATATTCGCGTAGGAGATGAGCGGCGAGCGCGGTTGATAGTCCCTCCCCATACATGTGGTCAAGGGCATCGCCGGTCCGGACTGCGGCCCGCAATGCCATAGCAATGTGCTGAAGTGTAGGGTCGGTATCTCGTCGCTGCTCAATTAGTTCAATACGGTCTGAATTCAACTCCAGTCCCTCAGCAATGCGGCTCACGAAAACAGGGTCCAAAGCCAGAAGGAGAGCGTTCCCAAATACGCCCCTCTCTACTTTCTGCCGCTGAAAAAAAGGCTGATCGCTCGGGAAGAGGCAAATCGCGCCTCTTGGCCTTAAGCCACACTGAAACCGCCCCTCTTTCTTGAATTCATTAGTAAAGGAGTGACCAATATTGATAGCAATCACATGTCGCTTGAACATTATATCGGCCAGTTCAATGCTGGAAAATTCGTGCTGTTCCACCGCGACATCGGTCCATTTTGTGCCAGCGCTCGAGAGAACAACCCGAGAAAGGGGGTTGGCAGGCAAGAGTTCTCCGTTTGTGCGCCAGAAAGAAATACTGTGCGGGTCCTTCATTGTAATTCTCTTGTAATTCTTACCTTATCGATGGTGTCAAAAGCATTAACATCAAAGTTTAAGCACCAGGCGGTTTTTGTCCGAGCTGTCGTAGTCGTTGTTTTAACTGAGCAGCGCTTAGTCTCCGCAAGCCGGCCCTCGCGTGCCGAAAACTCGACCCAGGCCAGACGTTCGGGATTACCTTCGACTACCAGACCGGCGGCTTACCCTTCTGCGATGGTAAGAGGTCCTGACGCAAACGCGTGGGTCGGTGGGCTCGATTAGCTCGGGAGGCGCGGCGGCTTAGTGTTTGGCTGCAAACATCAGTCCAATCAGCGCTGAATGTTCGGTGGCGAAACGAACGTAAGCGTCGGCCAGTTTAATCAATCAAGCATCGAAATCCTGTTCGCGGTCTGCCACGGCCCGGGTCGGCGTAGCGCCGAACCGTTCAAAGCCCTCGGTTGTTTGTTCTGAGAGCGGTTTTCTACCAAAGAACTGCGCGCAAAGCTCCAAGATAACCACAACGTCATCAATGAATCTCTGCGGAAGAACGCAGATTCATGAAGACCAATCCAAATAGTACAGCGAGCCTTGAACCAAGTACCCACGCAACAGATTTCGCCAGCGGGTGCACGTGAATCAAACCAAACACCTCTGGAACTAAGGCACATTACGACTTCATCGTCTGTGGTTAGGACTCCTCCGATCGGTGGGGCCAGGCGGATGAGGCCATTAAGGCTGTGTTGTTCCTTGCGTCTAATGATTCGTCCTATGTCCACGATTGCTCGAATATGCACCTGAACCGCATTTTAACGCAGGACGCCCTGATACGGCTCCCCAAGGAATATTAGCTCGCGTGCAGAACCTCAATGCTGCATCGTTGCCCCAACGCCGCGCTGCCTTTGAGCGGGCAGCCGCTGACATCGACAACTCGGAATAATGCACGCATTTGGAGAGCGGCAGAGACGACCTTCGCCGCCGAATGATCGCGGTACCAACGATTTGATGATACAGCAGCCCTCGTCTGGGACACATCTGGAATTAACAACCAACAGCTTCGTGAAAAGGCAGAAATAACAGTGATCGATTCAAAAGCACAGAACAATAAGGCAATTGTGCTGGAGGCCTTCGAGACCCTGTTTAATAAGAGAGATTATGCGGCAGCGGAGCGCTTCTGGTCTCCCCACTACACTCAGCACAGCGCGCACATTGAGCCGGGGCGTGACGGTCTCTTCAACCTGATCAAGAGTACCCCGCCCACGCTCAAGTATGAGCCCGGAATAATCGTAGCCGAGGGAGACTTCGTCATCATCCACGGCCGGTTCTCGGGCATCGGGCGGCCGGTGATTGCGACAGACATTATCCGCATGAAAGACGGAGTCCTGCTTGAACACTGGGATATCAATACCTTTGCCTTCGGACAGAACAAACCGGATAACAGTCCCTTTACCGTAAACGGACCGGCTTGACCGGTGGAGGTCCGGTGGCGGTGATTAGCGATCCCGGAATTCCTCAGCCCGAAGAACTCACCCTCACCGACCTGCATCCTAGAGTAACGCCGGAGCAAGTGCAGACGCCAACGGGTGGAATCTGAAAACAACTGATCCTTTTACACCTAAATAGACATCATCTGTACGAACCAAGACCATGAACCTACCACTCGAAACATGGTACCTTAGCGCAGCGTACGAACCTATCATCCGTCGTGTTGCGATAGTCCTCTCCTTCGCGGGAAAGGGGTGCGGTTGGGGCTGGATGCTGTGCTGCATTCGCTTGGAACTGCTCCAAGAGAGCCTTTACCTTTGGATTCGCTCTCCAGATTCGGATTGTCGGAGAGCTCCTGCACCACGCTCTAGAGCCCCAGAAACCAAAACTCTTTTCAAATTCGATGACCGATGAGTAAACCTGCGTCTTTCCAAGAGTCGCGCCATATAGCCTGTCTCCAGAAGCTCGCATTGCTCGGCTGCCGCCTGTCCCGATAAAGTGAGATCGGGCTCCAAATCGTCGCCCATGCGCTCGATCTGCATAATGAACCATGGCAGGATATGGAAAATTTCGAGGGTCGCTTCGGGTGTGGGCGACTTTTCGACCTCGCCGGTAATCAGCCGCCGCGCTATGGAAGGATCGGCTATGAGTGGACGGCCAATGCCGACGAGGTCGAGTTCCTCTCCCGCCAGGGCTCCGACCATGCCACTCGCCGTTCTGAAGCCGCCAGTGACCATGACCGGCATGCGGGCGACAGCGCGGACGGCGCCCGCGAACTCGACGAAGTACGCTTCCCGCTTGATGGTGCTTTCCGGTCGTCTGTCTTCGCCTTCGTCCTTGACCGATATGCCGACGAGCTTGGGCTGTTCGAGCGAGCCTCCAGACAATTCCAGCAAATCAAGCGTTGAGTCATTCAACCTGCGAACCAGCTCGATGCATTCGGCGTTGGTGAAGCCGCCCTTTTGGAAATCGGAGGAGTTCAATTTGATGCCGATCGGAAAATCAGAACCTACAGCGTCTCGAACTGCGCCTAGGATCGTGAGCAGAAACCGCGATCGGCTCTCCAGTGGCCCTCCCCAGCGGTCGGTTCGACGATTGGAGAGCGGGCTGAGGAATTGCGAGATCAGATATCCGTGGGCGGCATGCAACTGGACACCGGTGAAACCTGCGCGCTGAGCATATTGCGCGGCGAAAGCAAACTGACGGATCGTGTGGTCGATGTCCGCTTCCGTCATCTCGCGGGGTTTGGCGAAGGAATAACCAAGACCGCGCGGTACGTCGATAGCCACCGACGATGGTGAGAGCGGCGCGGGATTGATCGCGTCACTGACTTGGCGGCCGGTATGACTGAGCTGAGCCCAGAAGTGGCTTCCTCCCGCCTTCCCGGCAGCAGCCACAGCCGCTAAAGCGGGCAAATCGGCCTCATCGTCGAGCACGACATTGCTCGGCCGCTCCAAATGCCACCGGTCGACTTGAAAGTTGCCGCTGAATAGCAACCCTGCGCCAGAATTCGCCCAGCGCCGGTAGAGCGCTTCGAGCCGTGGCGTCGCATGATTGTCCGCGTCGGCGAGTCCCTCGCTCATGGCCGCCTTCGCCAGGCGGTTCGGTAAGGTTGTGCCGCAAGGAAGGTTCAGTGGGTTACCGAGAATAGTAGTTGTCATGTTAATCCTCCGTGATAGGTCGGTTGCGCAAAAACTGCAGTGGAGCAAGGAAAGTGAGAAGTTAACCGCGGAGCGAATTGCATCGAGTTACTCCCGGCCGATGGCGCGGGCCCTCCTATTGCCGTCTATTGGCCTTCGGCGCAGCCGACCAAGATAGACATCGATCACTAGTGTGGAATCGAGACCTGGATGGACGCACAGATTCTCGCCCGGCGCCCATTCGGTTCTTGAGTAATTATGGTATTCAAATTACAACGAGTATCATGGACAAGCGGATCAGGCTCACCCGCGCAGAAAGCCACGCTCAGACTCGCGAGCGGTTGCTTGTCGCTGCGCGACAGGTTTTCGCCCGACATGGCTTTGGCGGCGCCTCCGTTGACATGATCGCCGAGGAAGCTGGCTACTCCAAAGGGGCCATCTACTCGAACTTCGAGACAAAAGAAGCGATCCTGGTCGAGTTGCTCGAGCGGTATGGCGAGGAGCAGATGGCCGACTTCAGGGCGATCATGCAACTCGACCCCGGAGCGACCCGCGACGCCTACAACAAGTGGCTTGATACGATGAACGCCGATATGGATTGGGATGTCATGAGCATGGAGCTTCAACTCCATGCACGTCGCAATCCGGAGTTTGCGGAGCGCTTCTACGCGCTAGAAGAGCGGCTCACCAATTTCTATGCCGACATCATCGCCGAGCTGTTTGCTCGGGCGGGACGCAAGCCTCCTCTTGATGCGCGATCCCTTTCGCTTGCGTTTCGCACGCTCGCTTGCGCCCTGAACTTGAAAATTCCACGGCCAATGCCTGGTCGCACCAACGAAGCCGGTCGTATAACTCACGAATTGATCGACCTGATGCTTGAGCCTGAGAGCGTGAGGTCCGACTCTGCGACGAGGAAAACGAAGGGCAAGGCTCGCTCAGCGTCGCCGACGAAAAAAACGCGCGCGATCGGCCGTTCCTGAACAAGCAAGGCCTCTCTTCCGCAGTATTCGCTCTCGCGGTATCGATGTGGGAACGGCGACCGGTGAGAAAGCTCTAGCATGGATGACTGACAACCACGAGGTTGAGCAATCGCGAACATTGAAGTCGCAATGCCTCGCACTCTCATCAATGTCTCCAATCGTTTGCCCGTAACCGTCCAAGAAGGTCAGATCACCACGTCTTCCGGTGGCCTGGTGGCGGCTCTGGAAGGACTTCCCGAAGAACGATTCAAAACTAGACGGATCGGTTGGCCGGGTGCCGCATTCCCCGACAAAGATCGGCAACGGGAAATTGAGCAAAGGCTCTCCGAAGAATATGGCTGTGTTCCGGTCTTTCTTAGCGAAAAAGAAGCCACTGGTTTCTACGAAGGTTTCTCCAATTCCAGTATCTGGCCTTTATTGCATTATTCACCCAATTTTTTGCGGTACGAACCGGCCTGGTGGGACCATTACCAAAACGTAAACCGAACTTTTGCGGAAAAGGTGCTCGAGATCGCTCAGGAGGGCGACCTGGTCTGGGTACATGATTATCAGCTGATGCTCGTGCCGGCCATACTACGAGCGGCGGCTCCCGATCTTAGAATTGGGTTCTTCTTACACACTCCTTTTCCGGCCTACGAAATTTTTCGCTGCCATCCGCGCCGTTCCGAACTGATTGCGGGAGTCTTGGGAGCGAACCGGATCGGTTTTCATGCCTTTGGATATCTGCGGCACTTCTGCACCACCGTGCATCGGATCCTCCGGATCGAAACAGAGCTTACGCATATCTCGAGCGAAGAACACATCACGGCCTTAGGTGTTTATCCAATCGGGATCAACGCGCCTAAGTTTCAGCAAACGCTCGACTCGAAAGAGTTTCGTCAGCGTCAGGACGAGTTCCGTCTCGCTCATCAAGGCAAACGGCTTGTGATTTCAGTCGAACGCATGGACTATACGAAAGGTATTCTGCACCGGCTTGAGGCGATCGACAATTTCCTGGCCAAATCGGACAAGAATGACGACATCCGTTTCCTCTTTGTCAGCGTACCTTCGCGCGAAGGAATTGAAGAATATCAGAAGTTGGTAGAGGAAGTCGAATCGCGAGTCGGTCAGCTGAACGGCAAATATGCAACTTTACTTGGCAGTCCCATACATTTCGTCCATGGCTCGATTCCTTTTGTCGACCTTTGTGCGTTGTATGCCTTGGCTGATACCGCGCTGGTGACGCCGCTGATTGATGGAATGAACCTGGTGGCCAAAGAGTTCATTGCCTGCCAGCGAGAGAACGCTGGCCTTCTCATATTGAGCGAGTTCGCCGGTGCAGCCGAAGAACTCTTTAATGCCTTCCTGGTCAATCCTTATGACACGGCAGGAGTGGCAGAGACCTTGCGGACTGCTTTGGCTCTTCCCACGGAAGATAGGCGACAGCGAATTCTGCCTATGCGAGAGCACGTTCTACGCTATGATGCCCAGCACTGGGCGCGTTCTTTCGTTGACGCCCTGAAGTCGGACGCCATTGCCGATACTCGAGCGGCCACATACGATATCAGAGATGTGCGCCAAGAACTCCACCAAGCTATCGCAGCCGGTAAGAGGATCGCTTTGTTTTTGGACTACGACGGGACGCTACGCGAAATTGAGCGTGAACCCGGGGCAGCTAAGCCGAACCCGGCGCTTGAGAATTTGCTGCGCCGACTAAGCCAGCAGTCAAATGTGGACGTTACCATCTTGAGCGGCCGCTCCCAAGAGGACCTTGAAGCATTTTTAGGTGCGTATCCTTTCCGCCTGATCGCCGAGCACGGAGCGACCTGGCGGGCACCCGGCAAGAAGCAGTGGGAACGATTAGATAACAATGTGAATTATGCTTGGAAAGAGAAGCTGCTGCCTATTCTGCGAATCTACGAACAGGCCACTCCCGGTAGCGCGCTGGAGGAGAAGCATTCTTCGATCGTTTGGCATTATCGGAAGGCCGACGAGGAGTTCGGTGATTGGAAAGCGAATCAATTAACAGAAGAGTTATCCGCATTGACCGCCAATCATCCGATTAAGGTACGCCAAGGCAAGAAAATTGTGGAAGTGACGGCAACACTAAACAATAAGGGGGCGGCCGTTGCCCGAGTGCTCGAGCAAAACGATTACGAAGTAATTCTGTGTGCCGGCGATGACCTACCGGACGAAAGCATGTTTGATCTCAATGTCCCGCGCATGTTGACCATCAAAGTAGGCAGCGGGCCTACCCAAGCTCGATTTAGGGTAACTGAGCCTGCCGCGTTCCGAAAACTGCTCGAGGATCTGTTCAACCAAAAGCCTTCTTAAACCACGAATGGACGCAATTACACACGAATAGGATTGTCTTTTATTAGCGTCCATTGGTGTCCATTCGCGGTTGATCGGAGCGTTCGTATTTTCCAAAACCACGAATGAAGCGAATACACACGAATAAGATTGGTTTTTATTCGCGGTTGCAGAGAAAATCTTCGCGAAAAAATGAGATTTTGAGTCTATTTAGTACAGACCAAAAGAGCGGCTATTTTTGCCGTGGATGGGGACTAAGCTAGCGTAAGGAATGCAGCTCTGGGTGATCACGCGACTGCTATTACTGGTGGTACTGGCCAATGCTATGCCGGTGGTAGCAAAGAAGGTCTTGGGCAATCGATTCTCGCGTCCTCTTGACGGGGACGCCAGATGTCGCGATGGGCAGCCTTTGTTTGGCGCATCGAAAACTATGCGCGGGATCTTCCTTTCGGTGTTGGCAACCGTAATTGGGGCGCACTTGTCGGGCCTGGGATGCAAAACCGGAGCAATGGTAGGAAGCACCGCTATGGCCGGCGATCTCTTTTCCAGCTTCTTAAAGCGCCGGATGAAGCTGCCGCCAAGCAGCAGAGCGATCGGGTTAGACCAAGTACCTGAGTCGCTATTCCCGCTGCTTGCCTGTCGCCGACCTTTTTCGCTGACGGCTTTTGACACAGTAGTCACCGTCATGGCCTTTTTTATTGGTGAGATATTGATCTCCCGAATTCTTTACAAGTTTCGTCTGCGCGACCGCCCATACTGATGGAACAGCTTCCCATGAACGAGGATCTCGTCTATGGGGCGTTATCGGCATTCTCAGCGGTGGCAGCGTTATTCCTGGAGAGGTGATGCAATGTAATTTCGGGCAGACAGTTGAGCCGTACGGCGACGATACACGCTCCGACGCCGACGGAAGTGTAGCCGAGCATTTTGTGATATTTCCATGGTCCTGACGCCATATACCGCGGCAAGACCGAATCGAGCGTGATAGGAATCGATCCGGGCAAGCAGATTTGTCCGCCATGGGTATGGCCGCTCAGCAGCAGATTGAAGTCGGCATGGGCAGCCTGCCGATAAATCTCCGGGGTGTGCGACAACAGGATCGAGAATTCGTCGTGCGGGATCGGTAAGGCTGCCTTTTCAATGTTGTCGACGCGATAATAATGCGCATCATCGATGCCGGCGAGATGGATTCGTTGATCGCTGCGCACGATCGTTTCGCATTCGTTGAGTAGCATCCGGATTCCCATCTCCTCGAGTTCGGGAACCATGCTGATCGTGTCGTGGTTGCCTAACACCCCGTACACCGGTGCTTTGAGATGCGATCGCACTCGCGTCACTTCTTCAAGAGCCGCATCGAATGGGCCAAAGGTCTTACCGCGGTAATCACCGGTCAGAACACAAAGATCGTACGTCAATTCATCCAGCAGCTCTGCTAAACGACCCATTGCCCCTCGACTCATGTCCGCATGCATGTCGCTGATGTGGAGGATAGTGAACCCATCGAAAGCGATCGGCAATTCTGTTAGTTGGACATGGTTGTGGCGTACCTGTATGCGTTCGGCATTGTCACACCCGTGCTGATACAACCCAACAAGCTTCAAGGAATTGCGAATCACTGAGTGGATCGAATACCAGTTCTCAAAGTGAAAGAAATTGATGCCACCGCCAAACACGCGTCGCTCATGATCCTTTTCAATTCCGAGCCGCTGGCTGGTATACACTCGCCCGAGGCGTTGCTCCAATTTTGCCAGAATGTCCTGCTTCATTGATGGCCGCTTCGTCGGCTTCCGCTTACTTAGTGCCAAATGTGGTCGGCCAAGTCTAAGCCTCCTGACCCACGGTTGTCACGGCGCCGGTTTTATCCTGTCCGAGGTACCTGATTGTCTTCACAGATTCTGGTCGGACCACTATGATCCGCCGCCATGGGGACTTTACGTGTTCGAGAAATGGCCGCAATCGTCGGACTTTTATTCGGCTGGTTGGTGCTTCTTCTTTTGCACACGTGGGCGACACTCGCGATTTACTTCGCCAATTATCATCATCCGTTCGCCAGAACTCTGCTTCCGATTGTTTATGTTCTCGTCTTGATCTCGCTCGCGGTCTTTATTCGGCGACACATTTTTCGTCTGCTAGCCGTTTTCGTGGTCTTTATCTTGGTCACACTTTGGTGGATGTGCATCCAACCAACTGGGCGCGGTGATTATCTACCCCCCGTTGCGGTGCAAGCATATCCGGAGTTTCACGGGAATATCGTAACTATCCACAACCTCCACAATTTCGAAGCAATTTGAAACTCTTCTACGTTATCGGTGACGAACGCGATGTGATTCGTGTCCGCACCAATTACCAGAACGAAGAAGTTCAGCTCTACCGGACAAATTGTACTCCAGAGAATGCGAGAAAATTGTTGGTGGATTTTTTGAAAGGCGCCGACACGCTTCGTTCCCATCCAAGGTTTTACAGCACTCTATTCTGTAACTGCACAACCACGCTGATTGAGCATATCAATCGCGTCCTTCCGACCAAAGTCCCGTTTTGGCAGCGGCGCATGATGAACGGGTATACCGATCAGGCAGCCTATGAGAACGGCTGGCTGGCCGGGCACGAGAGTTTTGCCGAGCTCCGAGCTAAATCAAACATCAACGCGCGTGCGTTAAAGGCAGACCAAGATCCCGATTTTTCAGAGAAAATCAGAACGCATTTCGAATAGGGCTAGAAATCTTGCTTTTTCCGCGACTCGTTCATGCGCTGAGCGGAAGATTATTTCGACAGCTATCCCTGGCTGTGCAACAGGCTAATCGCAGTTCCTCGCAAGGTCTTGCGGTCGAGTTTGCCGGTCGGTCCAGACGGAAGGCTCTCGGCAAAAATAATCTGGTGCGGAACTTTATATTCGGGCAGATGCATTCCCGCAAAATCGATCAATTGCCGGTCCGCTATCGGAACGCTTCCTCGCTTAAGAACGACGTGTGCCTGCACTAATTCATGACCGAGTCGATCTGGTACGCCGATGACACCTGCCTGCCGGACCGATGAATGTTGATACAACACCCCTTCGACTTCGATGGGTGACACCATTCCAGCCCGATGCCGGATGATTTCTGATTTGCGGCTCACGAACCAGTAAAAATCTTCTTCGTCCTTATAGGCAAGGTCGCCGGTATGGAACCATCCGTTCTTTATGTTCCTGGCCGTCAGTTGCGGATCACGCCAGTAACCTGCGGTCATACTCCCACCGCGGACGATCATCTCACCGATTTCGCCAGTGGTCGAAATTGGATGACCGATTTCGTCGATCAAAGAAACTTCCATGCCAGCGATGGGTTGCCCGATCGAGCCGGTTTTTTTTTGGCCATATGGGGGATTCATGCTGTAAATCTGTAACTCGGTCATGCCGCAACCTTCAGTAATCTCGACGCCGAATATTCGCTTGAACCGCTGCTGGATAGCGACTGGAACCGCTTCACCGGCGGAGAAACAGAAATTGAGTGACCGGATATCGTACCGGCCGGCTTCCGGATAATTAACTAAATCATTGTACAACTGTGGGAAGCCATAGGTTTTCGTTGGTTTATATGTTTGTATGGTTTCGAGCGCTAACCGTGGCTCAAAATGAGGTAGTAGGATGCAGCTTGCCCCGCTGCTGTGAAACGGCAAAATCTGAGAGCCGAACCCAATCAAATAGCATATCGGGAACATAATAAGTGTTCTGTCCTCAGAAGAAATTGCGATCTGGTCAATTTGAATTTGCGTGGCCTGTGCCAGACTCGCGTGGGAATGGACCACTGCCTTCGGCAATCCCGTTGTGCCTGATGTATAGTAAATCGCGGCTGCACAGTTCTGATCCAACACTGGCAGACCAGCGGAATCGAACTTCGCTTCGAGCAACTCACTAAAGGGCCGAACGTATGTCGTGTGGCTCGAGGTCAGGTAATAGTGTTCAACTCCAGGTAGCGAGGATCTGATCTCTTCGATCCGGCCAAAGAGCTCTGGTTCGCTGATGAGGACACGCGCACCGCTGTGAGTGAGACAATACTTCAGGAGTTCGGGTTGAAACCGAATATTAAGGGGTACCGCGATCGCACCGATTTTGAAGCAGGCATAATAGCACAGCACTATTTCCAGACAGTTTGGCAACAGAAACGCAACGCGATCTCCCGGACTGATTCCTCGCTGCAATAGAGAAGCGGCCAGGCACTGCGTTAGCTGGGAAAGGTCGGCATAGGTGTAGCTCCTGTTTTGAAAAATTAAAGCGACGTTAAGCGGAAACTGGGCACTGGTGTTATCCAGGAGGAGGTTCATCATCGTCACAGCCTTCGACACAGCGAAAGGTGTAGTATGCACGCGCCGCGAAATAAAGAACGGATCCACAAAACCGATCCAGATCCTCCTGGTTGGACAGCAGAGAGTGATAGAAAAAGACCAACGTGATTTTTTTGGTCTCCCGACTGCGCAGACGAATTTACAGGGAGGCGGCGATAATTTGGATCATCTGATCATAGGTCGGTACTCTGGGATTGTTGGTATAGTCGGGAAGTACCATCGACTGCTTGGCTAGCGCGGGGATCTCGTCTTTGGAGACACCAAAATCTTTCAGCGAAAAGGCCAGACCTATCCCGCTCATGAATTCGTCCACTAAGACTGGACAAGCGGCGGCCGCATCGGGCGTGTCAACATCCTCGAGGCTAGGCTCAAGAATCCGCGCCAGTCGAGCGAACGCCGAGACTGCTGACTCCCACCTGAATTCGAGGCACGCGCGGTAAACTGAGGCCAAAGCCATGCCATGCGGCGTGCTGGGGTACATCCCGCCAACTGCCATCGCGTTGCCGTGGGGCAGGGCGACCCCGGCTCGACAAATCGACATGCCAGCAAGAGTATCAGCCCAAGCCATACTGCTGCGCGCAGCCAAGTTCGCACCCTCCTGAACCGCCGTTGGCAAATCATAGATCACGCGGCGAAGTGCTTCCCAGGCGAACAGCTCGGTCGCCCCATTGCTTCGCGGGTTCAGGATTGATTCGAAGGCATGGCCAAGCACATCGAAGCCGGTCGTCGCCGTTACGATCGAAGGCACCGAGAGCGTCAGTTGCGGATCAACGATCCCCACCCGGGGAATCAAGTTAGCATTAGACAACGCGGACTTAGTTCGGGAAGCGGTGTCGGTGACTTACCGCCACCTGGGTGGCCTGCGATCCTGATCCGGACGTTGTTCCGACCGCAACGACCGGTAAGGTTTTGTTGGACGGCCTTTGCTTGAAGAACAGGTAATCCCAACTGGTGCCTTCGTGTGTTGCCTCCACCGCGATCGCCTTTGCCGAGTCCAGACTGGAGCCACCGCCGATACCAAGAATCACATCCGCTCTAAATTTCTTGGCTAGCTTTGCGCCGGTCGAAATGAGGTCAACGGTCGGATTCGGCAGCACGCCGTCAAAGTGTTCCCAATCCAGACCCAGGCGCTCGAGGAGGTCGCCGACAATCGGATACAAGTCACGCAGCGCGGCCTTCCTTGGGCCCGCTAACGACAAGACATCGACAGCCGTATCGACTCGCCAGGGACCCAACTTCGCTAATTCGCCCATTGCCGAAGATGATCTCACCAGCGTGTTGATATTCGAAGGCTTTCAAGGGCTGGATGGTTTGATAATTCCAATGTGAGCGCTGCGGGCTGCGGCAATTTCAGTCCTGCATCGACCTGGCCCTCCGCGAACGCCATAGGGTCGTCCCGGCTTTCTTGATAATTTCAGAAGCACCAAAAACGATAAGAGTCACAATCAGGACGGCGCCTGTAACTATTTGTTGTTCCTCCGGTGTTACGCCGTCGAGGCCCAGCGCATTCTGAACGAAAGCAAGCACCAGAAGTGCAATCAGCACACCGGTCATGGTACCGGCGCCTCCGAAAATGTTCACACCGCCGAGAACGACGGCAGTGATCACGGGAAGTTCGAGCCCAATGGCAGTATCGGAACGGGCACTCGCCAGATAGGCAGTCAGAATGATCGCGGCCAACGCAGACATAGCTCCGGAGGCGATAAAGACACCCACAATAGCCCGGCTGATATTAATCCCCGAGAACCGGGCAGTCTCCCGATTGTTGCCGATTGCGTACAATGCTCGTCCCCAATGAGTGGCGTGCAAAAAGACCGCGAACCCAATAAAGAGTAAGACGAAGATGATCGAACTCCAGGGGATCGGTGTGCCGTCGATCGTTCCGAATCCAATGTTTTGATACCACTCCGGAAAGCCGCTTACGCCCCGTTCGTTGAGGATAATCTGCGCAATGCCCCGATATAACGCGAGCGTTCCAATTGTGACTACCAGCGAGGGCAGCGCTCCATAGACCACGATTAATCCATTGAGGAATCCCGCCATGGTTCCGACGACAATGCCTAACAACATCGCCACTTCGACCGGAAGCCCATGCTCAAGACATACTGCCATGAGCGATGCACAGAGCCCGATAATAGACCCGACCGAGATATCGATCTCTCCGGTGACAATGATCAGGGTCATCGGCAACGCAACGAGTGCCGCCGGTGTCATGCTTGCCAGCGCAATCGAAATGTTCGAAGGCGTCAGGAAATACCGGGAAACCTGAGCGCCGCAGATGAAGATCCCGATCAGGACGAAGAGAAGAAACACCTCCCACCGAGCCAGTGAACGACGGAGCCAGTTTATTGTCTGGCCTGAGGTCATGATGCGCGCCTCCTTACTGGTTGAGCTCGTCGAGACCGGCGCTCGACCCGCTCGGCTCGTCTCGCCAGGTGGCTGTAGAAGACAACGGTGATGAGGATCGCTGCACCGACGACGGCCTGCAGCCAAAACCGATTGATCCCCAGAAGCTGAACGCCGTTCTGCATAACAGCGAAGATCGCCGCGCCGAGAGCCGCCCCATAAACCGATCCGCTGCCCCCAAAGATGCTAACTCCTCCCACCACGACGGCCGAAATAGCTTGTAAATGGAGATCGGGAGCGATAACGGCATCCACTGTCCCAAAACGAGAACCCCAGAGGACACCGACAAGGCCGCACAAAAGTCCGGATAGGACGAAGACCAAAGCAATATGCCACCGCTCCTTGATGCCAGCGAAGAGCGCGCTCTCCTGGTTGCTGCCGAGAGCATACAGGTTGCGACCTGTCCGCGTAAAACGCGCCGCCAATCCGAACCCGATGGTGAGAAGGACTGCCAGCCACACTAGCAACGGCACGCCCGCAACGTGAAGCCGGGCGATATCCCCATAGCTATCGGGCAACACTGTTGCCGAGATCTGCCGACCGCCCGCGAAAACGATCACGCCGCCGCGGTACATCGCGAATGTTCCGAGGGTAGCGACGATTGCTGGGATTCGAAAGATAGTGACCAACAAAGCGTTCACGACACCGAGCGCGCCTCCGACCGCACATCCGATGAGCAGCACAAAGAGGATTGACCCGTCGGGATGATGCTGCAGCCAGTCGGCAGAGATGAATGCACTCGTCGCAACCATAGCGCCCACCGAGAGATCAATCTGTCGAGCGATGATGACGACGG
>WNFQ01001926.1_pt1 | contig 17029 bp, 17 predicted proteins | sample 5400171 | NCBI WGS metagenome assembly WNFQ01 (sample SAMN13153356, study PRJNA577476) | soil metagenome | isolation source: 20 cm soil under Madrone tree | place: USA:California | collected 2016-06-14 | reverse complement strand
AAATGCTCAATTGGCGGATTCCCTTTCGCTCGCGTTCCTAACTAGTTGTGCTGGAGACGCTGACGCCAACGGAACGAGCGGTGGGTATCCTGCGAGAAGTCTTGAACTGCGAGTTCTCCGAAATCGCTCCGATCGTCAACCGGTCGGAGGTGAACTGTCGGCAAATCCTCGCCCGCGCACGCAAACACGTTGAGGAACGCCGTCCCCGCTTCGACTCGTCGCCTGAACAAGCGGAAGAGCTCACGCTCCGGTTCCAGCGAGCGGTGAAAAACGGCGAGATCGAAAATCTGTCGGATTATCTGGCGGACGATGTGGTGCTGGTGTCCGACGGCGGCGGCAAGGCGCGAGCCTTGCTAAGGCCAATCTGCGGGTCTGAACCCATCGCCCGCCTCCTTGTCGGCGCGGCGCGAAAATTTGGTTCCAAGGCCGAAGAGGTGAAAAAAGCCACGATAAACGGGCTTCCCGGACTCGTCAGTTTCGAAGGCGACCGCGCGCTGCGAGTGATGGCCTTTGGCATCCGTGACGGTCGCATTCACGAGCTTTTCATCATTACCAATCCCGACAAACTCCGTCATCTTTCGCGCCGGTCCTGAGCGGACTTCCCCACTGCTTTGCAGAAAATTTCGGTCGCTCCTTTAAAGGGTGATGTCACAAATCAACCCGTTCACCGGTCTTCTCATTGTCGCAAATAACAATGATAAAACATCGGATACTTTGCAGCAGGTTGCGCCTCGTGGGAACAAGCGTGGAACGCCACACGACTGTAGCGGCTCTCGGCGGGTCAACGTTGATTCAGTGATTATATATCGAAATTTTTTCCAAAAATACGAACACCCAAAAAATGAAAAAAGATAAAATCATCTACTGGACTGCCACAGGAATCGTCGCGGCAATAATACTGTGGAGTGCATTCAACTTTTCTTTAAATAAAGAAATGAAAGCCGCTTTTGAACATTTGGGGCTGCCCAATTGGTTCCGAATCGAGCTGACTGTAGCAAAAATATTAGGTGCACTGGCCTTACTAATTCCAACGGTACCCACTAGAATGAAAGAGTTTGCCTACTTCGGTTTTACAATCACGCTGATTTCGGCAATTATTGCTCATTCCTCCAGTGGCGATGGCATCTCGTCTATAGATCCTTTGGTGTTTTTAGGCATTTTGATCGTTTCGTATTTGTATTTCAACAAGATTAAGAACACTAAACATCTTAGTTACATTCGTTCGGCAGCTGGAGCGGACGTTGGACCTCGTGCAGCGTCTTCGATACATGGCTGAGTCCACCAAAACGAATTGCCGCTCGTTCTGACTTGCTCTTTCACAACGGTGGTTTTGCCCAATGAGTTTCGCCAAATGCTCTGCGGTCTCAAGCCGATTTGGAGGGAAAGCGATTTGGATGTGACAATTTGAAGTAATTGCCTCTTCTCCCCCGTGATGAGCCTGAAGCTGGTTAATGTCCTGACAGATGAGATAACATTTGATGCCGTAGCCAGCGATGAAAGCGACCGATTCCTGCATAATTGCGAGCTTCCCGAGACCTGGAAACTCATCGAGCATCATCAGCAGGCGATGGTTGTAGCGGGCACTTGGCTTTCCATCCGTGAAATCAAGTTGTGAAGCCAGCAACCGCACAATCGTGTTAGCGATCACTCGCACGAGCGGTCTCAGCCTGGCCGTATCCTCCGGTTGCGTGATATGTAGAGACTAGCTAACAGGATTCTCATGATTTATGAGGCCCCGGATGCGGAACTGGGAACGGCTGATATTGCGAGCAATAACCGGATCTCGGTAAAGAGAGAGATACGATTTCGCGGTCGAAAGCACAGAGCCCGCTTTTTGCGGTGGTCGATCGATCATGTCGCGACCACCGTCGCACGGACATCAGGTCCTACGGCTGTGTTGCGTTTCATACGAAAGAATCAGTCGTCAGTACGGAAACCAATACGGCGCTTAGGTTGATCCGGTGTTGGAAGCAGTAGCGGACGAACAGAGATCGCGCAGGGCTGCATCATGAGTCAGTAGAGTTCTTTCGATCTCAGCGAGACGCTTGGAAATGGGGTTTTGATATCGCAGATTGCGATGTCAAAGCGGCATGCTCCTCGGCGTCCGGCCAGACATCGCACAAGAACTTGATAGGGTTAGGACCATCTCCCACGCGCGGCAAATAAACAGCCAGCCAGCGATCTGTTAAGCACATGGTGAATCAGGCACTTTTGAGGCTTTGGAGCTTCGCAGTACCCTCCCTACCCTCGACGTGGACTTACTTTGAGGAAATCGACTCCACGTCTCAGCACTTCATTCATGCGTTTCTGCCAACCTCGGCCAGTAGCCTTGTAGCTTTCCAGCACCTCAGGATCGAGCCGCAGCGTGACGGGTTTCTTCGTGGGAGTTTTCTGTGGTCCGCGCTGTCCCCGATAACGTTTGACGGCTGCTTGGTAAGCAGCTGGTGGGAGGACATCCTTGGCCTGCCTAGCGCGAGCAAAGTCTTTCGAGTTCCATTCGGGCATGTCAGGATCGGATGCGATGCCACGGTTAATCTGCTTGTTCTCCTCTTTCGAGGGGTGAATGAGTTTTCTGGTCATAGCTTCTTACCTCTCTCTCGTTGGCCCTTCGCAGGCCGATAATACGATAGTTTTCGCCGCGAATAGTGAAGTACACACAGTGCAGGCGGCCGTTTATCGGGCCGAAAGCCGTGTAACGAGTTTCACCGTAATTCTTGCGGGTGTCCTCCGCGACAACAGCTTCTTCCCATACGAATGACTCGATAGCAGCGAAATCGACCCCGTGTTTAGCGAGATTTGTTTTACGTTTTGCCTCGCTCCACTCATATCGCATTTATTTGATTGTACGTACAGAAAAATTAACGTCAAGGGCACGAATGGCCGTGACCCCCAATTAGGATGTAGGATTCTCATTCGAATACTGGGCAAAATGGTCCTGGATTGACACAATGCGCAATCATTGCCATATTGTCCATATGGGCTCCAAGGCAGAGCTAGTGGAGGCGGTTCAAAAGCAGCTAAAGGGCGAGGTTAGCAAGGCTGATGTCAATAGAGTGGTGACGGCCGTCTTCAATGCTATCAACGTTGGACCGAAAAAAGATAAAATAGCCCAACTGCGTGGATTCGGAACGTTCAAGCTCGTTAAGGCGCCGAAGCGCTTTGGTTCCAGAGCTCTTGAAGAAGCTCGTTTTCCGAAACACGAGCCTATTGGTGTTCCGGCCAACGAGTCAAAGACATCCCGGGATAGAGTGCTCGAGCCGAAAGTTGAAGGGCTAGCGCCAAATGAAGAGCAGCTTGCTGTGGCGTTATCCGCTATGATCAGTGCTGCCGGCGTCCACGGGAAGGAAGCTCTGCGAGTGATACGGACGATCGGAGAAACCATCGAGATTCCTTCGGATGCAGAGGAAGAGGCTTTTGAGCGTGTGCGCCTTCGATCACTGGGTGCGGACGCCGAGCTACGTGATGCAGAAGGCGGCGGGCTTTCGGATATGGAGTTTGCTACCGCCATGGGCCTTAGCGCTCGCGAGACGGTTCGCCAATATCGGGAGAAGGGACGGATTTTCGCATGGCGTAAGGACCTGAGGAGTTATCGATATCCGGCGTGGCAGATCCATCGTAAGCAGTTGCTTCCTGGGCTATCGGAGGTGCTCGCAGTCCTAAAGGAAAAGCCGCTAGAGCCTCTTTCAATTGTCGGTTACTTCCTTACTCCTAGCGACGATTTCGATGATGCGCGGCCTCTGGACTTATTGAGAGAAGGCCAGGTGGCCGAAGTTGTGGCTGACGCGAAGCGTTATGGCGACATCGGGAGCTAAGCGTATAGTGGCTCCCGAGCCACCGGCGCGGCTCAGCAGTACTGACCTTCCGGTTTGTGACGTTGCGACGAGTTGGTTTAGAATTTGCCGGCGCCGACATGCTTCACCCCTATTTTGGAGCCGCCTAGGCATCTATCGCTTCGATTCCGAAAAGGCCCCTTGGGGCGTATGTTATGCCGCTAGCTCGATCACGCGAGCTTTTCAGGAGGTATTTGGAAACAGGATCCGATGCGGTACGCCCCTGGATTGGACCGAGATAAGAGATTTCCGTGTTTGGTATATTTCCATCCCGGTTGGGTTTCGGGGACTGAGTCTGTTTGGTGATACTCTGACCTTGGTCGATGCGACGCTTCAGTGCTTCGTTTCAAGCTATGCCAAATCACAGCGGTGGGGAGCCGCGTTAATGGATCACCCGGCCGATTTGGATGGGTTGGTTTATTATGGCCGCCGTTGTGGTGCTCACTGCTTGGCGATGTTTGGAGATGAGACCTCTCCCCGAAAATATCAGGAATCCCTCAAGAGCGAGTTACTCGGAGACTTGGTTTTGTGGGACGAATTTTGGTCAATGCTGGATCGCTTGAAGGTTCGCGTAAGCTCCGTACCTAGCCAAAGAGAAGGGCCTACATGGTCCCTTACCGACCCCAGCTAGCTGGAGGTCCTGTGAGATCCGGCGCTATGGGTTCGTCGCCAATGAGAATCAAAAGATACCAAATCTTATGGGCGCGCATTTTTCCGGTTACGCTGACACTGAAGGGATCCTAACTGTTCTCATCGACATCTCTCGCGCCTAACGAATTGGATTCCTGGTGACGAGCGTCACGCCCGATATTTTGGCCCCACATTCCACCCAGCGCGAAGCCATGCTGTTTGCTTGGCTCCAATGTCGCCCCGGGTGGTTGTACTCTCTGAAATCGCCCAGGAGGTACCGGTTTCCAAGATCGCTGTCGTGATAATGCGGTCTCAGTCCCCGGTCTGGACTCCTGACTACTCCGCACCAAAAGGACACAATGCTCCTCGTAAACTCTGGTACTCGGTTGGTCGGGACTCCGGGCGCGCCAGCTTTAATGTCACTCGTCAATTGAGGCGTCATAATGACTCTTGTGACGCCTGTTCTGCACATGTTTAAATCCCCTCCCCCATCGTAGCCCAGGCGGCGAGCAGAGCGAAATCACCGCCGAAATGGTGGTGCATCGGTTGAAATGCATTGCTTTAAAGAGGTGTCCATCCATCCACGGTGTGTCGCCTTCTCGCGGCCTCTACCCCGAATCAACCATAGTGATGTGATGGCCGGTTTTTCTGGACGCGATTGTTGTCTTGCTTGAGAGCTAAGCGAATAGAGGATATCTCTTATCCATGCTTCTCGAAAGACTTCCCGAAGTGCAATCACTCGCCCCTGAGGATAAGTGGCGGCTGATCGACGAATTGTGGTCCGACTTGGCGCGGCAGGTTGAAGGCGCAGGGCCAGAGGACAATATCGTCGAGCTTCTCGAGAAACGTTTTTCGGATTATTTGCTCGACCCTTCTCAAGGGCAAAGGGCGGACGAAGTCTTCGCACGACTGGCGGAACATAAACGCCAGTGGAAATAATCTTTCTTCGCGGAGCGGAGGCCGATCTGTTTGCGCATGGGTGCGCTACGAGGAGGCCTTGCCAGGGCTCGGCGACCGCTTTGAGGCGGAAGTTCGTGCGGTGCTGCTCCGAATCGCTGAGCTTCCCGAATCGGCGCCTATCTACGCCGGAGAATTCCGGCGATTGTTGGTGCGCAGGTTTGAGCACGGAGTTTTTTACCGCATTCAGGGCACCCGTATCGTGATCACAGCCGTGCTCGACCTGCGCCAAGACTCAACGGCGATCCGGCGGCGATTGGAGTTCTGAAATTGATCCAAGTTCTCCGCAGGTCGACAAGCAAAACGTGCAACAAACGAACGCTGTGAGTTAAATACTCGAGCTCGAACGCCAGGGATTTGCGTTAAGTGGATGTATTAACTCGACGTAACGCAAATTTCCGTTGCAACTCATTGTCTAGGAAAGGCTTTCGCTAGGGCAAGCCACGAATCCATCCAAAAGTTACCGCTTTGGCGTAATAGAAGTTACGACTTTAGCTTAACCGGACACCTACTTCGGCAGTGCAACGTGCGAGTCACTCCGTCACCCCGGATTGCGCACATTTCAAAATTGAGGCGTCATAATTAGTATTATGACGCCTCTCCTGCATGTGTTTAATAATTCCTTTTTTTAATTGGGCCCGCTAAAATACGCAACTCAATGGCACGACACAGCACGAAACCAGGGCCCGATCTGTTAAATCCAGAGGAAGCGGCGCTCGATCGAGAGGTTAAAAGCACTCCCCTGCCTACGGCGATCCTTGCGGCGTTTACCGGCGGCAAGATCGGCCGCGTTTGGAGAGTGGGTGAACTTGAGCGGAAATTGCAGGGCCTTGGCTTCCAAGCTTCGCGTCGGTCTGTGACTCTCGCTTTGGCTGAACTGGAGGCTCATCTTTCAGAGAACGAGTTCCTGCCCTGGATCCTGGTAGAGCGTGGCAACCAATGGCAGCTGGTTTCAAAATCAGTGTTACTGGCCACTATCGAGAACGCGCCAGGATTGGCGGTTAATCGCGTTCTATCAGACCAGGAAAAGGCGGTGTTGTTGGTCGTAATCGGACACAGAAAAAAGGGCGGCGTTACGAAAACCGCGCTATCGGAGATTCTCCCCGAGATGGGCGACGTCGACAGCATCCTGGAGAGACTCAAAGACGACGGACTGATCTACGCTGATCCGGCAAAATACTTTAACTACTGGCGGGCCAGACCTCCCGCACTCATGGCGTTGCACCTGCGTTCCCACACGGAGATTCCTGAACTCAAAGCACTGGAGGTCTATTTCGAGAACCGCAGCCGGACACAACCCGATCGGGCTTTTTCTGATGCGGAGGCTCGGGCGAAAAGCTACGCTCGGCGCCGAGTAGAGCAAGCGCAGACACTCCCCTGCCCCGATGAAGAAGCCGCTTCAGAGTGAACCCGCGGCGGCCTGAAGTCTACGGAGAGCATTATAGATAGCACTCCGAGAGAGCGGTTGACCGTTTGAACCAGGAAAGAGTAGCGGCGAGTCGGCCCAAGCCTTTGTTCGTCGGAGTATTCGATATTGTTCGGGCCGATTGGCTCTGAGCCGGATTTTTAACCATCGACGGAGCATTCCGCGGTAAGGCGACGGGGCGATTTTACCCCGAATGGATAACGCCGATGGGCTATCGGTGACTTCGCTGATAGCAAGATCGAGCACGCCCCTCCCCTCCCCCATCGTAGCCCAGGCGGCGAGCAGAGCGAAATCGCGCACCGCTGACATGGCGGTAATCGGCTTGTACTGCATTTGCTTCAAGAGGTGCAGGCTGTCGTATATGTTCATTTGAACATCGCCTCCATGAACCATCAGTCGGAGAAAGCGTTCAAATCGGTGGACTCGACCGAATCGTTCACGTTTTTCTGTCCAGCTCATAGATTCGAGCAGTCGGAGAACGGCCTCGTTCGTTGAATTGTCCCCCACACAGAGACAGTGAGACACCGCGCGTTTGGCAGCCCGCACGTAGATTGCGCGGGTCTTGGGAGCAAGATCTGAGATGCTGCGCTCGAAATCTTGGAGCGACGGAGCAGCCACCTTAGAGTGTGGTATTCCGTTTCTTGGTTGCGGAACCGAAGGTGCAGATTGGCGAAGAGGCACAACTCTCCTAGTAACGTCTACTGCCATAGCATACTAACCCTCCGCGGTAAGCGTTTCTTGCCGTCCGGCTATCCGCCTCTGGTGAGGCCGTGCTTTGGGAATAATTCATGCCGAAATCGCCCCTTGCTTGGAGAGCTCTGAAAAAGCGAGCTTCCCGGTGGATGATTATTTAGAGGGTCAGAGGCGACCCGAGCAAGAGAAAATGGCAGGACTACAATGTTGCACGATCGGAGTTGCCAGCTGGCAACTCCCGCCTGCTAGCGGTCATTAGGACTTTTGGCACGGTATGGGTATCATTAGCCTGATCCAACGAGACAGACCTGGCCCGTGTTCGCCGCTGAAGGGCTAAGCTGTTGCCAGCTGTCAACAGCCCCTAATCATGAGAAGCAACCCAGCGTCTGCCTCGTGCTTGATTTTTTTGCGCGATAGCGCGACGCATCCACTTCAATTGCCGGAGTTGCCAGCTGTCAACTGGAACCAAGTGCAAGCGATGATTATTCCGGCACGCCAGGACAGTGGCTGGATCTCGGGCTCGGCTTTTCCCAGTGATGATCTGGCCGGACCCAACGAAAGCGGCGCTCAGATTCCTCTTTACTACCGCGACGATCAAGCCCGAGTACGCCGATCCGCGCTTCAATCTCCTTAGCGGTAGGTTTGAGCTCTGTATTTCTGATCGTCGCCGGATATCTCAAAGCCGGACGTTAGGACGTTTACCCCTTCGCAACCAATTGCCGGCCGTGAATGCTCAAAAGGTGCAAGCTGTCTGAAAGCGTATGGAGTGCCATATTCACCATCACGAGTTCGGTAGGCAGAAGTGTTGGTAGCATGCCATCACCGTTGACCCGCACGTAAGCAACGTTTCGTTGTCCGCACCCGTCATTTCGGTGCCGTATCTCGACATTAATGCTCCGAACGAGGGATCTTAAGGAGATCATTTAACGTCGCGACGTTAGCTGCATCTGATCGAGAACCCTCTTGTTTCTTCGCCCTCGACAAGCCATCGAGCACTGAACTTCGTGGTCCGTGCGAACGCGCAGATGCTAGATAATTTCGGCTATCCGCCGCGCAAATGATGACGAATGGCTGTCTGAGATACTGCGGCAGACCCGTGAGAAAGCGTAGATACTCCCAAAGCGCTCGAACAGAGTTGAATTCTTTGTTGAAAAGCAGTTTCCTCTAACAGGCTCTCAACTGAAGACAATGGTAGGCATCCTACCGTCGTTGTTGATCGATTTGCGAATGAAATTGGCTCCGGAGCGCGAGAGCCCGATTTAACCACGGACGCTAGCTGCGCTGATCATAGTTACCAGGTGTCAACGAGGCTAAGAGTGAGATAGATCATTCCAAATGGCGAACGGCACTACACTGGACGGCGGAACACGGTGAGAAGGCTGTGGCGGAAACAGAACATACAATATAGGAACGGGGCGAGAACGGTTGGGAGAACGATCTATCACGGGGCGACGACAAAGCGGCCGTGCTATTCGCGAGACTGTCGAATAGTTGACAGCTGGCAACTCCGCGAGCTGCACTGTGACGTGTGTGGTTGCACCCAACCTTTAAGACGACTCAAAAGTCTGCCTTTTCGCTCGCAACGGATCCACGTTTCAGCTTTTAGTGTTTGACCGCGTGGAATCGTCGCGACCCGTGGAGTGTGAGACCCCCGAACAAAACGAACCGGCTTCTCTGTTGCCAGCTGGCAACTGGCAATTCACTAGGTCCCACTTTTGCTAGTGTCATCAACGGCCATTCCGGTCTCGGGAAAGGTTACGGATGAAGGATTCTGGGGCAGTGCCGCCGTTTGGATCGCTCTCACCCCTCCGGGCAATTAGGGTTGCAAGTTGTCAACAACCACAGCGCTTTCAGTCGTGAAAGTACAGAGCGGGCACTTAGAAAGCGACCGCTCCGGCAGTAGAAACGATCCCGCCATTATCGCCGCTTGAGGAGAGGGGAGAACCGAGACAACTGACCGGCTTTGGGGAACCATGTTCAGAAGAACACTTCTCGCGGACCATCGCAAGTTGTCACCTGGCAACATACTTTAGTTTCCGGCGGAATTCTGTTGACGTTTGTCACGGTGTTTATGCTATATCACAGAATATACCGTGACTCGCTCGTTGTTTCGTCTACCGCCGAACCTTCCTCAAACACATTAATATCGTGACTCACACTCTAAAACCGGACTCCCTAAAAAAGGCGCCTATTGACGCGGCGATTGCGGCTGACGCCAAAATCTTGAGCGCGCAACTTCAATCTTTACGTCAGCGGCTCTTTCCGCCAGAGGCAAAAAAACACTTACGGCGTTTCTCGATTGGTGAGGTTGCCTCAATAATCGGCGTATCAGATTCCTACCTTCGCCATTTGTCCTTGCAGCGGCAAGGCCCTACCCCGGAAACCACCGCGGGTGGCCGGCGGTTTTATACATTGGAGCAGATTAACGCACTGCGACACCACCTAGCGACTTCTAACCCCGGGCCTAAAGCTCGATCCTATTTGCCTCATCGGCAGGGGGGCGAACATCTCCAAATAATAGCGATTTGCAACTTCAAGGGTGGTTCCGCGAAGACGACTAGTGCGGTCCATCTCTCTCAAGGCCTCGCCCTGAGAGGCTATCGAGTTCTCGCAATCGACCTTGATCCGCAAGCGAGTCTCTCGTCGCTCTTCGGGCTCCAACCAGAATTCGATGTTAAGGAAAACGAAACGCTCTTGGGGGCTCTTCGCTACGACGACGGGCAGCGCCCGCTTAGCGAAATAATTCGGCATACCTATTTCCCAGGAGTTGATCTCATACCCGCCAATCTCGAGCTGCAGGAATTCGAACACGACACGGCGCGAGTGTTGGGAGCCGGAGGAGCCAAAAGCGATGATCTCTTTTTCGCGAGGGTAGCCATTGCCCTTTCCAGTGTCGAGGATCTCTACGATGCCGTCGTGATCGACTGTCCTCCGCAGCTCGGTTTTCTGACCCTCGGTGCGCTATGCACGGCGACTTCTGTCTTAGTGACGATTCACCCGCAAATGCTTGATGTAGCTAGCATGGACCAATTTCTGGCCATGACATCCGATCTATTGAAAGTGGTCCGCGAGTCTGGCGGCGACTTACGCTACGATTGGTTTCGCTATCTGGTCACGCGCTACGAGCCACACGATGGTCCGCAAACTCAGATCGTTGCGTTCCTCCGCGCCCTATTCGGCGAACGCGTATTGACCAATCCGATGCTCAAAAGCACTGCTATTAGTGACGCTGGATTGACGAAGCAAACCCTTTATGAGGTGGGAAGGGAGAAATTTTCAAGGGGGACTTTTGACCGCGCTATCGAGGCGATAGAGGCAGTGAATGGTGAAATAGAAGCCCTCATCAAGCAGGCGTGGGGGCGCCAAGAACGATGAGCAGGAAGATCGATCTTTTAACTCCTTTGAACTCCGAATCGGAGGAGACTCCAAATCCGGAACGGACAGGAACAGGGGCAGTACGGCTCTTTGGACGTTCATTAGATAAGCTAGCTAGGGAAGTGGCGGATGCCGACGAATTGCGTTCTCAACTCGCGGGTGGGACGCAGGTGATCGAGTTGGAAACCGCAATTATCGAGCGCGCACCAGTTGCCGACCGCCTCACCCAGACTGAGGACGACGCGTTTCGCGCATTGGTTAAAAGCATGCAAGACCATGGACAACAGGTCCCGATCCTTGTTCGCCCGCACCCAAAGAATCCGGAACGTTACCAGGTTGGCTATGGGCATCGCAGATTGGCAGCCGCGACTGAACTTGGACGCAAGGTCCGGGCGGTGATCCGAACAATGACGGATACCGAGCTCGTTATTGCCCAAGGCAAAGAGAATACCGAACGCCGAGATTTGTCCTTTATCGAACGCGCCTTGTTTGCTCGGAATCTTGAGGACGCCGGGTTCGATCGAGGCACGATCATAGCGGCTCTTTCAGTCGACAAGGCTGAAGCAACCCGCCTCCTTGGTGTAGCCCGCTCCATCCCAGGCGAACTAATCCATGCTATCGGACCCGCTCCCAAAGCCGGCCGTCCGCGCTGGATGGAGCTTAGCGAACTACTTAAGGGAAGGGGAGCGATCGTAAAGCGCGTGCTCGCCGAACCAGGTTTTCTTCAAGCCGACACCGACGCTCGATTTTCTAAACTGTTTGCGGCCTTGTCCTCGCCGAACACAAAAGGGAAGGTTTCTGCATGGCTGGATCCGCAGGGCCGTCCCGTCGTAATGATCGAGAGAGGAACGACTAAGACGCAACTGACCGTGGACGAGAAACTCGCGCCACAGTTTGGTGCTTATCTCGAAGACAATTTGAATGAGCTTTACTCGGCCTTTTCACGGCGCCAAAACGAAGAGAGAGGGTAGGAGGTTAGTGCGAGATGTATTCTTGCTCGGCAAGCGGCGCTGTTTATTTAAGGGAGAGAGAACGAGCTTTGAGTTGAGAAGAATTTGTCTGGATCCTCGGAGGCATGATATAAGCGATCTGATGAGGGATCGGTTGCTGTGCAAGTTGAGCGCTTAAAGCTTCTGCTTTCAGGGCCTCAAGCAGAAAAACTGCGCGAGGAATTTGAGGACACTATCGCCTCTGAGCTGCGCAATCCCAATACCATAAGCGCGTATCTTTACGCCTGGCGCAATTTCGCTGATTGGTGTCGGGAACAAAAACTCGATCCCTTAAAGGTAAGAGCTGCGCATATCGGGGCCTGGATTGCACAGCATAAAGGGAGCCCTCGCACGCAGCGCCAACATTTGTCGGCGGTGCGCCGACTTTTCGACATTTACCTTTTGCAGGGGCTCATCGAGACCAATCCCGCAGCGCGGGTCAGAGCCGCCAAATTTTCTGACTCGCGCGCTCGGACTGAGAGCTTGGATCGGGACGAGGCCAAGCGGTTCTTCGCGCAATTAAAAAACGCATCACTACTAGAGCAACGCAACATGGCGATCGTCCGGGTATTTTTCCATCATGCGCCTCGGGCCACCGCTGTCGTCAAGCTGGGCGTCGCGGATTACTTTCTAAAAGGTAACGAGCGATGGCTTCGTTTCGGTGAAAAGCGAGGGAAGGTGCACGAGCTACCGGTTCATCCCAAGGCCAAGCACGCAGTCGATACATGGCTTGCTAACAGCGGATTGAGCGATCACTCCGATTGGCCGCTTTTTCCGGCGTTCTCGCGAGATAGAGAGACACCTATTTGCCGGCCAATAAGCCGCCGCAGTCTCTACAAACTTCTGCGCCGGTTTGCGACAAAAGCCGCGATTGATAAAAAAATTGGCTGTCACTCTTTTCGCGCGACTGCGATAACTTTCTTCCGCGAGAATGGTGGCTCGCTCGAGGACGCCGGCCGGCTCGCCAATCACGAGAGTCTGGTCACCACTATGCTTTACGATCACACCTCCGACAAGGCCCTGGTCGGCCACGTCTTGCGAGTGGACATCCCAGAGGCATGAATTAGTTCACGTGAATGGAAATGGTCCAGGTTCGTTCCGAGCGTCGATCAACGGCGGAGAGGACAAAAGTGAGCATTTCACGCTTGTATTGTGCTTCCAGCCCTTCGTTTCGTTTGGTGAGTTTCTCAAGAACCAACCCAGAAGATCGACGTAGAAGACTGATTAAATTCTTCTTCGTTTTTCTTTTTCTTAATTACTTTTATTTGTTTACGCAGGAGCTATGCCAGTTGTACAAAGAACCGATATTTCCACCGGTGTAAGTGCTTCAGCCCCAGTTCACTACATCTTTTGACTGTGATCCTGTTTTGTATATTTAGCTAGCCTGAAATGCTCTTGAAAAGTGAGCTTCTTACGGGCCAAAGTGAGGTGGTTGCGCTGATTGGCACGCTAAAGTGAGGTTTTCTCGCCCAAAAATGAGGTTCTTACGCGCGATTGATGAATTATTGTGACCTCTTTACGCCACAAAGTGAGCTCTCCACGCAGAGAAGGACATTAGGCTCAGTGTGGCGCTTTTTCAGAAAGCCGTAGTGAGATCCATTTTAAAAAAGCGACTCATGCGGAGCAAAAGTGAGCCATTTACGCATCAACGTAGAATAACTCCGAGCTCCCGGAGCAGGGACTAGATACGGTTCCCAGCTCCGGAGTTGGGACAAAAGTGAGGTCTCTACGCATACGTGGATTTAAGGCATCTATCTCATATACCAGCCCTGGCGAGAGCAAGAATCTGAAGTGGCTCAATCAGCAAATACCTAGTCATCTGTTCAAAGCTGCTATCTTATCTAGCTATCTACACCGGAGTGACTTAAGCAACTTAAGCAACGCGTAGCGGCTAGTGTAACGGAGCAAAAGTGAGTCCGATACGCACCTGTACGGGCGGCGAGACATATTTCTCCTTCAGAGCAAAAGTGAGGGCTTTACGCATTCTCTACACGGGCTCCGGAAGCTTCTGAACCGGGCTGGTGTAACGCCCAGAGTTCCGCGGGACCGGCAAAAGTGAGCCCGTTACGTATGACCAGACGGGAGTCCTGTTGACAGCTGTCAACACGGAGCCTCGCGGCTCTCATCGTACGCTAAAAACCTCCTCTTCCTTGTGCCGCCATAGACGCTCTTTTCGCCGACCGAAGCCCGACTAAAGTGAGGTCCCTACGCTAAGTACTGGCTGCTGGCGTGATGAAATAAAGCGGGGTCAAAAGTGAGTTCTGTACGCAACCTCAGCAACATACATCCAATATCACGGACTATTGGTTTGCTAGCCGCTCTAGGTCCCCTGCGTCCTGTAGCAGGCTAGGCAAAGTGAGGTTTTTACGCAGCTACGCAGAAACACATTTCCGAAAAATGAACGGCTGGAGCCCAAGCGAACTTCCCCTTTTTTTGCACTATCTACCTGCCCAAAGTGAGGAATTTACGCAAATTTGGAAACAAGGTCTTTGTAGTGCAAAGCGGGCCTAAAGTGAGCATTTCACGCAAGGGTATTTGTGACCCATCTCCATCGGGTGATCTGCTTTGGGCTGTGCGTCTTGAATGGCGGCGCTTATAATTAAAACAGTGGAAAAGTGAGGTTTATACGCGCACCGCGCATCCTACAAATTTCGGGAAAATGTCTTCACTAAAGTGAGAAAAATACGCATTTATTGAGATCATAAGCGCCTGCTATTTTGTGCTTTACATAAAAGTGAGTGAGAAGTACGAAGATCACTTTAATGCAAGATGAGATCGAGCCAGCTTTGATTCCGACGGTCGTCAGGCATGGGAATCGAATAGTAGTTCAACACAACGCTTTAGCCGAAGCACGATACAAACTATCGCTGAGGGCCCAAAAGCTTTTGATACGATTGATTGCAGAACTAGATCAACGCTCGGACGATTTCACCGAAATAAAACTTTCTTTGAAAGACTTTGCGGCTTTGGCTGCCCAAGAGAGTAATGACGTGACTTTTGCCCATTTTGTGGAGGCGTCGGAACAATTTCTCGGACGATTCGTTGCCATCACCCAACCGCCGGTAGCTGGCGAAGAGCAGGCTCGCCAATTGGTCTGCCACTGGATCTCTTCGTTTGAGAAAAACCCCAATGACAAGAGTATTACGTTTAGCTTCGACAAGAAATTGAAGCCATACTTGCTCGGTCTTAAGCGGACGTTCTTTGTATATCGGCCTCTCTATGCATTTAATCTCGGGTCAACCTACTCGATAAGGCTTTACCAATGGGCGAAGAGCCGCGAATACCTGCGAAGGCCACAGCAGGTCTCAGTAGACGAACTGCGTCTCGCCCTGGGCACGATTGAGTTCGATGGTCGTGGACGGGTGCAAAAGGAAACACTCAAGCGCTATGCGGACTTTAACCGCGTCGCCCTTAAACCAGCGAAAGAGGAAATAAATAAGAAGACAGATATCTCGCTAAGTTTTCGCGAAGTTAAGCAACCTGGCACTAAAATCGTATCCGCATTAGTTTTCGGCGTTCGGCGCAACGAGGCACAGGCGTTGCGCGGTTTCGAACTTCCGCAGGATCCCCAATTCGAACTGTCGTTTCGTGACAAGGAAATCGGCGAGGCAATTTCCGATACGGATCTCTTACTCAACAATGTAAGAAACCTCTATCAGCTGAATGATGAGCAGATGGCAAAGGTGAGTGGATACATCTCAAAAAATGGGATCGAGTATGTGCGTGAAAAGGTCACTTTGACTGAGTTGGAACCCCGCGAAAACGTGGCGCGATACTTTATGGCGGCGCTCCGAGACGATTTCAAATTACCGGTACGTCGCGTACCGGAGCCTAAGCGGCCGCGGAAAACGGCCGCCGCAGCTCTTCCGGTCGAGCCGGAGCAGACAGATGACGAGCGTGTCGCTGGAGCGCAACGGCTCCGAGATCTTCGACGAAGTCTCGCCTCGGCGAGACAAGGCTGACCCGATCGCCAAACCAGCCTCGCAAAGTGGCTATTTCGACTAATGATTGCGGCAAGCACAAAGTTGTTCTTTGACGAAAAGCTCGAGCCCAATTTCGGCGCGCACGTTATTGAGAATCTCGGCAAGCTTTACAGCGACTTTAAGAGCAGGGGAGGGGAGGACTAAAAGGGGTGCGTTCAAATCCATCAGCTCCAGCAAGAGTCGGCTCAGCCGAACCTTTCGAGAGGCCCTTGAGCACTCAAGGGAACCATCAAGCGGGGGATAAAAAGGGTTATTTACAGGTTGTTCACACCGCAGGGAAGGAAGTGCCAAGATCACTGCCGTACAGTGAAGATGCGGAAAAAGGTGTACTCTGCTCGCTCTTACTTTCGCCAAGAGAAGTCGGCGACCTCTGCATTCTTCGGCTGCAGCCTGACGCTTTTTATGCTCCGGCTCATAAGATCATTTATGAACTGGTGATCGAATTCAGCGATAAGAGTAAGCCGATTGACTTCATCACAATGAAGCAGAGTCTGAAAGACCGCGGCTTCCTGGAAGAAATCGGCGGACCCGAATTTCTCAACGAGCTGTACACTTTCGTACCCACTGCGGCCAATGCCGGATATTATATCGATATTGTTCGAGAGAAGTATTTGTTGCGTCGTCTTATTCTGTCCTGCAATTCCCTCGCCAGTCGTTGCTACGATGATCAGGAGAATGTCGAGCCATTGCTCGACGACGCCGAACGCCAGATTTTCGAAATCACCGGTGACCATGTGAAGATCGATGTTGTGTCCACCAAAGACTTGGTGATGCAGGCGATCGAACAAATTGAAAAGGTTTACGAGAATCGCGGTTCGGTCACAGGTTTGCCGACCGGTTTTACCGAATTCGATCACATGACCAGCGGCCTGCATCAGGCCGAAATGATTGTAATTGCCGCGCGACCCAGTATGGGCAAGACCGCTTTGGCGATGAACATTGCCGAGTATGTAGCGCTCGTTGAGGGTAAGCCAGTAGCCGTATTCAGCCTGGAGATGAGTAGCCAACACCTCGTACAAAGGTTGCTCTGCTCTCGAGCCAAAGTGAATCTGCAACGAGTGCGCAATGGCTTTCTATCGGAGCGGGACTTTCCGAGTCTAACAGCGGTTGCTTCCCGCCTGGCCAATGCAAAATTATTTATTGATG
>WNFQ01003367.1_pt1 | contig 17039 bp, 17 predicted proteins | sample 5400171 | NCBI WGS metagenome assembly WNFQ01 (sample SAMN13153356, study PRJNA577476) | soil metagenome | isolation source: 20 cm soil under Madrone tree | place: USA:California | collected 2016-06-14 | reverse complement strand
GCTCAGGACGCGGCGCATCAGGGCGCTGTCGTCCACCACGAGGACGCTGGGCCGGCGGTCAGAGAACGATGGCATCGGCGCCCACCGATCGGATCTCCACCCGCCCGTCCGCCACGAAGAACCGCACCGAGCGCCCCGCTCCGCCACCCACCGCTTCGCGCATCAGGGGGATCCCCGCGCGGCGCAGCACGTCTCGCGCGGCGGCGACGTTGCGCTCACCCATCTGCACGGAGCCCGGGGTCATGAGCTGGGCGAACATGCTCGCCCCGCCCGCCAGCTTGGCGACCAGGCGACGCGGCTCGGCGCCGAGCGCCGTGAGCTGCTCCACCAGGAGGGGCACGGCGGTCTCGGGAAACTTGGCGAGGTTGGTGACGTCGCGGGCGAGGCTCTTGGACGGGAGGAGGATATGGGCCATCGCGCCCGCACCGGCATTCGGGTCGTGGAGCATGATGGCCACGCACGACCCGAGCCCGAGCGTGACGATGACCGCGTCGCCGCGCTCGGCTGCCCAGTCAGCGACCTTGACGATCCGCTCCGCTGTTTTCGTCACGCGCCGGCCCTGCGGTAGATCCGCTCGCGCGGCTCCTCCAGCACAAGCCGCTCGCGGGCCGGGCCGAACAGCGTCTCGACCTTGCCCAGCAGCAGCATGCCCCCGGGCACGAGCGCTTCGGCGAAGAGCGAGAACAGTCGCTCCTGCATCGCCCGGTCGAAGTAGATCACGACGTTGCGGCACACGATCAGGTCGTAGGGCGGCGCGGGCGCTGGTTCGGTCGTCAGGTCGTGCCTGAGCACGCGTACCATGCGCCGCAACTCCGGCAGCGGTCGCCGCGGCGACTCGGCGCTGAAGTAGCGACGCACCAGCTCGGGCGGCATCTCGGTGAATGCCGGCTCGGCGTATTCAGCGGTCTCGGTGCGCTCGAGGCTCGTCCGGTCGATGTCGGTCGCGTCCACCCGGGCCCGGGGGAGGAGCGTCGTCTGGCCGAGCCGACGCGCCGTCTCCGCGAGCGCGACGGCGACCGTGTAGGGCTCCTCGCCCGACGCGCAGCCGGCCGACCAGGCGCGCACGTCGCCGCGGCGCGTCTTCCAGAGCCCGTCGAGCCACGGCTCGAGCGCGCGCCATGTCTCGACGTTGCGGAAGAACTTGGTGACGTTGATGGTGAGCGCGTCGAGCAGCAGGTCGTACTCGTGCGCGTCCTGGTCGAGGAGCCGGGCGTAGTCGTCGAAAGTGTGAACGCCGCACGCGCGCATCCGCACGGCGATGCGGCGGCGCAGACAGCGATCCTTATAGGAATCGCAGGCGAGGCCGCGCGCCCGCGTGATCTTCCGCGTGAGCGCCCGGAACGCCCGCTCGTCCTGCTCCGACGTCACGACAGCGCGCTCAACGTGTCCAGATTGGCCTTGACGAGCTCGTGCTTCGGGTTGATCTCGAGCGCCTTGCGCCACAGCTGGGCCGCGAGCTCGCGGCTGTTCCGCTTGTACGCGATGTTCCCGAGCTTGAAGTAGACGTCGTCTCCGAGGTCGGGGGCGAGCTCGATCGCGCGACTGTACGCCTCCCACGCCTCGTCGTAGCGTGAGCCCCGGTAGGCCAGATCCCCCAGGTTCTTGGACAGCTGAGGGAGCGACGGCTCGTTCTTGCGCGCGGCGCGCACCAGATCCTCGGCGCCCGTCAGATCGCCCGACAGCTCCTTCAGGACCGCGAGGTTGTTCTGCAGCGCCGCGTGGGAGGGGTAGGCTTCCGCCCCTTCGTCGGCCAGATCCTGCGCCTGCTCGAATTCCCCCGCCCCGGCGGCCGCGAGCGCGCGGGCCCAAAACCAGGCCGGCGGCGGCGCCTTCCCGAACAGCTCCCGCGCGCGGTCGAGCCGACCGGCGGCCCCGCCGTAGTCGCCGCGCTTGAGCGCCACCACGCCCCAGCCCAGATACACTTTGGCGTCGGTACGCGCGCGCGCCGCCGCCTCGCCGTACGCGCCTTCCGCCTCGTCGAGCCGCCCCAGCTGCTCGTACGCGAAGCCGAGGTTGTGGAACACCGCCGGCCGGCCGCCGCCCTTCTCCGCGGCCAGGCGCAGCGCCTCCATCGCCTCGCGCCAGCGCGCCTGCTTGAGCGCCACGAGCCCGATGTAGAAGTGGGCGTTCGCCTCCCCGGGGCGCAGCTCGGCCACGCGGCGGAACTCGCGCGCCGCCTCGTCCAGCATCCCCGTCTTGTAGAACGCGATACCCAGGTTGCGGTGCTCTTCCACTCGCGCGTCGGTGATCTGGGCGTCCGCGGCGGACGCGGTGCGCCCCGCGCGGTGCACGAACCCCGCGGTGATCAGACCGTACAGCGCCTTGCCGATCTCGAACTCGCCCAGCCCGGCATCTTCGATCACCTGGTTCACGTCGCGCGATCCGTCGAGCAACGGCTGGATGCGCTGCTGCGTGTCCGTGAGGTTCGCCTCGCTGATGGCGAGGCGGTCCTTGTCCACGACGAAGATCAGATCGAAGGACGGAATCTTTTTTTCGATCAGGCTCCACTCGTCCACCCGGCGCGCCCCCTCGAGAAGCAGCGACTCAGGGTTGATCGAGACCAGGAAATCCTGACGCTCGGGGCGGACATCGACTTCGAAGTTGAAGCTGCCCTGCGTCCACGTGAACAGGTAGTAGACCGACTCCTCGATCTGCACGCGCATGTAGCGCTCGAGGTCCGCCTGGGTGATCACGGCCATCCCGACCATGACCTCGCCCAGTTTCTTGCCGTGCTCCTTGGTCTGCCGCTGGACCGCCGCCTCGAGCTGGCTTTGGGTGATCTTGCCATGCTTCACCAGGATGTCGCCCAGCCGGTCGCGCCGATTCACGATCGACGCGTAGCAGATCCGCCCCTTCTCGAAATAGATGTAGCCGAAGTTCGAGCGGTCGGCGATGGAGAGGCATCCGGTCTTCTGTCCCAACGCGAGCAGCTGCAGCACGTCGGGGAGCGACGCTTCCTTGAGCGAACCCTTGATGGCCATCAGCGGAACTCCTCGATCATGCGGTCCGCCACGTCGATCCAGTCCCACACCACCTTTTCGCGACTCTTGATGCCGCCGAGGCTCGAAACAACGAGGCCGCTGGTGCGGAAGCCGCTGGAGCGCCGGGTGTCGCGCGGCGCCTGCCCTTCGAGCACCTCGCGCGCGAGCCCCGCCGAGAGCGGCCCGTCCTGCGCAGCCGCCGCGCCGACCACGCGCTGCAGCAGACCCACAAGGCTGCGCACCGAGTCGGTCGGGCGATCGGCGAGATAATCGATCAGGGCCGGCTCCGGATGGACGCCCTGCTGGCCCAGCATCCGCTCGAGCACCGCCCGCTTCACCTCGCGGTCCGGCTCCTTGAGCTCCGCCACGAGCCCGCCCTCGAGGCGCGAGACGATGCGCTCCTCGAGCCCGGACAGCGTGTTGGGATGCGCCGGCGCGGTGAACACGAGCTGGCGATCCTTGTCCTGGAGCAGGTTGAAGAGGTTGAACAGCTCTTCCTGGGTGCGCTCCTTGCCGGTGAGCAGTTGGATGTCGTCGAGCAGCAGCGCGGTCGCGCGGCGGTAGCGCGCCCGCCACCAATCCACGCGGTTGCCATCGATCGCCGCGATCAGCTCGTCGATAAACGCCTGCGTGGAGAGGCACGCCACCACCGCGCGCTTGCCGCGCGCCAGCTCGAGCCCGATGGCGTTCAGCAAGTGCGTCTTCCCGAGCCCGCTCTTACCCACCAGCACGAGCGGGTTGTACTTCTTCCCCGGCCGCTCGAGGGCGGCGCGCGCAGCGCTCACCGCCACCTGGTTCGACGAGCCGACGGCGAAGGCCGCGAGCGGGAACGCCGCGGACGGCCCCGGAGGCGGCGCGGCGCCCTCTCGAACCTTGGCCGCGGCCTGCTCCGCCTCGCCCAGCCGCTCGGGGTCGCGGAACACGCTCTGGCCGGCGGCCGCCGGGTCCAGATCGGACACTTCCGCCTCGAGCGCCTTGAGCCGCTCCACGTCCTCCGCGAACGCGGCAATCGCTTCGTCCACCGCCCCGGGTGCGTCCCGCTGGAGCAGCGCCTCGAGCCGGTGCGTCCGATACCCCTCACCTTCCCACCGCAGCACCGCCTCTCCCACGCGCGCGCGCCACGCCTCCACGGCCTTCCCGACGGTGACGGTCACGTCGGCGAGGAACTCCCCGAACTCGTCGCCTCCGCCGCGTTTCGCGGCGGGGGCACGCCCATCTCCGGGCGTGGCGGCCACCGCCCCCTCGCCCGTGAGCCCGAGAATCTGCTTCACCGTCTCCGCGTTGATCGACGTGTCGTTCACCGCCTGGAACGCCACGAGCCGGTTCAGCGCGCCCATCAGCTCGCGCCACCGTCTCCAGGACGCCCGGCTCGAACCGCGCGCCGCGCTCTTCGGCCTTGCGCCGCAGGATCGCGACCCGCGTCTCGTAGTCGGGCGTGCCCACATCCACGACCAGCCCGCCGGACAGCCGCGAGATCAACCGCTCGTCCAGGTCGGCGATGTCGGGCGGCGGGCGATCGCTCGTCAGCACGATCTGGCGCCCCGCCGCCTGCAGCGCCTCCGTCAGCCGCAGCAGCTCCGACTGCATCTCCTTGCGGTTCGTGAGGAACTGGACGTCGTCCACCAGCAGCACGTCCACGTTCTGGAACCGGCGGCGGAACGCGTCGCCCTGGCCCGCGGCGACGCTCGCGTGGAACGCCTCGACGTACTCGTCGAGCGTCAGGTACTCGATGTTCAGCTGCGGCGCGGCCTTCTTCGCCGCGTGGCCGACCGCCATGAGGAGGTGCGTCTTACCCAGGCCGGAGCCGCTGTAAATAAAGAGCGGGTTGTACGCCGCGCCCGGACTCTCGGCCACCGTGTGCCCCGCCGTCACAGCGAGCCGATTGGCCGCGCCCACCACGAAGGTGGCGAAGGAATACTTGGGGTTGAGCGCGCTGCTCATGCCGCGGTCCCCGCCGCGAGCTTCTTGAGCACCAGCTCCGAGATCCCTTTGAGCGTCTCGAACACGCCGGTGCCGTGGAGCGCGTCCGCGCTGAAGCTCGGCACGCCGCGGAAGTTCAGGGCGTCGTCCAGATCCGCCGGGGAGAGGATCAGCTCGCGCGGCAGGTCCTGCTTGTTGTATTGCAGGACCAGGGGGATGGTCCGGATGTCCACCCCGTGCTCCAACAGGTTGCTCTGCAGGTTCTGCAGGCTCTCGAGGTTTTCGTCGAGCTGACGCGCCTGGCTGTCGCCCACGAACACCACGCCGTCCGCTCCCTGCAACACGAGCCGGCGCGTCGCATTGTAGTAGACCTGGCCGGGCACCGTGTACAGCTGGAACCGGGTGGAGAACCCCGAGATCTGGCCGAGGTCGATCGGCAGGAAGTCGAAGAACAGCGTGCGGTCTGTCTGGGTGGCGAGAAGTTGACCAGAGACACGGGGCTATCTCCCGAAGAGCGTGTTCAGACTGTCGCTGAGCTGACGCTCGAAGTCCGCCGCCAGCACCTGCTTCGGCACGCTGTCTTTGGGGCTCGCCGCCTGCAGATCGGCGGCGAGCTGCTCGAAGAATAACTGCACCAGACCGAGCGACGAAACATCCAGATCGTAGACGACGAGCGCCACCAGTCGGGCGCGTCCCGTCGCCAACCCGGCGAGGAAGATCCCGTGGCGCTCCCCCTGATGGTTCAGCGCCGCGAACGGCGGCTGCTGCAGCTGGCGGGCCATCTCATCGGTCGACGCCATGATCGCGGCGCCGAGCGCCGCGGCCGACATCACGTCCACGGCGCGGGAGAAGCCGTGCTGGGCGAGGACCTGGCCCGCCGACGTCATGACCAGCACCAGCCGCGCGCCGGCTTCCTTCACGAACTTGACCAGCGGCTCGAGCGTCCACGTCTCGACCGCGCGCGTCGTCATCCCACCACCTCCGCCGCCCGCAGCAGCTCGAGCCGCACGAGTCCCACGTTGACGTCCGGCTCCGCCACGGCGACCACCAGCGTGCCGGCGGGGGTCGGCACCACCAGCAGGGCACCCTGCTCCGCCTGGAGGTGCCAGAACAGACTCGCGCCCACGCCCGCGGCCTCCATGGCGCGCCGCAGCCGCGTGGCGAGGCTCGCCGCCAGCGCCGAGACGGCGGGGCCCTTGATCCCTTCCATCAGCTGCTCCGCCACGACGATCCCGTCCTCCGCCGCCACGAGCATCGCGCCCCGCACGCCACGCACCCGCGTGATGAGGTCGAGCGCCTTGCCGTACGCCGCCGCCGGGGCCGTCACGCGTGCGCCTCCAGCCAGCGGCGCGCCGCGAGCGCGGCGCGCTGCGCGATGATCGCCAGCCGTCCCATCGGAACCGCGCGGTCGCGCACCACGAGGAGCAGGGCGTCGCTCGACGGCGGAGCGAGATGCACGTGGCCGAGCTCTCCTTCCGCGGCGAGTCCGGTCCATTTACCCAGCCCGAGCAGCTTGACCGTGCGCGCCGCTTCCTGGGAGACACCCGCGAGATAGGCGGCGACGGCGTCCGTCACGTTCCGACCCGCGGGATTCTTGAGCGCGCCGCCGAGTACCCGCCCCGATGCGTCGAGCAGCAGGAGGCCTTCCTGCGCCCCTTCGAGCCCCGCGAAGACGCGCGCCTCCTCGAGCGGCTGGGCCGCCGGGGCGATCGGCTCCGGCTCCGTGAGCGCCTCGGTCCCCCTCCCACCGGCGCTCGTGTCGGCTCCCCCCCCTCCGGGTCCCTCGCCGCGGGCCATGGCCAGCGCCTGGGCCACGCCGGGATCGTTCGGGGCGGCGCGCTGCGCCGCCTCGAGATGGGCCGCCGCCTGCTGCACGTCGCCGACCTTGAAATAAAGGAACGCGAGCCCCTTCAACGCCCCGACGTGGTCGGGGGCGATGCGGAGCGCCATGTCCCATTCGTCGAACGCCCGCTCGTAGTCGTGCTTGTCGGCGAGGATGCGCGCGTACAAGTCGTGCGCGTCCGGGAGGTGCGGGTGGCGCTCGAGCCCCGTCAGGGCGACGCGGTGGGCGATGTCGATCTGGCCCTTCTGGCGCAACAGCTCGCCGAGCCGCAGGAAGACGAGACTGTCCGGGTCCTGCGCGAGCTGGGACGAGAGGGTCTTGATCTCGTCAGGCATGCGACCCCGTTCCCGCGAGGGTCTGGGCCGCCGCCTTCGCGCGGCGCACCTCGTCGAGCAGCGCCAGCTCTGCCTCCGAGCGTGCGGCAAGCCGCTCCCATTGATCCCACTGCTCCACTGCCTCGCCGAACCGGCCGGTGGCAGCGAGCGCGTACCCGAGCACCCGGTGCGCGGCCACGGCGAGCGGATCGAGCCGGAGCGCGCGACGCAGCTCCTCGACGGCATCGGCGCCGCGTCCGGACGCCAGCGCGATCCGGCCGAGCAGGAGGTGCACGGCCGGGTCGTGGGGATGCACGCCCGCCGCCTGCTCGGCCACGCCGCGCGCCTCCTCGAGGTCACGGCGCGCGAGCGCGTCTTCCGCGCGCGCCACCAGCTCGGCGAGATCGGCGACCAGCGTGGTCCGCTCGCGCTTGGTCGTCCCCGGATCCGCCAACACGATCACGCCGGCGCTCTCGAGCCCGAACAGCGTTTTCGCGACCTCGAAGTCCGAGCGCCCCAGCTCGGATGCGATGGCGCGCACGTCGCGCACGCCGTTGATCATCGCCAGCATCTCCCACTCGGGCGGCAGCAGGTCGAGCTCGCCCTCGCTCGCTTGTTGCGGCGGCGCGAGCATGGGCACGACGCCGAGGTGCGGGATGCGCCCCTCGATGCGGGACCATTCGTCGATGCGCCGCGCGCCTTCCATCAGCAGCGCCTCGGTGGGGATGCGTACGGCGGCGTCCGTGGGCAGCTCGGTCGGGGTGCCCTCGCTGAACGAGAAGTAGCCTTCGCGCCAGCTCATGACCTCGAAGACGACCTCTTCGATCTGGAAGCGGACCTGGCGCTCGAGCTCGCGCGGGGTGAGGGCGCCGAGCGAGACCAGGATTTCGCCGAGCCTGCGCCCGTCGCCCTGGCGCTCCTGCATGTCGCGGGCACGCTCGAGATCGGCCTCGCTGATCTTGCCCGTCCGGAGCAGCAGCGCGCCCAGGGGGTGGGGATTCGACCGGATCTCGGCGAAGATGATGGCGCCGCCCTCGAACGAGATCGTGCCCACGTTATGCCGCAGCTCGGAGGTGACGCGCAACACGCCCGTCTTCCGGCTCAGGTCGAGGAGCTGGAAGACGTCGTGGATGCCGAGCTCGCGGAGCGGGCCTTCGATGGGCATGGGTCAGGCCGCGTCCGAGGCGAAGATGTGCTTCAGGTCGAGCGCCGTGCGGGCGTGCGCGCGCGCGGCCTGGGCGAACGGGCCACCGGGGTCGACCCGCGTCACCTTCTCCCACGCCTGCACCGCCTCGCCGTAGCGATGCACCCGCGCGAGCGCGACGCCGAGCTGGAACAGCGCTTCCACCTGCTCGGGGTCGAACTTGAGCGCCCGCTGGAACGCCTCCAGCGCTTGGGCGTCGCGCTTGTCGTCGAGCAGCGCGCGCCCGAGGAGCAGCAGCGCCGGCAGGTCGTACGGGTCCTGCTCGAGCATTTCGGCCAGGCGCACGATCGCCGGCCGGACGTGCCCCGAGCGGCGCAGAAGGTCGGCGAGCGCCAGCGCCGCCTCATTGAACGTGGGCAGCGCGTCGAGCGCCCGCTCGTACGCTTTCCGGGCCTCGCTCCAATCCTCTTTCTCTTCGTGCAGCCGTCCCAGGTCGAGCCACACCTGCACGTAGCCGCGATCGAGCTCCAGCGCCGACCGGTAGGCGGCGAGCGCGCCAGCCTTGTCGCCGACTTTGAGCGCGACGTCTCCCTGCAGCTTGTGGAGATCGGCGCGGCCGGGAGCGCGCGTCTGGGCCTGCTGCAGCGCGGTGAGCGCTCCGGCGGCGTCGCCTCCGGCGGCGCGCCCCTTTGCGGCCGCGACGAGCGCGTCCACGTTGTCCGGCGTGAGCTCGAGCAGCTCCTCCGCCAGCCCCCGCGCCTCCTCGGCGCGCGGGCCGGCCAAGGCGAACAGCGCCTTCACCTCGCCGAGCCGCGCGTCGGCGCGCCCGGGCTCGAGGCTGCGGGCCTCCCGGTAGCGCTCCAGCGCCTCGCCGTGCAGGCCGCGCTTCGCGAAGATGTCCCCGAGCAGCACGCCCGCTTCCGCGCGGCTCGCGCCCCGCTGCACCGCGCGCACGGCCTCGGCGGCCGCGACGTCCATCAGGCCCTTGCTCACGTAGTCGCGCGCCAGGGCGAGCGGGTCGTCCGCGGCCTTGCCGGCAGGCGGCTCGGCGGCGGCGGCGGAGGGGGCCAGCTCCTGGAAGATGTTGTCCAGCAGGCGTTGGTCGAAGTTGAAGTCCTCGCCGATCGTTTCCGCCGTCACGTCGGCCGAAATCTCGGGGGCGATCCCGATCGTGCCCTTCTCGTACTGGAGGTCGATCGTGAGGGCGAACTTCTGGGAGACGTAGTAGGGATCGAGCTCGAGCGCCCGTTTGGTGGCGCGCAGCGCACCGTCGAAGTCGCCCAGGTTGGACAGCGTGAAGCTCAGGTTGTAGTGCGCCCCCGCATGGTCGGGGTCCGTTTCGACGGCGCGCACGAACGCGTTGCGCGCGTCCGGGAAACGCTTGAGCTCCACCAGCACCAGTCCCACGCCGTTCCACGCGGCCGCGGAGTTGGGCTCGCCGGAGAGCACCTGGCGGTACGCCTCGAGCGACAGCTGGAAGCGCCGCAGCTGAAACAGCAGCAAGGCGAGGTTGAGCCGCGCGGCGGTGAAGGTCGACTGGAGCTGCAGCGCGGTGCGGAACGCCTCAATGGCCGGATCGGCGGCGGTGCCGTGCGCCTGCACCACGCCCAGGTTGTTCCAGGCGAGCGCATACTTGGGGTCCACTTCCACCGCTTGCCGATAAGACGCGAGCGCGTCCTCCGTCCGGCCGGCCTGATGCAGCACCACGGCGCGCTCGTTCCACAGCTTGGGGGAATCCGGGACTTCCCGCAGCAGGGTGTCGTACAACTCGAGCGCCGCCGCGAGGTCGCGCTTCAGGAGATGCAGCTCGGCCATCGCCTGGAGCGTGAGGCGCCGGTCCTCGCCGCGCTCCAGCGCCAGGCGGTATTCCTTCAACGCTTCGTTGTAATAGCCCTTCTGTCGGAACGCGAGCCCGAGGTTGTAGTGAGCCAGCGCGTTGCCCTCCACCACCTGGGGCTCGGGGGCGAGGCGCTGGCGCCGTTCCTGGCTTTTGCGCTCGGCGTTGTAGCGCTCGAGCGAGAGATTGGTCTGCGCGCGGGCGAGCGGCGGGTTCAGCTGGATGGCGCGCTTCGACGCGACGCGCGCGTCCTGATGCCGGCCCAGGTCGCCCAGGACAAACGCCATCAGATAGTGGGCGTTGGCGTTGTCGGGGTTGAGCTCCACGGCGCGCTCGAGGGCGACGAGGGCCTCGTCATTCAGGCCGCGGTTGTAATAGACCTCGCCCAGGTAGAAGTGCACGACGGTGGAGTCGGGCTCGAGCTCGACCGCGCGCCGGAACCACTCGGTCGCGGCCTCGGGTCGCCCGCGGTTCTTCTCCGCGAGCCCGAGCTGAATGATCGCGGCCACGTCCTTGGGGCGGTGCGCGAGCAACTGCTCGAACTCTCCCACCGCCTCCTCGTGCGCGCCGAGAATCGCATAGGCGCGTCCCAGCTCCCAGCGGGCGTCGCGGTCGTCGGCCGCATGGCGCAGCCGCTCCTGCAGCTGCGCCACCCGCCGGTCGTAGTAGCCGGTGTCGTGGTAGGCGATCTCGAGGTTGCGCTGCGCGACCTGCATCTTCGGATCCAGCTCGAGCGCGCGCGTGAACGCCGCGATCGCGTCCTCGACGAGGCCCTTCTGATAATAGAGGACGCCGAGATTGTTGTGCGCTCCAGCGTCCGACGGGTCGATCCGGCGGGCGAAGGATCGGAGGACGGCGAGGTCGCGTTCCGAGAGCGCCGGCGCCGTCACGGGTCAGCTCAGGCGGATGGCGTCAAAGATGGCCTTGAGCGACGCCAGATCGGGGAGCAGCAGAAAGTCGCCCCGCAGCCCCTCTCCCGAGTCGATGGTGAACTCGGTCTCGACGCAGAACACGAAGTCGCGCTCGTGCCCGAAGTTCAAATAGGTGGTGGTGAGCACCGCCGCCGAGAGATCCACCACGAGACTGGGCACCGACGGGAGCAGCAGCATCCCCATGAAGTCGGAGAGCGCGTTCAGGTACGCCCCCGCGAGGATGTTGCCGGCTTCCTTGAGGCACGACTGCTCGAGCGCGTCGAACACCGCGGTCGTCCCGACCGGCCGGCGCAGCAGCATGTCGCATACCCGCCGCGCCACCGACTCCGGGAACAAGAGCAGCGTTCGCCCGGTCAGGTCTCCCAGCATGTGCATCAGCACGGCGGCGACCACGTCCTGCGGGTTCCCCAGCAGGTCCGGCACTTCCTCCAGCCGCACGATGTTGATCTGCGGCACGCTGATCATGATCCGGCGGTTCGTCAGCTGCGACAAGGCGGTGGCGGCGTGGCCCGCGCCGATGTTCGCCACCTCGCGCAACGCGTCGATCTGCAGCTCTTTCAGATCCCGCACGTCTTCCATGGCGCCTCCTCCTACAGGAGCCCGCCCGCATCGAGAATCAACGCGGGAACCCCGTCGCCCATGATCGTCGCCCCGCTGAACACCGGCAGCGTCCCGTGCGGTGCGTCGAACCCCTTCACGACGATCTCCTGCTGGCCCAGCATCCCGTCCACCACGATACCGCTGCGCCGCTCCCCCATCTCGAGCACGATGATGGGACACCGCGTCGGCGCGTCGCCGCTCACGCCCAGCAGCCTTCGCAGATGCACGAGCGGCACCACGCGGTCGCGCAGCACGATCGCTTCACGGCCCTCCACGATGGTCGTGGCCTGAACGCCGAACTCCACCGTTTCCGACACATAGGTGAGCGGCAGCGCGTAGCGCTCCGCACCGACGCCGGCGATCAGCGCGCGCACGATCGCGAGCGTCACCGGCAGCCGCATCACGAAGGTCGTGCCCTTCCCCTCTTCGGAGCGGATTTCGATGGAGCCGCCCAGCGCGCGGATGCGCGTCACCGCCACGTCGATCCCTACCCCACGCCCGGACACGCTCGTTACCGCGTCGGCGGTCGAGAACCCCGGCCGGGCGAGCACGCGCAGCAGCTGATCGTCGGTGAGCGCCTCGGCATGCGGGTCCACGACGCCGTCCCGCTTGGCACGCTCGAGAATCCGCTTGCGGTCGATGCCGCGCCCGTCGTCGCTCACGCTGATCGCCACGCTGGCGCGCTCGCGCACCGCGGCGAGCACGATCTCCGCTTCGGGTTTCTTGCCGCGACGGCGCCGCTCGGCCAGCGGCTCGACGCCGTGATCCACCGCGTTCCGCAACAGGTGCAGCAGCGGGTCCCCCAGCTCGTCCAGGATCGCGCGGTCGAGCTCGATCTCCTTCCCCTCGACCCGGAACGCAACCTGCTTGCCCAGCTCGCGGGCCAGGTCCCGCACCAGGCGGGGGAAGCGGTCGAACACCTGCCACACCGGCGTCATCCTCGCCTGGATGATTTCGGCTTGTAGCTCGCGCGACAGGCGGGACACCTGGATCGCGACGTCGTCGATCGCCGGATCTCGGGCGTAGGCCGCGAGCTCGTTCAGCCGGCCGCGCACGGTGACCAGCTCGCCGATCAGGTCCATCAGGCCGTCGAGCCGCCCGAGGTCCACCCGGATATGGCGGCTCTTCGTCTCCGCCGCGGCAGGCGGGGGCGCGCCGGCGCCAGGGGCGGCACGCCGCTCCTCTCCAGCCACCGTGACGTGCTCCACGTCGCCCGCGGCCCGCACCACCCGCTCGATCTCGGCAGCTTCGGCCGCCCCTCCGATGCGGAAGCTGAAGCGCCCGTCGAACTCATCGGCCTCGAACGCCGACTCGGGCGGCGTCACCGCGTGCACCGAACCGACGCCCTGTGCCTTCTTGAGCACGAGCAGCGCGCGCCCGCCCTTGAGCGGCGCTTCGGCACGCAGCGTCACCTGCACCAGCCGCCCCGCCGCGGCCGGCGTTTCGATGACGGCAGCGGGCGCGGGGACCGGGGTCGGGCGCGCACCGATCCCTCGCCCGACCTCCCCAGCCCTTCCGAGCTGCGCCGCGGCGCCCTCCAGATCGGCCACCACTTCCGCGACGTCGATCTCGTCTTCCCGGCCGACCACGGAGAGCTCTACCGCCTGCTCGAGCGCGTCCCGCGACCGGAACAAGAGCTGCAGCAGCTCGTCGGTGGCGGGTCGTCCTCCGCGGCGCAACAGGTCGAGCAGATTCTCGGCGCGGTGGGCGAGGTCGGTGACACGGGCGTAGCCCATGGTCGCCGCCATCCCCTTGACGGTGTGCACGGCGCGGAAGAGCCCGCCGACGGGCGCGAGGTTCGCGGGGCTGCGCTCCCACTCGAGCAGCAGCTGGTTGCAGGCGCTCAGGTGCTCCCGGCTCTCGGCCAGGAACAGCTCGGCGTACTGCGAGAGGTCCATGGAATCAGCCGAGGACGCGCTGCACGGCCTCGAGGACGCGCGACGGCTGGAACGGCTTCACGACGAAGTCCTTCGCGCCGGCCTGGATCGCCTCGACCACGAGAGCTTGCTGGCCCATGGCGCTGCACATGAGGATCTTCGCGTCGGGATCGTTCTTCACAATCTCGCGCACCGCGTCGATCCCGCCCATATCGGGCATCACGATGTCCATCGTGACGAGATCGGGCTTGAGCTGCCGGTACTTCTCGACCGCCTGGGAGCCCGTTTCCGCTTCGCCCACCACCTCGAAGCCGGCCTGCGCCAGGATGTCGCTGATCATCGTCCGCATGAAGATGGCGTCGTCGCAGACGAGGACAGTGTGGCTCACACATCCTCCCTAGGAAGACAGAATGGGGGTCAGCAGCGCGTCGGTATCGAGAACCACGAAGAGTTGACCGGCGCGGCGTCCGACGGCCCGCACCAGCGTCGGATCGATGCCCGGCAGCGCCTGCCGGCGGTCCAGCCCCTCCCCACCCACCGACACGAGGTCCACCACTTCATCGACCGTGAAGCCGAGGACCTTTTTCGCGCCGCCTACCTCGAGGAGCACGGTAGGTCCGGACCCCCCTCCCCCTTCACCGTCGGCGGACGGTTCGGGTTGCTTCAACGCCCGCCATCCTTCCACCACGGTGACGAGGGTACCCCGCACGTTGACGACCCCCGCGACCACGGGCGGCGCTCCGGGAATCCGGGTGGGCTCGAGCCGCGGCAGGATCTCGCGGACCCGCTCCGCCTCGGCGGCGCAGACGAGGCGGCCCACCCGAAACAACAGCAGTCGGACGACTCCCGGGTCACTCATCCGAAGCGAAGAAGCCAAGATACTGCAAGGGGTTGCGTTGAGCAAGCAAACTCGGATCTGCGGCCGCTTCTCGCAGCGCCGGAACGAGATCGGCGGGCCATTCGGAGCGCAGGTCGAGCCGCGCGCCACTTACCGGATGGGCGAAGGCGAGCCGGGCCGCGTGCAGCAGCTGTCGCGGCGCGAGCGCCTCGAGGCGCTCGGCCGCCTGCCGCTGCGACGGCGTGACGCGCCGGCTGCCCCCGAACGCATACTCCCGGTCGCCCACTACCGGGTGCCCCACGTGGGCGAGATGCACGCGAATCTGGTGGGTGCGCCCGGTGCCGAGCGTCACGCGCAGCAGCTCGGTCTGCGCGAACCGCGCGGTCACGCGCACGTGCGTGATCGCGTGGCGCCCACCCGCCAGTACGGTCATGCGTTTGCGATCCGTGGGATGGCGCGTAATCGGCGCCTCGATGTCCACCGGGCTCTTGGCAAAATGACCCCACGCGAGCGCGGCGTACACGCGCTCGACCTGGCGCCGCTCGATCATGCCGGTGAGGCGGCGGTGCGCGAGGTCGGATTTCGCGATCAGCAACAGGCCCGAGGTGTCGCGGTCGAGGCGGTGCACGATCCCGGGCCGGCCTTGGGTGGCGCCCTGGGCCAGCGCGGTGCCCCGCTCCACCAGGACGTTGACCAGTGTGTCGTCCCAATGGCCGGGCCCCGGATGCACGACCAGACCCGCCGGCTTGTCCAGCACGGCGAGGTGCTCGTCTTCATACGCGAAGCTGAGATCGCGGTGGGCGGGGGCGTAGGTCTTGGGCGGCGGCTCTTCGGGCGGCAGCTCGACGGTCACCACGGCGCCGCGCTCCAGCTGGACCGAGGCGCGCAGCGGGCGGCCGTCCCGGGTGACGCGTTTGGCGGCGATGATGCGGGCGGCGACGGTGCGGGACAGCGCCAGCTGGTCGGCGAGGAACCGGTCGAGGCGCTCGGTTTCGGGGGTGACGACGCAGAACGTGACGGCGGCCATCAGTGCTGCGCCGCCCCGGCCTCCTTCGCTCGCTCCTGGGCCCGGCCTTCGAGCCAGAGGGAGACCGCGAGCGCGATCGCCCCGACCGTGATGGCGGAGTCCGCGACGTTGAAGGTCGGCCAGCGCGCGCCGCCGATCCCCACGTCTACGAAGTCCACGACGCCCTGGGCGCTGCGAATCCGGTCGATCACGTTGCCGACCGCCCCGGCGCACACGAGCGCCAACGCGAGCAGCCGGAACCGGTCGCCCGGCCGCGCCGAGATCACCATGGAGCGCAGCACGAACAGCGCGACGATGGCGAGCGCGAAGAAGATCCAGCGCGAGTAGGTCTCTCCGCCCAGGCACAGCCCGAACGCCGCGCACTTGTTATAGACCAGGCGCAGCTGCACGAAGTCGCCGATCACCCGAACCGGGAGATGTCGCGCCAGCAGGGACTCGGCCACGAGCTTGGTGACCAGATCGGCCACGACGACCGCCCCCGCGGTCGCCCAGAACAGCCGGCGGTCAGCGGCGTTTTCCATCTTCTTCCTTCGCTTTGCACTTGATGCACAGGCGGGCGTGCGGCAGCGCGTCGAGTCGCTCGAAGCCGATCTCGTCGCCGCACTGCTCGCACTTGCCGAATTTCTCCGGCGCCTGAAACAACCGCCGCAGCGCCTGGTTCACGTGCCAGAGGTAGCGCCCCTCCTGCGAGGCGAACAGGAACGCCTTCTCGCGCTCCATGGCGTCGGTGCCCTGATCGGCCATATGGAACGAGTAGCTCGAGAGGTCCCCATCGGACGCCTGCAGGCTCGAGTTGAAGGACTCGTCGTAGTAGCCGAGCTCCTTCATCACCCGGGCGCGCTCCTCGTGGAGGCGCTTCTCCAGGTGGGCCAGTTGTTTCTTGTTCAGGCCGCCCTTGGTCGCCTTGGCTTTGGCTTTGGTCTTGGATTTCGTCGGCATTATCGCGTACCGCCCTTTCGTCCGTCATGTCGCCGCAGTGCAATCGTCACCCGGCGAGCCTCGATGTCAACTTCTCGCGTCACATCCGCTTCGTCCAGCACCGTACCGAGCACGAGCTTGCGCGCCAGCGTCTCACCTTCGACGAACCCCTGGAACGCCGACACCGCGGCGACGATCTCTGCCGCGCCCGCCACGCTGAGCTCGATGCGCGTGGTGTACTCGTACCCCGCCTCTTTGCGGAGGCGCTGGACGCGATTCACCAGCTCGCGCGCCAGGCCTTCCTGGACCAGATCGTCCGTCAGCCGCGGATCGACCGCGGCCACGTACGGGCCGTCCGCCTGCACCGCCCAGTCGCTCACCACCTCGCGCGTGACCAGCACGTCTTCGGGCCGGAGCTCGAACTCTCCGGACCGCACGGGGTCACCACGTTCCAGTGCCTCGAGCTCTTCCGCCGTGAGCTGGGACACGGCGGCGGCGGCCCGGGGCGTGTCCTTCCCGTAACGCTTGCCCAGGCTGCGGTATTCCGCTTTCCCCTTCAGCCGCACCAGTTCGTGGTCCGAGCCCGCCACTTCGATCGCCTTGGCGTTCACTTCAGCGGCCAGGATATCTAACAGGTCTGCCAAGGCCGGGCCGCGCAGCTTCGCCGGGACCACCACCTGAACCTTGGCTACGGGCTGGCGTACGGGGAGCTGCTTGGTCTCCCGGGCGGCCCGCGCCAGGGACGCGAGCTTCCGGACCGCCGCCATCGCCTGGAGCAGCTCCGGGGCCCGCCGGCCCAGGTCGGTCG
>WNFQ01005036.1_pt1 | contig 17042 bp, 15 predicted proteins | sample 5400171 | NCBI WGS metagenome assembly WNFQ01 (sample SAMN13153356, study PRJNA577476) | soil metagenome | isolation source: 20 cm soil under Madrone tree | place: USA:California | collected 2016-06-14 | reverse complement strand
GTGCCGACGACCTGACCCGTTGGAATCGAAAGCAGATCACTGCGCTTGGTGAGTGCGATTTCAACATAGGTATGTTGCGGCGCGATTAGGGTGTTCACGCGGGATATATGTTGCGTTATCAACATCAATTCGGCATGCTCGTCTGCAACGACCGCCGAGCGGCGAAACGGGAGGGAGCGAATGGTCCAGGCGGCAGTCCCTGCGCATGCGGTCTCGTATGGTTACTGGTCTTCGGGATTGCGGCACCCCGCGCACGTTTGTCGAGTTGCAGGCGAGAATGCCATCAACTTGCCCGGTGACGCCGTCTCGGGGACATCACAATCCTCGCCAGACGGACGGTCGCGATGATCGACGCTATCCTGTCGCAGCTCGCGAACGGTCTCGTGCTTGGGTTTTTGTACATCCTGATCGCGGTCGGCCTGTCGATCATCTTCGGGCTGCTCGGGATCGTCAATTTTGCCCACGGGGCCTTCTTCGCGCTCGGAGCCTATTTCGCCATCACGCTCACGGGCTATCTTGGCTGGCCCGGTGTGGTGCTGGCGCCATTTGGTGTCGCCGCTGTCGGTGCCCTCTGCGAGATCGTTCTGATCAAACGGTTGTATCGGGAAGGCCCACTTCTTAGCCTGATTGTCACCTTCGCGCTCGCATTGCTGATCGAGGCATTGATCCGCTCGGTCTGGGGATCAATGGGGCTTCCAATGAGCCCACCGGCGTTCCTGACCGGTCTTGTGGAGTTCGGGCCAATTTTGCTGACGACGTACCGTCTCGGTTTGCTTGTCATCACAGTCGTCTTGCTGGCCCTGTTGTGGGTGTTCTTCGCATTCACGCCCTATGGCCGTATCCTTCGCGGGGGCAGTCGCGACCCGGAAATGCTGGCCCTCTTGGGCATCGACTTTCCCAAGGTCATGACCGGAGCTTTCGCGCTGGGCTGCTTTCTCGCCGGGGCGGCAGGCGCTCTCGCGGGGCCCCTCTGGACCGTCTCGCCGGCAATGACCTCCGCCGCCAGCATGCCGGCTTTCGTGATTGTCACGATCGGCGGACTTGGCTCCTACAAGGGCGCCATCGTTGCCGGCCTTCTGGTCGGAGTTGTCACTGCGCTTTCCGTGCAATTCATTCCCGAAGCGTCGGGCGTAGCGATGTACGTCCTGATGGCTGTCGTCCTGTTGCTGCGGCCGCGGGGACTGTTCGGAGAGGCATGGGAGCGTTTCGAATGAAGTGGCCCAATGCTTTGCGGCATCCAGTCGTCCTGATCGGCCTCGTGCTCGTAGCGCTCACCCTTCACGCCTTAGCGGTGGGCTCACATCTGTCGATCGTAACGGAGATCGTGATCTACGTCCTCTACGGCGCCGGCCTCAACGTAATGCTTGGCTATACCGGCCTCGTCCCTTTTGGCGCCTCAGTGTTTTTCGGCATCGCGACATATGTCGCCGCAGTCGGCGTCCAGCGTTTCGTCGGCAACGAGGTCGAAGCGCTGATTCTCAGCGTCGTTGTGTCAGTCTTGATGGGCTTGGCGTTAGGTGCCCTCGTGCTGTTGCGTCGCGGCCTGTATTTCTCGCTGCTGACCCTGGCTTGTTCACAGATCGCATTTGAGGTCGCGCTTAAATGGTCGAATGTCACGGGTGGCGAAAACGGGCTTCAGAACGTTCCGCGTGCGCTCTTCGCCGACCCGCGAGCCTTCCATCTGGTGTGTCTGCTTCTCACCGTCGCGGTTCTGTGGGGCTTGTGGCGGTTAGCGCACTCGCCGCTTGGCCGCACCTTCCAGGCGATCCGAGAGAACGAAGAACGTGCGCGAAGCCTGGGCTATGACGTCTATCGCCTCAAGCTCTGTTCTTTCACGATCTCAGGCGGCGTCATCGGCCTTGCCGGCGGTCTGCTCGCCTTTCTCGTGCAAGGCGCCTACGCAAACAATCTGAGCTGGCAGCACGCGGGCGACGCTTTGCTGGCCAATGTGCTCGGCGGCATTCATCATTTCATGGGGCCATTGTGGGGCGCCATCGTGTTCATCCTGCTGCAGGATTATCTTAGCGCGATTATCGAGAATTGGTGGCTTCTGTTCGCGCCCATCGTGATCGTGTTGGCCCTGTTCTCACCGCAGGGGTTGCACGGCCTCGGTCAGCGTTTGTTCTCGCGTCAGCGCTACACGCTCGTCAGAGACGGCCTCCCGGAGCGGCCGAAGCAAATCACGCCGTTCGATGCTGCCGGCGAGGCGGTGGACACCCCTACACCCGTGCTGGAAGTACGAAAGTTGTCGCGGCATTTCGGAGCCCTGGTAACCGCCAATGAGATCGACCTCAAAATCATGGCTCGCGGACTGCACAGCCTGATCGGCCCCAATGGCGCCGGCAAGACCACGCTATTCAATATGCTGACCGGTGTATTGCCGCCGAGCGGCGGACAAATTTTCTTCGGCGGCCGAGATATCACCGGCGCCTCAGTCCATGAGCGTGCACGTCTCGGCATTGGCCGCTCGTTCCAAATCGTGCGCGCTTTCCCCCATCTCCCCGTCTTTGAGAACGTCAGGATCGCGGTACAAGCGGTTCACCGGCGCAGGTTCAATTTCTGGAATGATGCCTACGGCTTCTCGGACATCAACGACAGAACCTGGAGCCTGCTTGCCGCGGTGGGTCTGCAAGACCGCGCCTCTGTGCTGTGCGACAATCTGGCTCATGGCGAGCAAAGACTGCTTGAGATTGCCGTGACACTCGCGGGCCAGTCGAAGGTGCTGCTATTCGACGAGCCGCTGGCCGGGCTGGCTGAGCGGGATCGCCGCATCGTAATGGAACTGATCGTAAGGCTCTCGAAAGGTCATGCCGTGTTCCTGGTGGAGCATGACATCGACCGTGTGTTGAGCGTGTCCGATCGCATTACGGTTCTGCATGCGGGTCGCCTGATCGCCGATGGCTCGCCCGATGCGATCGTCCGCGATCCGGCCGTCATTGATGCCTATCTAGGGAAATCGCACGCTAAAGCGGACGCGCCCTTGGAGCGTGCGGCCGTCGCACGTGCGCCTGGAAAGGTCCTCCTGCGCGTTTCCGGGCTGTCTGGCGGCTACGAGGGCAGCCGCGTCCTCAACGATTTCGGCATTGAGGTTCGTGAACGCGAAGTGGTCGCCTTATTGGGGCGCAACGGAGTCGGCAAGACGACCGCGCTCTGCGCCATCATGGGTGCATGCGAGATCGAGACGGGAACGATCGACTTCGATGGGCAGTCGCTTGTCGGCCTGCCGTCTCATGTCGTAAGCCGCCACGGTATCGCGCTTGTTCCGCAGGGCCGCCGTCTTTTCGGTAATCTTACGGTGGCGGAAAATCTTCGCGTTGCGATGCGGCCGGGCGGCGCTTCGCTGGACGAAGCTTATCAGCTGTTTCCGAAGCTGCGGAAATTGCAGAACGCCACGGCGCAAAATCTGTCGGGAGGCGAGCGGCAGATGGTCGCGATCGCGCGGGCGCTGATGATTCCGAGCCGCTTAATCCTTCTCGATGAACCCTTCGAAGGTCTCGCGCCGGCGGTAGTGGATGACATCATGACCGCGATCCTCGAGTTACGTAAGCGTGCCAGCCTGATCATCGTCGAACATGACGCTGCGGCGATCCTGCAAATCGCCGACCGCGCCTACATTCTGGTCAATGGCACCGTGGCGTTCGAGGGAGCCGCTGACCAGCTTGCCCGAGATACTGCCCTCCAAGCCAAGCACCTTGGCCTCGCGCATGCACAATGACAGGGCGTCCGACACGTGAAGAGCAAAGCAGAACAGACTCAGACCAGACCCCAAGGAGGAGTGATCCGATGAATGATCAAGGCAACTTCGATATACGCGGCAACCGTCTCCATCGTCGAACGCTGTCGCGGCGGCGCTTTCTGACTAATTCCGGCGCGGTGCTGTCCGGTGGCGCGCTCGCGTTGGCGACCCCATACATTGGCACGGCGGCTGCCGATGAACCGTTGCGCATCGGCATGGTGCTCGCCAAGCAGGGCGCATTTGCCCAGCAAGGCGCCGATCTCGCGGCGGGTGTTCAAATCGCGCTCAAGGACGCCGGCAACAAGGCGCTAGGCCGCAACATTGAACTAACGTGGCTCGACGAATCGGATCCGCAAGGTGCGACCCAAAGCATCACCAAGTTGATCCAAGAGCAGAAAGTTTCGGTGGTGGTCGGCGGAACGTCGAGCGCCAATTCGCTTGCTATGGGCGCCGTAGCCAAGCGCAGCCGCGTGCCATTCATATCGCTGAACGCCGCTGCTCGAGAACTCACTGGCAAGGCATGCAACCGCTTCACTTTCCGCGCCCCGGCCTCGGTACCGGTGTATGCCCGCGCAATGGCGCCGGAACTGCTCGCGGTTGGGAAGAAGTGGTATTTTCTGATCGCGTCGTTCACTTTCGGAGATGACGTGCTGGCGACCTACGGCGACATCGTCAAGGCGGCGGGCGGCACCATCGTCGGTACCGATCGCGTGCCAGTCGAAACGACTGATATCAGTTCGTACATTCTGAAAGTACGCCAGGCCAAGCCCGACCTGCTCGTCAGCGGCCTCGCCAATGTCGGACCGATCCTGAAGCAGTTGAAGGAATTCGGTATGACCGGTCAGATCGGCGTGGCGGGCCCAGCGGTGAGCGACACGGATCTGTGGAGCGTGCCGCGCGAGGCGCTTACGGGAATCTACGGCAAGACCTGGTATTTCAATGATCCCAACAATTCGCCGGAGGACAAGGCCTTCGTCGAGGCCTATCGGAAGGCAAACGAGCGGCCGCCAACCGACCGTGTATGGGCCGGCTGGTTCATGACCCGTTTCCTGATGGCAGCCATCGAGCAGGCCAAGTCGGTTGAATCGAACAAGTTGGTCGAAGCCTTGGAAAGTCTGCGCTTCAAGGACGGCAATCAAGACGTCGGCTTCCGCGAGTGGGACCATCAGTTGATCCGGCGGCCGGTCGTTGGAATGGCACAAGCGAATGCGACGGACAAATGGGACACCCTCAAGGTCAAGTCACAGGCGGTCGCGGACGCTGCGGAACTGGGTCGCTTGTTCGGCAGCAAGGAAGACGTCGGCTGCACCATGGAACCCCTGTGACTGCGGACTAACCCTTGCCGGCGTCTTGGACAAGTGCCGTCCAGGACGCCGTCGCAGGCGAGAGACAACGTGCTGGGCGGGATAAGAGGTTCAGATGAGTCGCTTTCAGGACAAAATCATACTTGTCAGCGGCGCAGCGCGAGGTCAAGGCGCGGCGGAAGCCCGACGTCTGATCAAAGAGGGCGCGCGGGTCGTCCTCGGCGATGTGCGCGAGCAGGAGGGCCTGGAGCTTGCCGCAAGCCTCGGTGGTTGCGCGAGCTTCAGGCGGCTCGACGTGTCGGATGTGGCTGACTGGGACAAGGTCGTCGCCCATTGCGAACAACTGGGCGGGCTTCACGGGCTGGTTCACGGGCTGGTCAATAATGCCGGGATCTATCAGCCGAAGCCAATCCGCGACACCGATCCGGAACTGCTCGAAGCGCATTTTCGGGTCAATCAGCTTGGCGTCGTCCTTGGATTGAAGAGTGTCGCGCCGTTGATGGAGCGATCTGGTGGCGGATCCATTGTCAATGTTTCGTCCACCGCCGGCCTGCAGGGTATCCCGAATGCGATTGCCTATGTCGGAACGAAATGGGCAGTACGGGGAATGACAAAGACGGCTGCTCTTGAACTGGCGTCGTGCAATATCCGCGTCAACTCAGTACATCCCGGTTTGATCGACACACCGATGCTGAACAGCCGGGCAAGGGACGATCTTGAGAGGCGCGCCGCATTGATCCCGCTGAAGCGGATGGGAAGGGTGGATGATGTTACCAATCTGGTGTTGTTTTTGCTGTCGGACGAAAGTGCTTATATGACAGGCGCCGAGATCAGTGTCGACGGCGGCCTATCGCTTTGATGGCGACGGCTTGCCGGGCCCGATCCCTCGTTCGCTATCAGAACGGCAGACCGACATAGTTCTCGGACAGCGATTTGATGGCTGCGTCGGAACTGACGAGGTAGTCGAGCTCGGCGCGCTTGATGCGTGCCGAGAAGTCGTCGATATCTGGAAATAGATGCAGCATCGACGTCATCCACCATGAAAACCGTTCGGCTTTCCAAACCCGCGCCAGCGCGTTAGCCGAATAGGCGTTAAGGCCTGCCTCTGATTTCTCATCATAAAATTCGCGCAACGCTTCCGACAAATAGTGGACATCGCTGACTGCGAGGTTCAAGCCTTTGGCGCCGGTCGGCGGCACGATATGCGCGGCATCTCCCGCCAGAAATAGACGGCCGAACCGCATCGGCTCCAGGACATAGGAGCGCAGCGACGCGATGCTCTTCTCGATCGAGGGTCCGGTCACCAGAGCCGCCACCGCCTCGTCGTCGAGCCTCCGTTTGAGTTCGTCCCAAAATCGCGCGTCGGACCACTGATCGACATGGTCGTCGATCGAACATTGAACATAATAGCGGCTTCGCGTTTTGGAGCGCATCGAGCATAATGCGAATCCTCGTTCGTGACCGGCATAGATCAGTTCATTGCAGATCGGAGGTGTTTCCGTGAGGATACCTAGCCAGCCGAACGGATATAATCGCTCGAATTCGCGACGAGAGGCGGCGGGGACGCTTTGCCGGCAGATGCCATGGAATCCGTCGCAGCCCGCGATGAAATCGCAGTCGATCGTGTGGGTTGCGCCATCCCTAACGTAAGATACTGATGGGCTTGTCCCATCGAAGCCGTTCGGATGGACGTCCGCGGCACCGTACACCGTGACCAGCCCGGCGGCGGCTCTGGCCGTCATCAGGTCGCGCGTGACTTCAGTCTGGCCATAGATCGTGACATGACGCCCCGTGGCCTGGCGCATATCGATGCGGTGGCGTGCCCCGCCGAACGCTATTTCGATTCCGTCGTGGGAAAGGCCTTCCGCCACCAGGCGATCGGCGACGCCGATCGACGTGAGGATGTCCACAGTGCCCTGCTCCAGAACACCGGCGCGAATGCGCGCCAAAACGTAGTCGGCATCCCTGCGTTCAAGGATGACGTTGTCCACGCCATAGTGATGAAGAATCTGTCCCAGCAAAAGGCCGGCGGGGCCAGCGCCGGCGATAACAACCTGAGTTCTCACTGTTGCTCTTCCATATGTTGATATCACAACATACAGTCAAGTTCCGCCAAGGTAAACGACTGATCGCGCTAGCTGGCGATGTTGACACAACAACATGTTGGATGTAGGCTTCGTCTCGAACGGCTAATGAAGAAGAGTACGAGGAGGGTCGACCATGGACGACGAAAGCCCCGTAGCGGCGGTCACCGGCGCCGCCGATGGCATCGGTTTGGCGGCGGCGCGACTTTTCTCCAGACGTGGCTATCGTGTCGCGCTGATCGATATAGAGGCCGGAAAGGTCGCCGACCGCGCGGCGGACCTTGGCGGAGCGCACGTCGGCATCGCTTGTGACGTGTCCAAGGAGGCCGACGTACGCAAAGCCTGCCAGGAGATCGCCGATCGGCTTGGGCGTTTGGACGTGCTGGTCAACAATGCCGGGGTCGGCAGCCCCCACGTCCCGACCACGGAACAGAGCGTCGAAAGTTTTGAGCAAATTCTCAGCATTCACCTCACGGGAACGTTTCTGTTTTCGCGGGAGGCCTATGCCTTCATGGCGCCGCGCCGATCGGGAGCCATCGTCAACATCAGTTCGATCGCAGGGCTATGCGGTCTTCCTCGGCGCAATGCCTATGGCGCCGCCAAGGCCGGCATCGCTTCGATGACGCGGTCGATGGCGTGTGAGTGGGCGTCGAGTGGCATTCGGGTCAACGCGGTCGCCCCTGGCTTCGTCGCGACGGCGCTCGTCAAGAAACTGGAAGCTGACGGGTTTGTCGATACCCCGCGGCTGGAGCGGCGCATTCCAATGGCGCGGCTGGCCATGCCGGACGAAATCGCCGCCGCGATCTGCTTCCTCAGTTCATCCGACGCGAGCTACATCACCGGCACAGTCTTGTCGGTTGATGGCGGTTGGACGGCCTTCGGCGATTCCGGTGATGCATCGATGGCACAGCCTTGAGTGCATCCGTATCAATCTGACGTGCACGGCCAGAAGCATGACTATGTCATGGATCTGGTGGCTTCGACCACCGGAAGGTTCTTCAGCAGGATATGAAGATAGCCGATTAACGCGTCGACGTCTTTCTTGCTCAATCCAGTTAGGAGAGCGCTCTCTCGCGCGAGAGCCAGCTTGATGATGCGGTCGTGGAGTTCGCGCCCTTTTGGCGTCAGGCAGAACTCGAGATTACGGCCAAACCCCTGCTTACTGCGGATCATCTTCTTACCTTGCAGGAAAGCTGCCCCGCGGCTGATCGCCGCTTTGTCAGTCCCCATCAATTGGCTCATTTGTGCGCCCGTGCCCCACTCATAGACGGCCAGGTAAGACAAAATTCGCCACTCTACGATGCCGACGCCGAAGCGGCTTCGGTAGACCTTTGAGGCGTCGCCAGCCAACTTATTGGAGAGCCATGCGAGTAAGCCCGGTACGTATCGCTCGAGATGAAGCGTGACCTCTGTAAGGGCTTTTGACGTCTTGGGCGGCATGCTCACGGTCCCGTTGATTCTGTGATGTGAGCTGAACTATTGGCGGGTTACTGACGGCGCTGCAAGACGTTTCAATCTTCGGCCGAGCGAAGTAACGCTGCAAGGGTCCGGCATAGCAAGATTGCCCACAGAGGAGTATTGACAAATCAACATACTTCCGTGTATTGACAAGTCAACATTAAGTGCGGAAATATCCTTTAATTAGAAAAAACGGTGGCGGGATCGCGTGTGGCGCGATTCTATTTCGATCAACTCCTGGCCTATATCTTGACCGCGATCAGGATTGGCAGGCCGATGGCGGCCCTCCCTAGCGGCGCCCAGATCGAGGCGGCGCGACTGCCTCGCAGTTGAGATCGCGCGCCTCGTCGAGACGAAGACCGTGCCGATGCATCAAGCGGCGATGGCGCGCGGATTCTGCCGCGATGAAAAGCTACGCCAGAAAAGGAGGGAAATCATGACGCTCGATCCTGACAGCGGCGCTCTCATCGCTCGCCTCCGTGAATTACAATTGCCGCGTTACGAAACACTGTCGCCGGAAGAGGCCCGGGCCGCGATGGCAGCCTCTCGCAAGGCCGCAGCGGTTGAGCCGCCGGAAATCTTTCAAACGCAAGATTTCGAAATCCCCATCAATGGTCACGCCGTCAAGGCTCGGCTCTATCGCCCGGTCGCGTCGGTTGCCGCGCTGCCGATGCTGGTCTTCTTTCACGGTGGCGGCTGGGTGCTAGGCGATCTGGAATCCCACGACATCTTGTGCCGGCGCCTGGCGAATGCTGCTGGATACGCCGTGCTGGCGGTGGAATATCGGCTGGCGCCCGAAAGCAAGTTTCCCGCTGCACTCGATGATGCGATTGCCGCAACAAACTGGGTGTTCGACAACGCCACCAGACTGAATGTCGATTCCCGGCGCGTGGCGGTCGGCGGCGACAGCGCGGGTGCCAATCTCGCGGCTGTCGTGGCTCACGTCGCGCGCGATGCAGGCGCGCCGCTGATCCGGTTTCAGCTCCTGATCTATCCCGTCGTCGATCTTTACTTCGGTCTTCCGTCGCATCAGCTCAAGGAAGATGCGCTGCCGGTCCTTGGCGAAACGATGATGTGGTTTCGCGATCACTATCTGAGCGATCCGGCGCAACGTGGGAATTGGCGGGCATCGCCGTTGCTAGCGGAAAATTTCTCCGGCTTGCCTCCGGCTTATGTGGTGACGGCCGGGTATGATCCATTGGCGGACGAAGGCCGTGCTTACGCAGATAAGCTTGCGAGCAGCGGAGTGACCGTCAAACATCGCCATTACCCGGGCCAGATTCATGGATTTCTAACTATGGGCGTTGCCTTCCCAACGACAGAATCGGCGGTGGCCGAAATCGGCGAAGCGTTGCGTCGGGCCGCTGCGATATGAGCGACCATCGTGCGCGACTGATGAAATGATCAAAATGCGTTGCGACTCCAACTTTCGACTTGAGCCAGAGGAATGCCGATGAACGATCGAGAACGCAACCGGGTCTGCGACGTGCTTATCGTCGGATCGGGCGCGGGCGGACTATCGACCGCGATCACCGCCAAGAAAGGCGGTCTTGACGTCGTGATAATCGAGAAGGAGGCTTTTTTCGGTGGGACCACCGCCTATTCCGGAGGGGTGCTTTGGATTCCCGGTAATCCTCATGCCCGCAAAGCCGGGATCAACGACACGCGCGAAGCCGCCGTCACCTATCTGCGCAACGAGACGGGGAATTACTTTAGCGAAAAGGCGATCGAAGCCTTTCTTGATCAGGGACCGCGGATGCTCGAATTCTTCGAGCGCGAAACCGAAGCAAAGTTCCTTCTCTCCGGCTATCCGGACTATCACCCCGATGTCGTGGGCGGAGCGCTAATAGGTCGGTCCGTGACGGCAGCGCCCTTCGACGCTCGCGGCCTCGGCGACGAGCTGAAGCGATTGCGGCCGCCGCTGGCGACGATCACCTTCATCGGGATGATGTTCAATTCGTCGAATGAAGACCTTAAGCACTTTTTCCGCGCGACGCGATCGTTCAGGTCCGCCACGTATGTGGCAAAGCGACTGATCAGCCATTTGAAGGATCTGGCTCTTTATCGCCGAGGGGTCCAAATCACCAGCGGTAATGCGCTGGCGGCACGATTGGCCAAGACATGCTTCGATTTGGGCATTCCATTGCTCACAAGCACCGCCGCGCGTCAGCTCGTTGTTGAGGATGGCTCGGTGCGCGGCGCGCAGGTGTCGGATGACAAAGGCGAATTCACAATCACCGCGCGACGGGCCGTGGTGATGGCCTGCGGGGGATTCCCCCACGACCGGGAGCGAATATCACGCGTCTATCCGCATCTCGCGCGGGGTGGCGAGCATTTCTCCCCGACGCCCGAAGGTAACACCGGCGACGGGGTGAGAATGGCGGAAGATGTAGGTGCATCATGCGAAATCCGGTTTCCGAATGCCGCGGCCTGGATGCCGGTGTCGAAGGTACCGATGGGCAACGGCAAGGTCGGACTGTTTCCGCATCTAGTCGACCGCTACAAGCCCGGCATCATCGCGGTGAATCGCCGCGGCAAACGCTTTACCAACGAGTCCAATTCCTATCACGACACCGGCGCGGCGATGATTGCCGATGGCGAGGGGGATGCGGAGACTGCGGCGTGGCTGATCTGCGACCATCCGACCATCCGGAAATACGGTCTTGGTTATGCCAAGCCAGCGCCGGTGCCGATCAGCATCTATGTACGCAACGGCTACCTGCAGACCGGAAAGACGTTGCGCGAGCTTGCGCAGGCCGCCGGCATTGACGGAGAGGCGCTTGAGGAAACCGTAAATCGTTATAATTTGGGCGCGCGAGTTGGCGAGGATCCCGAATTCGGGCGGGGGTCCACGGCTTTCAACCGTTTCCTCGGTGATGCTGAACAAAAGCCCAATCCGAATGTCGCGCCGATCACCAAGGCTCCATATTATGCATTGAAGGTGGTGATGGGCGATCTCGGCACGTTCGACGGACTCACGACCGACATTGTTGGCCGCGTGTTGGATGGGACATTCAAGCCTATTCCTGGGCTCTATGCGGTCGGAAATGATCGCGCGAGTATCATGGGCGGCAATTACCCAGGGGCCGGCATTACGCTTGGTCCCATCATGACGTTCGGCTACGTCACCGGCCAGCATCTTGCTGGTCGCGACGTTCTCAACGCGGAATGAATTTCAAAAAGGCCGATTCTCCGTTTTCGATCGCCCATGACTCAAAGGAAAGGGACCACCATGAAGATCGACCGTCGTACGTTTGTTGGTGGAGGCGTTGCCGCAATCATTTCCGCGCCACGCCTTGCGCGCGCACAGGCCGCAAAGACCGTTCGGATCGGCGTCATCACCGATATGTCGGGCATCTACCGCGACGTGTCTGGACCGACGACGGTCGCCTGCGCCCAGCTGGCAGTCGATGAGTTCACGGCCGCCAATCCTGATATTAAGGTCGAATTGCTAGTGGCGGACCACCAGAACAAGGCCGATATCGGCCTCGGCATCATCCGCAAGTGGTTCGATCAGGATGGCGTCGACGTCATCGAGAATGTCGGCAACAGTTCGATTGCGCTGGGCGCCAAGTACCTCATCGAGGACAAGAACAAGGTCGCGCTGGTGACGACGGCGGGAAGCTCCGATCTGACTGGCAAGAGCTGTAGCGCCAATCTCGTTCACTGGTCCTGGGATTCATGGTGTCTGGCGCATTCGACGGCCACGTCGACGGTGAGAACCGGCGGTACCAAATGGTTCTTCATCACGGCTGACTACGCCTTTGGCCACGCTGCAGAGGCCGACGCCACAAAATTCGTCAAGGCCGCCGGCGGAACAGTGGTCGGATCGGTACGCTATCCGTACGGATCAACCACGGATTATTCCTCATTCCTGCTGCAGGCACAATCCAGTGGGGCTAACGTCATAGGCTTCGCAAATGCCGGCAGTGAATTGATCAGCTGCTTGAAGCAGGCTCAGGAATTCGGTCTCGACCGCGGTAACAGGCGAATGGTCGCGTTGGTGGGCTACATCACCGACGTGGTCGGCATGGGCTTGCCGACGGCCAAAGGACTGTCGCTCACGGAAACATTCTATTGGGACCTCAACGACAGGACGCGTAGCTTCATGAATCGCATCAAACCGAAGCTGGGCAACGGTGTCTTCCCCAATATGAGCCAGGCCGGTGACTATGCCTGTGTCAGGCACTACCTGAAGGCGGTTAAGGAACTCGGCGTCGAGCGGTCGAAGGCGTCGGGCCGCGACGTCGTCGACCTTATGAAGAAAATGCCGACGGACGATGATTGCTTCGGCCAGGGAAGCATCCGGAACGATGGCCGTAAAATCCACCCGGCCTACCTGTTCGAGGTGAAGAAGCCGGAAGAGAGCAAAGCGCCGGGCGACATCTATCGGCTTGTATCGACCCTTCCGGCGGAGGAAGCGTTCCGGCCGATCGGCGAGGGCGGCTGCGCCCTGATTCGAACCTGATAAAGCGCGTCGACAATTGGTGGTGATGCATGTCATATGTAGGAGCGATGGTCGACCTGCGTGTTTACACAATCCGCTTGCGCAAGATGGCGGAGTTCATCGATGTGTTCGATCGTCTTGCTATGCCGGTCCAGCTGAAATATCTCGGCCGGCCGCTAGGGATATTCAGTAGTGCTGTCGGACCGCTCAACCAGGTCGTCCATCTTTGGGGCTTCAACGACATGGGCGATTTCGAGCGTCGCCACGCCGCGCGCGACAAGGACCCCGATTGGCCGGCCTATCTGCAGGCCTCCGAACATCTTATCACGGCACAGGAGAATCGCCTGATCCGCAAGATCGACTTGCCCTCGTTGGCGTTGGATATTCCTGAGTGAGTGCCGCTAGGTCTGTTAAGGCGAAGGTAGGTAGCCGATGAGCTGGATTGATCTCTCGGGCGAGGTGGCGGTCGTTACGGGCGCGGGCGCCGGCATCGGACGCGGAATTGCACTGGGGCTTGCGGACGTCGGTGCGACGCTGGTGTTGCTCGATCGCGAGGACGCATCCAGTACGCTCGACGAGATCGCATCGCGCGGTGGGCGCAGTTTCTTCGTGCGATGCGACGTGACAGACGACGGAAGCGTCGGCAGTGCCGCGGCGCAATCGCTCGAGACATTCGGGCCGGCTACCATTCTCGTAAACAACGCCGGAACGATGCGGGCCGGACAGCTCGTCGATATGCCGATAGCGGATTGGCAGCAGATATTGTCACTGAATCTGACTGGCTATCTCAGGTGCGCGCAGGCGTTTGGTGCGCAGATGCTGCAACGCGGGCAAGGTTCGCTCATTCACGTCGCATCGATTTCGGCGCGTGCGCCTCAGAGCTTCAGCGGTGCTTACAGTGCCAGCAAGGCCGCGGTGGTCATGCTGTCGCAACAGCTCGCCGTCGAATGGGGCCCGAAGGGTGTCCGCAGCAATGTGGTCAGCCCCGGTCTCATCCGCACGCCAATGACGCAGTCAATCTACGACGCCCCAGGCGTGCTCGCGGCACGCCGCGCGCTGGTACCGCGGCGGCGGATCGGCGAACCGGAAGACGTCGCCAATGCCGTCGTGTTCTTGGCGAGCGAGCGGGCTGACTATATTACGGGCGCCGAGATTGTCGTCGATGGCGGCTTTACCCGTGGCATCATGGGCGTCATCCCTCGGCCGGGCTTCGAAGCACATATCGCCGGCTGAGGATTTTCTACCGCTGGCAGATGTTCAAGATATACGAGTCACGGCTGCTCTGAGTCGCATCCTAGTTTTACAAAAATCGAACTACTAGACCTGGATAATCTATTTTTACGAAATCCGGTCAATGCATCAAGCAAACTGCGGATGGTAACGCGGGCTTTGTCCGTGCAACTGTCATCGAAGCATTGTGTGACGTCTTGCATCAAGCGCCGGAGTGGAGAGAGGCGGGCGAGCAGCTACTTCGGACTATGGACAAGTTCAAATTCGCTGACAGATGGGACCAGATAGCAGAAGGTAGAGATAAGATATTCCCGTCGACAGCGAGCAAGATGATGGCTGACCGGATCAGGAAATTCCTCTCTCGCCGATTAGGACCCGGCGTCCTCAAGGAAGGAGCATAAAGTAAATCCAGAGGCAGGCGGGGTCTTTCGGCTCCGCCTCGTCTGTTCGCGTAATGAGCCGTTATGGAATGCAGTGGCGATCTCAATGTTGCTTCCGCAGCCCTTAGCAGGCTCGACCATCGCTTCGCTGACCTTGAGCAAGTCCGAGCAGGGCCTGCAGCGCTTCAGCAACGTTGTCCGAAGGCTGGCCCGCGAGGCCCACAGCATTAAGCGCCCCAAAGATGAGGTCCCGCAGCAGGCGCGGATCCGGCTCAGGCGGAAGAACGCCGGCGTTTTGAGCATCCGTGACAAGCTGCGTCCATCGGGAAACGTATGTTCGGCGGAGTTTACGAACGACGGGACCCGATGATTCATTGGGAAAGGAAGTACCGCGGTGGCGTGGGAACGGATAGCAGCACCGAGCCGAGTGGCGGCATCGGCATTATTTGGAAAGGCAGCCAGAGCTGCATCGAGAAAGGCCAGGGACGCAAGCAGCCCCTCTTCGAGCATCGCCTCGACCAATTGGTCCTTCGATTCGAAATGGAAATAGACGCTGCCGGTCTTGAGACCCGCCGCCGCCGCAATCGCGTTGATGCTGGTACCTGCTACACCGCAGCGCGCGACTTCGGCCGCGGCGGCTTCAAGCAACCGCTTGCGGGTACGATCGCCCTTGGACTCCTGGCCGGAATCAGTGACTGATCGAATATCGTGGCGTATCACCGCGGCCCTCACAGTTCGAAAGTTCGTTCCCCTCAATTAATACGGCGATCATATCCGCGCCAGTAGGGTTCGCGCAGCACGTGCTTGAGCACTTTGCCCGTCGCCGTCCGCGGGAGCGTCGCGACGATATCGACACTGGTCGGACACTTGAATCCGGCCAATCGCTGCCGCACAAAGCCGATCACCTCGTCCCGATCTACCTCGGCCCCGGCCTGCGGTACGACGATCGCTTTTACGGTCTCGCCCCAGCGCTCGTGCGGTACGCCGATCACGGCGACCTCGGCCAGGCGAGGATGGGCCGCCAGAACATTCTCGACCTCTACCGGATAGACGTTCTCGCCGCCGGAGATGACGAGGTCTTTGGCACGGTCGACCAGAAAGATGCGGCCATCCTCGTCAACGCGGCCGAGGTCTCCGGTCCGCAGCCAGCCGTCCGGCGTCAGGGCCCGCGCGGTTTGCTCCGGGTCGTTCCAGTATCCGACCAGGTTCTGTTCCGAGCGCGTCCATATCTCGCCGATCTCGCCGGCCGGCACGTCGCATTCTCCGGCTGTCGAGACCACGCGAACCTCGACCCAGGGGTAGGGCCGGCCCGCGGAGAGCAAGAGATGCGCCAGCGGCCCGTTTGGATCGTGCTCGTGCGCCGGCAATTGCGCGAACGCACCGGTCGCTTCGGTGAGGCCATAGATCTGGATGAAATCGCAGCGCAGTGCGGCCATCGCTTTGGTGAGCGCGACCGGGCTGATCGGAGCGCCGGAGTAGAACAGCCGGCGCAGACTGAGCTTCCGCTCGCCGACGTCGGCGACCGAGCATACCGCTGCGAGCATCGCGGGCACGAAGAACGCGATCGTGACGTTGGCCGCCTGGATCGTGTTCAAGACCCCGTTGGGTTCAAAGTCACGCACCACGACGCATTGCGCGCCGCGCGCGAGACCGGCCAGCGCCCATGCCAGGCCGCCCATATGAAACAGCGGCAACGCGACCAGACTGATGTCGTCGGGCTCAAATCCCCATTCGGCCGAGATGTCATCGAGCAGCACCCGCAGGTTGGTGCCGTTGGCGAACATCGCGCCCTTCGGCCGCCCGGTGGTGCCGCTGGTGTAGAGTTGAAACGCAATGTGACCAGGCTCCTGACGCACATCGGGATCTTCGGCCGGACCGCACCATTCCGCATAGGATATCCAGCTTTCGTGCGGTCCGAGCGCGACGATCGCCTTCAATTCGCTTTTGATCGACGCCACGACGCTGGAGTCGACGATTGCAATCGTGGCTTGAGCGTCCTCGATGATGGCGGCAAATTCGTCCGTCGCCAGCCGCCAGTTCAGCGGCGTTAGAACGGCGCCTGCTAGCATAACCGGGAGACCCCCCGGCTCTGCCGGGGAGGCAGTATAAGTTTGACATTTACGGCGGTCGCCCGTCGCCGAAACCTCAGATCGTGAGCCACCACCCGCACGAAATGAAGTTTGACGATGGACAATCGTGAGACCTTAACCCCATCAAGTGGCGACGCAATTCTCAAGAGGCATCTGTTCTCCGAAGTGGCGAGAAATTGGATAAAGGGTCGAGGTCACATCGAGAGGGCGTATTTCGTGCGCCGACCAAGTAGACAGAGTTTCGGATTCAGAGTGGCCGCTTCGAGCGGCCCAATTCCTAAAGCCCCCGGCTCTGCCGGGGGATATTTACCTG
>WNFQ01001409.1_pt1 | contig 17043 bp, 17 predicted proteins | sample 5400171 | NCBI WGS metagenome assembly WNFQ01 (sample SAMN13153356, study PRJNA577476) | soil metagenome | isolation source: 20 cm soil under Madrone tree | place: USA:California | collected 2016-06-14 | reverse complement strand
TCGCCGTCTCGAACTCGTCGATCCGCGTGTCGGCCGGCACCCAGCCGGCATCGAGGTGCGCCTGCGCCACGCGCCGATAGTCGCGGTTGAAGAAGGCGAGAAAGTTCTGCGCGAGGTAGTTCTTGTCGACCTCGGTCAGGGTTCCCATGATGCCGAAGTCGAGGGCCACATAGCGGCCGCTGCCTTCTCCTTCGGTCGTAACGAGAATGTTGCCGGGGTGCATGTCGGCGTGGAAGAAGCCGTCGCGGAATACTTGGGTGAAAAATATCTCTACTCCCGCGCGAGCGAGCGCAGGGATATCAACGCCCTTCGCGCGCAACGCTTCGACCTGCGACACCGGCGTGCCGCGCATGCGCTGCATCACCATCACGCGCTCGGAGCAGAGGTCCCAGTGCACTTCGGGCACCAGCAGCAGCGCCGAGCGCTCGAAGTTGCGCCGCAGCTGGCTGGCGTTCGCGGCCTCGTGCATCAGGTTGAGCTCGTTCTCGAGGTGGCGCGCGAACTCCGCCACGACCTCGCGCGGCTTCAGCCGCCGGCCGTCGGGCCACAGGCGCTCCACGAACTCCGCTCCGGTGGCAAGCAGCGCGACGTCCTTGGCGATCTCCTCTTCGACGCGCGGCCGCAGCACCTTGACGGCGACTTCGCGGCCGTCGTGCAGCGTAGCAAGGTGCACCTGCGCGATCGACGCGCTCGCCACGGGCTCGCGCTCGAACGTGGCGAACACGGCTTCGATTTTTCGCCCCAGCCCTTGTTCTATCTCGGCGACCGCCAGGGCGGATGGAAAGGGCGGCACCCGGTCCTGCAGCTGGGCGAGCTCATCCGCGATGTCGAGCGGCACGAGGTCGCGTCGCGTCGACAGCACCTGGCCGAACTTGACGTAGATCGGACCGAGGGTCTCGAGCGCCTCGCGCAGGCGCCGAGCGCGCGGCTCGCCGCTGCGCCGCGCGGCCAGCCGCAAGAGCGGATTGCGCGCAAAGCGCGGGATGAACTCGTGCAGGCCGAAGCGCAGGCCGACCGCGAAAATGCGCAGCAGCCGCGTCAGCCTAGCCAAGGCGCGCGATCCGTTTTTCCAGCCGCTCGATGGCATCGCGCAGCAGCGCGACCGACGCGCCCAGCGCTTCGAGCTCCCGGCGCCGCACCAGCAGGCGGCCCTCCTCGCCGGCGTAATCGGCGAAGCTGTCGGCGAGGCGGCGCAGCGCATCCGCCTGCCAGGCCGCGAGATCGCGCCCGGCCTGCACCACGCGGCGGGCGGCGACGTCGCCGATCAGCCTGGAGAGATCCTCCTCCACGTCCCAGCGCAAGTGTCGCACCAGCGCCATGATTTCGGCGGCCAGACTGGCGTTGCCCGCGACCTCGACCGAGCGCATGAAATGCTCGCCGCCGCGCGCGAGGCCACCGAGCGCTTCAGGCCGCAGAGTGACAACCAGCGACGGCTCAGCCCCGCCTGCTGCCACGCGTCCGGCCGGCAATATCGTCAAGCGTACGGCGGGCAGGGGTGGCGCGCGCAGCTCGAGGCTCTCGCCGGCGAAGGGCGCAAGCCGCTCGCGCGCCCAGGGCTCGGCGCCGAGCAGATGATTCAGAGCAAAACAAAAGGCCACCGCGGGGGTGGCCTTTTCGGACGACAGGCGACGCCTCAATGCATCTGCTGGATGCCGGCGAGCAGCCAGCCGCTCGAGCCGTCGGCCGGCTTGACGAGGTTCCACACCTCTTCGAAGCCCACCGGCGCCGTGCCCGGCGTCTCGCGCACCATGCCGGAGAAGCGCACGCTCGCCCAATGCTTGTTGCTCTCGGTCGCCACCTCGAGCAGGTCCGCATTGAGCGCGACCACGTCGGTCTGCTGCGCCTCGGAGCCGCGCGTGAGAACGTCCTGACGGAGCTCGTCGAACATCTCGCGCGTGGTGAACTCGCGGATCTCCTCCAGCTCCCGGACATCGTTGGCAACCTGCAGCTTCACGAAGTTAAGCTTTGCGGCGCGCAGGAAACCCGCGGCGTCGAAACCCGCGGGCACTGCACCACCTCCGGTAACGACGCTTTCGGGTTGCGCAGACAGCGGCGGCGCCACGGTTTGCGTACCAAGATCCGCGGCATATTGCATCGCCTGCGACGGCGCACGCCGGCGCGCAAGAGCGCGCAACGCGAGCACCACGCCTATACCAAGCAGCGCCAGCAGAAGCACGCCGCCGAGTCCGCTGCCGCTAAAGAGGTAGCCAAGCAAGCCGCCGAGCGCGAGGCCGCCAAGGATCGGCATCCAGCGGCTGCCCGCCGGCTGCGCGGCCTGTTGCTGTGCGGGCTTCGCCGGCGCCGAAACCGGAGGCGGCGTGACATTTCGTTGCGTGCCGACTGAACGCGAGCCGCCCAGCCGCTTCGCCTCCGCGTCAGTCGCCGCCAGAGCGCCGCAAAGCAGCGCAATGCATAAGCCGGGTAACCACTTGCTCATAGCTCGTTCCTCCAGGATGCCGATCCTATCAAATCCGGTAGCCGCGATGCACCGCGACTACCCCGGCCGCCAAATTGAATACCTCCACTTGGGACAGCCCTGCCCGCTCGAGCATCGCCGCGAGCGTCGCCTGGTCGGGGTGCCTGCGGATCGACTCGGCCAGGTAACGGTAGGCGGCGGCATCTCCCGCGACGCGTTCTCCCAACCAGGGCAGCACCCTGAACGAGTACAGGTCATAGGCCGGCTCGAGCGGCTTCCAGACCTTCGAGAATTCGAGCACCAGCAGCCGCCCGCCGGGCTTCAGGACGCGCACCATTTCTTCGAGCGCAGCGTCCTTGCGCGTCATGTTGCGCAAGCCGAAGCCGACAGTGACGCAGTCGAAATATGCCGCGGCGAAGGGCAGCCGCTCGGCGTCGCACTGCACGGCCGGGGCGAGCGCGCCGGAATCGAGCAGGCGGTCTCGTCCCCGCTGCAGCATGCGGCGGTTGACGTCGGTCAGCCAGACCTCGCCGCCTGGCGCCACGCGTCGCACCAAGGCCCTGGCCAGGTCGCCGCTTCCGCTCGCCACGTCGAGCACGCGCTCGCCAGGCCGCGGGCGCGCAAGCTCGATGGCGAACGACTTCCACACGCGGTGCAGGCCGAGCGACATCAGGTCGTTCATCAGGTCATAGCGCTCGGCAACCCGGTCGAATACTTCGCCCACCCGTGCCGCCTTTTCGGACTCGACTATATCCTCATACCCAAAGTCGACACGTTTAGGCAAAGTAAGTCATTGCTCCTGGTCGCGGCTAGCGCCCGCGACCTTCAGTTTGGAAAGGTACTGCGACCAAAGCGCGTCCTGATTCTGGCCCAGCTCGTACAGATAGTCCCACGAATAAATGCCGGTGCTGTGTCCGTCGGAGAACACCGGCTGAACCGCGTACGAGCCGACCGGCTCGAGCGCGCGGATCTCGACCTCGCGTTTGCCGGTTTGCAGCACCTCCTGCCCCGGCCCGTGGCCGCGCACCTCGGCCGAAGGGGAGTACACGCGCAGGAACTCGTACGGCAACCGGTAGCTGCGGCCGTCCGAGAAGCTGATCTCCATCACGCGCGATTTCTGATGGAGCTTGATTTCGATCGGAACGTAAGCGCCTGGCATCTAGGAAGCCGGTTCATAGCCGACGCGCTCGAAATCCGCGCCCCGGTCGAGGACTTCGGTGAGAGCCACGCGCGTCGGCGGATCGGTCATCAGCTCGATGACGCGTTTCGGCTTGTACCAGCCAGGCGGCAGCGCCAGGGACGCCGGCGTATTGAGCGCGGCCACTTTCGAGAGCGACAGCGCGGGCAGGTATTTTTCGTTCTGCGCGTTAAGGCCGGTGGCACGCACGGCGATGGCCTGCGGCAGACCGGGAAGCAGCCGCACGCCGGCAGAGAGATCGCCATTGTCGGCACCCATCAGCCAGCGCACCTGGCCCAGCATGAAGTTCTTCGCCTCGCCCGGGCGCACGGCGACCAGTTGACCGTGGCTGAGGCGCTCGCCCGGAATGGCGGCGCGCCGCACCATGCGCAGGCCCTGCGCGCTCTCGTCCTCGAGCTGCCACTCCTCGAAGACGAAGCCAGACGCATCTTTCGAACCAGCGCCCGAGAGGGCGTAGTGAATGGCCTGCATGCCGCTGGAGACTTTCGCGGCATCGGCAGCCGGACGGCGGTCGACGCGCGCCGCCTTCGGCTGACACCACTGGCGGAACAGGAACACCAGCAACTGCTCGCACGAGGGCTGCACGCAGTCCTCGCCCAGAGACAGCTGCGCCGGCGACTCGCCTTTGCGCAGCAGGCTGACGCGGTTTTTCAGGCTCTTCGCCAGCTTGCGGGCATCGAGGTAGCGGATGCCGGCACGCGCCTGAGGCGGCGCGCCGGCGACTCGCTCCGGGCAGCGCTCGCCGGCCAGGTCCGCGACGAGGGGCAAGCCATCGCCTTCGTCGATCGGGTCGCGGAGCACTTCCAGCTTCGCCGCCCAACGCTCGAGGAAAAAGGCGATAAAGGTGAGCTGGCGCTGCGCGAGCTCGTTCGGATTGGACATGTGCATCAGCACCGCGCGCGCGTAGGCGATGCGCGGCGAGGTCTCGTGCACGTCGCGGTTGAGGAAGTCCCTGACCGGCTCCTCGGACACCTCCAGCTCCTCGGCTTTGGCGTAGGACTCATGCAGGGCGCGCCAATCCTCCGCCGGGATCTCGCGGTACGCCCGGTAGTGATGAAACATCCTGAGCCCCGCGTAAGCAAGCAGGCGCTGGCAGATGAGCGCGCCCTGCGCGCGCAGCACCGTGTGGCCGCCCGCGGCGGAGTCCAGGCAGCGCAGATAGCTCAGCCGCATCTGGGCCCACAGCGCGTCGGTATCGCGAAACACCGCGGCTTCCGCTTCCGCCAGCGGCAGCGCCCGGTTGGTGAAGCGCTTGGCCTGCTCGATCTGCACGAAGTTGACCGCTTCGCGCAGCGTCTCCATGACCGCGAGCCGGTTCACGGCGCTGATCGGAAAGCGATTCAATTCCACCAGCTGGCCGAGCAGCTGCTGCTGCGCGACGCCGACGTTGGCGAGCGGCACGTGCTCCAGCCAGGCCTTGCAGCTCGCGGCATCGACGAATTCAGGCGCCGCGTTGGGGGACAGCTCAGGCAGCTGGCTCATGGTGAAGCAAACACGTCGCGGTAGCTGGCGTAGAAGCTCGCGAAGAGGGTCGGGAGGAGCAGCATCAGCAGCGGGAATACTAGCGACATGAGGGGCACCGCGAGCGCCCCGCCCCAGGCGAGCATCAGGCCACTCAGGGCAAGGAACGGCAGCACGAGGGTGACTGCCGCGGTGACCGTGCCATACGCGAGGAACGCGCGCCAGTTCATCAGGCAGGCGAAGAAGCTGAAGAACAGCGCTTTCCCCGCCCCGGTCGCATGCCAGGCGGCGAGCGGCGGCGCGAACCAGAACATCATCATTACCGGGACGTAGAACAGCGCTGCGCAGGCGAGTGCGGCGAAGAATGCGTCCGACTGCAGCACGTCTTCGCTCGGGCGCTGCCCTGTCGTCATCCATTGGGCGAGCGCGCCGTTGTCGGCGAGCGTGGTGCCGGAGAGCACCAGGGCGAGGCAGGCGAGGTAGGCGAGGCCAAGGACGAGCTGGGTGCCAAGCGCCGGCGAGCGGAAGCCCTCGAAGAGGAGCGCGAGCTCGAGCCGCTGGCCGCCGCCGACTGCGCGCGCCGCCGCCATGAAGCCGACCGAAAACGCGGGCACCAGCACCGGCGCGATGACCAGGCCCACGAACGGAAGGAGCGACACGAAAGTCATCAGCAGCCAATAGGCAAACACCATGGCGAGCCACCCGAACGGCGCGCCGCGAAACAGCTGCCAGCCCTCGCCGAGCCAGCGCGCGCCGCGTTGGATGCCGACGATGCGCGGTTGCATGTCAGTCGATCCACGGCGCGCCGGCGTCGATGCGCGACTCTAGGATACGGCGAAAGTGCCCCGGGTCGTGGGCGTGCACCAGCACCCCCGGGCGGGGGAGGTGGAAATCGTGAAGACGCGAAAGCCAGAAGCGCAGCGCTGCGGCGCGCAGCATCACCGGCCATCCGTCACGCTCCAGCTCGGTAAACGGACGCATCGAGTGATAGCCCGCGAGCAGCGCGCGCGTCCGCTCCGCTTCGAGCTGCGCGTCGGACTCCGCATCGACCAGGCACCAATCGTTGGCGCATACCGCGATGTCGTAGAGCAGGCAGTCCACCCCGGCGAAATAGAAGTCGATGACGCCCGAAATGCGGCCCTTCTCGAACAGCGCGTTGTCGCGGAACAGGTCGGCGTGCACCGGACCGCGCGGCAGGTCGGGGAAACGGTGCCGAGCCTGAAAGGCGATCTCTTCCTCGAGCAGCGAGCTCTGCCGTGAATCGAGAAACGGCTTCAACTCCCGGGCGGCAAGGCGCCACCACCTGGGGCCGCGCGGATTCTCGAGGTAGGCGGCGTACGAGCGCGCGGCTAGATGCATGCGGGCGAGCAGCGCGCCGAGCTCGGTGCACTCGGCGACCCCCGGCCGCTCGACCGGGCGCCCCGGCAGCCGCGTCACCAGCGCGGCCGGCTTGCCGTTGAGGCGCCGCAGGTACTGGTCAGCCAGATCGGCAATCGGCGCCGGGCAGGGAATACCGTGGCGCGCGAGATGCGCCATCAGGTCGAGGTAGAACGGCAGCTCCTCGGCGGGCAGCCGCTCGAACAGCGTCAGGACGTAGCGGCCCTGCGTCGTGGTGACGAAATAATTGCTGTTCTCGATTCCCGCCTTGATCGGGTCATGGGAGAGCAGCGCACCGACCGAGTAATTGCGCAGCCACTCCGACAGCTGGGCTTCGGAGACAGGTGTATAGACCGACAAATCAGTCGAAGGTCTGGATGGGCCACATCGGCACGCGCACGCCGTCGTCGAGGGAATCGCGGCGCATCCAGTTGCCGGTGCCGGTGGTGTCCATGAGGTAGTAGGGCTTGCCGCCCGGCGGCGTCACCTTCAGCATCACTACGCGGCCGCCCTGGCGGATCTCCTCCACCTTGTCTACCTCCGGCTGGATGCGCACGCCCGGCTCCTCGGGCCCGGGCATGGGCGGCGGCGGCGGCGGTTCGGGCAGCGGCTCGAGCCCGGGAGGCGGCTTCTGCGCCAAGACCGAAACTGCGAAGCTGGCCAGCGCGATCGCGAGTAGGCGGCGCATCAATTTCCATTCTACTAGAGGTTGCGAAGCACCTCGAGGAACTCTGCGATAATGCCGCACAGCTTCATCGTGTCGGCAACAAATCCTGAAAGAACATTGCTGCTGGTCGACGGCTCGTCGTACCTGTACCGGGCGTTCCACGCGCTGCCCGAGCTGAAGAGCCCGAAAGGCGAGCCGACCGGCGCGATCTACGGGGTGCTCAACATGCTGCGGCGCCTCGCCGCCGACTACCAGGCGCAGGCGCGCGCCGTCGTCTTCGACGCGAAGGGCAGGACCTTCCGCGACGACCAGTACCCCGAGTACAAGGCGCACCGCGCGCCGATGCCAGACGACCTCTCGGCGCAGGTCGAGCCGTTGTCCGAGGCGATCCGCGCGCTCGGCTGGCCGGTGCTCAGCGTCGAAGGCGTCGAAGCCGATGACGTGATCGCCACGCTCGCCGACGAGGCGACGCGGCGTGGATGGCGCGCGGTTATCTCGACGGGCGACAAGGACCTGGCGCAGCTCGTCGACGGCCGCGTGACGCTCGTCAACACCATGTCCAACGAGACGCTCGACATCGAGGGCGTAAAGCTCAAATTTGGCGTGCCTCCCGAGAAGATCGTCGATTACCTGACGCTGGTCGGCGACGCGATCGACAACATTCCCGGGGTCGACAAGGTCGGCCCGAAGACCGCTGCGAGATGGATCAAACAGTACGGCTCGCTCGAGGGGGTGATCGCGCATGCGGGCGAGATCACCGGGAGCGTCGGCGAAAACCTGAGAAAGGTGCTCGACTGGCTGCCGAAGGGGCGCGAGTTGATCACCGTGAAGCGCGACGTGGCCCTTCCCGTGACGCTCGATCAGCTCGCCGATGGCCAAGCCAACCCGTCGCGCCAGCGCGCCCTCTACGAGCGCTTCGGATTCAGGACCTGGCTTAAAGAGGCGGAAAGCGCGCCGCAGCAGCCGGCGCCGCCCTCCCCGCCATCCACCCTGCAGAAGCGCAGGTACTCGGCAATTCTGACCGAAGGCCAGCTGCGCGAGCTCGTGAAGAAGCTGGAAACCGCGCCGCTCGTCGGCTTCGACACCGAGTGCGTCGGCCTCGAGCCGATGACCGCACGACTGGTGGGCATGTCGTTCGCTTTCGGCGACGAGGCGGTCTATCTGCCGCTCGCGCATGAATATCCCGCGGCGCCGGAACAGATCGGCTTCGGCATCGCGCTTGAACTGCTGAAAACCTGGCTGGAGGGCCCCGGCTTCCGCAAGGTCGGCCAGAACGTCAAGTTCGACTCCCACGTGCTCGCCAACCAGGGCATCCGGCTCGCCGGGTGCGTGCACGACACCCTGCTCGAATCGTACGTCCTCGAGGTGCACGAGCGCCATGATCTGGGCGCGCTCGCCCTGCGCCATTGCGGCTGGCAGACGATCAGCTATGACGACGTCACCGGCAAGGGCGCGACGCGCATCGAGTTTTCCGCGGTCGAGATCGGCCGTGCCACCGAATACGCGGCGGAAGACGCCGACTGCACGCTCGCGCTGCACGAGATCCTTCACCCCAGAATAGAACAGGACAAAAAACTCCAGTTCGTCTATGAAGAGATCGAGATGCGCGTCCTCCCGGTGCTCTTCAGGATGGAACGCAACGGCGTGCTCCTCGACGCCGCCAAGCTCGAGGCGCAGAGCCACGAGCTCGGCAAGGAGATGCTGGCGATCGAGCAGAGGGCCTACGAGGCCGCGGGGCAGCCTTTCAACCTCGGCTCGCCCAAGCAGATCCAGGAGATCCTGTTCGAGCGGCAGAAGCTGCCGGTGAAGAAGAAAACCCCTTCGGGGCAGCCCTCAACCGACGAAGACGTGCTGGCCGAGCTCGCGCTGGAGCACCCCCTGCCCAAGCGCATCCTGGAGTACCGCGCCCTCTCGAAGCTGAAATCGACGTACACCGACAAGCTGCCGAAGAGCGTCGACGCCCGCACGGGGCGCGTCCACACCACCTACTCGCAGACCACCGCGGTGACCGGCCGACTTGCGTCCAACGAACCCAACCTGCAGAACATTCCCATCCGCACGCCGGCCGGGCGCCGCATCCGCGAGGCGTTCATCGCGCCGGCGGGCTCGAAGATCGTGTCGGCCGACTATTCGCAGATCGAGCTGCGCATCATGGCGCACCTCTCCGGCGACGAGAACCTGAAGCGCGCGTTCGCGCGCGGCGACGACGTGCACCGCGCCACGGCCGCGGAGGTATTCGGCCTGCCGCTGGACAAGGTCACCCACGACGAGCGGCGCACCGCGAAGGTGATCAACTTCGGGCTCATCTACGGCATGTCGAGCTTCGGCCTGGCGCAGAACCTCGGCATCGAGCGCGCGACGGCGCAAGCCTACATCGAGTCGTATTTCGCCCGCTATCCGGGCGTGAAGCGCTACATGGACCAGACGCGCAGCCGCGCCCGCACGCAAGGCTACGTCGAAACGGTGTTCGGCCGGCGCCTCTGGCTGCCGGAGGTGAAGAGCGGCAGCCCCATGCGCCGCCAGGCGGCCGAGCGCGCCGCGATCAACGCGCCGATGCAGGGCACCGCCGCCGACTTGATCAAGCTTGCGATGGTTGCAGTTCAGAATTTCCTGGAGCAGCGAAAGCTGCGCACGATGCTCATCATGCAGGTGCACGATGAGCTGGTGCTGGAAGTGCCGGAGAACGAGCTGGAAGAGCTAACAGCCAAGCTGCGGGAGCTGATGCAATCCGTGGCGAAGCTCGATGTCCCGCTGCTGGTCGACGTCGGCGTCGGCGACAACTGGGATCAAGCGCACTAGAGTAGAGCGCCGAAAACCTTCTTGATGATGTCGCTGCCTGCCCGCACCGGATCCTTGCGGATTTTCTTCTCTTCCTCGGCGACCATGAAGTAAAGGCCGTCGAGCGCCTTCTGCGTCACGTACTCGTCGAGGTCGGCGTCCTGCTTCCCCACCAGGCCGAGCGCGACGCCTTTCCCGGCGTATTCGTTGTACTTGTGGGCGAGGTTCACGTTCGCCGTCGCCCGCTTCACGATCGGCAGGAAGCGGCCGCGCAGCGGGTCGCGCGTGGTGCGGCGGAAATACTCCGTTCCGGCGGTGTCGCCGCCGGCCAGGATGCCCTTGGCATCGCTGATCGTCATCTTCCTGATCGAATCGACGAGGAGCTGCCTCGCCTCGGGCACCGCCGCTTCCGCGGCGCGGTTCATGGTGAGGACCAGCTCGTCGGCGTACTTGCCCATGCCGACTCTGCGCAGCATCTTCTCGGTGCGGGTCAGCGAATCAGGCAGCGGGATTTTCACCTGCGGATTGCCGAAGAAGCCGTCGGTGCGACCGAGCTGCGCCACGGCGGCGCGGGAACCCTTCTCCAGTGCGGTCCTGAGGCCGGAAACCGCTTCCTGTGGCGTGATCCGTTCCAGTTGGCCGAGCGCGCAGGATGCCCACAGCATGACCGCCGCGGCGAACGAAGCGAGAACGGGTAAAGCGCTCAGCGACCCGGCCTAGCCCAACTTTGTATCCATGAGAACGCCGGGCGCGGGCTGGCGCGAACGGGCGCGGCGGTTCCTTTAGGCCCGGCAGACGCCGCGGCGGCTTTCAGTCCGGCAGGCGCGGCGAGCTCGATGACCTTTGCATCGACCCGGGGTTTTTGCTCGCCGTCGACCCACTCGACGATCGGCATGAACGCCTGGCGCTCGGCGGCGGACACCGAGGCGTCCAGCTCGAAGATCCCCACCCCTGTCTCGGCGGCTTTGACGTAGACGTCCGAATCGCCGAGGCGCGTGAGGAACGCGAGGCTGAGCGAGCTGAGAAACCGCTCGAGCGGCTGATACACCGGCATCGAGCTGCGGACCCGGTTGGCGAGCACTGCCAGCCGGGCATCGCGCGCCCGGATCTTGCCGGCGAGGAGCAGGTCGCGGATGAAGTTCGCCGTGGCGTGGATGTCGATCGCCGACGGCGCCACCGGGATGAGGATGCAATGCGCCCTGGCCAGCATCTCCTGCAAGAGCAGACCCGACGCGCCGGCCGGCGCGTCGATGATCAGCTGCCGGGTCTCCGCGGGGACATGCATCTCCACGCTGCGTAACCGGCCACCCCTCTGGTGCGCGGCATTGGCGCCGTGAATCCGCGTGGCGTGCGCCGGGCGCAGCCGCAGCCAGTTCAGGCAGGACCCCTGCGGGTCGTAGTCCATGATGGTGGTCGGGATGTTCCTGGCGGCAAAGTAGCTGGCCAGGTTGGTCGTGACGGTGGTTTTTCCCGACCCGCCCTTCGAGTTGATCACCAGCGTGGTGTTTATCCTCAAGTCCGACCCCTCCCCGGCTATCGAGCCGGACGCAGACATTGAGAAGGGTAGCCAGAAAATCCGGCGTTCGCGTGTTAACTACTGCTCCCGCAGATGCGAATAACCCGTCCAGTACCGGGTTTAGGCGACCCCGGCTTCATGGGCCTGCCGGTCGGCGTGGTACGACGAGCGCACCAGCGGGCCGATCGCGGCGTGCTTGAAACCCAAGCGGTCTGCCTGCTTCTCGTATTCCTTGAACACTGCAGGATCAACGTAGCGCTCCACCGGCAGATGATGCGGCGAGGGCCGCAGGTACTGCCCGATCGTCAGCATATCGACCTCGTGCGCGCGCAGATCGCGCATCACCGCGAGGATCTCGTCGTCGGTCTCGCCCAAGCCGACCATCAGGCCGGATTTCGTCGGCAGCGCAGGATGCAGTCTCTTGAACTGCCTCAGCAGATCCAGCGAATGCGCGTAGTCACCGCCCGGACGCGCCTGGCGGTACAGCCGCGGCACCGTTTCGAGGTTGTGATTCATGACGTCCGGCGGCGCCTTGGCGAGGATCTCCAGGGCGAGCTGCGCGCGTCCCCTGAAATCGGGGACGAGAATTTCCAGCCTGGTATCAGGAGAAACCTTGCGAATGGCACGGATGCAGTCGACGAAATGCTGCGCGCCGCCGTCGCGCAGATCGTCGCGATCCACGCTGGTGATCACCACATAGGACAAATTCAGCCTTGAAATCGTTTCCGCGAGGTGCCGCGGCTCTTCCGCATCGGGCGCGAGCGGCCGTCCATGCGCGACGTCGCAGAACGGGCAGCGCCGCGTGCAGATATCGCCGAGGATCATGAAGGTCGCGGTGCCCTTGCCGAAGCACTCGGCGATGTTCGGGCACGAGGCTTCCTCGCACACCGTGTGCAGGTTCTGCTCGCGCAGTATGTTCTTGATCGCGTGAAAGCGCGAATTCGGCCCCGGGGCGCGCACGCGGATCCAGGCCGGCTTGGCGAGCGGCTCGCGCGGCAAGATCTTGATCGGGATGCGCTCGGTCTTGGCGCGGCCTTTCTCCTTGATCCCGGCCTCACGCATGCTCGAGCTTCCCTGCCAGGCTCGCCGCGAGCTCGGCGCCGATTTCGTCCGTCGATTTCCTGATTCCAAGGTCGCGCGTCTGGGTCACCGCCAGACCGGGACAGCCGCAGGGGTCGATCGCTCGAAACGGCGCGAGATCCATGTCGACATTCAGCGCGAGACCGTGATAAGCCCTGCCGCGGGACACGCGGATGCCGAGCGCCGCGATCTTCGCGCCGCCCACGTAGACGCCCGGCGCCCCGGGCTTGCGTTCGCCGCGGCCGGCGAGAAGCTCGATCACCGAGCTTTCGAGCATCGCAACGAACTGCTTCACCTTGATGCCGCGACGCGCCAGGTCCACCAGCGCGTAGAGGACCACCTGGCCCGGCCCATGGTAGGTAATCTCGCCGCCGCGATCGGCCTGGACGAGCGGAATGCCGTTATCGATGCTCGGCCGCTCGGCGCCCTGCCCGAGGGTGTAGACCGGCGGATGTTCGAGCAGCCAGATCTCGTCCGCAGTGGCCTCGCTTCTGCGCGCGGTGAAGACGCGCATCGCCTCGAACGTCGGCAGATAGCCGACCCGCCCCAGCTGCCTGACCAGAATTTCCTCGACCAGCGTCATAGCACCATCACCACCGAGGGGTGATCGCACAGCTCCCGGTACAGCGCGTCGAGCTGCTCGCGCGAGGTGGCGCGCACGATGCAGGTGAGGCTGAGGTAGCGTCCCTGCCGGCTCGGACGCATCTCCATCGTCGCCGCGTCGAAATCCGGTGCGTGCTTGAGAACGATCTCCATCACGGTCTGCGCGAAGCGCGGCTCCTTGCGTCCCATCACCTTGATCGGGAAGTCGCAAGGAAAAGCGAGCGCTGAGCCATCCGCTACCACCGGCATGGGTCGCCGCCCTTCAGACCGACACTGCCTCGCGTTTGCCCGCGCGCATCACCTTCAGCTTGAACTCCTGGTAGAGCTGGTACATCCGCCGGAAGACGGGGCCGGGCCGGCCGTCGCCGATCCTCTTGCCATCCAGCATGACGATCGCCAGTACTTCCTTGGACGAGGAAGTGACCCACAGCTCATCGGCGCCGCGCGCTTCCGGCTCGCTGACTTCCCTGAATTCGAGCGGCATGCCGTTCGCGCGTGCGAGTTCGACGATCACGTCGTAGGTGATTCCCGGCAGGATCAGGTTTCCCTTCGGCGGCGACTCGATGACGCCTCGCCGGACGATGAAGACGTTCGAAGCCGAAGCCTCGGTCAGCTTGCCGTCGCGAAACAGGATCGTCTCGGCGCCGTCCGCCTCGGCGGAAAGCTGGCGCAGCAGCACGTTGCCGACGAGCGAAATCGACTTGATGTCGCAGCGCAGCCAGCGGTTGTCCGCTGCGCTCACCGCGGGGGCGCCCTTCTCCACCTGCTCCCTGGGCGGGTTGACGAGCGGATTCGACATCATGAACACCGTCGGCTCCGCGTTCTTAGGAAACGCGTGATCGCGCTTGGCCACGCCGCGCGTCACCTGGAAGTACACGCCCTGGTCGTCGAACGGCTGCGCATCGATCAGGCGATAGATGAACTCGCGCCATTGCGCCGGCGAGTACGGGTTGCGGATGCGCACTCCCGCAAGGCTGCGCTCGAGGCGGACCAGATGCTCCTCGAGCCGGAACGGCACCCGCGAGTACACCGGCACCAGCTCGTAGACTCCGTCGCCGAAGATGAACCCCCGGTCGAGCACCGAAACCTTCGCGTCTTCGATCGGGAGAATCCTGCCGTTCAGAAAAACCATGCGCGCCTCGCTACTTGAACCACAGCCTGAGTGTATCCCAGGCACGCCCGAAAATCCCGGCGACAGCCACCGGCTCGAGAGCTACGACGGGGTATTCGCCGACCGGCCTGCCATCGTGCGTGACGCGCAGCGTGCCGACGCGCTGACCCTGCGCCACCGGCGCGACGAGCGGCTGCTGCGACAGCAGTTCGGCCTTCAGCTTGTCCGCCTCGCCTTTCGGCACGGTGATCATCAGGTCGCCCTTGAAGCCTACCTTGACCGCGTTTTCAGCCCCCTTCCAGACCTCGAGCGATTTCACGGCGTCACCGCCGGCGTAGAGCTTCACGCTGTCGAAGAACTGGAAGCCCCAATTGAGCAGCTTCTGCGACTCCTGCGCGCGCGTCGCTTCCGACGTCGAGCCGAGCAGGACCGAGAGCAGGCGCCTGCCGCCGCGTCGCGACGACGCGATGAGGCAGAAGCCCGCCGCCTCGGTATGGCCGGTCTTGACGCCGTCCACCGTCGGATCGAGCCACAGCAGCCGGTTGCGGTTCGGCTGCGTAATGTTGTTGTAGCGGAATTCCTTCTGCGAATAGTACTGGCCGTAGTCGGCCGGAAAGTCGCGGATCAACGCCGCAGCGAGCAGGTACAAGTCCTGCGCGGTGCTGTAATGCTGCGCATCGGGCAAGCCGGTGGAATTCATGAAGTGGGTATTCTTCATGCCTAGACGCGCCGCCTCGCGGTTCATCATCTGCGCAAAAACCTCTTCCGAGCCCGCAATCGCCTCGGCGAGCGCGATGCAGGCGTCGTTGCCCGACTGCACGACCATGCCCCGGATCAGCTCATCGACGGCGACCGGCCGCCTTGGCTCGACGAACATGCGCGAGCCCGGCGCGCGCCAGGCGCGCGTCGAGACCGTCAGCTGCTGCTCGGGCGAGATTTTCTTCTCGCGCAGCGCCGTGAACACGAGATAGGCGGTCATCAGCTTGGTGAGGGAGGCGGGCTCGATGCGCTCGTCGGGCTTTTCCGAAGCAAGGATCTGGTCGCTCGAAAGGTCGCCGATGATCCATGACCGGCCGATGACGGGAGGCGGCTGCAGCGCGGCGGCCTGGGCAAGGGTACATACCAAAAACAGGACAAGGAGGACGCTTCGCATGAGTGACCACAAAAAAAGGAGCGGATTATAAGACCGGACTAGCGCACGACGAGGAGCGGCTTTATGCTCAGCTGGCTTTCGATGCGCTCCGCCACCGGGCGCGCGTCGTCCTGCGTGCGGTATGGCCCGACGTGCAGCCGCCACAGGTTGCCGATGGCGAGCACCTGGACGGTATCCTTGAGCCAGCCGAATTCATCTTCCAACCTCGAGCGAAGGCTTTCAGCGTTGTCGCGCGACGAAAAGGCTCCCACCTGCACGTAAACCGCCGCGGCCTGCTCCGGCGCTGCTAAAGCCTGCTCAGTCGGCGCTGCAGGCGGCGGAGTCGTCGTTGCAGCCTGCTCGGTCGGCGTTACAGCGTGTCCCGGTTCGATGCTTTCCAGCTCCACCTCCGCGCTGCCGAGGTGAGCAAAACCCAGCTTGAGCGCGGCGGCGTACGAAAGATCGATCATCCGCCCCTGGTGAAACGGCCCGCGATCGTTGATGCGCACGATGACGCTGCGCCCGGTTGCGACGCGGGTGACGCGGGCATAGCTCGGGATCGGCAGCGTCGGATGCGCCGCGCTCATCGCATACATGTCGTAAGTCTCCCCGCTCGCCGTTCTCTGCCCGTGAAATTTCTTGCCGTACCAGCTCGCCATGCCGCGCTGGCGGTACGGCTGCACGAAGGCGAGCGGGACGTACTCCTTGCCGAACACCTGGTAAGGCCGATTGGCGTAGCGGTGCAGCGGCTCGGACTTCGGCTGGGCATCGGCAATCTGGTCGAGGTTGGCGGGCGGCTTCTCGCCCGGGCCGTCATCCTTGTAATAGCCCCCGGACCGGGGCGCAGCAGCGCATGCGCTCAAAGCAAGAACGACAAAGGCGAGCAGCGGTTTCATGCCTCGTACACCACGTTGCCGGCCACCACCGTGTAACGCACCCGGCCCGCAAGCTCGTAGCCGAGGAACGGCGTGTTCTTGCCCTGGCTCTTCAGCGACTCGGCCGTCACGCGCACTGCCGCGCCCGGATCGAAGAGTGCCAGATCGGCCGGCGCACCGGTGGCAATGCGTCCCGTGGCGACGCCGAGGATCCGCGCCGGGTCCGACGTGATGCGCGCCAGCGTAGCGGCGAGCGGCAGCTTGTACGCCGCGCCCCACTTCAGCGTTAGCGGCAGCAGCAGCTCGAGGCCGGTCGCGCCGGGCTCGGCTTCGGCGAACGGCAGGTGCTTGCCGTCTTCATCCACCGGCGTGTGGTCCGAGCATAGGCAGTCGACAGCGCCCTCGGCCAGCCCGCGCGCGAGCGCGTCGCGATCGCGCTGGCTTCTGAGGGGCGGCTCGAGCCGGCAGTGCGAATCGAAGTAGCCGAGATCCATGTCGCAGAGATGCAGATGGTGGATCGCGACGTCACAGCTCACCGGCAGGCCTTCCTGCTTGGCGCGCCGCATCATCTCCACCGCGCCGGCCGTCGACAGCCGGCATACATGCACCCGTGCCCGCGTGGCGCGGACCAGCTCCAGAATGGCAGCGAGCGCGATGGTTTCCGCGAACGAGGGGATACCGGCCAGGCCGAGTCGCGTCGCGACTTCGCCGTCGTGCGATACGCCGCCGTTCGCGAGCCAGGCGTCTTCTGCGCGTAGCCACACCGGGTAGCCAAACGTGGTCGCGTACTGCAGCGCGCGCCACAGCAGCTGCGTGTCGCGCAGCGGCA
>WNFQ01004289.1_pt1 | contig 17049 bp, 25 predicted proteins | sample 5400171 | NCBI WGS metagenome assembly WNFQ01 (sample SAMN13153356, study PRJNA577476) | soil metagenome | isolation source: 20 cm soil under Madrone tree | place: USA:California | collected 2016-06-14 | reverse complement strand
CGAATGCCAGCGAACCACATGCGCCATCTCCACACACGACCACTTTGCGCTGTACCTGTCAGGTGCAAACGCGTAAGTGCTGGGACGCCCCCACGAAAAGACCGAGGTGGCATACGGCTCTCCCCCTTCCGAACGGAGGCTTAGCTGGTGACGAGCCGCACAGAGACATTGGTTTGCTAGAGGAAGGGGTAGTAGGGTGGGTGGGAAACGTGGTGTAGTGCACGGCCTGGTAGGTACCTGTTAGGTATTTGATTCCTTATTTGGTAAGTCATACGGTCCAGCGCGCTAATCTGCCAGGTATCACACTTTCGACGAGCGATGCCCTCGGCAGCTTCTAAAATACATTGGCAGTGCGAGGTGATCAAACCTCGGCAATACAAGTCAATAATAATGATCTATCTACGTCTACAAGAGTGCTCAATCATGCTCAATCATTATTACAATGATGACTAATACAATCCAAATTGCGCGATGAAATCTTGCCAAGAGATTTGCATGGTGGTGGTTGTTGCTTCCGGCGTTGTGCGTCGTTCCTCAGGCATCTGGGAATCAAGTTGTATCGGTGAGCACAGAGGTCCGATACTGTTGGGCCCGCCATAGTCAAAGACCGGGAAGTACGTCGGAAAGACAGACATGTCCAATGGATTGTCGGGCTGCATGACATTCCGTGGCGTCTGTGGGGCTGAGGAATGTGGTGGACTTGGGTATGACGCAGCAAAGTCGAAGAACGTGGCCGCATCGGGTAATGGTGGGGTGAAAAGCACGTTGTTCGCACCCCTCGACGGCGGTGCGGGGATGGGTGGTGGTTGCGGTGGTTGTGATGCTCCTCGACTTGGCCCAAACGTGCGCAAGTAGTCCAATACCGTTGGGTGCACATGCTCGTCGACGCCTCCCTTCAATGGGAATGGTATAACGGGGTGGTGCGAAGTCGGTGATTCCTGTAGGATGACAGGTGATGTAGGGCGCGTTGGTGCTGATCCCTTGCTGACCAGGCGAGTCCTCCCGCCGAGGGTAGCCAATTCATCGTCTTCCATGGATATATCGACGTCAGAAAGACCCACGGTACGGATGAGGGGTGACCCTCTCCCGTCTTTGAAGGCTTGCAAGCTGGCGTGCGCCTTTTCACGCAATTTGATCATAATTTCCTGTAATACGGAGGCTCTTGTCAAATTATTCCACGTAGGAAAGTGGAAATTAACCGCACCAGAACCTTATCCGCCTTGAAACCACGGGCAGCCTTGGAGAAGAGCGCGCAAGCAGAATCAAGTTGCACAAGTGCCGACGGAGCCAAACTCAAGGAAGGGCAACGAGTTACTATCGATCCCAGGATAATCTATAGTAAGATTAAATCGTTAACGTCTAATTGATGACTCAGATTCCGGTAATTTGACTCACTGCGCAGGAGAACATGTGCGTCCAGAGGAACCACATCCTTTCCATGGGCTGTTGGAGTTGAGAGTGCAAGTTCCGCATCAGCGCTATTAATGAACCCGCGCTTCTGTAGGCGGCAATGACAGACGTTCCATAGGGACTGCCGAGAGGGTCCTTAGGATGGTCATTTAATGCACGTGCAAAGAAACCGCGGTGCATATACAACAAATCTGCGGAGGCCATCAGAATAGACAGAGGTACAAAGGGAAGAGGTACAGACTCATTTCCCTGATGGCCAAGACGATGTGGCGTTGCAGCATTAGGGGGATTGACTCTGGGTAGGACCTAAGATTAGGCTCTGAGGACGTGCCCCCGAAACCCGCAATCTGCAAGGCTGGGGGGACCTGATAGGCGCGTAGCTTCCTATCCAGTTGCAAAATGGTTGCGTAAGTCGGAGTCTTCGCACCGAACACCTGATCGTGGACAGGCGCCATGCATTCCGAAGAGAACCGGTGTTTCCAAGCATTAACTAATCAAACGTCAGCTTTCCCGTCACCCGAGGATGTGTAATACTGACAGGCGTCCTCCACTGGGGGTTCACCCTGGAATGGAATTTTGCAGTCCACATGTGCGGTAGTAAAGGCTGGTGGACGCCCAAAGGTGAGACACTTTATGAAATGCACGTTAATTGACATCCGAGCGTGCAAAAGCATACTTGCCTGCCACGAGTCATATACGTACAGCTCCCAGAATACCTCCCGCCGTCGCTGAGTCTCGCTGGGGTCCAGCTTCCAGCGACCTGTGTCGCGATCTGCAGGGTAGAAATGAAAATGCTTAGGAACTGTCGCCACGCCAAGTACAATAGCACTAACGAAGTCCGATCTGGGCGGAAAGAAGGGACGGAGTTAGAGCCAGTGCAACCGTAGTTCTCTACGAATCGACTTACACTTTGGGCGAGCTTTACGGCCATTCCCATGATCGCCCAGCGTGAACCACCAGAAGTACCATGCCTATCTGAGAAGAAGAGATAGAAAGACATGAGGTACAATGCTTGCACTGCCCCGAGGGTTGGTTCGTCAAAGACATTATTTTGGAAAAGAGCTGCGCGGGCGAGTTGATGGTATTTCTCTGCTTCGATATTGTATGATGGAAGGCGAGTATCCATGAGGCTTCCAATTGCGAGGACCATGAACATTACAGACAGCCGAGGCGAAAGCATGGTGTTTGGCTCGTCACCGATTGCCAGTCCCCCCGGAGACTTGAAAAGGATGGAATAAATGGTCGTATTGAATTCAGACATCGATATAGGATTGTACCTTGTTTGTAATATCGTGAGACTCACAGCGGATGTAGAGGGGAACATAGCGAAGACTTACATCCACGCCGCATACGTGTAGTACAGATCACGGAGTTCCGCAGCTTTTTCCGCCGAGGGCAAGTACCAGTGCAAGTTTCGTAGGCGCTCCTTAACGGTGTCCACGGATGGGCTGCTAAGAGGGGAAAGAGGGAGCGAGCTGCTGAACTGCAAGATGTCGGCAGGCAAGATATTGCGGAGGTCGTGAGGACGATCATGTTTTGGTTCATCTTCCATCTCATTCTAAAAAGTAACGTGTCAGCTATCGGAGAACAGGGCCGAGGTGACCGTCGAACCTGCAGGAAGTACTACCCGATCGAAGCAAACGACATCAGCGCTTTGTCATACCATGTGGCCAATGTCTTACTCACCCATGAGTTCGCGAACTGGCTATGGTAACTAGTGTGCCCAGCGCCATTAATCGCTAGCGTGCCGAATGAATCTATGACGTCTGGGTTGTTCTCTTCTTCTTGCTGATTTATTGTCGTCGGGTTTCTTAGGGGAGCTTCGCGCTGTAGAGGAGCTTTAATACGCAATAGCTCGTCGGCTAGGAGTGGGTGAGGCTCGTTTGAGTTCTGCGCCTGCGTAGTTCGGAGCGCATCCTCGAGATCACGGACACGAGTACACAATTCGGTGATCTTCTCGTGCAGCTCTTGGGTGGATGCGAGCACAAACCTATACGTAGAGTTGACTAAATATGTTACAAACATTCTCAGTGACGTACCGATTGCCCTGTCCAGTGGTAAGAGAACCTGGAGATGACCGTGAGCTGAGGTTGTCTCCAGTGATAGTCCGAGTATATAGTTACCATCTGGACAAATGGCCCCACAGCCTCGCTTGACGCAAGAGCTGCAAGGGATTCCCCGATCACAGCGAAGCTTCAATCTAAAAACAACAATGTTAAGCACGGAGGACAGAAGCGAGACGGATAATTGAAGAGACCTTCGACATTCGGCACATGAAAGTCGTGTTGCACCACGTCTCCGCTTCTTGGTCGGCTCTGGCGCTGGAGATGGATCACGTCTCTTGGAAGATGGGGAGGACATGATAATGGGACTCGGAGGAGGGTGACAAAGAACGGTGGGTCGGACATGAGGTTATAAATGCGTATGAGAGGGCTGGTGCGATGGGTAGATCTTTACACCTGTCCACAAATGTGAGATTCGGTCCACCCGTATCTTTGGCGCGGTACCATCACCGCCCGTCGACTGGTGTTCGTTTTCGACTGCCCTGACCGCCACCGTTCTCACATGCATGGCGCTGTTCGGCACTCGGATCACATATCCCTAACCACGTCGTTGGTCAATGGATGATGAGTAACCCCTGCCGGCAAACTCCAGCCCGTTCTTCTTAAGGTGACGTTTCGCCTTCGCTATCTCCAAAATACCGACATGTGCAATATCCACAGGCGTCACTCGCGGGACGTTCAAGACCCGTGCAAGACCCGGCTCCTCTCTACTCCTGTGCAAGTTTAAGCGGGGAAATCGGATGCTGATAGATTGACATTCGAGATCAACAGAGGTTCAGTTCAGCCTCGGCCTGGTTACCACATGGTTGTGCGGGTGGTGTTGGAAATTCCCAAAGGTGCAAAGACTACTGTATGGATCCATATGGGGCAATGAAGTAGGATTCATATCCGTTTCCAGATCCGGGCAAAGATTTATGTGAGATATGGGAAGTACACTGGATTGCTGCGCCCCAGAATAACACCAAGGAGGGGTGTGCCCACGTCCAAACGCCGTGCTTGCCGGAAGGGGAGCTATTACATTATGTAATACGAGGCAAGAAGTCAAGGCACACTTCTGCGCAACTTGCCGAACCAGCCAGAAGAACTGTTCTGCAATCCCACTGTACCGCGACCCCTCCGCCGAAACCGTCATCCTTCTCTCCTCTCCCTCCCCTCGCATAGCGCCTACAACTCAAACAATCCATCACAGTGAGTGTTAGGTCACCTTCGTTGTTACTCCTTCCGGAAACTCCGTGATGAATCAAGATGACGAGTCGGAGATGTTCAAACCTCATGAGGTCTGCTCGTTGACGATCCCTTTTTTATTTCCATTCATGCTTTGTCTGATTTTCTTTTTTTCCCTTCGTTTATTTGTCAAACCCATGGACTCATCACTTCTGCCATGTTTAGATCCAGGCTGGTAGACGAGGGACTCGGCGATGGCGTCGTCAACACGGCAAGACTGGTCAGATGAAGAAGAAGAAGCTACTCGGACCGAAACATCGGTGTTCTTAGGAATACCTGATGGCCGTGTAGAGTCCGCATCTGATCTCAAAGATGTGGCCGTATCTAGGATTGGTGGTCTACCCGTACGATTCATCCCTATTCAACCATGTACCTCCATTTTGAGTATATACGATGGTCGCTCCCAGGCTTTGCTTTCCCACAAAGTCCCGTTTGAATCGAGCCGTTGTCAGCATTGTAAGAACCCAATGGAGCTCCTGGTGCAGCTGTGGGCACCTTTTGAAGATAGCCCTTACGACAGGGATGTATACGTGTGGGGCTGCGCGAGAAGCGGCTGTCAGAGGAAAGGCGGCAGGTGAGTACCTTATGCAGAATAAGCTTGCAAAGACCAAAGGAAGAACATGTGGTGTTACAGCATTAGAGCGTGGCGCGCTCTGCACTACAATGAAAAATATGCTTCCAAACTTGAACGCAAGCTCGCTAGACGTAGAGAGCATCAGCGCGCACCCCCGGCACCACCGGTTGAAACCAAGTCTATACATCAAAATGTCAACCCCTTTTCTGTGCGTTGTATCATGCGATGGGAGGTATTACGCGCTGATTTAGCGCGTAGATGTCTACCGACGTAGCCAAGATGCCGCACACCGGTCTTGGGTCTGATATGTTCAATTCAGTATTAACGCTCGACTCAGATGGTACGATCACGTCGCAAGGCCCGGTGCCTGATGAAAGTATAGATAGTGATGATGACAGCGCTTCGACATCGTCGGTGTCATCAGCAATTGTCGCCCTTGCCTCGGTGACACTCGTCGACTCCTTATGGCAGTCTGCTCCGTCCTATCCCCCACAGTACCTCTCCTCCGCCAACGAATATATACCTCCCCAAAATATAGCATCGGATGAACCGGCGGCCAGGCTCATCGATGATAATGGAGTCACACAAGAAGGTCATCCATGGATATCCGAAAAATACGAAAATACGATACATACAGACCACATATTTGACAAATTTAATGAGCGCACAGCGCATGAACCTCAGCAATGTGTGCGGTGCGCGCTCTTGCGTTTGCGCATTGATTGATCGGTCTGATCAGGCCACATGTGAACTGTAGGTATGACCTTGGCGGAATCCCCATGCCCTTTGCGTCGGATGAACTATACAAACGGCTCTTCCCCTTGACTACAGAGAAGTCTGCTTCGACAATCGTCTCAGGGGCCGCCTTCAACGTCCAGCATCCACGGCCAGGGCGTGGGTACAGCGCAGCGTCTATCCCTGCCTGCCCAGATTGCGGTTCTCCCCGCATATTCGAATATCAGCTCATGCCTAATCTAATCAATACGCTTGGCAAGGGTTCTGACATCGGAAGGGAAGATATTACAACTGATGAACAACGAAAGGAGATAGTTCAACGGCTACTGAAACGCGACCCAGATGGGCGCGGTATGGAATGGGGCACTGCCCTTGTGTTTACCTGCGAAAAGGACTGCCGTCGGGGTCCTGGAAACAAAGAAAAGGAAGGTGCATGGTCCGAGGAGCTGGTACTAGTGCACTGGGATGATTGATTCATCCTGTGTCGATGGTTTTGTTGTAGGACGCTTGGGTCACTCAACTTCTTCCATTCTTCGCCATGCTCACGTTATCGCCTGATTCTCCTCTGTTGCCCGATTCAATTTATCAGATATATGTAAAAATTCAGGAGATTTCGTAAAACGTTGCCGTGAATACAAGGTCGGTGCGACACCCGAACATCTCTGGCGTTCACTGGGTTACCCCGAGGTCGGGAAGGTAAGTGCTGTAGGAATATTTACTCCAGAAAAACGGGAAGGCTGCGCATATGATGGCTTGTTGAGGAAACAGTCGGAATGGAAGTGCCCGCGGCAGGGAAGAACGATGGTATTTGGAACGAACTTCGTCATTTTCCGTGTTGTGGAGTATTCAATGTGACAAATGCATTGTCCCACACTAAAGAAAAATTGCAGAGCCGGAAAACAGGTTAAAAGCCTTTCTGTAGAGCGCGGAGCTTGAAGACAGACAGACGACGCGATGCATGGTACCTATGTTAGTACGGTTTTGTAAGGTTTCATCATCTCGCTGCCAGTGATGCGTGAAAGAGGGGAGGATCAGCTGAGCCAAGTTTAGAACCCGTGCGGACATGACCGTCAGCAGAACGATGTGCGACGAACACGATGTCATTACGAGGCGAACGAAAGAGGAGTAGTAATTAACATATCAATTGGGTATGGGGAATCGATACGTATTGGTGTCTTAAGGCGGTGCGCGGTGCTGACAGCGGTGAGAATGCCAGGGTCAGCTGATTACGTAACACAGGCGGGCCAACCAATTCATTTGACTTTTTCATATTTCATCTCACCTCCAATCGTTGATTGTTCGGCATTACGGTGGAGACATCTACCATACCATTATTGTGTACTAGTCGCTTGCCGTACAACCGCGCCGCCGCCCCATTACTTTCTGATTTTGGAAGGGAACACATCTCCGTGGTAAGCACATGACTAGGTGCGACGGTCCGGGCATCATTTGGAGAACGACTCGGACTTGGTCGTCCCCTGCCTCACCGTCCACATGACTTTCTTCGCAATTTCTTTCGTGGCCCCACAAGGAGGCCTAATCGATGGTCACAAGGAACAGTGCCTATTTTTTTCGGGTGCAAACAATCTCCTTTAATTGATTCAAAACCCGATCGGTGAATTACAATTCCGGGCGCCACCAAGACTGACAACACGAAGGGGGATTTGATGCGTCGAAGGACCTGGTGTATAGTATACCCCGTTCCCTTCGCATATTGTATCAGAGAAGTACATCGTGTGCGTCACTGATCTACCTGACACAACATTCTACACCTAAATTTCCAATGACCAGTCCTTGCTCTACACTTTCTGGCGAGAGCTGCGCTGTGGGTGGCTGGAGCGTTCTGGCTTTGGCGCTTACCTCTTCGGAGATTCGGAACGAGTACCGGTTTACGAATACCCAGAAACGCCTTTTCCACACTTGCGAGCATTACCCATGGAATGGCATATTCAGGGAGGGAAGCATCTCATACCGTAACGCGGGTGGGCCCTGTCTCTCTGAGGTTTCCGCAGTAGACCGAGAGATCCAGGGGTTCGTTTGGAACTCTAACAAACAACCCATATGTGCAACCCTCTTCGTGTTGCGGAATCGCTATCCGAGAAGCCCCGTAAAGCACGCAGATCCCCACGATGCTCGCCAGATACAGAAAGGCTGTGATAATCGAGGGCGAGGTAACAAGTATTTAGGCATAAGATCCGAAAGCTTGGCCATGGAAGGAGTCGTGCGTCGAGCACGTGGGACGACATAAGGACACTTCGTGGGAACCATGCATTTCGCTCATGTAGAATGATGACAAAACACAGCGTGTTTACGATAGCATCTATCACTTCATATGATAGGTGAGCGAAGATTACCGTGAGACTTGATTGAACGGTCTAAATATATTTGTCGCAGAGCGTGTGAGTGCGTGTGGTCGTATATTCTTTTCTATTCAGCCGTACAGACCCTCACACGGCCTCACAGGTCGCCACAGGTACTCGAATAAGGCCATCTGCTGGGAATTCATCAACCTCGCACCTTGACACTGGCAGTTCGGTCCGATATCGGCTTCAGCGCTCGGGGTTGGGTGTCAAGCTACCCATCACTTGTGTTTCCCCGGATGGTATTTTATATGCAACCGTTGGGAGCCGTTTTGGCGTTTGTTCCCACCGCGGTATTGTTAATGGCGTGCCATCTGGCTTCGTCCTCGTGTAAGCACATGGGACACGGGACATCGCAATCTTGTCCTCAGGTTGTCCCCTTCTGGAAGTACAATTGTCACTGATTAGTCATACAGGATCCCAGAGACGAGGAGAACGCCGCGCTGAGCGCGCTTGTCAGGTCAGCAGTTTTTTATTTGTAAAAGGTATGCACAGCACAAGACTTAACGTACGATCGTCAACACTATACCGCTGAGACGTACAGTAGCGTAAGCTCGTAAGCTTTTTACCGCGGTACCTCGTCGGAAGGTGGCCTCTGACGTACGAGGGCTCCGCTGATGCTTAAACGTCAAAATGCGACTACGAACCGGTCATTCCCTCCGTCAGCCAAATCACCTCCAACGTACAGAACCGCCTATCTGATGATGGTCGGGAGTTGGCCGGGGGCCACAACCGCGATGCCGTAGGGACTAAAAAGGATCGTCCCGCTTGTGTTTCCTGTCGCAGTAAGCGTTCCTCATACGGGAGAAACGCCATGGGCGCCCTGCATTTTCCCTTTGAGCGTATACGCTTTACGGTCCGAACTACGCGAATGCCAATTACCCCACAACCATTAAAGGCAAACGTCGGATATCTGTTGCCTTGGTTGAATCATGGCGTAATGCGCCCATCATCAACGTGGAGCAGTGTTCGATATGACCCGGTGTGGTAGCCGCACCCGGAGCCGCATGATGGAATTTCTCCTTCCCAGAGGTCCTGTCAACCATGCCAGGAAAGAAAATCCATTTTACTTGATGATAACGATCCACATTCTACCGTCGATGGTCTGAGATTGTTGAAGCCGGATAGCCGTTCGGCCTATGGCGCGAGCCGATAGACGAAGTTTGGTTAGGTTCAATATGAGGTACATTCTTCATTGGACACTTACCGGCAACTCGCCTTTTACACTACCTATGAAACGTGATGCCTCCAATAAAGACAAATGCTCTTGTATGGGAAAGTGTGCAGAACTTAGCAGAGGGTGATAATAGTGACCAAATTCATAGCTATCCGGCTATCCAGAAAAAAAAATGCTGCTCCATTCGTGCGACGGGATGCAACTCCGAACGCCAGTCTGGCATAGAGCGAAGGACCAGTGAAGGGTGCAATGTGACTCGTTTGCTTTCATGCATTAGTAAAAGCCCGCCCTGGACGAGCACGTATTCATTCACCGGGTAACACGCTTGTACTGTACTGTAAAACCGATGTCACAATGACATCCCTTAAGCGTCCTCATGGGGGGGAGCTCCAAATCGTCGAATGCCGTCATTGGAGACACGACACGCGCTCCGGCACACGACAGATTCCGCAAACACTGCCATCATGGGAAAACCAGGGGGAAAAACCAGGGAGTTGATGACGGTATGATATGATGAGCCGACAGCGTGTTTCGCTTTGAAGAAATGGAACCTGCAAGTATACAGCTCGGCAGACTTCTGGCAATCATTATGGCCCTCTCTAGGTTCGAGAGGTGGATCAACTTCAAAATAGCAATAGATGGGATTCCTCGGAAGTGATATTCAGTCCCTTCATAGAAGACTCTGTCATGCCTGTGGAGAGCCCCTGGATGTTGAGTTGAAACGAAAAGAAGGCCATCAACCTCGTCCGCGGGCAGAGATTTGATTTGCATCTGTTCGAAACGCGGCGGCATCGGCGGCGTCAGTCAGTCGGAAGTAAATAATCGGCAGATTTGCGCGGATTTAATTACATAATCAGGAATCATCGAACCTGAGTCTGTCTGCTTTCCCCTTTGCAAAAAAGACTCCGTCGGTCACGACAAGCAAAGCGCGCTGCTCGTTAATGCTTCACGCGGCTCTCAACGAGAGCCATCCTCTCAGTTCAAGCCACAACGACATCATAAATGTTGTCATCACTCCTCGCCGTTCCCCGTCCGATACCAGAGCCCAGTAACATCTCAGATTCTCCCTCTCCTCACGATTCTTTGCCCTCGCCTGCATCTACGCATTTCCCGCACACAAGAGCACAACTCTCTGCCATAGCGCGACTTTATAAACCTGCAGACTGTGGCGACAGTGACACGGACCCCGATGACTCCCGCGTCAGCGCTAGCCTGGTCGCCAAGGTGGCGATCCTCCTCGACCATGAGCATGAAGACGAACTCAAGGCGCTTTTGAGGGCTAGTTTTTCTGGTATCGATGATGATATGGTGAGAGATCGCTTGAATTTGTCTCAGTTCGTGGATTTTTACTCCCGCTCCCAGCTCGAACAACACGTACTAGACTTGATGCATAAACACAGGGACGATGTTGCTGGTGTCCCCTTTCTCTTCTTGACCGCCTCTCGCCGACCGGTTTCCCGACCATCCTCTCGTGCTTCCTGTCATTCTACTCGCCTTATCCCTAACCGCCCGGACACGCCCAACTCGGCGCCCAGTTCGCCGCTCGCCTATGTTTTCCGGCGCCCACATACTCCCCTAGCCTCACCTCTTGCTACTGGGCAAGGTTCTGGCTCATACATGACCGCAAATAGTGATTCCCCTGCCGCTTCACCCACGTTACCTCACGCTATACCCCGTTCTAACACCCAGTTCGCAAATAGCTTGCCATCATCCCCTATAGGTTCCCATAGGGTACTAAGCGCAAAAGCGTCAGACTTCCGTCCGTACCCTCGACCGCTCTCCGCCGCCTCGTCGAACCCTAGCACGTTGACTGCGCTCCGTGCTGACACACCATCCCCTGACCTTTGGGCCCATGGCAACTCAAAAGTGACATCCAACCTCGCCATTGCAGCTCCTCTAATCCCTGGCACGAGTTTGCTATCGCGCTCTGGAACCCCCAATTCGACGCTACGCGTGTCTATTCATCCGGACGAAGAGGATGAAGAAAACGATCCTTTTGATCCATTTTCTAAAAAGGCACTCCCCAGATCTTTCCACCCCCCGTCTCTTCCCGAATTTGACACGCAATGGATGAATTCACCGTCAAATTCATCCATGTCAGATGGCTATCATCAATTGGGAGTGACGGATCGCGTTTCACCCCCTAGTGGCTCTCAGCTTTCACAGGAGAACTATTCAAATAACGAGCCGGAAGGAGCAGACATGCTTACCGAGGGCATGACCCCCTTCGACGTGCTAGCTTCTGTCTTTGGGGCCTCTCTTGCCCCCTCAGAACTAGAGGAGGCTCTTGCCGTTAACGGTTATGATTTCGAACGATCTATGGCTTGGCTAGTGGAGCGCGCTTCTCCGCAGCACGGACATGGACCCCAACATCCGAGGTCGCAAATTTTAGGGAGTCGCATTACGTTGGTATCTCGTGATGGCCCTGTTGCCTCAGGATATGGGCGCGGTGGAAGGTCTGGGTTTGGGGCTTTAAGTGCGGGAACAAAGGGACCACCAAAATTCGTCAATGGACGGCCGGTTCAAACTGGAACCCGAGTTTGCCGGTACTTTTTAGCAGGGGAGTGTTTGAGAGCCGACTGTCGTTTCAGGTGGGTCCTTTCAATCAAACATAGCAACCATATCAAACATGCCAGTTTAGCCATGAAATTGAACGCGCCCTCTGTCGCTTCTGGTTGCGAGGGACATGCGCAAAAGGGGAGGTTTGCGAGTTTTTGCATCACATTCCAGCAGACGTTGATGTGGCTGGTCTCACTGTCGCAATGGGCCGTGCAGACCTTGGCGAGAGTTCTGCTGCCGGTGTCCCGTCTTTGGACGAATTCCCGGCTCTTGATTATCCTTCCGGGGACTCCAGAGGACGTCGTGGGAGTTATTATGGACTGAATCAACGTGCGTCCGCGCCTTACGACGTAGGCAGAGGAAAGTTCAGCCCCACTGTGAACAAAAACGTGCTGCCTCCTGCTCCAACTGTACCTAGAGATCCTGCTTCACTGGCCGCGCGAAGAGAAGTCATGGGCAACGCGGCGGATTCACTTCACAACCGAAGTGCCATTGTCGCACCAAAACCGTCTCCTCGCCTCAAGTTGCGCGCCTCAACATTGCTACCCTCGCTGCCAGTAGGAGACACTGCGAACGGTTTGTACGTGGCGTATCGTTCTCGTGCGCTGCAGTTGGGCGCCGCACGCAATGAACTGACTCTGTCGGCAGGAGCCGTAGTACGCGAGCGGGCAAAAGTCATTGAACAAGTAGTCAGGGCGCGTGATGGCGCGTGGTCAGACGATCCAGCGGACCACAGTGCACGTGGCCGTGTATGTGGCAACGGGCTGGGCATTATCCTGGGGATCGCTCGACGAGACGTGTCTAGGGAGCAGAGAGAATTGAAGCCAGACGAACGAACGGAGGCCGCACTGGATCTTCATGGCATACATGCCGCCGAGGCCACAGAGATTTTAGAAGGGTTTCTGCTTGGGGTATGTGTGATTCAACACAGCGTGCTCGCCTACTAATTGTCGCCATTCAGTTGGAACGCGAACGTTTTTACGGATTAGGTGAGTCTGTTACGAGATCTGGACTGGCTTCATGTCAACTGAGATGGCAACTAGCGTATATTGTTGTTGGCGACGAAAAGCATGTAGGAACGCATGATCCGGCTCGGGCTGCGTCGCGAGAGCGCTTGGCTACAGGTGTACGCGAGTGGCTGCATCGATGGGGATACCCGTGGAGCGAACGTGAAGGGGTCATTTGTGTCGATTCTGTTACACACATGTGAGCGTGGGTTGAGTATAAATGGGAGGGGAGAGAAAGAAATGGGTAGACGTTTTATATTGTGATGCATCTATTATTACCCAGAGCTGTTTTATTAAAATGTGAGAAAGTGTCGGGCCGCCAAGAGCATTGCCACGTGAGAAAACAAGGGCGACAAGATCTCCGTCAACCTGTCCTCCCTCCCTGCATCGTCACTTGTATACACCCGCCAGGAATTTGGATCATGTCAACCCACGAAGAACCCATTGCCCACGAACCACATGAGCACGACCCCACGCGGCCCCATTCATTCGACCTCACGCTCGAGCTCGAGCGCCAGCTCGAGGCCGAGGCCCTTCCAACGTCCCCCTCTATGCCCGAGGGACGTCCGCAATCACTCGACGCACAAGTACTCGTATCTCTCGTCACCTCACTGCGAATAGATGTCGCAGAGCTTACCAAAGAACGCGATGGACTGTCAGCCTCTTTAAAGGACGCGCACGAACGAGAAGAGGATCTCACCTCGGAAGTGCGCCAGCTGAAGGAAGCGCAGGCCGAGAGAGATACAGAGTTGGCGACACTGCGTCAGAAGGTACGCGACGATGAAGAATCGATCGTGCTTCTGAGAAGCAAGGTCGAGGAAAGCCGGTTCGCACTTTCCCTCCTCTGAAATATTATGCCACGTTCTCATCAATGTCATTTGTGCAAAGCCGCGGCGTCATGCGATTGCAAAGTGAAAGTCGCCGCATAAGTCGCCGTCTTACAAACGGAGGTCATTCACACACCTAGCCGGAACATAGGCTGGACGGATGCAGAATCATAGAAGGATATCTTCCGTGTCTGACTCGAACGTGATCTTGAGCGATGTCCCTAATGAGCTGTCAGCGGACACGTCACCCAATCCGCAGACCGCCGCGCTCCCTGATGTGTCAAACCAGCTAAACTGTCCACCTACAAGTTCTCGTCGCATCTCGGGATTATTTGCTCGTGCTCCAGCTCCGGAATCTGAGCCTGGCCTCGCCGAAAGGGAAAGGCTACAAAGGGAGATCCAAGCGCTCAAGACGGCCCTCGAGGAAACACGACACGAGTTGACAGAGGCGAATGAAGCACGCGAGGCGTCGGAGACTTGTGTTACGACCCTTCGCGACTTTATAACAGAGAACAATGTAGGAGCGTCGCCCATGCGGCAGGACGTTGGAAACGCTGTTGCTCGTAGCGATGACGCGGACAAGAAGAATGCCAGTGGGAGTGGAGGTTCTAGATGGGGTTTCGGTGGCCTGTTTCGTGCTGGAGAGGCAAACTCACCGGTGATATCAGGCCGCGGTGCATCGACAAGTTCTTCTCCGTCGCCTACGAATGAGCCGCTGTCACGGAAATTAGGTGGCCTTTTTGGTGGCCGAGGGAGTTTCTCATCGAGCAACCCTGCACCACCTCGTGGCATACCCAGCGTTCAGGAGGGCATTTACTCGGACACGTCTTCGACCGCGGAATCTGCAGAACCTGCGAGCCCACGGATGGAGATATCCCATATGCCTATCACTCGGGTGCTGAGCGGAACGTCGTCCACTTCCTCTGAGCTATCCGCTCTGCGAACTGCAACCGGGAAAAATGGGACGGCGGGAGTTCTGGTGGTATGAGAACGAGGAATTTATGACATCGGATTATGGAATGGTTGTTGGTATCATGATGCTTGGTATACCCTATTGTCTACGATACAGTCTATGATAAAGTATTATATTATTGGCCAGAAACGGCGTTGTTGAACGTGGATGTAAGGCGAGCGTGAGCGTGTGGATGGCCCTGTTTCGGGTATTGATTCTTCCCAGCTAGATCGGGGTGGATTAATGCGCCTCTTCTTATTCCTCATCCCTCATGGCTTCTTCCTTCATACCCCCGCTGGATCAAAGTCCAAACTCGCCGTCCTCTAAACAACGCCGTCGAAACGCTGCACTGTCCTGTGCAGAGTGTAGAAGGTACTCTCATTTACTTCACTGCCCAGTCAACTGGCTCATCATATCATACAAACAAGGCTCAAGTTGAGGTTCGGACTTTCTCCCCCTTTCAGTTTATTTACAGTACATGAAAAACTGAACTCGTCACTCACAGATGTAGCCGTATCTTTCCCTGCGCTAGCTGCGTCAAGAAAGGCTGTGCCGCAATATGCCCAAAAGGTTAGTATGAAAGCACGATGAGTATCCTGGTCTCATGCTCACGGGCCAACTCAGGGTCACTGACCACTGGCAAGGGAAACCGGTGCGCCTTTTTCTCTCTTCTTTGTCGTGAAAATTTCTAGCTTAACACGTCAACAATCGCGCCATAGTTTCATTCTCGCAAACACCGAAGTACTTCATGATAAGATCGGTGTCCTGTCTAACCGCGTCAGGCAGCTTGAGGATGCTTTGTCAGAGGCATATGCTATGTATAACAGCGAAAGACACCCTCTTCTGTCGGATGAATTGTTGCAAGTCAAACGTCCCCTGGAAAGGGAATCTCGGAACGAGATACCGTCTCCACCGGAAGCCGATACTGCGGAGGCCATCGACGCTGTGGGATCTTTGTGAGTTCGAACGGCAACAATTAAGTTCATATCCTCACTCCCCACTTCCTTCTAGGTCAATCTCAGATACTGGGCGTACAAACTTTTATGGTCAGACAGCCAATTCATATGTAGGTTCTTTCTTGTGGCTCCGGTTGCGCACTGTTATTTAAGTTTTTGTTCCATCAAGTACCTGCTACAGGTCAGACACCGTCGTCATCGGACGGTTGCGCCAGCTTGACTTATTGTTTCCAGAACGAAGCTGGCAGCGAAGAAGATGATGACATCACCTCGCCTACCTCTGGCGAGCTGCCAATGCCAAATAGTATGCCCTGGCGGAGCCATGCATTTCCCTTTGCTTCGAGTGTAGCTGGAAATATCGAAGATATTCGCGCGATGCTCTTGAATAGCTTGCCCGACGCAAATACAGTGCGCAGACAACTAGATATATACTGGCGCCATGGTTCTTGGATGTAAGTATGTAAATATTCTGATACGCCAGTGACTTGACCGTCATGTAGGTACACTCCGATCGAGCAGAATGACTTCTACAGCTCCATATATAGCCGCGTTTTTGACCCTGAAGCTGGCTCCGATAACGATCGTATTCAATCGCATCGGATTGCTGTAGTTTACATGATGCTTGCCATAGGGGCTTTACTTGACTTGGATGCGCCGCCTCATTCCTACGATGCAAACCATTATTATCAGCTCGGTCGCGCCGCTTTGTCCGTAGATTCGGTATTTGAGGAACAATCGATCACTGCCATCCAGGCTTTGGCATGTGATCTCAGTTTGGTTGGATTTCAAGCCGCTGACTATTCGTACAGCTCCTTATGTCCCATTATATGTTCCTCTCTGATATCGATGGTCCTCGATGGGCGCTTATGGGCATTGTTGTGAAGTTGGCGCACAGCGTAAGCACCCGCCCTCATCGCATCTGCACCCGTTGTGGCTGATCGACTATGGTCTAGTGCGGCCTCCGTGCGTCTCAAGAGTTTTTCTCACACCAAAGATTTGGCTGATAGCATTTCACAGACCGAGACAGTGGTAGGTGGGGTTTAGACCCGGATGAGACATACAGACGACGGGCACTATTCTGGGAGATATATACATATGACTCGTGGCAGGTATGACGTCCCAGAAGATTTGAACCATCGTCTCTTCCGTGCTCATCCCAACGATGTGATAGAGTCTGACATATGGACGGCCCCCATCGTTCTCTG
>WNFQ01001406.1_pt2 | contig 17064 bp, 15 predicted proteins | sample 5400171 | NCBI WGS metagenome assembly WNFQ01 (sample SAMN13153356, study PRJNA577476) | soil metagenome | isolation source: 20 cm soil under Madrone tree | place: USA:California | collected 2016-06-14 | reverse complement strand
CGCACGAGTGGTGGGCGCTTGTTCTGCACCCAACTTCTGCCTGCCCACACCGTGGCGTCCTCACTCGTTATTGCCATTAATTTTATTTTACCCTCCTACCTCTCCCCAGCTAACGTATACAGCTGTGGTGGTGTAGATTTTGAACCTAATACACCCTTTACTAGTTAATCCGTTCGATCACCCACCACCGCCTGAGTCTGCCAATGGCCCCAGCTCTCATCGCAGGGAGCACGCTAGTTTGGACTTAGGAAATGCGCAGCTGCGAGGAGGGCCCACTCGTGCTGCTCACCTCCTCCCACAGGTCCATTCCCAGCTGCGCTTGGGAACCACTTCGCCCTTTCGCCCACTGTCTTAGTTCCTCCGAGTCGCCCAGCCGACCCCACCGTACACGAACTGTACTCGACCCTTCAGCCAAGCCTCACGCTAGTGTCAACCAAAGACGAGCCTGAATCATTGCGTTGGGAATTCGTTATCAGGAATCATTCCGGTAGGTAGAAACTAACCGTTAGATGATCTAACGGCCAATTTCTATCCACCGGACGACAACTGGAATGCTTCCAAGTCCATCCATCTTATCGTAGTCTTCAAGCTGCCGCCGAGAGAGATTTTGGTATGTGACGTTCCACGACCATGTCCTTCATCAGATTTGAGATAGCCCGAGATAGGTGTGGCAGTAAGGGTAAGGTCTCTGGCTAATGACAAGTATGCAAGTCCTTATTACAAAGATGACATTGCCTTCGAAACATGAATTCCAATGAAATTTAAACTGTCCGTCGACCGCCGATGCTCACGAGGCTATCATTATTCGAGATTGTCGCGGTGACTGGGGGGTCCCGAGAGGCGTATAAAAGGATGGCCATATGTCCACGTCCTTCACCACAGCCCGCCTTCTCTTCTCCCTCCCTCTCTTCTCTCTTCATTCTCTATTGCGGACCTGGGCAGCTGCCACTGACTGTAATGGCACGCAGGCCGCATGGAGGTGTCGATATTGGTAGACGTACGGTAGTCACTACGATGCGTACTGTACACTTTGTTGCATCCCTCCTTCGACCCTCCCCGAGGCTAGCTCGTTGCATACCTTACACGCAGGCGTCGCATTTAAAGGCTGAAGGGTGTTTGTGTTTGTCGAGAGGGGTTGGGGGAAGCAGCGTGGCGGGTCTAGATACTGACGCGTACTTTTCCACACAGATCTCCCCCTCTCGACTTCGCCCTCGTCGACTCATTCAACACGTGAATCCACGGATGAACCTTGCTGATGCGACAACTCGTTGTCTGCACGCAAGAGTCTAGTTTCCATGGTTGAACTCACGAGCGGAATAACGTTGTCGAGGGGGGTCGGAATGAAGACACATGTACGTAGCCGCGTAGATAGTGTTTTTTTTGCGGGCAGCGGCGAGGTGTCTAGATACCCGGGGAGTTCTGACGAGCCGCCAGGGGACTGGCACTCGTACCCCTCGAGGACGCAAGAGGCGAAAGGCCCAACTCATAGAAAGGTCCCGAGGTTTAGAACCGGGCGTCTTGCCTTCGATGGTCGGGACACGTCGCTGCTGCACACCCACGAGTTCTGAATATAGATATATGACACCGTGGGTTAACTCTTTAAATCCTAGTGCAGGATCGCACTAGGATTTAAAGAGTTAACCCACGATGCCACCACGCATGTCTACTATGCGGGCGTAGCTCCCAAGCCTGGTCCTCACGAAACAAAAAGCGGCGGTCCTATGTAATTCGCATTCTGCTTCAGGGTTCAGAATACGAAAAAACCGAGTCAGTCTGGATAGGAAGGAGAGGTGCGAGTGGAGTTACTTCTACTTAAAGATTGCAGGCAGTGAGTGAACTCAATCACGCTCTTCTGCTTGAACCCTCAGGCTAGTGTGACTAATAACAAGTTTTCTCGCACTCCGGGTTCAGCCATGGTAATCGTATCATACATACCGTGACCCTGTAACTCGGACATTATTGATTCCATACATACATTCTTGCTCGCGATGTCCATAACTGCAATGCCTTGTCCACGGTACGCGTGCGTCTTCCTCACCATGCGCGCATTCCGATCATCGTCGTACTTCTTGTCTCTGTTGGTCACGTATCCGATCCGTGTATTCTCAAGAAAACAGACCCAGTTGGCGAGCTGCTCTTCTTAACACCATCCTTCGTTTTGTCCCCGAGACATCTGTCGTAGACTCGTAGTATTTTCTTATAGTAACACTGTAAGGCGGATCCTTTTCTCGTCTTTGCCATTAAAAAACGGGTAGTGATACCAATCTCGTCGCTAAGACGGGCGTCATTCACGAGCTCATCACTCAACCCGAGGCCGATCACCCCCCCAGGCAAGGCCTTCCCAGAACAAATTTGATTGCCGTTCGCAAAACGCTGTCGCGATGCACTCGGACATCGTGCGAGTGGCCGACGAGGCGGTGGGGACACTTGAGATCCTTTCCTTTCCTCCCGAGTCCCAACGACGGCGATGATGCGCACTCGGTCGGGGGTACTGAGCGAGGTGGAGTCCCGTGCTGAACTGTAAATTGCATTCAATCGAACTCAAGCGGTCCGAGGAGATGTTGGCCCCCTACGCTGGCTCCATCGAAGGAGTAGGAGTACTGAGTTCGAACGCCCTTCGAAGGTTCTTCCTTGCACGACGGGGCCAGTTCCTCGGGGAATGGACCTCTTTGGGTTGTCCGGCGCGCAAAACGGGATTGTTCCAACGTGGCGATGCAAAGCAGCGATATTTGGGTATGGAAGCGGGAGGTTGGATTTGGGGTTAGGGTTGGTTTGTCGTAACTCATCCTCATTTGTTGTAGCTGTTGTCATCCCCATCCTTGTACCTCCATTGGCTACCATTCATCATGAGAATCTACGCTCTTGTTGTTCAAGCTGACTTCCGGGCCATGGGAGATATTTATGCAATTAACATTGACGACTCTGAGAAGGTATACGACTTGAAGAAGGAGGCCAAACAGACATTGCCTCAATTCTTTGCCGGCGTTGATGAAGTGTGGAGGACAGAAGGTGAAATGACTCTCACCTGTTCCAAGGGATAGAAGGAGAAAGTCAAGGAAATCATTGCCGCTGGGTCAAAAGCCCTTAAGCAAGTTGAGGGTTTTGAGCTGGTGGCCAACCTTGGACTCTCATCTGTACCTCGCGGGGATCCCAGCTCAGGGATAGCGAAAGGGGGTCCCATGCGGTGTTGTACGCATGGGGACCATATGGGCCCGAAGAATCGCTACCACAGGGGTGCCTTAGGGCATTAGGTGCTGGAAACGGCCGTGGTTGGCACATGTGCCTGTGGGAAGGTGGTGGCTACATATAGCCGGAAGGGAAGCATCCCCCTCCCCCACTCGCCCAGCCCCATCTTGCAACCAGTCTATCCGGGGTCGCGCCATTAGGCCAACTCCCTCGATAGGACCTTAAGACTGGGGGCTACATGAACTCAGAAGGTCGGCAGTCGGGGTAGCGGTAAGCCCCCTGACGAGAGCTTTCGCAGGCTCGAAACTGCCGCTACAGACTTGCCACCTTACCCACCTCTGACCATATCTCACAGGCCCTGTCTTCGGAGACGGCGACTGGTGAACACCTCATGTGGGCCAGACAGCCTGAGCGCCCCCGGATCGCATACAGACCACACTCTGTACTCCGTGCCTGCGCACAGACCACCCAACTGATGAGGTCCTGGTCATACAACATGGTGATAAACTTGTACACAAAGGTGATCACGAAGTTACCACAACTGATAGTGAAGAATCAGTAGATAGGGTCCTGACCTCCCTGGAATTCCACCGTATGTTTTATCCATTATACTTAATTGAGTGTCACCGAGACATTGTTAGGCTATAACAACTTGTTGGCAACTCGAAGACGAGACCATGCCCTTCAATGAATCGACAGTGTTCTCCACCGAGGCGGCCATTATCCGAGTCGTCATACTGTATCTAGTTCACGTGTTGTAACGCTTTGTTCAGCCCCGAAATCTTTTTCATTTTGGGTGTTCGAGAAAAAAAAACATTTTCGAAAACTTGCAAAACGCTGCTGCTGTCGCCAGGGTGCGGCGACGGCTTGCCGCTGCCGCAAAATTCCGCTGCAAAATTTCCCCGAATGCGCTCTCAAGTTCTCTCTCTGACCTCGAGAAAAAAACTCTTTTTGTAATGTAGTCCGTCGTCTCTGGTCTTTCATGCCACTCTTGTCGTCGGCACTCGGCATGAAACAACTTATTATCACAGCAAGCATTGTATCACTCATCGCAACGGCCAATTTCTGGAAAGAAATACCTATCACCGAAAAATGAGTCCATAACTCAAGGGAAATATCTCACTTACGGTTGAAAGCGGGCCATCGTGACTTGAGCTCACCAAATGGACTAGTTTCAAAGTCGCCCAGCCACAGAAGGAGAAGGACCCAGTGGCCAAGAGAATGGCTGGTTAAGAGTCTTAACCAGCCATTCTCTTGGCTGCTGGGTCCCCACAACCATTCGTTGAACCCCCTCTACTGTCTGTTCTCAGTAAATCACGCTTCTTTCCTATAACTATGCTATCCTCTTGGATTCCGTTTCCGTCTTCCGGTGACGACAAGGAGAATATCCCTGTAACTCGTAACGAGAAGCGGACCAGGCGCAATGCCCTGATAGATGGTCAGTCAGCCACCCATCCGACAACCATACTTCGAGTTCGGCTGATGAGTCGTCCTAATACTCAGGGGCGAAGCGACCGCTGCTTCAGCGTTTTATCTCGAGCTCAACTGCGTCGTCTGTGGCCCAGCCTCATTCTCGTGTTGGTATAAAGATCCTCGTCAATCCGGAAAGGACCCGGTTACCCTTGGCGCCTCTCGCCATTTATGAGGAAGATGCTCCGAGTCATTTGTCGACTATATGCCGACCGACGTCGCTTTCAGGCTCTCCCGTGTCTCCACGCGCATACACTGTCCTTGACAACCTGGCAAGGGTAAGTTCACTGCCCTCTGTTCAGAACACACACTCGTCATCAGATTCTTATGTTCGCCGGTCCCTTTCACCCCCGCAGATCACTATTCTCAGCGATCGGGAGAAGGAGAAACGCGAGGCGCACCCGCACTCCGCCCCAAGTCACAAGAGCATCCTTGTCAACCCAGCAGGGACACGTTCACTGCCTTCCGTTCAGAACACGTACTCGCCCTTGCCTTCATCTGTTAGCCGGCCCCGTTCACCTCTACACATCTCCATTCTCAGTGATCCGGAGAGGGAGAAACGCGAGGCGCACCCGCTCTCCCCCCTGAGACCAAGGGCACCTTCACTGCCCTCTGTTAGCCAGTCCAGTTCCACCCCGCGCGTCACCATTCTCAGCGAGCCGGAAAGGGAGAAGCGCGAGGCACACCCGCTCTCCACCCCTCGTCCCAAGAGCATCCTTCTCAACACAGAAGGGACAGGTTCACTGCCCTCTACTCAGAACCCACACTCGCCATCGCTTTCTTCTGTCCGCCAGTCCTATTCCCCCCAGCACATCACGATCATCAGTAATCCGAGGAAGGAGAAACGCGACGCGCACCCGCGCTCCACTCAGGGTACCAAGAGCATCCGGAATCTCTTTGCAGCAGCTCTCGCTCTGAAGCGGGCACCCATTATCACCACCACGCCCATATCCATCCTGAAGGCCCCCAAACGACCTGCTCAGACTCACGTTCCTGCTCCTGCTCCAGCCGCTGACAAGCCCGCCCACGACACCGTCAAAGACATAAAAGTAAAGTTCGTACTTCCTGACATCGTTGTTGACGAAGCTGGCCAAGGCGTTCGCGACCCGGAAACCAGCACGGACACGGACACGACCATAACGAACCGCGGAGAATTGCTGGGTGTTCCTCTTGTCGACTGGCGCGGCAGGCTAGACGAGGACTCGGTTGCGCGGTACTACCCCAAGGAGCACGTCAATGAGGAATTCATTCGTAGACTCCACTCAATGGTGCGCAGCGGAAGTCGCTCCGCCGCTGCACGCCGCAGGGACGTGGCGCGCCGACGCAGGCAAATCGCCAACTTAACCACCTCCGCCAATACTCCTCTCTCCATCGTTCCCATTGTCGGCTACACACGCTTTTAGACTTCTGCTCCCGCTCCCTCCTCCCTCCCACCACTCCAACTGCCAGTGACTCAGGCACATTCTCCTGCATAACAGCAACCGTCCTAGCCATTATATCTTGCTTGTCTCACACTTGCCCAAACCCGGAAACCATATACTGCGGGATTCGTGATCATAGTTGCGTCGTCCTTTTCACACCCTCCCTTACCACTGGTGTCTGCCATCACCGCCGTCGTGTCGCGGCGACGGCGTGGTGCAGGTGTCAGTGCCGCTGTCCGACGTGCTGGTTCTCTGAGTCGCGGCGGAGACCTGCACGCCGGCAGCGGGTCCCCTTCCCGCCCCTTCCCGCTCTGCCTTCTCTCCGTTTGTGTTTTGCTGCCTCTTCTTCTCGTTCGCTTCAGGCTCAGAAATAGCGCAAAATAAGCCAAAGAAAACCCTGCAAAACATCAAAAACAAATCAAAAATTACGTAAACTATTGTTTATTACTTATGATATTGCGCAAGATAAGCACATAAACTAGGCGGAAGATAAGCGTATAAAAAAAACAGAAAAACAACCACCAACATACTCGAATGGAATTTGTTGCGTTCTAGTGCTTTCTCTTGTCTGCGACTTTTTCTCTCTCTCTTTTTTCCTGTCTAGGCCCTAGCGTCGCCCACATTCTGTCGATCGCGTTGGCTTGAAAATCACTAGGGTCGATCTTAGAGCGGTCGACCTCGAGCTGCCGACAACCTCTCTCCTGCCACGTCCACTCAGCTGCAATGGCCCACTCTCTTCCGTCCCTTTCGAATCTGTCCGAGCGTCATGTAGGCGCATGGGCTCCTTTGGTGGGGGGTCACGTTCGGGCCGAAGGGCGTGATTCCTTACTTCTGGTGTCACATGTCCCGGCGTGTCTCGGTCGGCTTGATGTACGTCTTCTCGCTCGTCTCACGTTCTCTCGGGAGCTCTCGCGTGTATATAGTGATCGGGGATTCGTCCTGTCCTGTCAACTACGTCGACCGCTTCGCTCTGCCGGACCCAACTTCTCGCTCTGTCGACCCAAGCTCGAAAACCTTGCCTCGCTGCTTGCCTTTCTTTGGTCTTCAGAGTTTCCGCTTCACTTATTTGTTAGATGGTTTAGGTTCCGCCCCGGCGTTGGCGTGGACGCACGTCTTCGCCTCAAGCAATCCCCGAGACGACATATGGCGTGCTCGCTCACGACCGATACGATCTGGAGCATTCAAGTTTCTCTGCCTACGGGCGCTGGCTTGGCTTGGCTCTGTGACTTGGCTGGACTTCTGGCTTGACTGGCTTGGCTTGCGTATCTTGGTATCTTGGAATTGGCTGGACTGACATGGCTTGTGCGGTTCTGGTCTCTGGTCGCTGTGATTTCCTGTCGCGTTAGTGCCAAGCGTTGCCTTGTGGCAGCGCGCGACATCCGGTACGTCCACCACTCTTTCCTCTTGCATATCTACAGTAGTACACTCGAATACCCGCCGAACGACACGTGAGAGTTGTTAGGAATGGGCTCCGCCCGAAGCTGTTGGCTTGGTGCGTCGTCTCTATCGAAGCGCCCTTTAGTTCCCTATTCCCTCTTCGCCTCTTCAAATCCACTTTTCCACCCTCCTCATTCCCCCTCTGGGCGCCGGTGTTCTGATGGATGCCGCCGAGTCGCGGCGACGACATCCATCAGCATCGGCGCCCTTTTTCCCGCCAGTCCGTGCTACATTAGGGTTAGGGTTAGCGGATCTGCATACTGTAGACAACCATGGAGCCTCAGTCGACACGCCCACCACATCATGCTGACAGTTCTCGTTCTCTATTTCAGAACCCATGGATGCTCTCAGATACAACTTTGAGCACATCCACCACTTACTGGCCTGCCTTTCTCAACCTCTCCACCTTACTGACAAATCCCACCATATCCTTGGAACGTGTTCGTACATCCGAAAATCACCCACACCTGCCTGTCAAGGTCGTCAATCCAGACTGGGGCCGCTCGACCTTGACTACGGCATTTTCTGAGCCGAATCTTAAGGCGACGTGGTTGGGACACGCAGTGCGTCGCAGCTCCACCTCTCGTGATGGCGCACCACTTATTACACTTGTTTTCCTGCTCTTCTTTGTCCCTAGTGTTTCCTCGTCGAGTTTCCGTGTAACGCCGAAGGCCTAGATAACGAACCATGTCGCGTTTTGTTCGACCCCATCTTCTCGGACTGTGTCGGCCCTTTCCCATGGCTGAACTTTCGACGTCGCCTCCTTCCTCCTTGTACTCTCGAAGAACTACCGGATTTCCAGTTCGTGGTCTACTCTCATAATCAGTGCGTTGTCCACCTTGCTATTCTTATCCCTTCTAAAAGTTCTAAGATTATACATTTAGCTATGATCACCTCGATCTCCCGACGTTGCAACAAATACATGAGCTGCGAGGCGAGCGCGTACACTTTCTAGTTCCATTAGGTGAGTGTTAGGTTTTGCTCTTGTCCCGCATTCTATTTCAACAAGCCATATGATTAAGGCAACAAGACGTGGTTTGAGGAGACCGGGATTCCACCTTTCCAAGTAACCGAGCTAGATTGGTGGGATGAACTCACGTTGCCAAGTCAACCCAGTTCGGATCAGGAGCTCAAGTTCGTATGTACGCCCGTCCAACACAGGAGTGGTACGTGTATTCCGTTTCGTGTCCGGAGAAGGTCGGTATTTAAGATTCTCTGCAGGGCGCGGCCTTAGGGATTCTTGTACAACACTCTGGGCCAGCTGGGTTATCCAGCAAGAACTACCCAACAACAATAGGGGACACCATGCCTCCGTCTACTTCGCAGGGTAAATGGTTTCCTTCGCCGATCTTTTCCGCGTACGCATTTCAATTCAACTTTGGCGACAGCGATTCAGGATACATGACGACTAGTGGCCCGTGTCCCATCTTCAAAGGTCTCGTCCCGGCCATCCCTCTTTGGTCTTCGGCGACGCTGATCAGACGTGTCGGGTAAAAAATACTAAATAGAAATCGGCTCCAAATATGGGCCTTTTGACATCGCGATGATTCCCATCTGGCGTGGCGGCTCCCTTTCCTTCATCGCCCGCCTTGGCTTCCGCGTACGTTTCTTCTCCTTCACCCTACTTCCTAAGCCTTCCCATCCACAAGAACTAACCGAGTACACTATTCCATACTATATATCCGGACACAACTCCGCCACAGCTCGTCCACGATCCCAACTCATTTCTCACCTTGATGCACGCGACGCCAGCACAGGCTCTCCAAATGCACGTCGAGCTGCGCGCCCGACATTCGCTTGGGATGCACTTTGCGACGTTTGCGGGCAGCGATTACGAGGCCCTTGAACCGATCATCGAGCTCGAGCAGGCCAAGCGCGCGATGGAGATGGTGACGTGTGCGGCGAATCGTCAGGGAAGCGAGGATGAAGAAGAGGCAGAGAGGCGGTCCGTGGGCGATTGGCGGATGGAAGGCGGGATGGGTGTCATCGACATCGGCGAGACCGCTGTGGTATATGTTGGTAAGACACCTCCGGAGCCTGCGGAGGACCATCACACATAACCTTGACCTCGCCAAATCGCTGGGGGGACGGGGCTAATTTTGCCTTTGAGAGTTTTAGCGGTAAACTCGCGAATGTGATGTTGTCGAAGACTATAGACTGTGACCCCCGGGGAGTAGGTTCGGTAAGAACGATGGAGAGGCCCAGTGAATTGCCCAGGGTACGAGTAAAGCGTGGGTGAGCGCGGGGTTTGCCTAGTCTTGATTTTGGGTGGTGGGTGCCCGATAGAGCGCGATCAAGTTTCTCTCCTCTCTGGAGTGGACGTCTCCGTCAACATCATATCATCCTGACATCTCGCCACTGGTATAGTACTGCTTTTGAGACCTCCAGGTTAGGCTTTAAGTTTCAAGTCTCGGTAGGGATGAAGATGTGTGTAATACAGCATTCGCTTGTTCTTTTATACTTGTACAATAGAGTAAAATACAATCAAGAATACAATATTGACTAGTGACTATTTTGTTTTCGCGCCTACTCCCTGAGCGAGTTGGATCTGTGGGTCGAAAATCAGTAATTCACGTCTGAAAAGTATCACTTCCGATGTGCTGACCTCTTCTTTGGTGATCGTTCGTAGCTCGCCTTGGTATGTAACTTTGCCCTGCACCGTCGACTCGGAGGCCACCTCTTGGACAGACGTAGGACAACCCGACGCGAGCCAATAGCGGATCTCGTCAGGGACGACCTCAATAACGGATACGCGAGGGTCATTTTCATCGCCTTTATGGATGCCATCACCTAGATCACCAAAATATGATCCGATGCTAGATTAACGTCAGTCTATCTTGCAACCGAGAGCGCCCTTCTCGTGGCATACTCTGGATCCCAATACTTATTTATGACAGACCTATCCTTGATCTCCTGAGCAACTCCCGAAATGCTTGCCCAATCCATAGTGGATGTATTGAAAAAGCTGACGTTGACATGATTATCATTTTTAATTTCCTGGAATTTGGGCGAGGTGTTGTTTGCGATAAAGGCGAGGTTGATCTGGGCATTCGAGGGCTCAGGACTCTTGTCGGGACTCTCGTCAAGACTCCGAGTCGGAGCTGTATAATATGCAGGTCATGAGATGGCAGCTCAGATATAATATACTCTTATTGACTCAGAGGCTCACGGGAAGCTGGGGTCATTGCTCGCGAATGGAGATGGCCATCCGACGCGCGCGTGGTTAGCATACCCGTCTGAACCCCTTTGATGATCCTCTCGTTCAGATCTACCAATGAATGATTGGCATATCAAACACCTTCCCGAATGGAATGGGTACCTTGGATCCTTTGAAGGGCGGCCACATTACCTTTCTGGGTTTGGGCAACGAAGGGGTCGAGCTGTTTCGACGAAGACGACATGATAAAGTTTTTTGACGAGTAGTTTGACTGGTAGAATGTCGAGGACAAGGAGCTTTATATATGCTCGAGTAACAACTCCTATCCGCCACTCCAATGGCCCGATCATAACGTCGTGAAAATGTCATTTCACACCCGTTTGCCTCCGAGTCGGAGTCGGCCTGGCTGAGCGCGAAAAAAATGAAAGGGCCGAGGTAGAGGGGCCGAGGATTGTCGAGCCACGACTCTTTGAGAGAGGTGGAAAATGGGGTTGGACCTTGACGGCCTTGGAATTGGCGCAGTGGATGCCATGATGAGAAAGGCGTTGGCAGTCTGAAAGGGAGAAATGAAGATATCACGTCTGAGCGTTGGCGCTAGTGCATTCTATCATGGATACAATAACGTAAATACATCAGAGTCGACGATACTACTCTTTTACAGATTCGGCACCATATACGGGCAGCAGTTCTACAATCTTGGGACAATGTGATGCCAACTGGGAAGGGGTACTAGTCGGTAGCGTTGTCGCGGCTGGGCCCAATGCGTCGCTCACATTGACGTCTGCGCCGTGCTCCAGTAATAACCGCGCGACTTGCGTTCTTCCTTCCGGGCCCTGTGCTGCCCAGTGAAATGCGGCAGTTTGTCGGACTGACACCGAGAATCAATCATTGCCTCGCGTTCAAGTTCGAGTAGCATTCGAGCAAACCTGACATGACCCTCCATCGTCGCGTACATAAACACATTGTCATTATATTGGTTTCGAGCATCAACATCTGCACCACGATTGAGTAGTCATTGCCCGGCTTCGAGTCTTGCGTCTCCCGATGCTCTACAGTACGTAGTGCACAGTGTCGCGGAATACATCCCGGGCCTAAATCTGCGCCATTCTCAATTATTAGTAATAACGACAAAATGTCGGTTCGGTCCTGCCGCCGCAGCATGCATCGAGGTCACTTCAGCCCCACCCCTGGCATTAGGTTACATGCTCTGGCTCTGGATTGTTCGGCAATGAATACAGGGGGACTGTTCTAGGTTTCACTGGGCGCATGGTAGACATGGAATGGCCTAATTGATCTGCGTTGTAAGTCCAAAGTCTGCAAGGATGCATCAAACAGACGCCGCTACAGTAGATGGCTTCACGGCGCCAACCGAATGTTCATTACCAGGCGCGCTCGGTGTGGCGCTATTTTTCCCGGGCCGATGCGATGCTCATATTCACACGAAATTTTACGGTAAGTAGGCCCACTGTACTAAGAGTCCCTATTTCACTTCTTTCACTCCCACCGTCAGTACATGTCGTAACCTCAGCGCAGGCAAGCTCAGACACGGTAAGTACAAGCTCCATTACATTTCATAGCCTTAATAACACACATCACAATATAGTTTATCAACAACGAGCTGGCAAAAAAAATAAAGAATCGACATGAAAGTTATCGCAAAGTGGCAGTATGTCTTGGTATAATCCGCGAGCGCTGAAAAATCCAGGATGGCTACGGATCAAGTCACCTTTCCTTACGCCCCGCTGTTCGTGGAACCCGGGAGTCTTGCGGATGTGGATGCCCATAGACGGCGCCGCCTCGCATGATTATCGGTAAATCTTGCACATATATCGATGCCGACCTGGTAGTCATGGCGCGGATTGATCAACCGGGGTGGTGACTCATACAGTATAGACTTGATGACGGTGTAATCCTATTTATGCCACTGTCGTTGCGGTATAGAATGCCGGCAAACTGCGAATCCGCCACTTTGTCAAGATAGTTTCAGGCGCTGGCGCCGACGCGCACCCCACGGGACGGCATTGACACAAGGTCAAACAGCGAGACCATCCTAGAACGTACGCTCTTCTTTTTCCGGCGTTGTGTACATGCGCACGCGCCGCGTCGTCACGCTTCTGTTGGTGGTGTCTGGGGGTCATTTCATGATTCCAAGGACGGCTGAGTATACAGTTCGCCCACTGCATAGGCGATGTGGTTGAATCCGCCAATCAGCGCTCGCTGGTGATCCAGGCAGCTCTTCGAAGAAGTGTGGGGTCGCGGAGCCGGCACAGGGGTGTCTCTTCAGTAAGTGTAAACGTTAGCTATAACTCATTCATCGAGGTGACACAGCCGTGACAGTACCAAGGGTCTTCTTCACGCCCAAGCTTCACAATTAATTTAATCCTGAGTCCATTCTGTCGATACGACCTCCCATAGCCATCGTATTGCACAAGCCGCCATCCTTAATCCTTACCACGGCAAATTCTATGTATTTTTTCTTGATGCTGCCGGCAAGGCATCCTACCTCTCGGGAGTACACTTTCGTTTGGGCACCACCCTTGGAGCTCGCGGCATCACTGCCATCTTGTCCGAGAACTACCTATTTCCCGAATCAGATCGGCTTCCTCCGCTGCTGCCAGCTCGCGGCGTTCGTGCACTCAAATGTTCCGACGAAATACTTCATCTGTCCAGTCAAGTGTGGCACCGCGCGTGTCACGGTGGAAGCTTTTTTCCTCGAGTGACTCCGATATTTTTCCTCTGCACCGACATCGGGCAGCATTCAGCCTATTCTTTTAATTTCTACAGCGTGCAACGACGCCTTGATGATACACGGCGGAATGCCTCGGGCGGCGACATCTCCTTGTCTTGTGTGAGTTGGTGAGGATCATTGGGCGGTCCATCCTCCTGTTTTATAGTTGATGACGGCCTGTGTGGCGCAGGCGTGAAGGTAGCTGTCCATTTGAGCTCGCTCAACGCTCTAATCCAGTGGTTTCTTAGGCACGAATCAAATGGAGGGCCCAAGATTGCTATGCCTGTGCGGTGTGGGAGTAGAATACAACGGTCTGCAACAATCCAACGTCTCTTCTCCGATGCCCTATGCAATGGAGTCTATATCACACCATCGCATAGGGCATCGGATTATGGACGTTTAAGAGTTGTTTCGTGCTTACGGCACAAATGTCAACTCCGAGGCGCCCGTAAATGGACATCCGGAAGTATCTTGAGGTCTGCTCAATTTTCCGCGGTTTGATCTAAGTTGACATATCCTTGTATTCATCAGGTTTCTTGCCATTCGGTCTACATTACTTTTGTTGTTCATTTCCTGGTATTCTTGAACGTTTTGCCTCTGCAATACACACGCTAACTCCAACTTACTATCTTCATATATATCCTCCATTTACAGTTCTTTGTTGCCGTGAGGTTACCTCAGAATCGACGGAAGGCATTCGCTCACTCTTGAGGGGTGGGGGTGACGATCCAACGAAGTCGCATGTCTCCACCAAGGCATCCCGCCTTGCAGTTTCCCCTTCTCATCCTTTCATCTACTTCCCTCAAAATCAACATCGGTAATTAATACAACATCCGCAGCTTTCTTAACGTTCCAAAACGGAGGCTTGGCCACGCTGGTGCGGCATGAAAGAGGGACCCAATGAACCTGTGATACTCTAAAGGTCCACTCTCCGATGCCAGATGCAATGGAGTCTATGTAACACTATTGCATCTTGCATCGGATAATGAACGTTTGGAAGTCGTTTTGGTCACTCATTCACACCACCTTCGCACTAGTAGTCGCTGCAAAGTTACTGATTTTATCCCTAGGGAAGACAGATAAGAGGATAGACGACAAAACTGTAATGCGAGATGCCTTGGTCGAGAGTTGCTACTCCGTTAGAGGCATCACTATAAGTCTTCGAGAGTGAGCACAAGCTTTCCGTCGATTCTGAGGTGATAAGACGTCTGGAGACGTTTCACAGATTTCTCAAGTCTCAAGAGTGTCTCAATGGACGGCACGTGATTACCGCTCCAGCGCGGAGGGACTCAACTAACTTGCAACAGTTCAAAAGTCCATGTAGCACCGTTGCTTACGGAATCGGGTATTGTTTGGAAGTTGTTTCGGTCCCCGTTGCGCATGATACTCTTCTGAAGACGGTCCGGAAATGGGCAGGTACAGGTCGGGGAACTTGGATATCACGTGTCTTCAAGACCGCAGGCGAAGCTAGTGATGTAACGGTGATATTACTACTTAACAATGTGTAAAGAACTCTCATTTTGACATTTGGGGCGCCGAAACAGCATCCCACTTTCGCAGGTCTAAATCAAGCAAAGTAAGGATGAAAATTTTCCAGGAGGCGGAGGCAAATTTACAAATAATAGATATTGCGTCGGGGTAGGTTTGAGGAAGATATCAAAGAGTAGGTAGTCAATATATGACACCCGCTGATGAACTGACTGCTGGAGGTCCCGCAAACTTGACGAACATGACATCCAGCTTGTCACAGCGTCCCGTAATCTGCTCGCAGCTCGTGGGCACGAATTGAGTCACTCGCGTCATGTTATGGCCGAGGACCTGCTTGAGTAGTGGGTAGCTTCTTCCCAGGCTGATACTGCGCTCTGATGCGTTGTCTCTGCAACGGAGGATTACAGACGTGAGCTAATCAGGGGTTTTCGTTCGATCCGTGGGGACCTACTTCCCGTCCGTCGTGATACCCGTTTCACGGGTCTTGATTTGGTAGCTTGTGAGAATCGACTACTTTCCTCTAGCACGCCTCAAGACGAAGGAAGGGCCTGGGACTGCAACACCAGTGTGGTGCAAAGAACAAAAAATTGGCAATGGTTCAAAGGTACCTTCTCCGATGCTACATGCAATGGAGTCCATGTAACACCCTTGCATAAAGCATCGGAGAATGGACGTTTGAAAGTTGTTTTGGTTCTCTTTGCTCCAGGTCTAGATGTCGACTCCCGGGGAAGCCTCTACCAATATACCGTTGTTGTAGGTGCCGCGGAGGCGGGCAACATATATATTACACGTATGGAAAGAGGACGGAACAGTATCGTAGAATATATCGACACCAAGATTTTGCGACCTTCTTGTAGGTGGTTCGTTTTTCTTAACCTTCGTCCTTCATCTGACGCCGGTCGCCTATCATGGCAATTGCCCCACCTTGTTGGTCTCGAATGTGTGCTTATTGCTCAATTGTTGACGATCTTGTTGACGAACTCAAACTTAAGAATATGTCCCTTCCACACTGGCATCATCGATTGGGATAAGCTACTGATGGTACTAATATATGGAGTCATCGAGAATGTGACAGTGGAATCGCGTCAAAAAGTGACAGTAATTCAGATATTTGAAGATCAGTCATGTACACAAGGCAGGGGTAAACAAGAGGAGGCGCCCGGCCTGAGAAAGTTGCGGGCACGTGCGTCGGCTCCGTGATGCTGGGCTGTGTAGTTGGGTTTGTGCTGGGTTTGTGCTTCGTATAAAATATAAATAAAACTAACGATGGATAAATTCAAGTGATCCCCTCGCCCCCTGACCTTAAATCTTAGTGAGCCATCAATGAGCTTACTGCAGAACTTTCAAGGAAATTCACTCCCCGCATCACAGAAGCCACTCGGATTCGGAAAGTCTCCCTTGACCGAGAACGTCTCTACCGTGCGATTGCTTCACCATCACATCCCATCCCGTCCCAGATAATTGCCTTTTGGATATATGTCAATGAATGTTTTAAACAGGCCATGTCAACGTATGCCTTTGCGCAACTCCCTACAGCCTGCTGACTCTTGCGATGTAGGTCGGGTGACGATCGACACGCTCCCAGACGTTGCCCTGCTAGTAATTTTTGATTTCTATGCGGATCAAGCTCAGTGTGATCCCCTTCAAGGGATCGAGGCATGGCAGACGCTGGTGCACGTGTGTCAAAATTGGCGAAACGTCATTTTCGGTTCACCACGTCGCTTGAATCTGAAACTTCGGTGCACAGCTACGAAGCCTGTGAGGGCGAAGCTAGACGTCTGGCCAGACTTGCCTATCGTCATAGAGCAATATGATTCTTCAACATTGGACGGCGCGGATAACATCGTTGCGGCACTCGGGCACAACCATCGCGTATGTCAAATCAATCTCTGGGAGGTTACAAGTTTGGGAGAGGAAATGGTCTTGTCAGCGATGCAGGTGTCGTTCCCAGCACTGACAGATCTTGTTCTCGAGTCCGAACGTGAAATTGTCGTTCCCGATTCTTTCTTGGGTGGATCTGCACCACATCTTCGAAATCTTCTCTTCCGTCGTGTTCCATTTCCTGGATTACCGAAGCTGCTTTCGTCTGCGGTTGACCTTGTCCATCTCACTCTTTGGGGTGTTCCTCCGTCTGGGTATATTTCACCCGAGGCGATGGTCACATGCCTCTCCACTTT
>WNFQ01001454.1_pt1 | contig 17095 bp, 14 predicted proteins | sample 5400171 | NCBI WGS metagenome assembly WNFQ01 (sample SAMN13153356, study PRJNA577476) | soil metagenome | isolation source: 20 cm soil under Madrone tree | place: USA:California | collected 2016-06-14 | reverse complement strand
CGTAATCTACCTGATCGGGATCGTAGTTCAGATCCCCTTTCTTTCCACGGCGTTCTACACGGGCCCACTGGTCGAACCGCTCGGCGGTGTGGATATCTCTTGGATTGTGGGTTTGCTCGTGCCGGGCGTGCTCTACTACTCATTTGCGCGCGCCTCGCGGCGTCGCGCGCCGCAGCAGCTTATCCTGCCCACCTGACGTCTCCGATACGGTTTAGATCCGTTTCCGCTGTTCAACAGGCGGATTGGGGGATGGCGGGCAATTGTGTTGCGGCGTATAGTTTCTGCAAATGCGAACGCTTCTCATTGTCATAAGCATTTTTGGCGCGTGGGAACACCGCCGGGAACCGCACCGACTATACGGGGCAGGCATCGCAGACTTGGCAAATTCTCGATTACCTGGCCGATGATTACCGAGGCGCGGTCGCCGACGGCCGGGTGGTGAGTGCATCCGAGTACGCGGAAATGCGTGAGTTCGCTGACGCGGTACGCACGCAGCTCCATGCTCTGCCGGCGGTCCCGGCTTCTTCCGCGCTCCAAGAGGCGGCCGAGCGCCTCGCGCGAAGCATCGCCGATAAGGATGCCGCCGACGGGGTCGCGAGGCAGGCGCACGCACTCGCCGATGCCCTCCTCGCCGCCTATCCAATCCCGACGGCACCGCTCGTCGCACCGGATCTGGCTCGTGGCGCACGGATCTACGCGAGCACCTGCGCCGGATGCCACGGTGCGGATGGACATGGAGATGGTCCCGCTGGAGCTCTGCTGCAACCTCGACCGGTTGATTTCACCGATCGCACCCGTGCGGCCGAGCGCAGCGTGCTGTCGCTCTACCAAGCGGTCACTCATGGCGTACCCGGCACGGCGATGCCGAGCTTCCCCCAGCTCGGCACGGCGGATCGATGGGCGGTGGCGTTCCATGCGGGCAGCCTCGCGTACACGCCCTATGTCAACGCGGGCGAAGCTCGATGGCGACAGGACGCGGCGCTGCGCGCACACGTGCCGGATCTTGGGACGCTGGTGCGAGGCCGTGAGGACCAATGGGCGCCCCTCTTCGGCGCCGACGGCGCCGCCGCAGCCTTGGGCTATCTCCGCGCTCATCCGGAGGTCCTCGCTGCCGGACCACGCGGCATCGCGCTGGCGAGGGCACAACTCGCCGCGAGCGTCAGTGCCTATCGAAGCGGCCGCGCGGAGGATGCCGCACGATTGGCATTGTCGGCATATCTAGACGGCATCGAGCCGATCGAGCCCACTTTGGCCGCACGTAACGACAACTTGCGCATTCAATTGGAAACACACATGGCGCAGTATCGTGCCGCGGTCCTCAACCATGCCTCCGAGACCGTTGCAGCGCAGTCGATTGAGTTGAACCGGCTGCTGGCCGCGACGGATCAGGAGCTCGCGGCGAGCCAGGCAACGCCGACGACCGCCTTTCTCGGTGCCTTCACGATTCTCGTGCGCGAAGGCCTGGAAGCATTGCTGATCGTCGTGGCCATGATCGCGTTCCTTCGCAAGGCCCATCGAGACGATGCCGTACGCTACGTGCATATCGGCTGGACGCTTGCTTTGGCGGCCGGAGCAGTAACCTGGGTCGTGGCGACCTACGTCATAGCGGTCAGCGGGGCCGGCCGGGAAGTCACCGAGGGTTTGTCCTCGCTGTTCGCCGCGCTCGTCCTCCTGGGTGTCGGCATCTGGATGCATCAGAAGAGTGTCGGCGGTCGCTGGCAAGCGTATTTGCGCGCCAAACTCTCCGCGGCGCTCGATCGTCGATCAATGATTTTCTTATTTGGGCTGTCCTTCATTGCCGTCTATCGCGAAGTATTCGAAACGATTCTGTTCTACGCCGCGCTGTGGACCGAAGGCCAAAAGCCTGCAATCGGCGCGGGACTCTTCGCGGGAACGATCACGCTGGCGGCAGTGGCGTGGATACTTTTGCGCACCAGTCGCCGGCTTCCGGTCAGCACATTCTTCGCGGCGAGTTCCCTGCTCATCGCGGTTCTCGCGCTGGTTCTCACCGGCAAGGGAATGCAGGCTTTGCAGGAAGCCGGCTGGCTCGCCACCACGCCCGTTGCGTTTCCGCGGATTGATTGGCTCGGGGTGTTTCCTTCTCAGCAATCGTTGAGTGCTCAAGCGCTGATCCTGACGGTCGTGATCATCGCGTTCTTCGTCAATCGACGCAGCGCGATCCCAAGCAGTTAGTGGACCGCTCCCACGTCGCCGTCGGGGTCGGGGACGCAAATGTCGGGTTATCCGGGAGCCGAGAGTTCCGCGCTCAACGGCCTCCTAAGCTTGGGTAATGTCTCCGCCATGCGAATCGCCACAATCACGCCGGAGAACAAGGTCAGGGCGGTGACGATCCACATGGCAACGGCAAGGCCGAAAAGGTCAGCGGCACTACCCGCGAGCAATGCTCCGATCGCATAGCCGAGATCGCGCCACAAGCGGTAGACGCCAATGGCGGACGCGCGCCAGGTCGGATGCGCCACATCGCCAATGGCAGCCAGCAGCGTTGGATATACCATGGCAGTGCCAACGCCGAGCAGCACCGCGCCGGTTGCGAAACCGAACGGGCTGCCACTCAGTATCGTAGTGGCGATACCCAAGGCTTGCACCCACATGCCGGCGGCAATGAGCCATTTGCGTCCGACGCGGTCGGACCAGGCACCGGTGAAGAGCTGGGCGATGCCCCAAGTCGCCGGGTACAACGCCACCAAGGTACCGATCTGCCTGAGACTGATGCCGGCAGCCGCGAAATACAGAGGGAACAAGCCCCACACCATGCCATCGTTGAGATTGTTGACGAATCCTGCTTGAGTGACGCTGGAGAGATTTCGATCAGCGATGGTCGTTCGCCAAAAGACCTCTCGTCGAGACGGCAATGCCTCCGCCGACAGGGCGGCGCTTTGCGCGGCTTCAGCGACCACGTGCTGTTTCGTCTCGCGAACCGCGAATATCGATAGGCCCAATCCCATCACGACGAATGCGACGCCCGGATAGAAGGGCTCTGGTCGCAATCCATACTCAGCGGCGAGGTAACCTGTGGCGAGTGCGCTGCCGGCCACCGCGACATAGCCGGAGAACTCGTTGAGCCCCATCGCCAGTCCGCGACGGTCTGCTCCCACCAAGTCGATCTTCATGATGACTGTGGTCGACCATGTGAGCCCCTGGCTGATGCCGAGGAGCGCGTTGGCCACGAGCACCCACCGCCAGGTTGGCGCCCACATCAGCAGGAACGGCACCGGTGCAGCCATCACCCAACCGACAATGAGCACGAGCTTGCGCCCGATCCTATCGGCCAGAGTTCCGGCCAGGTAGTTGGTGAACGCCTTGGTGAGGCCGAAAACCACGATGAACGATAGAACGGCGGCCGTGGCCGCCAAGTGAAATTCCTGCTCGGCAATGGCCGGGAGAATCGCGCGCTCCAACCCAATCATCGCACCGACGAAGGCATTCACCAGCACCAGCAGCGCGAATTGCGGCATGTTCGCTCGCAACCCAAGGCGCACTGCGCTCATGATGTGGTTGCTGCTCGACCTTGGTTGAGCTGGATGAGGTGTTGCATCGCCGACGGTTTGGCCGGCACATCAAGCAGTGCTTCGATGAACTCATCTCTTGGACTCGATAGCAAAGGATTCCAACGCTTCTCAAAGGCGATGGTGCTCGACGGTTTGCCGCTCATGCCGGCGCCGCACAGCGAGCCTGCAAAGTGGCCGGGAAATATCTCGAGCGCATCGGGCAGCGTCAGCAGTCTCTGGTGAATGCTGTCGTAGAGTTCCCCCGCGTTCTGCCGGGCATGTCCGGGTAGATCGGGCCGCCCGACAGCGCCGACGAACAGCGTGTCGCCCGTGAACACAAACCACGGATCGCCGCCGCGACGATGATCCGTCACCACTAAACTGATGCTCTCCGGCGTGTGGCCGGGTGTGTGCAGTACCTTGACACTGGTATTGCCCAATTCGATCGCCTGGCCGTCCTGCAGCCGGGTGAACGCCAATGCAACATCCGCCGCTTCATGCAGACAGTAGTCGGCGCGGACTTGCCGTGCGAGCGAAGGGCCTCCGGATCGATGATCGGCGTGCACATGGGTATCGATGACGTGCGTGATCTGCATACCCTTGGCAGTCGCAAATTCACGATATGCGGCGATGTCGTGTTCGTGCGCATCGACCACCGCGCACTTGCCGAGACTCCCGCAGCCGAAAAGATAGGCTGCGCAACCCGTCTCGTAGTAGTAAAAAGGCTTGAATATCATGCGTGGGAACCCTCCCTCCCAGTAGCGACGCGCCAGCCGCGGGCGCGCCACTCGATGACGCCTTGCTCCATGCGCTGTGCTCGGAATCCCTTAGTCCGCAGCAGCTCTACCGCCTCGACAGCCATGACGCAGTACGGTCCCCGGCAGTACGCAACAATGTCGCGACTCTTGGGTAGGGCATGCGCTCGCTTCTTGAGTTCTGCGAGTGGCACCGACAGTGCTCCCGGAATGTGGCCCGCTTGGTATTCCTCTCTCGGCCGAACATCCAGAACAACCACTTCGCTCCGCTGAATCCGGCGTCGCAATTCTTCGCCCGTTATCGGCTCCAGCGCGCCGCGCTCTTCAAGATACTGCCGCGCAACATGCTGTAACTCGACGAGCTGAGACTCTGCAAGCTTGCGCAACTGGAGAAAGAAATCACTCACCCGGTCGTCGGTGAGTCGATATTCGACGTGAAGCCCGTGCTTCTCCGCGTCGACGAGCCGGGCCGCACGCAGTATTTGGAGGTGCTGCGAGGCGTTCGCAGTGGAGATAGCGGCTTGGCAAGCCAACGCTTCCACGGTGCGAGGTCCCTGGCACAGCAACTCGAGCAATTCCAGCCGCTTGGGCGCTGACACTGCCTTGCCGATCCGAGCAAGCTGTTCGTAGATGGCGTCCTTAAACTGCCGATGCGCTTGTGTCATCTATTGACTATTCAAGTATTCACTTGAATAGTCAAGCGCGGCGACTCGGTCGCCCGCGACGGGCTGCTCGCGCAGGATGCCGTACAGCCGCTCGAACTGAGACTCCTCCAAGCGCACCGCGACCGCAAGCGCGTTTTCCTTCAGCCGCCTGATGCTGCGCGTTCCCGGAATCGGCACGACGTACGGCGTGCAGTCGAGCAGCCAGGCGAGGGCCACTTGAGCCGGCGTGTAGCCCGCCTCGCGTGCGATTTCCGAGACGATCTCCACCAGCTGCAGGTTGCGGGCAAAATTCTCGCCGGAGAAGCGCGGATTGCCGCGCCGAAAGTCGCCGGCATCGAGATCCTCGATCCGCTTGATTGCTCCCGTCAAAAAACCACGGCCGAGCGGGCTGTAGGCAACGACGCCGATGCCGAGTTCTTCGCAAACCGGCAAAATCGCAGGTTCCAGATCGCGTGTCCACAGCGAGTATTCGCTCTGCAGGGCCGTGATCGGATGTACCTTCTCGGCGCGCCGGATGGTGTTCGCCGACGCCTCGGACAATCCCAGATGACGCACTTTGCCGGCCTTGACCAGCTCGGCCATCGCGCCGACGGTTTCTTCGATCGCAACTCTCGGATCGACCCGGTGCTGGTAATACAGATCGATGTGGTCGACGCCGAGCCGCTGGAGACTGGCGTCGCAGGCCGCGTGCACGTACTCTGGTGTTCCATCGATGCCGATGAATGCACCATCCGGACCGCGTACGTGGCCGAACTTGGTGGCCAGTACGACTTCCTCGCGGCGCGTCTTCAAGACCTTTCCGAGCAGGCGCTCGTTGGCGCCGGTGCCGTACACGTCGGCGGTGTCGAGAAAATTGATGCCGATGTCGAGCGCGGCGTTGAGCACGCTGAGATTGGTGGTTTCATCGGCCGGCCCGTAGAAGTCCGACATGCCCATGCAGCCGAGACCGATGGCGGAGACTTCAAGGCCGCCCTGCGGGCCGAGTTTGCGACGAGGAATGACCATGCCCATGATAGCTCTCAACAGGTAAAGTGGGGAGAGTGCATCCTAGGCACCGGCTGCATCGCGGCGTTAGATCATTGCTGTCTGGTTCTTGCCTGATCCTGCAAGCAGCGTAGTCTAAAGGTCCGGGCAGCCTACGATTGTCATCCGTCCGTATCTCGAGGACCACACGAGACCCATGTTCGACAGCAAAATGCAAAGACCCCAAGATCTCAAGGCGATCGCCGAACGGCAGCAGGATTTGACGGCGCGGCTCGCCCGATTGGTTCCTGTCGACGGCGCACATCCAACGGCGTTCCCCTCACTCACGCTGGTCCGCGGCAGCGTGCCTACGGCGTGCACTGCGACGGTCTGTCAACCGAGCTTGGGATTCGTCGTCCAGGGCCGCAAGCGCGCGCTGCTCAACGAGGAAGTGTTCTACTACGACGCACTGAACTACCTGGTCGTATCGGTCACCCTCCCGATGATGGGTCAGGTGCTCGAAGCGACCAGCGAACGTCCGTTCTTGTGCCTGCGCATGGACCTCGACCTCGAGGAAATTGCGCGCCTGCTGTTGGAGCTGGGCGACCGCGGCGCGGCGCCGGTTGCCGCCGATCGCGGACTGTTCGTCGCGCGCATGGACGAATCGTTGCTGGACGCCGTTTTGCGGATGGTGAAGCTGCTCGATACGCCGGAGGACATGGCGGTGCTGGCGCCGGCGGTGCGGCGCGAAATCTACTATCGCGTGCTGCGCGGCGAACTCGGTCAGCGCCTGGTGGATCTCGCCGAGTGCGACGGCGGCAATCATCGCATCGTCCGCGCCATCGAATGGCTCAAGCAACACTTCACGGCCCCGCTGCGCATCGAGGAGCTGGCCGAAGCGGTGCACATGAGTCCGTCCGCGCTGCATCACCGCTTCAAGGCAGTCACTGCGATGTCGCCGCTGCAGTACCAGAAGCATCTGCGGCTGCACGAAGCGCGGCGGCTGATGTTCGCCGGGGGCATTGAATGCGCCACCGCCGGGCATCGTGTCGGCTACGAAAGCCCTTCGCAGTTCAGTCGCGAATACCGGCGACTGTTTGGCGCCCCGCCACGCATAGAGATCGCACGACTGCGCGAAATCGGCATCGAAGCCTAGGTCAAGACCTGGCGGTCGTTGGGCTAGGAAGTCTATAGTGCGACTCACAATAAATTTGCGGTTCCGCCGCGGCGGAATGCCGCGGTTACACGGGAGGTTTCAAATGTTCAGATTGATGTCGGCCGCCGCCGCCGCGGTGGTTTTCGCGACGCCTGCTTTCGCGCGCGTCCTGTCCTATCCAGAGAGCTTTCACACCCAGATGATGCAGACCAACGGCACCAACCTCTACGTTCGCGTGGGCGGACATGGTCCGGCGGTGGTCTTGCTGCATGGCTTCGGCGACACGGGCGATATGTGGGCGCCGCTGGCCGCAGTGCTCGTCAAGGATCACACCGTGATCGTGCCCGATCTGCGCGGCATGGGGCTATCCGACCATCCGGATACGGGCTACACGAAGAAAAATCAGGCGGTCGACATTATCGGCGTCATGGACGCCCTCAAGGTGCAGAAGGCCGATCTCGTGACGCACGACATCGGCAACATGGTGGGGTATGCGCTGGCGGCACAGTACCCGTCGCGAATCACACGGTGGGCGGTGATCGATGCTCCGCTCCCGGGAATCGGCGATTGGGATAACATCATCCGCAGCCCGCTTCTGTGGCACTTCAATTTCCGCGGTCCCGATGAGGAGCGGCTGGTACAGGGGCGCGAGCGGATCTATCTGGACCGCTTCTGGAATGAACTCTCGGCGGATCCGAAGGGGATCGATGAGGAGACCCGCCAGCACTACGCCGCTCTCTATGCGCGGCCGCATGCCATGCACGACGCGTTCGAACAGTTCGGTGCGTTCAGCCAGGATGCGGTCGACAACAAGGCGCTGCTCGCCAAGGGCGGCAAGATCCCGATGCCGGTGCTCGCCGTCGGCGCCGAGAAATCCTTCGGCACGGCGCAGGCGGACCAGCTGCGTTTTGTCGCCGGCAACGTCACGGTCGGCATTGTCCCAAACTCCGGCCATTGGATCATGGAGGAGAATCCGCAGGCGACCATCAAGCTCGTCACCGAGTTTCTATCGAAATGACGGCACCAGGGATGCAATGCACCGTCTCCATACGCCGACGCTCGCCGCTGCGGGGAGGTGAGGGTTAAGCTCGAACGCGTCTTCATGGCCCATCGGAAGCCCAATGGATCGCTTCTACGCGCACGCCCGTCTCGGGAAGTATGTGTTGACCGTTTCAGGGCTGTGCGTGGCCGCGGGAGCCCATGCCCATGAGAAATCCGCAGGCGCTCCGGGTTGCGCCCAGCAAAGTCCGCAGCAGTGCGTCACCGCGGCGCTGGACGCGATGGGTGGTCGGGAACGCCTGCAGCAAGTGGCAAGCGTACGCCTGCAAACGGTCGGCCATACGCTGCTGATGGAGCAATCTTACCGGCAGGCGCCATTCATCACCTCGTATGAGCGCGGCCGCACCACGCTGGACTTGGCCAATCAACGGCTGCTCAAGGAAGCGAATTTGACATGGCCGGAATCCGATCCCAATCAATCGGATTCCGATACCACGTTGCTGGTCGGTCCCGGCGGCGGTGTGTACCACACCAAATTCGGCGATTCGCCGTGTTCCCTGGGTGACCTGGATGCGTCCCGGGAAACGCTGGCGTTGGGTCCGCTACGCGTTCTGCTGACCGCTGCCGGCGCGTCCGACTTGCACTTTGAAGCGCCGGCGATTCTGCGGTCGACTCCCCATGCCGTGGTGGCTTTCAGCTGGGGGCGCATTCCGGTCCGAGTGCTTCTCAATCCATTCAATCATCTCCCCGATGCCGTGGAGACCACCCAGGTATTTCACGATTTCTGGTATTTCTGGGGCGACGTACGGCAGCGGATTTATTACGACAATTGGAGGTTGGTTGAGGGAATCACTTTCCCTACGAACTCGGTCGAGGAGCGCAATGGCGTCGTCTGGAGCTCGACGCAGTCGCTGAATGTGGAATTCGATGTTCAGATCGATGAGAAGGCCTTCGACATGAATGCGGGAGCCGTCAAGCAAAGTGCAGCTTCGCCGGGCTGGAACCGATCGTTCAGCGTCAAGCAAGCCACCGCTCTGGCGCCGGGGATCGATCTCTATGCCGGATCGTGGAACGCGACCGTCGTGAAGGAGCCTGATGGGATCATCATCCTCGAAGCGCCGATTTCAGGACCGTACACGCAAGGCGTGGTGAGGCAAGCTCGGAAGCGCTACCCGGGTCTGCGGGTCAGCGCCGTTCTGTCGACTTCTGACTCCTGGCCGCATACCGGCGGCGTGCGGCAGGCCGTGGCCCTGGGCCTGCCTGTCTACATCCTCGATCTGAACCAGCCCTTACTCGACAGGATGATGAGCGCGCCTCACACGATGGAGCCCGACGCATTGCAGAAGTCGACGAATTCCAAAGCGCCGCACTGGAAAATCGTGGCGAAGAAGCAGGAGATTGGCAGCGGCGCGAATCGGATGGAGCTCTATCCCTTGCGCGGCGCGTCGACCGAACGGCAATACATGGTCTATTTTCCGGAGCGCCACCTCTTGTATGCAAGCGACACGCTGTCGTTGAACGACGACGGCACGCTCTATGATCCGGAATTGATGTACGAAGTCGCGCAGGCCGTGAAGCGCGAGAACCTCATCGTCGACACCGTCTTCGCCATGCACCAGGGTCCGATGTCGTGGGGAACGGTCGTTGGCTTGATCGAGAAGTCGCGGCACGCCGGGGGATGACTTGATCGGCCGTCGATGGGTTCATTGGGCATTGAGCTCGGTCAGCAGCGATTTCGCGCCGTACACCTTGCCGAGCGCCTCGCGAATGATCGCGGGGTGCACGGCAATCGCACGATTATTCGCGGCGTCGAACCAGTAGTGCCCGGCGATCGAGTGGATGTTCCCGTCGAACATCAGCCCGACGATTTTGCCGTCGACATCGATCATCGGACTGCCCGAATTTCCGCCGACGATGTCGTTGTTGGTCGAGATGCAGAAGGGTGTTCCCATGTCGAGCCGGTCCTTCGCCTTCATCCAACTGGCAGGTATTTTGAAGGGCGAGGCGCCGGTCGCGCGCTCAAAGGCGCGGCCCAGATGAGTGAACGGTTCGACGGGCGTGCCGTTTTCGACCCAGCCCTGGACCGTCCCGTAGTTGAGGCGCAGTGTGAAGGTCGCATCGGGGTAGACATTGGTCCCGTAGACCTTGAATCGCGCCGCTGCAATTCTTTGCGCCGCCGCGACAATCGGTGCTTCTACTTCGTCCTCGTACCGCTTGCGCAGGGTGCGGGCGTCGGCGTCGACCGCGCGCGCGAACGCGATCATTGGATCGAGCGACGCGTCCACGGCCGCTTTGCCGCCTTGCCACAATCGCTGGCGCGCATCGGCGTCGTCGAGCTTGGTCTCGGCAACGAGCCGCGTCGCCAGAGCCTCGGGCGATTCCTTGGACAGCAGCCTGCGTACCACCGGATGATCCGGGCCCAGCCATTCGCGCATGCGTTCGAGTGAAAAAGACAGCGTCAATACTTCGAGTTCTGGATACACCGGAACCCGTGCGTACAGTTCGCGCTGAATCAACGGCAGCGATGCTTCGGTAAACTCCCGCAACCGGTCGACGTTGCGCTTCGTGCGCTCGTCGGCACCCCGCAGCAGCAGGCGGGCGTCGCGGAACAGGGCGCTATTGAACCCCGCGCCGCTTTCCAGAAAGGTGTACTGCAGATATAGCGCGCGCTCGCGGGCGGTGGCGGACTCGATTTCATGCCAGGGATCAGTGCCGGCGAGATGGGCGGTCGCCCGGAGCTTCGCTTCCGCCTCGGACTTGCCGGACAGCAGCGCAGCGTCGTTCAACGCATCGAGCTCCTTGCGGCGCACCTTGATCGCGTTCTGCAAGCTGTTGAGGGGCGCTTGCACGATGCGGTCGTCGGCCGGGTTGGTGGTACCGAACTGGATGAAGCGGCCGCGCAGCTCGGCGGCGCGCATCAAGGTGATGGGCAGGGGCAGGTCCCGGTCGAACTCGAGCTGGGCCCGCGTTTGCAGGCGTGCCGTCGAGCCCGGATGGCCGGCAACGAATACCAGTTGGCCGGCGGCGGGTCCGTCGAATTTGATTGGCAGATAATTGGACGTGACGGCGGCTTTGCCGTTCTCATAGGCCCGCAGTATCGAGAAATCGAGCGACCAGCGGGGAAATTGGAAATTGTCCGGATCGCCGCCGAAAGACGCGATGTCGCCCTCCGGGGCGAACACCAGTCGTACGTCATCGTAGCGTTTGTACTTGTAGAGGAAGTACTGGCCTCCCTGGTACAGAGTCACGACTTGGCACCGGAGCTTGCCGGATTTCGCCTTCGCGCTCGCTTGCTCGCAAGCCTGTTCGAGCGTGGTCAGCGTCCTTTTGCGTGCGTCGTTGGCGGCCGTATCGCTCAAGCCTGCGATGGCACCGGAAACCGTGTCGGTCACGTTCTCGGTACCGACCAGCACGTCCGCGAGCTGTGCGGGGCAGCGCTGCTCGGCACTTCGATCCGCCGCGGCGAAGCCAAGCTCGACCAGGCTCCGGTCCTTGGACGAGAGCTCCGCGAGGCAGGATTCCACACAATGGTGGTTGGTGAGCATCAGGCCCTCGGGTGAGACGAACGAGGCGGTGCAATTCGCGAGCCGAACCGTCGCCAGCCGCACATGGTCGAGCCAGGCGGGTGTGATGTCCGCTCCGTTGCGCTGCTTTACCGCGATGGCCGGGAAATTGTCGAATGTCCACATGCCCTCGTCGGCAAACGCGGGCAGAGCTGCCACGCAAGCCAGTGCCAACAGAAATCCACGCATGAAATCCTCGTTCTCTTTATGTATCTGCCCCCCGGGGCGATCTGCAGATTCTACTGGCTAGTCCGCTCCATGGACTTGCTATTTGGACCCCGGCCCGAACTGCGGTCGATCCGCACGCGCAATATCGATGAAATGAGCGCTCGCACAGCCCGGCGCCGGATGACGAGTCCTGTTGGACTCGGTGGTCGGCATTCCCAACTCGCTGAGCTATAGTGCTGCCGTGCTGTTTCCGGTTTGTGCGGCGATTAGTGATGCGATAGGTGCGCGGACGGCGGGGAAAGTGATGGCGCCTCAGGTGAATTCGTCCCGGGATGTTGATTTCATGAGGCGTGCACTCGAGCTGGCGCAGCGCGCCGCGCTCGATGGCGAAGTGCCTGTCGGCGCCGTGTTGGTGCTGGACGGCGAAGTGATCGGCGAGGGGTGGAACCGGCCGATCGTCGACCACGACCCGACGGCACATGCGGAGATCGTTGCACTGCGCGCGGGGGCGCAGCGACTGCGCAATTACCGGCTTGGAAGGACCACGCTATACGTGACCTTGGAGCCGTGCGTGATGTGCATGGGCGCCGTGTTGAATGCGCGAATTTCGCGAGTCGTGTTCGGCGCCTGGGATCAAAAAGCGGGTGCCTGCGGCAGCGTCATCGACTTGCCGCGCGAGCCCAAGCTCGCGAATCGCATCGACGTATTCGGCGGTGTATGCAGCGACGAAAGCGCCGCGCTGCTGCGGCATTTCTTCGAGACTCGGCGCTAGTTCAAGGCGACCGCGCCGGCGCCGCTGCCGGCGCCGTCACCGGCGCCCCAGGCCCATTCCAGCAGATCCCGATAGCCGCGCACGTTGTCCACGTAGCGCACCGGTTCCCAGCCGCGTGCATATCCATTCTCAGTCTGGGTGTACCAATGCTCCTGCTCCAGCAGCGGCAGAAATTCGCGCACATCCTGCCACGAATCCGGATCGCGCCCCGCCTTTTGCGTCAGCACCCGCGCGTCCTCCAAATGCCCGTACCCGATATTGTAGGCGGCCAGCGCAAACCAAGTTCGATCCGGCTCCGGCACGTGGGTTGGGATTTTCTCGTACACGTGCCGGAAATACCGGGCGCCGCCGAAGATGCTCTGCTTGGGATCGGTGGGGTTGGTCACCTTGGCTTCGCTCGCCGAATCGTTGGTCAGCTGCATCAGCCCCTTTGCACCCGACGGCGAGGCTGCGCTGGGATTCCACTTCGACTCTTGGTACCCGATGGCAGCCAACAAGCGCCAGTCTTGACTGCTTTGCTCGGCCGCTTCTTCGAACCACTTCTTGTAAAGCGGCAAGCGGCTTTGCAAATGTCGCATGAAGCCGCGCGCACCGACGAACTCCAGATCCTCGGAGCGGCCGTAGTAGCGCTTGACGATCGCGGCGAGCTCGCCGTTGACGTTGAGCCGCGCGAAATAGCTGCTCATGTCGTGCAGAAATCCCGGGTCGCGCGTGCTTGCGGCCCAGGCGATCGATTGGCTGCCCGCGAAATCGAAGGCGATGCGCAGATCCGGATGGACGTCGTGCGCCAACGCAAATTCCGTGGAATCGGCGATGGTGTAATCGATGGCTCCCGCCGCCACCCCATCGAGCAGCGCCTGGGTATCCGTGCTCGCGTTTTCCACCCACACGAGATCAGGCAGCAAATCACGCGCCGCGTACAAGGTCTTCGCGTGGGAACTGCCGGCGGCTATTTCCAGATCTCCGCTGCCGATTTCAGCAAGCGAACTCGGACGCACTGCCGCGCGCCGGTAGATCAAATGTTCGCGAACCCGCTGATAGGCAGGGCCGAATTCGACGCCGGGGATGTTCTGTGAGGGGATCTTCAATCCCGCTGCGGCCAAATGCGCGTGCCCGGAGGTGAGCGCCGCATAGATTTCCGCATAACTGCGCACTGCCGTGATCTTGAGCTTCACCCCAAGCTCATCGGCGAAACGACGCGCCAATTCGTATTCCGGCCCCTCCGGCATGTCGTCCGGGCCTCGATAGTAGGCGAGGGGGCCATTGCGCGTGACCACGCGCAACTCCCCCAGGGTCCTGATCTGGTCGATCAAGCTCGGTATCGGCGTGCACGTGGACAGCAAGCTGACGGCCGCAACCGAAATGATGACTTTCGTCCAGCGTTGCCAATTGTTGTGGAGTGTCGAGTTACGCACGGTCGTGAGCTTTGATTCCGTGAGGCTGGGCTAGTTCTGTTGATGAGACAGGCCCGTTGCCGATGAGCTAGAATAACCCTTTATTTCGTTCCGCGGACCCTTGACAAATGCGTTTCTATCACCGCTGACTATCGCGTCACAGTGCAATATTGCTTAAGTTAACGCCGTAAAAACTTAAGTAAATTCTGTAAAGTTTTAAGTTAACCGGAGAGGTACCGAAGTGGTCATAACGGCGCCGACTCGAAATCGGATGGTCGGGTAATTCCGGCACGTGGGTTCGAATCCCACCCTCTCCGCCAAAAATAGAAAAGGGCCTGCTCTGAGGCCCTTTTCTATTTTTGGGGGTGCGGGGTGTGTGGACGAACCCACCCGGGTTCGACAAAATCGCGCAGCGATTTTGGACGACGCGCACGCGTCGGTCCGGAGCGAAGCGGAGGATTCGCGGCGCAGCCGCGAACAATCCCACCCTCTCCGCCACTTCTTTTGCGAATCATTTCTGAGATTTGAGTCACTCGGGCATTTCCCTACTGCCAGCCTACTGCCAAATTCCGGGGATTTTGGGGGACGAATCTCGATCAATCTCCCGCGATTTGTCCCTGCATTTACAGCGGAAATTGCAGCACGAACATCGGGAATTGCGCCGCCTGCGGCGGGTCTTCTTTCCATCGCTTGTTTGATCGCCTGAATATCCGCTGCCGTTGCGCCATCGAGCCACGCGGCGTACATGCGCAGCATCACCTCGACGCTATGTCCGTGCTGCTTCGCGACCCAGAGCAGATTCTTTCCGAGCATGAGCTGCCACGTCACCGAGGAATGGCGCGCGTGGTAGGGCCCGCGCCGGCGAATGCCGAGCGCGGTGATGCTCTGGCTCCAGCGCCAGCGGGTGATTTCCGGGTCGCTGATCGGCCTTCCGTCGTCGAGGAAGAAAAGATGCTCATGCCGGATTTTGCCGGCCGCGACGTATTTCTGCCGGAGCGCCAATTGGCGCTGTAGAACGTCGAGCGCGCGCGGGCAAAGCTCAACGTCGCGGTCCTCCTGCGTCTTGGTGCGGTCTTTATCCCGTCGCAGGACGCGTGCCTTGGTGACCGAGAGCACGGCTCTACGGTCATCGTAATCCGTTACGAGCAGGGCAATCTGCTCAGACGGTCGCAGGCCCGTGAAGAATCGGAATTCGTCATAGTTGCCGATGGCCTCACCCCAGTCGGCGTGCAGCCTCGAAATCAGCAACTCGGCTTCCTGAATGGTAAATGGGGCGACGACGGGGCGGTCTTTCTTGGTCATTCGCAGACACGAGAGGCCCGAGGCCGGGTTGTGCTTTTCCGGGTGATCCCGGTACCCGTAGTCGAAGGCGCAGCGAATTACGCTGATCGCATTGTTGTAGGTTTTCTTCGACCATTGGTAGGCGTTCGCGATCTTGGCGAGCTCAGAATATCGGATCTCATCGAAAATTCTCGGGCCGATCTCGGGTCGCCAGATTTGCGCCAGGAGCTTGCGATAGCCCTGCGCAGTTACGTAGGCCAGGTCTTTTTTGGCGACTCGAGAATCGCAGGCCAGGAGGAACTCATCGAAGACCTGGTCGCAGGTTCGCCGCTTCCGCGGTGACTCCACATTCTTGATGAATCGATAATCGGGAAACTCCTCCTCGAAAACGAAGGTGCCGGCGGCGATGCGCTGTTTGATTTCCTCGAGTTGCTTGCGAGCGCGCTTGAGGTTCGCTTCGGTGGGGCTGCGCTTCAGCGTTGGACGGTAGCGGACGCCGTCGAACTCGAAATCGAATTGGATGCGGTCGCTCCCGAGGGCGCATACGCCACCACGTATGGATTTGCGGCCCACAGCGTTCCCTATGCTCCCCAGATCATCTTGGTTGAGAGTCCTGCGAAATCTTATGACTTCGTCTTTCCACCACTTTTGATCTCCTTCTCGCGTCTTAGCGCCAGGTCCATCTGCATAGGGAGTTGCATTATCTTCCCCTCAAGTCCCCTTGAAGGAGATGTCACAGCCGCCCTTGGTCCTTCAACCCATCGCTGATAACCCAACACGTCAATGAGGATGCGGCCGTCGGGCGCGCGTCTCCAAATCTTTCCCTCCTGCCAATCACCGCGCTCGATCTTACGCTCCATGGCCTTGACGGAGTATCCGGTAAGCAGATTCGCGAGCGGAAGCAGCACATAGCGCGCCGTTCCAACCACGATGGCCGGCTCAATCGCGCGGGGTCGAGGAATGTCCAAGCTCATAAACGACCTGCAATGTGGTTCCGGTCGTTTAGGGTCAAGTTGCCACGTGAAGCAAATTATCTCAGAGGTGTGCAAGAAAGTGGGGGAGAGTTTCGCGGAATATTCAGCGAAACTCTAACCGACGCGTCTCACGGCCTTGACCGATTGCGCAGAGAGGACACTCGTTGGATGACTCCGCGCTGAGTCTTGGTGCCGGGCTCCCCGATTACGCGGCGTCGTTAGAGTTACGCTGAATTTAGTGCGAATGCAGGATAGCAACGCACTTGCTGTTGGGGCCCATTGGGTCCCAGAAGTGGCAGTCGGAGTGAGAGGAAATCTTAAGTAAAGCATCCATTTCGAATCGGCGAGCGAAACCCGGCGCTCGACTGGTGAGTTATGTCCGGCGCGGCGGATCGACCGCTCCATTTCACACGCGAGCAGATCGCGCGCAAGGTGCACCATGCGCCGGAAGTGATGGTCAAGGTCTCAGGCAGTTCCAACACGACGAAAGGCGTCCCGGCACATTTTTAGTATATCGGCCGGCGCGGGCTTATCGATGATTGACTACAAATATTGAGGATTCAGCGGTAAGTACGACGAGAAGAATCTTCGTGACATGATCGTGTACTCAGTCTTGCGACTCTCCGCATCTGCCACTTTCAGTGATCATTATGAGATGTTCGTGCACACGGTTGTTGAGGGCTCACGCGAGCAGAGGTTGGAGCCCTTCGCTCAGCTGGTTGTACAGCAAGGCACAACCATGCATCCGGAACAACGGGCTGAGATGGTGCGACTCCTGATGGAGATTAGCCCAGCGCGGTCGGGTCGTGCCGACGGCCTTGGGGGCTTCCCGGAACCGGACAGTTATCACTCTCTCCGTTGACCCAATGCGGTCCTTCACGAACGGCTGCTTTCAG